>Ga0102589_1000183_pt1 | contig 167205 bp, 164 predicted proteins | sample AraplaMF_Col_mLB_FD_76858 | JGI IMG/M metagenome (GOLD analysis project Ga0102589, IMG submission 76858) | Arabidopsis root microbial communities from the University of North Carolina, USA - plate scrape MF_Col_mLB | ecosystem: Host-associated > Plants > Roots > Endosphere | place: USA...
CGCCAAACGTGGACAAAAGTGGACATGTGAGGGGTCCCGGAGAATAGAACCTTACAAAACCTGACATCGCCGCGGTCGACCTGTTATCAAATGCTATCCTCTTGCCGTGGCCGATTTGAATTTAATCAAACGGAAATCAAAGCCGTTCGGCCAGAAAACGGTCAAACACCACCGGACGCTTCCAGTCCTAAATCACTGAAATATATGTTCTTCTTATTGCTCTAGAATTGTTCAATTCAGGAGCGGAACGGGATGAACATCAGCGCAAGGCGGCAACGGTCGAAGGAACCGATCGTCAACGTGATGCTGAACGGTGGCCGGGTTACCTCAGGCTTTCGCGCCGCACTCTTCGCAGCGGCCAGCCGCGCCGGCACCAGCGTCAACGAATATGTCCTCCAGGCTACCGCCGAGAAGCTCCATGCCTCAGGCAACCAGTTCTCTGGCGTGTTCGAACCTGGCGACCTTCCGTCGCTCGCCAAGGTCGACGGCTGATCAACACACTTCAACACTCGAAGAAGCGCGAGGTAACTCCAACATGGCGACCATCTTTGAAATCCTCCAGGCGCGAACCGAGGCCGGCCAGGCTTGTGCAGCGGCGGTCAGCGACCTCAAGGCGACCTACATCGGCTTGCGGGCTCACGACATTGCGCTCGGCAACGCAAACTTGCCGACCCCGAACGAGGCCGATCGGCGCTCGTTTGGCGCGGCGGCGTAAAGGGGAGATCTGCCCATGTCCGAGGCGGTTTTAGGCTTCGTAGTCGACAGTTCGCAAGCAGCGTCCGCTGCGGTCGATCTCGACAAACTCGTTACTGCCGCGACGAAGACCGAGACGAGCGTCGAAAAGCTCGGTCGGTCGAGCAAGAGGGCGCTAGCGGACGCTGGCGCCGGCACGTCCGAGTTTTCGCGCAAGGTCCAATCCGCCATCCAGCAGTCAGAGAACCTGGGCCGAACCTTCGGGGCCCAGGACGATCACGTCCGCGCCTTCCGGGCTGAGGTTGAGCGGTTGACCATGAAATACCAGCCTCTGGCGAAGGCGACTCGAGACTACGAGGCGACCATCAACGAGATCGGCCGCGCGCATCGCATGGGCATTATCAACGCGCAGCAAATGACGCAGCGCCTTGACCAAGAGCGCTTTGCGTTTGAACGCCTGAAGACGTCGGCAGAGATAGCCGGTGCTGCGGTAATGGCCGCGAACACGAACGTACCGAGGGGCACGGGCCAGAATTTCGCCGCCGGTAATGCGATGTTCCAGTTTCAGGACATTGCCATGACCGCGGCGATGGGCATGGACCCGCGCATGATCGGCCTGCAGCAGGGCTCGCAGCTGGCGGGCGCCTATGCCGGCATGGGCTTGAAGCAGGCTGCCGCAACCACTGGGGCGGCCCTCGTGGGCCTTCTTAGCCCTCTTTCGTTGGTCACAGTCGGCCTGACGACAGCGACGGCTATGGCGATTCAGTATTTCGCAACGTCGAGCGAAGGCGCCGACGACATGGCGATTGATCTTGAGCGCCAGCGTGACCTCATCATGGAGGTCGCCGCTCGATGGGGCGATGCATTGCCGGCCCTGAAGGCATATGCAAACGAGCTCGATCAACAGCGTGAGGCGCAGGAGAAGCAAGACGCGGTAAACAGCGCTGCCGCGCTCAAGATCAAGGGCCTTCGCAGCGAATGGGACGACCTCATCACTACGATGGGTCGCATGGACGCGAATAATGGCCTCTCCAATGTGATGAATTCGGCCGATACGGAAAAGCTGGCAGCGTTCCGCGAGGGCATGACAGGCGTGAGCGAGGCTATCGCGGCCGGCAAGGACCCGACAGAGGACTTGAACAGCGCCGTCGCCTCGCTGGCTTCGATCATGCAAAACAATGCCAATCCTGTCCTCACGCAGTTCTCGGGCGTGCTGGATGGATTCGCTAACAAGATGCGGGATGGAGCGGCTGCAGCCCGAGACCTTCGGGATTCGTTCAAGCCTCTGTCCGCGCCGTGGTCCGAAGGTGGACGCATCTTCCACGAGGAAGACTTCATCCCGCGCAATCCGGCGACCCCAAGCAAGCGCCCAAACATCGAGTTGAGCGGCGATCCGGCCGATTCCGCCATGTCGCCAGCGCTGGCCAATCTCCTCAAGGGCAACTACTCCTCCCTGACCGAGAGCGCCAACGTCTATTCCGCGGCGATCAAGGGTGTCGAAACGGCCAGTACCGGCGCCGTTAACGCGACGCAGAGCCTGGCTATGGCCCAGACACAGCAGCTGATGGCGATGCAGCAATCCAGCGCTCAGTTGCGATCGATGCAGAAGGAACTAACCGACGTCAACGCAGCGCTCAAAGCTGCCGCCAACTTCCCCTTGTCGGAGATCTTCGGAGATTTTGCTGGCCGCGAGGAAGCCGACGCCCTTGCCAACGCCAGAGCCAGCCTCGAAAAGATCATGGATGCCTTCAAGGCCGGTGGCTCGTCAGCGAAAATGGCCCACGACGGCATTGAACTCGTCCGGCAGAGCCTGAAGGGCGTGGGCGGCGAAGCATCCGCCGTTGATCGTCTGATTGATTCCTTCGTTGCCGGCAGCACGGTGGCTCGGCAGTTGAAGGCAAACATCGACCAGCTTTCCCAATCGATTATGGTCATTCCTGACAAGTTGGTGAACATCGGCATTCGCCAGTACACGGTCCCATCCTCTGGCGGCGGCACGGCCAACGTCAACGTCATCGGCGGCGGCAATATCTATGGCGAGAGCGCCCCCGATATAACGTCGACACAGTATGACGTTGGCGGCGGCAAGATGATCGGAGTGCATGAAGGTCATACCTATTTCGCCACCTCACAGCAGTACGCGCAGATCACCCCAGAGGGGCGAGAGCGGATCTACCGAGGCCAGTCTGACTACCTCAAGGAGCTGTCTCGCAAGCCGACAGGTATGGTCACCCAAGACGAGATCAATTCGATGTACAGTCTGCAGGGCTACCGCGCAGCAGGCGGCCCGGTCTCTGCCGGCGGCACGTACATGGTCGGCGAACAAGGCCCTGAGATCGTCACCTTCCCAGGGAGCGGCTACGTCACCAACGCGAACATGACCGCCTCCATCCTCTCGGGCGGTCGGGACATGCTCTCGCTCATCGAGGATCATGGCTATGACATCCTGGCGGAGCTGCGCGTACACACCCGCTATTGGGAGACCAACGACGACGACAACAACGAGATTATCGCCTGCCTGAAGAAACTGGAATCCTATGGCGGCTCGTCGTCCTATAGCGGCTCTTCCCGGTCGTCTTCGTCGGGCAGCTCCTACAGCGGCTCGTCTGGGTCCTCGGACAGCGGCAACGACGTTCGTGATCCGTATTCGCCCTACTACTTCAACGCGGCGCGCAATAATGCCGGTCGCGGCGGTGGTCGATATGACCCGATCGCCGACGCACTGATGAACGGCAACACGGAAGCCCTTCGCAACCTCAGCGGCGGACCGACCGCGGGTATCAGCAGGGCGCTCGCCGGCCACAACATGCCGTCGTTGCTTGACCGGCTGAAGAAGCAGGCCGGCTTTGCAACCGGCGGCCAGATCATGCCTGGTGAAGACCAGAAGGTCGAGTTCTTCAAGCGCCGCAAGGAACGCGTGATCATCGTCGACAACGACAATGTCTCGGATCAACGCGGCGCGTCTCAGCAGTCGGCGCCCCAAGCCTTGCCGCCGATCCAGATCACGAACTACTTCCAAGGCGACGTCGGCGATGCCAGGTCGCGCCAGTCCATGGAGGATCAATTCCGACGTGCGGTTCAACAGGCCGTGAGGCGCTGACCATGATGATCATCAACCCCTTTATGTTTGCGACGCCGGCAGCAAGCACGCTCACGGCCGATCCCGGCGCCTTTGCGGTCACCGGCAATCCCGTCGCCTTCAAGCGTGCCCTGCGGATGTCTGCCTCTCCCGGAGCGTTTGGGCTGACCGGTAACGCAGCGTCTTTCCAGGCTGGAATCCGCATGCCGGCAGCTCTGGGATCGTTCGCTCTCACGGGCAACGATGTCTCGTTGAAGCGCTCCGTCAGAATGAGCGCGGCAACAGGCACATTCACGCTCACGGGGAACACGGCGATGTTGACGTTTTCGGCAGGATCGCCAGATGTATGGACCTATCTCGGCAAAACAACCCTAGCCCAAGCCACCACCAACTCGCCGTCCGTCGGCAGCGTTCCGATGGGGACGGCTTCCGTCAACAGGGAGATCCTGATTGCCATCGACTGGTTTGCCAGCGCGACTGGAACCCATTCGATCGCCAGCGCTACATTGGGCGGGTACACCGGGACCAAGGTTGGGCAGGCCGGGTCGAGCGTCCAGGACCGGAACTCTGAGCAATGGTCGTTTTCGATCCCGAACACCGAGGCAGCGACGACGGGGACGTTGGCCATGACGAAGGGCGGGGGCATCTCGACGCCAACATGGGCAATGAACATTGCCGTATTCGGGCACGTCAATACTGGGCTAACGCCTTCGCTTCTGAGCAGTCATGCAAGCTTCGCATCCGGCAGTGCTGCATCGGTCACGCTGTCCGGGGCCGGCGAATATGTCGTCTCTTACGGTCACGACTACGGCAATACCAGCGTCGCCTTCGATGTCACGCCAGACTACGACAACCAGACCTCGTACATCCTGCAAGGGGGCAGTGTCGATAAATGGTCCCGGTTTGGTCACGGCACGGCGTCCGGGTCTTTGACCATCACCATGACCAGTAACCCAGGCACCGAGCAATCCATGTTCGCCACGCGCTGGGGTCTTGCGTGAGGGATCCGACCATGTCCGAAGCGATCGTGCGTTCCATAACCGAGATTGAGGTCGAAGACGTCGGGATCATGCGGCTGCCGAACATGTGGCAGTACGATCGGATCAAGACGATGGCTCCGGGCCACAACAAGGCGATTGCGCCGGCCGCCTTCGGGCTCGGGATGACGATCCGGCAGTTCAAGCGACTGCCGATTGAAAAACAACAGGAAGCGATAGCAGCCTCCTATCGCCTGACAGAGCCACCCATTCCGAATGTCCATCCAGAGCAAGCGCGAAGGCGCATCCCTCGACGGAATGAGCGTGTGCCTAAGGAACGGACGATCGAACTTGGCCGCAAACTCCTCGCCATCAAAAAAAGGCTCCCCAGGGGGCATTTTGGGCCGTGGATCGAGGAGAAGAGCGGGATCTCGTATACCGCGGCTCAACGGTTCATGCGTGCGGCCAAAGATGCAGACCAGTATGCAGATTGACGGCTACAAGGACATCCGCATCAACCCCCTCCAGCTTTATTCCCTATCGCTTTCAAGGCCAGGACCAAGCCTCCAACAAAACAACACGTCAGGAAAACAGCCCCAGAGGGCTCTATACCGAGAAGAGTAACCGCGAAGAACAAAGGAATGCCTATTAAAATTGCGCAACAAACAACCAAGAAACCAAATGCGACAAACGGGCTAACAATAACTAACGCTACACAAATCAAAAGTGTTGTTACAACTTGGAGTGAAACTAGGTGTAATAATAAGAAAATAACTCCAATTATAGCTAATATGATTGTTAATACAGAGGTATACTGGGGAATAGCATTCCATTGAATTGTTTTAATTGCGTCGGAAATCCACCACCTTGGCGGCGGCGTGCTGCCAATCTCTGCGCTTTTCTTCTCAACAAATTCCTTGAGTTTTTTCATCACGGAATCCTACAGTATGCGAGAAAGATTGATTGTCGAAGAAATTAGTCTTCAATTTCCTACGTCACGCGATGGCCAGCGTAGCGCGATATACCCAGAGCTTCGGGTTTCTGGGAATACGCATCGACATAGGTGAGAATTTCGGGCGATGCGTTAAACCACTCAGCGCCAACGGTGTGCTCAGTGAATCTGCGGTGCTCGCGAAACCTTATGTGCAGTTCACGCTCCAATGCCTCGGCTTCTCGAGTTGGGTAGTGACAACCGGTGAATATCACGAGGCCAATCACCTGGATCAATTCGTGGTTTGATGTCTGGATCTTCCGGAGCCTGTCGCCGATTGCTGCTGCTACGGAGGTACCGGATCTTACACTGGCCATTCCGATCTTTATTGCGAGAGCAGGCGTCCCGGCAGAGAGGAAATAAAGTATCCCATCTCGCTGCCACCATTCGGCGGTATGCGCGCTGTCGGTCGTGAGCTTCGGAGGCTTCATTGGATTGCGGGCTGAATCATGAATACCCCCCCTATCTGCTGCACCCAAGCGCGAAGGATCTCGTTTTACCAGGAGCTGTTTGTTGAAGCGGGATCGAATTCCTTGATCACATGCCGCTGCTCACGTCCAACGAGGAGCAGGACGATGCCGACGAGGAACGTGAGACTGGACACTATCAACCCGACGATGGGTCCGGAGAGGTCCTGGTTATATAGCTCAGCCAGTTCGTTCACGAGCCACACGTAGCAAGCGGCATTGGCGAAGGGGCTTAAAATGAAAAGCCATACGCCTCTCCAACCCACCCAGTTGAAGCGCTGGGTGCTCAATACTTCAAATTGCTTCGTTTGCTCAGTAGTATGGACATTCATGATTTCCCCCTCCGCGATACAATCAAAGAGCTTTCCATCACCGCCCCAGAAATGAGGGCTTACCTCTCCGTTTTCCACGCTTCTTGCGTTTCTTCTTGTTTTTGGCCTCGCTCCCATCCCAGTCTCCAAAACCTGAGGGCACAGGCTGTAGTGGCAGAAAGCCCCAGCCAGAAGTTCTGACGACTGTAGACCCGCCGTAATAGTCACCGCTTCCTTGCCGCTTGGTCACGTTAAGGTGCTCCTGGCTGTTCGCGGTGGGATGAAAGCTATCGTCCAGCTCGCTGCGCGGCGAGGACACGTTCGGCATACATCTGCGTGCTGAAGGTGCTCCGCACCTCTTCCTTCTGCTGTTGGACCATTCCGGGGATGAGGAACGCATCGACGAGCGCCCAGATAACCGCCGGCACCAGAAACATCGTTCCCACGCCGAAGGGTGACAACGCGATACCCACCACCATGAGAACCAAGATCGCCAACCCTGAACCGGGACGGCCAATATAGAACCGATGCGCCCCCAGGCCGCCCAAGAAGATCCATAGCAGGTAGGCGACACCCACGGATTTCGCCTCATTCGCCACGCGCTGCTCGACGAGTATCTGTTCGGCTGTCGAAAGATCCATGTTCGCTTCCCTCAAAGCTCCACAACCTTGAGGGCGTATGCTCGCATAGCGCAAGTTACAGTCAAGACTTATTTAGCTTTCGCTCAATCACGAGAACATGCCGGCCGGGGTCATTGCCTCGACGGCTTCGATCTCGAGTGCTGTCAGCGGATGGCCATTCGCCCAGGCGTCGCCCATCAGGACCAGGTAGTAAAACGCGTCCTGCGTATCGCCGACCCGTTTGATTGGGCGATCCGGATAGAGGTGGCTGTAGCGCCGACGAGCGGCTTCGAGATGTTCCATCACGAACAGATGGTGAGCCGTAGGCAACAAAAAAGGCCGGGATAAACCCGACCCTTCCGTGATCTCCTCCCGCCGCTGCCAGTACATCCGTGGTCAGCAGGCGAGAGGGACCGTATGCCTACAATATAGGCGTGATTGAAATTTAATCAAATCGGAAATCAAAGGGTGAGGCCTTCCAGGATGGCGCCGCCCAATTAGGCTATTGAAATGATTACAGCTTTCCGAGGCCACCACTGATAAACTGTCAATATGCGTGGCTTGCTATTCTTCATCGTTCTTGCGGGATGCCTGTTGCTGGTGGATTGGATCGCAACCGAGGGCGAGTACACCCGCGTCGCGTGGAGCGGCGCACGAGAAGAAGCCGACTTCGCCCGCCATCAGATGGAATATTGGGTCAACGGCTTCGGTTTGTAGCGCTCGGCACAAGGTCTCCCTACAGCGCCAAATCGCTCGGGCAACTCGTTCCGGGGGTATGTACCGGCCGATATGCGCGTCGGCGGAAATCCGCTTCCTACAGGGGGGGCGAAGGCGCGGCGGGGCTGATTAAACTCCTGGGGTTCTTGACAGCCTCTTCTGCGACGGGCTCGAAGGCGTCTGTGCATCCCCAAAACGCCCATCGGCGCGACGTTTCACTGCTGCATAAAGCTGTAAGCTTCCCGCTCCGTCTTGTAGCAATAGGCGACCATCCTCCAATTGACTTGGTTCTCGTCGCCACGCCAGTTTTCAATGCAGGTGCCGAGAATGTTGCGAAGATTGCCTTCCGCTTTCGCTTCGCCTTGCGTGATACTTAACACGGTCAGAGCGGCCTCCCGCTGCGTTTTGACGCAATAGGCTTGCATCCGATATTGCGTGCCAGGCCACTCCTTCACACACAATTGCCGAATATCCTCCCAGGCATCGGCGTTGGCGGTGCCGGCAGAGGCAAGCAGAAGTAAGACTGCCCATTTTTGCACCAATGGAAGAAACATTCTGATCATGATCGCCCCCACAACCAAGAGCTTGAAGCGTCTCATAATGCACGTTACAGTCAAGGCTTATTAAGCTCTACCTAAATTTGATGCTCGACTGCTGAGGGGACCAGATGCGCGTCACATCCGAGGGGTTAAGCCGGCGTGCTTTGGTGCTCGGACCACTTCTGCTTCTACTTCCAAATGACGCCAAGGCACGCAGGCGATGGGGCGGTGGAGGCGGAAGTCACTCACCCTTCGCGCTGATCATAGGCGGCGTGGTACTTTGCGCGATACTCATTGCGAATTCGGCGTTTGGTCGCGACCTGCCTGCAAAAGGGACGGGTAGACCGCGAGCGTCGCGGGTGGCCGAAAGTAGGCTCACCAAATCCAATGCGATCAATCGCACGGCGACGCCCCGAAGGCGTTTATCCCCGTGGGTCTTTGTCCTGCCTATCGCCGGCATCTTGATGGGTGGGGCCTATGGCTGGGCCACCATGCCGCCGGAAGACCTTATCGAAGCATCCTTCCCCATATGCGGACCCACAGCTCGCATCACCTGCGTCGTCGACGGTGACACGTTTTGGCTTGACGGGGTGAAGTACCGGATCGCGGACATCGACACGCCGGAGATCGGCGAGCCGCGGTGCGCCGAGGAGAAAGCCCTTGGCGTGCAAGCGACGCTGCGCCTACAGTCTTTGTTGAATGCCGGCGCCTTCGGACTCAAAGCCGGTGCGCGCGATGAGGACAAATACGGGCGGAAACTGCGCGAGGTCTACCGCGACGGCCGATCGCTCGGCGTGCAGCTCGTCGACGAGGGGCTGGCGCACCGATGGATTGGCTTCAAGCAGTCCTGGTGCGGATAAGGCGCCATGCCAATTCAGAGATCACGTTTGCGGGGGGGGGCAATATGTGGATCGTGTATTTAATCGTTGGTGTTTTTATTGTTGCCGTGATTGGCGCGCTTTGGGCCGATAAGACGCAGAAAGAGGCGCAGCAAACGGCTCTAGCCAGACTCGACGATTTTACTCCTGTTGTCAGTTACACCGGTAAGTTCGGCGAGTGCGGAATTGCCTTAGATGTCACAAGGAACAAATTTGCGATTCTCAATCCTCTCGCTGGAGCGGAGACCAAAGTATTCAGCTTCTCCGATTTGATCGCGGTCGAAGTCTGCAAGAACGGCAGTTCACTTCAGAAAACGAACAGGGGAAGCCAAGTCGTCGGAGCAGCGTTAGGCGCAGCACTCCTTGGGCCCGCGGGTTTGCTTCTAGGCGGGCTAACCGGCTCAAAGAGGAACATCGAGAAAATCGATAAGTTGTCGTTGAAGGTTTATACCAACGACTTGGTCAACCCGGTGTACGAGGTTGTCTTTCACAACATGAGCGGATCTAAGCCAGATTCCCTTATCGTTAAGAGCGCTATGGCGGAATTGGACGCTTGGCACGGGCGGTTCAAGACGATTCTTCATGGCAATGCGGCGGCATGAACCAACGGTTCATGCGTGCGACCAAAGAGGCAGATCAATAGGAGCGACCGCTTCAAGCTTTGAACGGCTTTATCCCGGACGCGTTCTCTACCAGGGCGACCGCTGCGGCAAACATGTGGGCGGCCTTCGGTTGCCCAAGGGCCGTGAAGTTCTGCTCATGCTGACGGAGATGCTGGATCAGCATTTTAGCATCTGCACCCGCCAATAGAGCGGCATTCATGGTAACGTTTGTCATCATGAACATCGCCATTTCCGTTTCTGAAAGTTGGCTTTCGAGGACCTGAAAATCTACCATTTGGTTCCCTCAGTGGTGTGCGGCAGGATTCCTGCATCGAGTGATTCCGTTCTATTATAAGTGCAATTTTGACACGCGCACTATTTTAAGGTTCAATAGCCACTCCTAATATTTCGTGGGGCGAAATTGAGGAAGTTGCTTTCATGCGCGGCGCTGGTCGCGCTTTCAGGTTGCGCTGACTACATGAACCATCGGGACACCATCACCTTCGGGGCTGGCAACGCGATGGAGGCCAACAAGGCGATCCATGTCGTCAATCCGCTGAACCCACAATCTTACAACACGAAGATCTACGCTGACGGCCGGCGCACGGCGAAGGTGATGGACGCCTACTCAGGATCATCGACTGGGAATGGCGGATACGCTGGCAATTGCCGAGACGGCGGGAACACTGCATCCGATGGATCTCGCTGCGGCGGTCGTGCGGCCATGGAACGGCCTGGGGGCTATGGCGGCTAATCACGAAGAAGGGGGAAGAGTCCATGAGATACAGCATCTGTGCCGCGGCGTTGGTGGCGGCGTCGTTGTGTGCAAACCCTACGCATGCCGAGGATGATCTTTGTAAGCTTGCGGGTGAGACCGGGCGCGTCGTCATGACAGCAAGGCAGCAGAACAGAGATATGTCGGCTCTAATGGAGGTTGCCAACAAGCAAGAAGAGCCGATGAAGGAACCTGTGAGGCTGTTGATTATCGCGGCCTACGAACAGCCTGCCTATGCGACTGAAGAGATGCAGGCACGAGCAATCGCGCAATTCACCAACGACATCCTGCTTGCGTGCTATAAAAAAAGGCCGGGCTGAACCCGACCTTCCTACAGCCATTGCCCAGTGCATCCGTGGTCAATGGCGAGATAGTTACATCTTGGCGCTTGTTTATGCCGCGATCGCGCGGTTGATCTCGTGCTTTGCTGCCCTTGCCAAGAAGGCAGAACGGGTGAGACCCTGTGCCTCGGCATATGCATCAATTTGCTGCAGCACATCTTCCGGCAGCGTTACGTTCACGCGAACGGCCTTTTTTGCTTCCGTCTTAACCGCCACCAAGATCGCGACGCCATCCTTATTCTCAGGGGCGGCCATGACGTCCTCAAGCGTGGACGGCTCCGGAATCGCTTCTCCATCTTCTACAAGGCCTTCGATGTGAAGCGCCAAGGCTTCCTCTGCCATGGCGCGCGCATCATCGAGGTCGGTACCGGCGGTTACAACGCCGGGAAAATCGGGAAAGGAAACACCGTAGTCGCTGCCGGCGTCCTTGTGGATCAATCCGATATAGTTGCGCATGGTCTTACCTCAGTTTCAGGCCGGATTGATTTTCAATACTCTTGAGGGTGCCAATTGGCAGATCCCTTTTAGGATGAGGAACGGTGACCCGGCCCGGCTTTTCGGGATGCTTAAACTGAACGTGGCGGCCTTTTCTAGCGACCTCGTACCAGCCATCCGCCTGCAATGCTGCAATGATGTCGCCGCTCTTCATGTGTATTTATATACACACTCGTGTGTATTGGTTCAACAAATTTGTCAAACTGCGAGTGACAAAGCTTTCCCTGCAGCGGGAAAATGCTCAGCCGAGACTTTTCCGGTGTCCCTATGCCGGCGCCATGCGGGCCGGCGGAAATCCGCGTCCTGGGTGGGGATTTTGAGCGCGGGCTATGCCTTCAGATGGCCGTGGCTAGCCAGCCAGTCTCGAAGAATGCGGCGGATGGCTTCAGACCGAGAAGGATTGTCAGTTTCTTCGGCGGTAAACCGATCTAGGGGAGATAGCAAATCGTCCTGCAATCGCACCTGAATTTGGGTGCCTTTGCCTGTAGCAGGCGGACCGCGCTTTTTCTTTGGTACCACGATTTGACTTGTCATGAAATTAGTGGTACCACAATAAACAGCGGAAGGGAAGTTGCAGCTTCCACCTCCGCCTAACCGAACAACGATCATTGGAGGATCGTCATATGGCTACCAGCCGTATACCCCTTTCTGGGCTCTTTTGCGATCCTGTCGTGCGTGCCGCTTTCGAGCGAGCCGAACGCGACGACGGCGCCTTGTTCGCCGTCGTCAATCCCACTTATCCGGTGCTAACTGGTGGCGAAGCGGCGCTGCAGAGCCTTTCCGACCGCGAAGCGATCGAAGCTCACATTGAGCACATGATCGCGCTACTCGATGAGGTCGACGGCGATGCGGACCTCGAACCGGCGCTTGCATGGCCCTTCCACGGCCCGCAGTGGCTGTCAGAGGCAGGCACCGCTGATGATGACCGGGAATGGGACGACGAACGCGAATGGGACCCTGCTGAGATGGGCATTGCCGACATGGATGGCGCAGAGGAGCAATGCCCTAGCTTCTACTTCGGAGGTGGCTTTCGATGACCGCGATCAGCAGAAGAATCATGCTCGGCGGCATTGCCGCCACGGCCGGAGGTGCCATTGCTGCGGCCATCCCGTTGCCGGAGTCCGCGGTCGACGATGTGGCGCCAAACGAACCCCCCAAGGTTGCGGACGAGCAATTCGACCTTCAGCACTGGCTTGATACCGCCGAGGCGAATGCCGTGGTGCGCTATCACGCTGCGAGGCTGGCAGAAGCCATGGGGCGCATCGACCCATCCCGCACCTATAGCGACCGCGTCAGCTATGCCGATGGCTATGCGTTCATCGTTGGCAATCCGATCGACGGGCGCCGTGCACCCGTAGCGAAGGTGAGGGTCGACGACGGATCGCCGCTTTTCGCAGATGACGTCACCGGCACCACAGCATTTGCCAACTGGTACGCCGCCGCTCACGGGGCATGAGGGGAGAACGGGAAATGGATGACCTATTGCCGCTCCAAAGCCTGATCAACGCCCACAAGGCCGCCATCGAGCGCTACGACAACAGCCCAGATGGCGATGTCCCGGATGACGTTAGCGACGAGCTGAAGACGACTGCAACGGCCTTATGCTCCTACCGGCCAACGACGATCGAGGGCGTACACCTGAAGGCCGAATATATGATGAGCTGCGACGTGTTCGTCGGTGGCGAAGATGGAGATCCAGAATTCACACCCGCGGAACTGGTGAGCGGTTTCCTACCGGCCGCAGCTGCTTGACCCAAAGAAAACAGCCGACATAACGCTCCCGCCCAGTCCGACCGGATGGGCGGGCTTTTTGCTCGCAGACCAAGCGGCCCAAATACCAGCGGACTTGCAAGCCTGAGGGAATAGAATCATCCTGCCCCTTTAAACAATTCATAGGGGCAGGACTTTTCATGAGCGATGACGAGGATCGGCCGAAACTGACGGTCGTAGCGGATAATCCGCAGCCGAAGCGTGATGAGCGATACGCGCAGCAACAATTCGAGAGAGCTCTGCTTCAACTCGCGGCAAACATCATCCGCGTGGTCAGGGGCGCTGGCAAACCCTACGAGGTCATTCTTCAGTGCAATGAGGTGGTGAACACTGCGATCGAAGTCCGCGATAAGGCGGGGAACATGCCGTCAGATGCCACGGTCGCCAATATCTTGATGCTCGGGCACGAAGAAATTCACGACTACGATTCGCTCTGGTCTGAAAGGAAGATTGCGATGCGCCGGATGGTTTCGGGCGCCTTGCGCGTGGCGGCATCGAGCCTGCTTCAGCAGCAACTCCAAGTCCAGCACGGCCAGCGAGAGATGGATGAGGCTTTTGACTATCTTCGGTATCGCTACGCGGAAGAGCAGAAAAAGCGAGAGGCTGAAGCCAGGGCGGCACGAGCAAAGCCGGCGCCCAGTCGGAAGCCAGCCAAGCGCAAATCTGCGGCAAAAAGGAAGAAGATGGAGTCTACCTCGCTTTGAACCGGAAGGAATGTGGCTTGCGGTCAGCTGTTCAGCATTTCCGTGTCTACGCGAATGCTCGTTACATCGCCAAATGCCCTGACTGCAGCCAAGAGGGTCTCGGGCGAGTTGACGCCTGGAAATGCATATCAGTCAAGGGCCGCCTGTCGGTCTGGGGCTTCTAATTTTGGAGAATCCTGAGATTCGCGTCTCTTCGATGTGATTTGTAGTTGACCCGCCATAATCGCGGTTGCAGTTATATCTGCGCAGCTGCCCGTCTGCAGCTGAGGGGGTGAAAAAGATTGTTTCTTGATAAGAATGGCCGCTTCGTTCGCCGGTACCAGTTTACCTTTAATGCTAGGAACAAACTCGGAGTTCCTCTGCCCCTTCTGAAGCAGCCGAATCTGCCTTCAATCGAAGGCGTTCTCAGACAACGGATGGGCGCTGGCGCGGCCAAAGAAAAACAGCCGAATGGCGATATGATCGACTTGGTTCAGATCAGCCAACAAGCCACAGGGCTTGTTCTTCTCTTTCATCGCGCCAATCCGGATGCTGCCGATCCGACTTACCGAAGATTTGTGAATGGTGACATCCAACTTCGACCCGGAACGAAGGCGCATGACGAGGAACAAGCGGTTTCTGCGCATTTGATAATTTTGCCGGATCCGGTGGTAGCTAATCGTTACAATGTAGCTATTGAAGAAATCCCGGGACTTAGCGCGAGTAGTTTGGTTCACATCATCCGTGATGCACTTACGGAATTTAAGTACTCGTATACTGACAAAAACGGCGAGGTGAAGGAGACTTACACCTCGATCAAGCATGAAGGTGTAAAATCGGCGAGTCTCACTGACGCCTTGGAGAAAAGTCGTTTCCTTGACGTCAAGCTATCCAGGCCGGGCACCGTCGATTTTCTTGACGCGGATGGCGTGTTGGCGCCAGGTAAACAACACGCGACGCTGCGGATCGTTGCTGAACTCGATAGCAAAACATACATGGAAAAGGTCATGTTCTGGAGGTCAAAAGCCGCCGAGAATGGATGGACCGATTTCAGTGTGGACATCGAGCTCGAAGATAAGCGGAAGCGCACAATCCAGATAGACAAAGGCGCCGAGGCGAAGGAGATCTTCTTTGTACGTTCTGACTACGTTGGAGTGACGAAGCCGCTTTCGGTATGCACGTTGGTTATGCACCAGGAACTCGTTAGCAAGTGCATTGAGCTCCTGAAGGCTGGATGATATCGTGGCAACTGGAGGTAGCCATGACATTGATATTTTATCCGCTTGGGTATCTTAGCCTCCAAGACGAAAAAGGAAGATCGATGCGCCGCCGGGACGCGCCGGCTGCATTGTTTGGTGCCTTGTTGCTATCTGCGCCGTTTATCGCCTTCCCTGACGCGGTATTTTTTGGTTCAGGCGGATTTTTGGCAAGCGTAGTCGCGTTGTTCTCAACGCTCGCCGGTTTCTATGTTGCTGCACTCGTGGCCGCCGCGACACTTTCGCATGGGGCGGACCTGGATAGCGTTATCCAGGTAGGCAAGATTTTTCGGGATGAGGATGAAGGACAACGGCCGCTCACACGTCGGCAGTTCGTGTGTGCGCTGTTCGGGTACCTGGCGTTTCTGGCGTTCGTACTTTCAATTGTTCTGAATCTAATAGTGCCGCTTTCACAGTCAAAGGCCTTGATTAGCCTAGGCGCATCAAAGATTTACGCTGAATCGGCATGGACCGTGGTCGATGTCCTCGGGCCGGTCGCCAAAGTGTTGATATCGATTCCGATCAGCCACTTGTTCGTCGTCACTTCGTATGGCCTCTACTATTTAATTAAGCGTCTTTACGAGAAGCGTCCGGCGCTGGTTCAGACGGCGCCCCCTGCGAACGACAGGGCCGCGTAATGTCGAGCATGAGGCAGCGCGGGCTGACGCTAGCTGCGCTGATCCTTCCCTCAGAATAATACACGATCATCGACACAGAGCCTCGCTTCAAATGCACCTTTGCCAGGCGGGCCGCTCCGCATACGCTGGGGGGCCCGCTCTCTGCCGAGACCTACCCCCTCATTCCTTCCCAACAAGGATAATTCGGAGCGTCCGGATCATGTTCGCCGCGTCGAGCAGCGCCTCCCTTACCTGGTCACCAGTTCGGCTCTCGATCCCGGCCGCGGTCGTCTGAAGGTCGATCACTTGATCCGGCTCGGTCTTGCTCTCCGGGATACCGACTTGCTCGCGCATTTCACGGATGGTGACGACGGCGCGCTCAAGAAGCCGGCGTTTTTCGAAATTGGTCAGATGGTCAACCTGGTTGGCGGCCCAGACGAGTTCGGAGATGAAGGCGATGGTGAGAGACATGGAGGAACTCACTTGTCAGTCAGAGTTCCCATGCCTCATACCCTGCCTTGGTTGGTTTGTACCAAGACCTGTCGAATAATATAAGCCGCAACCGAAACCTCCCAAACCAAAAAGCTGACCTTGCTTTTTCGGACCAGTACGCGCGTGCGCGCGAAGGTCATGGACGAGTCCCGGGTAGCGCTTCTCCGCGGTTGCAATCCCGAGGCGGACAAGCTTTGATTACTGCCGCGTTCATCAGGTCTTTCTCATGGCTATTTCCGCTCGCTACTATCTCTTCCCCGAAGGCTCCCCACCTCTGAAGCTGTCTCAACGCTTGGTCGAGGGGCTGACACACGGCAACGACGCGATGCCTCAGTATGCGAACTCTCGTCAAAAGGCGGTCGGCGTCCTGTTGGAGAACCAAGATGGAAAGCCTGTAACGATTAACCGGACATACGGTACAATTTGGCGCTTCGACGCCGACGGGAAGATAACTGGCGGGCTCCACGAAGCAGTGGTGCATGCGTTGGAATCGATCGACCGGGCCGAACCTAGCGGTGGAACCGTTGTTTCGCTGAGGCCTAAGCTGAGCCGCAAAAAGCTCGAGGATGAGTTCCGGTGGGAACCGAGCAGCGCCGATATCAATCTACTCATTCGTGATATTTGGCCCAAGACAAAGGCCGACCGGCTGCAAGACGCAAAGGGCGTGTCTCGGAAGCGTCCGCCGCTCACTTTCGATGCCAGGCACGCACTAGATGAGATTGGCGGCGGCTTCTGGAAGATAGGAAATCAGATCAGCAGTCTGAAGGATCCGAGCCTCAAGGGCTTCATCTTCGAAGCGAGGACGCTGGCAGCCCAGGAGCTGGAGTATCGGCACCTGTACGAGGCCCTGGCGAAGATGGGGGAAGATCAACTCGAGCTTTCTGCCCGGAAGAGAAGTGGCAAGGGCGTTTGGTACGCCGTTGTCGAAGTGATCGTTCAACGCGAACGGTACACAGAGACAGTCCGCGTTATTCGCGAACAATGCGACGGCCGTAAAGCTGCGGTAACGGCGGCTCGGCGGCTACTCGTTGAAAATGCGCACCTCTTCGATGAGAGCATCTCGTTGGGAACCAGTGTCATGACCGATTTGGAGTGGGAAGAGAGGGCGTTTCCCGACGACGTCGGTCCTTGATGCTCGGCGGTGCGCGGAAGCTGCCTGCGCAGGAGGTTCACCACCAGCCAAAGCTAACCCCAAAAGGGTGGATGCCTGAAAGAACCGCTCCTAGCGTTGCCAGTGTTGCCAGAACGATCTGGTAGTTTTCCAAGCGCAGCCGTTTCTCCAGGATCACGGCTTTGCCTTTCCAATAGAGCTGACCGTCGTCGTCGACTTCGAAATGGCTTACATCGTCCCAGGTCAATCCGTGCCTGACCATTCACGTCTCCTATTCGGTTAGTCTCCTCAAGCGGTCTATTTTAATCGAGGCGGCATCGTCGCTAGCCTTGGCTTGAGAGTAGTGAGCCGTCGTTTCGGCTGTTCTTTGGAGACGCGTGGCGCCCTAATAGCCGCGCGCCCGGCTTCGGTAATCTTGAACCGCTCGGTTCCTGTTGGGACTGGAGGCATCGGCTCGATGTAGCCCAATTCAATTAGGCTCGATATCGTCTTCTCGCCGACATAGAGCTGCGCCCTGTTTTCCCATTGCTGGCGGTCGAGGATTGCAAGCGCCTTGCGCTGATAGGCATTCAGTTCCGACATCCACCGCTCCGTTCCATCTTTCGGGGTCGAGAATGGATGGCTTTCCGATTCGTGCCAACCAGCCTTTCACGGGGTTGTGAAGGTGTTCAACAGGCCGTCCAGCGCAATCAAAAAGGGGGGTGGAAAGGGGGATCGAAAAGGCTCTGTTCGGACTACGAACTTGATTTCGCTTCTGTTTTCGGAAGGAAGTGGTGCCGCTTACGTGACTCGAACACGTGACCCCATCATTACGAATGATGTGCTCTACCGACTGAGCTAAAGCGGCCCGGAGGCGGTTCCGCGGAAGACCGCGGAACGAATGTGAGGCGCTGATAAACGCAAAGCGCCAAGATTTCAAGCCATCAGTTTCGAGAACTTGAAAATTCCTTGTTGGTGGCCGCGACGGGCATGGCGTTCAGGCCAAGGCGGGTACGTGCCGCATCGTATTCGCGCTCGAGCCGGTCGACGAGACGGGCGACGGAGGTCACTTCTCTGACCGCGCCGATGCCCTGGCCGCAGCCCCAGATGTCCTTCCAGGCCTTGGCGCTGTCGGTTGCGGCGCCAAAGTCCATCTTCGACGGATCTGCTTCCGGCAGATTGTCCGGATCCATGCCGGCAGCAGCGATCGAGGGCTTCAGGTAGTTGCCGTGAATGCCGGTGAAATAATTGGAATAGACGATGTCGGCAGCGTTGCTGTCGACGATCATCTGCTTGTAGGCGTCGGTGGCGCGCGCCTCTTCCGTCGCGATGAACGGCGAGCCGATATAGGCCATGTCGGCACCCATCGCCTGGGCGGCCAGGATGGCGCCGCCGGTGGCGATCGCGCCGGAAAGAAGCAGCGGGCCATCGAACCAGGAGCGGATTTCCTGGATGAGCGCAAACGGCGAAAGCGTGCCGGCATGACCGCCAGCGCCGGCAGCAACGGCGATCAGGCCATCGGCGCCCTTGCGGATCGCCGAATTGGCGTGGCGGTTGTTGATGATGTCATGCAGCACGATGCCGCCGTAGGAATGGATCGCGGCGTTGACCTCGGGCACGGCGCCAAGCGAGGAAATGACCACCGGAACCTTGTATTTGATGCAGAGCATCAGGTCCTGTTCGAGACGCGCGTTGGACTTGTGCACGATCTGGTTGACGGCGAAGGGCGCGGCGCGCCGGCCCGGGTTCTTGGCGTCGTGATCGGCGAGCGTCTCGGTGATCTCGGCAAGCCATTCGTCGAGCTGCGAATGCGGACGAGCATTGAGTGCTGGGAAGGCGCCGATCACGCCGGCCTTGCACTGTGCAATCGTCAACTGCGGATTGGAGATGATGAACAGGGGCGCGCCGACGACCGGCAGTCTCGTCGTTCCGGAAAGAATTGGCGGAAGCGGCATCGGTTTCTCCATCCCTCGATTGGCGCGTTAAACTTTGACGTTTGCGTAAACGTCAAAACAGATAGCAGCAAGTTCATCGCTTGCAAAGAGGTGGTTTTCGCGCCGGCGACGCCGGCTTATCCTGCATTGTGCCTGCGAAGTTGTCGCGTTTTCCCCGGGCTTGGCCGGTCGACCGGGCCGCCGGACTTGCGGATTCCGAAAGCAGCGGTTACGCAATTGTTAACAAAACCAACGGCGTGCCTCCAGATTTAACCGTTAGGCCCTTGGAGAAAGATCGAGGGGTACCGATCAGCTAGAGCGCGCCGGCAGGCCCAAAGCCCTGCCTACACAGAGGACTTGATGTGAGCGGACTTGAGACTGCGATCAGAAATGCGCTTGAGCGCTCCGACCGCGCCAGCGCGGAAACGCGCGCGCGCATCTACCAGTCGGCCCGCCAGGCGCTGGAAGCCGGGCTGCAGAAACAGGGAATTGAGGACGGCAACGTCATCGCCCAGCAGCGCCATCGGCTGGAGGCGGTGATCCATGCGATCGAAACGGAGGAGCGTGCCGCCCTCAGGGCGCGGCAACCGGCGCCTCCAGTTGCCACACCTCCCGTCGTCAGTGTCGATGATAACGTCCGCGCACGTGGCCCTGAGCAGGCGCGTATCGAGCCGCAATCCCAAGCGCAATCCCGGCCTCAGGCCCAAGCGCAGTCGCCGGCGGCGGACCGCCGCGAGCCTGGCTTTGCTGCCGATGCGTCCCGTCCCGCGGCGAATGACGGCGGTCTCGGCGGCCTTCGTGCCGACCGTGTTGGCCCGGTCGTCTCGACGCGTGCGGCAGCGGATACTGCCACAAAGAGCGCGGAAGCCGCCACCGCCGCGCCCGAGGTTCGTGGTGATACCGATCGAAAGCGCCGCCGCAAGCGCAGCCGCTTCCTGTCCTTCACCATGGTGGTCGTCACCCTTGCCGCAGCCGCAGGTGCCGCCGCCTGGTGGGTGCAGACCAATGATCTTCTGAAATCCGCGGCCGAACGCGACACCAACGTCGCCAACCCGCCGGCATCGGTGGCATCGGAAGATTTCGACGGTGCTGCCGGTCTGCAAACGCTCGGCGCCCAGCAGGGCTTCACCGGTGACTGGGTGGAAGTCTTTGCGCCTGAAAACACTGCCGCGGTCGTGGCGGGCTCACGCGCCAAGGCCGAGCCGGTGGATGACGACGGTGGCAAGCGCATCCAGTTGACGTCCTCGGTTGCCGAAACGGAAGGCGACATCACCATCGAAATCCCGGCAACGGTCCTGGCGCAGCTGTCCGGCAAAACCTCGACCATGGCGCTGACGGTGCAGGCCCAGCCAGGCAAGACGACCGAGTTTGCCGTCGAGTGCAATTTCTCCTCGCTTGGCGAATGCGGCCGTCATCGCTTCACGGTGCATGACGAACGGCTCGACATGCTGTTCAAGGTCACCTTCGATCGCAGCCTTGCACCGAACTCCGCCGGCCGGATCGTGATCAACAGCGATATCAGCGGCGAGGGCAAGGGCCTCACCCTCTACGCCATACGCGTCCTTCCGGGCCAATAAGTCCCGCACGAGGCCTCTTCGTCCTCGAGCCTCTGACCCCAATTGACCGCGTTGGCCGCCCTCTGGCGGGGCCGTCGCCTTCGGCCGCTGTCGTATGGGCGCTACTTCAGAAAGCCCGGGCCGGACCCGACAATCTTGTCGTCGACCTCACCGATCGCGCCCTTGTCCTTGCCGTCATAGTCGAGCGTGGAGAGCATGTGGCGGATGAGATTGAGGCGCGCGCGTCGCTTGTCGTTGCCGCGCACCACGGTCCAGGGTGCGTGGTCCGTGTGTGTTGCCTTCAGCATCTCGTTGCGCTTTGCCGTGTAGTCGTCCCACTTGTTGAGGGCGGCGATGTCCATCGGCGACAGCTTCCAGATCTTCAGCGGATCGTGGCAGCGATCGTGGAAGCGCTTGAGCTGCATCTCGCGGCCGATGTTGATCCAGAATTTGAAGAACTGGATATCCTCGTGCACGATCATCTTTTCGAAGCGAGGCGTCTGCTTCAGGAACTGCTTGTGCTGCTCGGGCGTGCAGAAGCCCATGACCGGCTCGACGCCGGCGCGGTTGTACCAGGAGCGGTCGAACAGCACGAATTCCCCAGCCGTCGGCATGGTCGCGACATAGCGCTGAAAATACCATTGCCCGCGCTCAGTCTCTGTCGGCTTCGTCAGCGCCACGATGCGGGCCCAGCGTGGGTTCAGGTTGCCCATGGTCGCATGGATCGCGCCGCCCTTGCCGGCGGCGTCGCGGCCCTCGAACAGCGCGATGATGCGTTTTCCGGTTTTCTGCTGCCAGAGCTGAACCTTGACGAGCTCGATCTGAAGCTTCTCCAGCGTCTCGAGATATTCTTCCTCGTCGAGCTTCTTCTTGTAGGGATAGTCATCGGACGCAAACGCTGCGTCGTCGATCCACTTCGGCAACTCGGGATTGTCGATGTCGAAGACGCGGCTCTTGCCGTCGATCTGCAGCTCCACTGCGCGGCTTTCCGCCTTTTCCGCCGTCTCCGCTAACGCCATATGCTCGCCCCTTCGGCTTGGCGCACGGGCCCGAAAACCGGCTTCGATCATCGGCAGGATCATGCGCGTTTTCAAACTTCTGCAGCTCCAAGCAGCGCCGAAAAGTCGCGGTGCTCAAGGCCCGATTTCCTTGGAGGAGGCCACAATTGCATTGCGGATTCAAGCCGGTCGTGAAAATCATGTCATGAAGGATCGCTATTCCTCGATCATTTTGGTCCGGGAGGAAGACAAAGTGATTCATGAGGATGTCGAGGTGGACGGTTCGAAAGCGTTCTGGCGGGACCTGGTGCCGCGGCTGAAGGCTGAGCGCTGGCTGCTGGGCCTCACCCTGCTTTTGGCGATCCTTGCGACCTTTGCCGGCATCCATTTCCTTATCGTGCTTCCCTTCTGGATCGTTCTGGTTGCGGCGCTGCTCAACCGCAGTGCGCCGGCCTCGGTGATCTTGAGCCCGGCCAAGGCTGTGGCCGTCGATGGCCCGACCAGCGATCCGCTGGTGCCGGCGCTGAATGCGCTCGACATGCCGGTGTTGGTCGTCGCCGCCGATGAGACGGTGGTTTTCCAGAACATCGCCGCGGAGAAAGCCTTCGGCACCATTCCGCCGAACACTTACCTGGCCGCCCGGGTGCGTTCGCCCGGTGTTCTCGACATGATCCGCGAGACGATGGCGACCGGCAAGGCCAACCAGATCGAGCATACCGAGCGGCTGCCGTCGGATCCCGTCTATGTCGTGCGCGTGGCACCCGCCGAAATCGGCGGCGAGGGGCGGACGCCCCGCATCTTCCTGATCACCTTTCGCGATATCTCGCAGGCGCGCCGCATCGACCGCATGCGTTCGGATTTCGTGGCCAATGCCAGCCATGAGCTGCGCACGCCGCTGGCATCGCTTCGCGGTTTCATCGAGACCCTCCAGGGCCCCGCGCGCAACGACTTGAAGGCGCAGGAAAAATTCTTCGGCATCATGCATGAGCAGGTGACGCGCATGAGCCGCCTCGTCGACGACCTCCTGTCGCTCTCGCGACTGGAGCTGCGCTCGCATATCGCGCCGGACGATCCGGTGGACCTTGCGCCCTTGCTCGGCCATGTCCGCGACAGCCTCCTGCCGCTGGCGAAGGACCTCGACGTCACGGTCTCTCTCGTGGTGCCGGACAAGCCCGTCATCGTACAGGGCGATCGCGACGAGCTCATCGAAGTCTTCGAGAACCTGATCGAGAATGCCTGCAAGTACGGCCAGGAGGGCAAGAAGGTCGACATAACCTTGCGTGGCGGCGAAGAAGGCACGCAGGCCGAGGTGATCGTGAAGGACTATGGGCCGGGCATCCCCGCCGAGCATGTCCCGCGCATTACCGAGCGTTTTTATCGGGTCAATGTCGAGGCGAGCCGCTCGAAAAAGGGCACTGGATTGGGCCTTGCCATCGTCAAGCACATCCTCACCCGGCACCGTGCCCGGCTGCTGATCCATTCTGAGATCGGCAAAGGTACGACTTTTACGGTCCGGTTCTGACATATTGGCGCGGGAAAACCCGGGACCGTTCATTTTCCCTTAGCATTTTCAATGACATGAGCTGTCATAAATGTTTCGTCAAACTGACATAAAAGGTGTGGCCATCGGCAGCTAACTAGGGGCAGCCGATAAGACGGCGAAGAGCGCTGCAACGCTTGGCGCACACCAACACAAGCCCATTCCGGGAGAACTTTTATGAAAGCTCTTAAACTCACTGTCGCGGCGCTGGTAGCGTCTGCCGCATTTGCCGGCGCAGCCACCGCCCGTGACCAGGTTCAGGTCGCTGGCTCCTCGACCGTTCTTCCCTACGCCAAGATCGTAGCCGAGACGTTCGGCGAGACCTTCCCCGACTTCAAGACCCCGGTCGTTGAATCTGGCGGCTCCTCGGCCGGCCTGAAGGAATTCTGCAAGGGCGTCGGCCCGGACACCATCGACGTCGCCAACTCCTCGCGCAAGATCAAGGACAGCGAAGTCGAGGCCTGCAAGGCCGCTGGCGTGACCGAAATCCAGGAAGTCAAGATCGGCTATGACGGTATCGTCTTCGCGACCGACGCCGGCAATGCCGACCTCGCCCTGAAGCCGGAAGACCTCTACAAGGCTCTCGCTGCTGAAGTCGTCGTCGATGGCAAGATCGTTGCCAACCCCTACAAGAAGTGGTCGGAAGTCAACTCCGCCCTTCCGGAAGTTGAAATCGCCGCCTTCATCCCGGGCGAAAAGCACGGCACCCGCGAAGTCTTCGAAGAGAAGATCCTGGCTGCAGGCTGCAAGAACGCCGGCGCCGTTGACGTCATCAAGGCTGCCGTTGCCGATGAAAAGCAGCAGCACAGCAAGTGCGTCGCGGTCCGCAAGGACGGCATGGCTGTCGACATCGACGGCGACTACACCGAGACGCTCGCCCGTATCGCTGCCAACAAGAACGGCATCGGCGTCTTCGGCCTGTCCTTCTACGAAAACAACGCCGACAAGCTGAAGGTCGCGACCGTCAACGGCATCCTACCGTCGACCGAAACGATCGCTTCCGGCGAGTATCCGGTTTCCCGCCCGCTGTTCTTCTACGTCAAGAAGGCACACCTCGGCGTTATCCCGGGCCTCAAGGAATATGTTGAGTTCTTCATCAACGACCAGATGATCGGCCCGGACAGCCCGCTCGCCGAGTACGGCCTGGTTGCTGCTCCGGACGCCGAGCGCGAAGAAATCCGCAAGGCTTTCGCAGCCGGCAACATGCTCTGATAACGACAAGCCCCGGCGCGATATCCTTCGCGCCGGGGCATGCCTTCATTCGATTTGCCGGCGGCCCGTGACGGGCGATACCGGGGAGACGTGCGGATGAGTACCTCGCTCCTTCTTTTGCTAATTATTGTTATTGGTTTCATTGCCTATTTTGCCGGTCGCGCACGTTCGCTGGCGCAGGCTGGCGGCAAGCTCTCCAACCTTCATTCCTTGCCCGGCTATCACGGTAGCTACGTCGCTATCTGGGCGATGCTGCCGGCGGCGCTCGTTCTCGGCACCTGGCTGATTGCCGCTCCTATCTATATTGACGGGAGCACGCGCGCGGCCCTGCCGGACACCGTCCAGAACCAGGGGACCGCTGCGGTTCAGCTCGCGCTCGGCCAGGTCAAGTCCGTTGCCGGTGGTCTGCTGCGCCTGAGCGGCGAGGAGGTCGCGGCACTTCAAAGCGGTGCCGCCAATCTCCGCTCGACGCTCGCAGCCAAGGGCGTCGCCCTGGCCGGCGAAGGCGAGCCCTACATGGTCACCGTCGCCCAGCATTTCAACGCGATGACCGCCACCAACCGTTGGCTGATGACCGCGGCCGTACTGTTGATCGCGATTGCCGGCGGCGTCTACGCCATCCGCAACATCGCCACCCGCTTCCGTGCACGCAACCAGGTCGAGCGGGTCATTCTCGGCGCGCTGATCGTCGCGTCTTCCATCGCCATCCTGACGACGGTCGGCATCGTCGCCTCGATGCTGTCGGAAGCCGGCCGCTTCTTCACCATGGTCTCGCCGTTCGAATTCTTCTTCGGCACGGTCTGGGATCCGCGTTTCGCTGCTGCCGGCAGCGGCGGCGCCTCCGGCCAGTTCGGCCTGGTCCCGCTTCTCACCGGCACGCTCTACATCGCCTTCGTCGCCATGCTCTTTGCGGTGCCGATCGGCCTCTTCGCAGCCATCTACATGGCGGAGTATGCAAGCCCGCGCTTGCGTTCGACCGCAAAGCCGCTGCTCGAAGTGCTCGCTGGCATCCCGACGATCGTCTACGGTTTCTTCGCTCTCGTGACCGTTGGTCCGTTCCTGCGTGATATCTCGGCGCAGCTGAACGGTCTTGCCACCGGCAACTACCAGAACTTCATCCAGGCGCAGAGCGTGGTCACCGCCGGCATCGTCATGGGCATCATGCTGATCCCGTTCGTGTCGTCGCTCTCGGACGACATCATCACCCAGGTGCCGCGCGCATTGCGTGACGGCTCGCTCGGTCTCGGTGCCACCCGCTCGGAAACGGTCAAGAAGGTTATTCTCCCGGCAGCACTTCCCGGCATTGTCGGCGCGCTGCTTCTGACCGCATCGCGTGCCGTCGGCGAGACGATGATCGTCGTGCTGGCAGCCGGTGTCGCGGCCCGCATGCAGATCAATCCCTTCGAGCCGATGACGACGGTGACCGTGAAGATCGTCAACCAGTTGACGGGCGACCTCGAGTTCACCTCGCCGCAGACGCTGGTGGCCTTCGCGCTGGGCATCACGCTCTTTGTCATCACGCTCGGCCTCAACATTTACGCGCTCTACATCGTGCGCAAATACCGGGAACAGTACGAATGACCGACATCGCTTCCCCGACCGTCCGGATCTCCGCCCGTCCTGAATCCGCAAAGCGCGATATCGGCATCAAGCGTCGCTATGCCGCCGAGCGCCGGTTCCGCGCCTACGGCATTGCGGCAATCAGCACCGGTCTCTTCTTCCTGGCGCTGCTGCTGTGGACCGTCATTTCCAACGGCTACACCGCGTTCCAGCAGACGACGATCACGCTGCCGATCGAATTCACCGAAAAGGTCATCGACCCCAACGGCGAACGCACGACCGACAGCAAGGTACTGATGACCGCCAACTATCCGCTGCTGGTGCGTGATGCGCTCGTCAAGCAGCTCGGCATCGATGCGACCAAACGGCCGCTGGTCAAGCAGGCGACCGACATGGTTTCTGCGAGCTCCCGTACGCTCTTGCGCGACATGGTCGTGGCGGATCCGTCCATCGTCGGCAAGACCATTCCGGTCACGCTGTTGGCCGAAGCCAACATCGACTCCGCCAACAAGGGCCAGATCGACCTCAAGGTCGAAGAGAGCAAGCGCAAGGTCAAGGACCAGCAGGTCACCTGGATGAACGAGCTCGCAAGCGCCGGCGTCCTGAAGAAGAGCTTCAACACCGGCATCTTCACCTTCGGCGCCTCCAGCCGTCCTGAAGCGGCGGGCGTCGGCGTTGCCGCCCTTGGCTCGTTCTACATGATGCTGATCGTGCTCGTGCTGTCGTTGCCGATCGGCGTTGCCGCCTCGATCTATCTCGAAGAGTTCGCTCCGAAGAACCGGCTCACCGACCTGATCGAGGTCAACATCAACAACCTCGCGGCCGTTCCGTCGATCGTCTACGGTTTGTTGGGTCTCGCCGTCTTCATCAACTTTGCCGGCATGCCGCGTTCGGCAGCGGTCGTCGGCGGTTTCGTGCTGACGCTGATGACCCTGCCGACGATCATCATCGCCACCCGCGCGGCCTTGAAGGCGGTCCCGCCGTCCATCCGCTCGGCGGCGCTCGGTCTCGGTGCCTCGAAGATGCAGACCATCTTCCACCACGTTCTGCCGCTGGCCATGCCGGGCATTCTGACCGGTACGATCATCGGCCTGGCCCACGCGCTTGGCGAAACCGCGCCGTTGCTGTTGATCGGCATGGTCGCCTTCGTCGTCGACTATCCCGGTTCGCCGATGGAGCCGTCGACAGCGCTGCCGGTGCAGATCTACATGTGGGCCAACGAGGCGGAACGCGCCTTCGTCGAGCGCACCTCCGGCGCGATCATCATTCTTCTCATCTTCCTCGTCGTCATGAACCTTGGCGCCATTCTGTTGCGACGTCGCTTTGAGCGCCGTTGGTAGTGAGGTAATTACTATGAACATCATGTCAGAAGCAGCGGTCGAGAAAGCCTTGGATCAGAAAATGAACACGGTTCCCTTCAAGATGATCGGCAAGGATGTGTCGGTCTACTACGGCGAGAAGCGGGCGCTTTTCGACGTCAACCTCAACATCCGCGAGAACACGGTAACGGCGCTGATCGGTCCGTCGGGCTGCGGCAAGTCGACCTTCCTGCGCACGCTGAACCGCATGAACGACACCATCGAGAACTGCCGCGTCACCGGCAAGATCACGCTCGATGAGGACGACATCTACGACCCGACCATTGACGTGGTCGAGCTGCGCGCCCGCGTCGGCATGGTGTTCCAGAAGCCGAACCCGTTCCCGAAGTCGATCTACGACAACGTCGCCTACGGTCCGCGCATCCACGGGCTTGCCCGCACCAAGGCGGATTTTGACGAGGTCGTCGAAACCAGCCTGCAGAAGGCAGGTTTGTGGAACGAGGTGAAGGACCGCCTGCAGGAGCCGGGCACCGGCCTCTCCGGTGGTCAGCAGCAGCGCCTTTGCATCGCACGCGCTGTTGCCGTCAGCCCGGAAGTCATCCTGATGGACGAGCCCTGCTCGGCACTCGACCCGATCGCGACCGCCAAGGTCGAGGAACTCATCCATGAACTGCGCACGAACTTCACGATCGTCATCGTGACCCACTCGATGCAGCAGGCCGCCCGCGTGTCGCAGCGCACCGCCATGTTCCACCTCGGCAATCTCGTCGAGGAGAACGACACCGACAAGATGTTCACCAATCCGGATGACCAGCGCACCCAGGATTACATCATGGGCCGCTTCGGCTGAGGCCAATCACGGCTGCAACAGTCACTGGAAAGCGCCCGTAAGGATCGACGATCATGTCCATGCATATCATGTCCGCCTATGACGAAGAACTGAAGTACCTGACGCGCCGCATCTCGGAAATGGGCGGTCTCGCCGAGCAGATGGTTGCCGAATCCGTCCGCGCTCTGGTCAATTCCGACCTGGCGCTGGCGCAAAAGGTAATCTCGGATGACACTGTTCTCGATGATGCCGAGCGCCAGATCGGCGAAAAGGCGATCGTCACGATCGCCAAGCGCCAGCCGGTCGCCGCCGACCTTCGCGAGATCATGGGGTCGATCCGCATCGCCTCCGACCTGGAGCGTGTCGGCGACCTCGGCAAGAACACCGCCAAGCGCGTGATCGCGGTTGCCGGTTCGGGCATCCCACGCAAGCTCGCCCGCGGTCTCGAGCACCTCGCCGAGCTCGCTCTGGTGCAACTCAAGGAAGTGCTCGACGTCTATGCCTCGCGTTCGCCGGAAAAGGCAAACAGCATTCGCGAACGCGACGAGGAGATCGACGCGATCTACACCTCGCTGTTCCGCGAGCTGCTCACCTACATGATGGAAGATCCGCGCAACATCACGCCCTGCACGCATCTTCTGTTCTGTGCCAAGAACATCGAGCGTATCGGCGACCACGCGACCAACATCGCCGAGACGATCTATTACATGGCGACGGGTGCCCAGCCGGAGGGCGAGCGCCCGAAGGATGACAACACGTCGACGTTGGGCTCGGTCAACGACTAGAAGGTTTGAGCGGGATGCGGGGGACAACCGCATACACTTTTCCCCATCCCGCTCTGGCGTTAAACGCGCCGTTCGCAATGCATGCCCCATGAATATCATCCGGTCGCGGCTTCGGTCGCGGCCCCGAATTCCTGCATCTGAAGCATGCGGCTTTTCGCACCGCCTTTGAAATTGGCGGGGGTGCTCCAGATTTAGAGTGTCTGAGTGCCGGCCGGTCCGCTGGACCCGCGCGGCGCTCGCGGTAAGGAGACGTTACCTGATGTTGCCAAAAATCGCCGTGGTCGAAGACGAAGAGGCGCTGAGCGTCCTGCTGCGTTACAATCTGGAAGCTGAAGGCTTCGACGTCGATACGATCCTCAGGGGTGACGAGGCGGAGATCCGGCTACAGGAACGCCTGCCCGACCTTCTGATCCTCGACTGGATGTTGCCTGGCGTCTCCGGCATCGAGCTTTGCCGTAGGTTGCGCCAGCGCCCGGAGACGGAGCGGCTGCCGATTATCATGCTGACGGCGCGCGGCGAGGAAAGCGAGCGCGTTCGCGGTCTGGCGACCGGTGCCGACGACTATGTGGTCAAGCCCTTCTCCACGCCGGAGCTGATGGCCCGCGTCAAGGCGATGCTCCGCCGGGCGAAGCCCGAAGTTCTCTCGACGCTGCTGCGCTGCGGCGACATCGAGCTCGACCGGGAAACCCATCGCGTCCATCGCCGCAGCCGCGAAGTTCGCCTGGGGCCGACAGAGTTCCGCCTGCTGGAGTTCCTGATGTCCTCTCCGGGCCGTGTCTTCTCGCGCTCGCAGTTGCTGGACGGCGTCTGGGGCCACGACATCTATGTCGACGAGCGGACCGTCGACGTGCATGTCGGCCGCCTGCGCAAGGCGCTGAACTTCTCGACCATGCCTGATGTCATCCGCACCGTGCGCGGCGCCGGCTACTCGCTCGAAAGCTGAGAAGGGCAAACAAAAGTCAATAAAAAAGGGGCCGATCGGCCCCTTTCATTTTGGTCCTGTGCGGATCCTTAGCGCATCCGACGGCGCTCGGCGGACGGCTGGTAGGCAAGCCGCGCATGGAAGCTGCAATAGGGCGAAGCTTCCGGGGAATCGTTGCCGCAGAAGTGGAACTCTTCCTTCAGCGGGTCGCCGATCGGCCACTTGCAGGTGCGTTCCGTGAGCTGGGTTAGCTCGAGGCGGCGCGACATCGGCACGACCACGTCGGTCTGGATGCTGAAATCCTGCTCGGCAACGAGATCGACTTCGATCTCTTCCTTGAGAACGGTGGCGCCGGACGGACGGGCAACGGTGCGGGTCGAAACGCGCGAGGCGTAGTTCGGAGCGCGCGGCGCCGAGGTCGGCCGCTTCGGGCGGGCCGCCGCAGTGGTGCTGCCGCCGGCTTTGGCACGGCCTGGAAGGCTCAGGCGATGAACCTTGCCGATGACAGCGTTACGGCTGACGCCGCCGAGCTGTGCCGCGATCTGGCTTGCGCTCAGGCCCTCGGACCAAAGCTTCTTCAGTTTCTCCACCCGCTCGTCAGTCCAGTTCATTTCTGCACTCTCCGTTCTCAGCGTTGGGGATGGCAGAATCCCTCACCGCACCCCGGTTGAATCCCGAGGTTGCAAACGCGATAACTCTTTTGGTGACTAGGTCCGCCGCATGCGTCTAGTAATTGAATGTTAACGTACTGACCGTCGGACTCCGTGGCAAGAGTCCCGGGATTCAAGCCGAATCGATTTCGTAGTTTTCCCCAACTTGCTCGGCTGGCGTTGCATTTTTGCAAGCCCTTCCGGGCGATTTTTTCGCCGCCGGGAAACGGGCTTCTCTGTTGCACTGCAAGGCTTGGTTTTATTGACATTGCGGCGCGAAATAGGAATAGTGCCTGCGCCGCCGAAAGGCGGCATTTTTGATTTTTATCGGGCCGCATGAAGCAGCGGGACCGATGCCGACTGGAGTAAGGAGAGCCTCGCATGACTGCAACCACGCCGCTTTACGATACCTACATGCGCGCGCCGTTGCGTTTCGAGCGAGGAGAGGGCGTCTGGCTGATCGCCGAAGACGGCTCGCGCTATCTCGACTTCGCCGCCGGCGTTGCCGTGAACTCGCTCGGCCACGCGCATCCGCATCTCGTCGAGGCGCTGAAGGCGCAGGCCGAGAAGGTCTGGCACCTTTCCAACCTTTACGAAGTTCCCGGTCAGGAAAGTCTTGGACGCCGCTTGGCGGCCGTCACCTTTGCCGATCGGGTCTTCTTCACCAATTCCGGTGCGGAAGCGCTGGAATGCGCGATCAAGACGGCGCGGCGGTACCACTTCGCCAAAGGCCAGCCGGAGAAGTTTCACATCATCACCTTCGAGGGCGCGTTCCACGGTCGCACGATCGCGACGATCGCCGCCGGTGGTCAGCAAAAGTACATTGAAGGTTTCGGGCCAAAGGCCCCAGGGTTCTACCAGGTTCCGTTCGGCGACATCGCGGCCGTCAAGAATGCGATCACCGAGGAGACCGCCGCGATCCTGATCGAGCCGATCCAGGGCGAGGGCGGCATCCGTCCCGCGACCAAGGAATTCATGCAGGAACTGCGCGCCCTCTGCGACGAATTCGGCCTGCTCCTGATCCTCGACGAGGTTCAGACCGGCGTCGGCCGCACCGGCAAGCTTTTTGCCCATGAGTGGACGGGCATCCGCCCGGATATCATGGCCGTTGCCAAGGGTATCGGTGGCGGCTTCCCGCTCGGCGCTTGCCTGGCGACGGAAGAGGCGGCCGCCGGCATGGTGGCGGGCACGCATGGCTCGACCTATGGCGGCAATCCGCTGGCGATGGCCGTCGGCAACGCCGTGCTCGACGTCATCCTCGCTGATGGCTTCCTCGCCCATGTGCGCGACGTCGCGCTCGTCTTCCGCCAGGGCCTTGCTTCGCTGAAGGATCGCTATCCCGATGTCATCGAGGATATCCGCGGCGATGGCCTGATGCTGGGCATCAAGGTGAAGGGCCCCTCGGCCGATCTCCTGAAGGAGATCCGCGCCGAGAAGCTCCTGGCCGTGCCGGCCGGCGACAACGTGTTGCGCCTGCTGCCGCCGTTGACTGTGACGGCGGAGGAAGCACGCGAGGGCCTCGCACGCATCGAGCGCGCCGCCGAAGCAGTGACGAAGGCAAGTGGTAACGCTGCGGCCTGACCGATAGGGCCAAGACTGACCCAGGATGGTAGAATGACCTTCGTGCGTTCACGCCGCTGCGTGGCGCACATAGGTTCGATTTTTTGAGGAACCGAGTACGATGGCAGGCACCAGACACTTTCTCGATCTTTCGGCCATGACGGCCGCCGATCTTCGGACGATCATCGATGATGCCCGCGTCCGAAAGGCGACGACCAAGGCCGGAACCGCCGAGAAGCCGCTCGCCGGCAAGATGCTGGCGATGATCTTCGAAAAGCCGTCCACCCGCACCCGTGTGTCCTTCGATGTCGGCATGCGCCAGCTCGGCGGCGAAACCCTGTTCCTTTCGGGCACGGAGATGCAGCTCGGTCGCGCCGAGACGATCGGCGATACGGCGAAGGTCCTGTCGCGCTATGTCGACGCGATCATGATCCGCACCACCGACCATCGCCGCCTGCTGGAATTGGCAGAACACGCGACGGTACCCGTCATCAACGGCCTGACCGATGACACCCATCCGTGCCAGATCATGGCCGACATCATGACCTTCGAGGAGCATCGCGGACCGGTGAAGGGCAAGACGATCGCCTGGACCGGCGACGGCAACAACGTGCTGCACTCGCTGATCGAAGGCTCCGCCCGCTTCGGCTATCGCATGAACATGGCCGTGCCGCTCGGCTCCGAGCCGCAGGACAAGATCCTGAACTGGGCCCGCAACAACGGCGGCGAGATCCTGCTGTGTCACGATGCCGAGCAGGCGGTCGCCAACGCCAATTGCGTTGTCACCGACACCTGGGTGTCGATGAACCAGGAGCATCGTGCCCGCGGCCACAACGTCTTCCAGCCCTATCAGGTCAACGAGGCGCTGATGAAGCAAGCGGCATCCGATGCGCTGTTCATGCATTGCCTGCCGGCGCACCGTGGCGAGGAGGTGACCGACGAGGTGATCGACGGTCCGCAGTCGGTGGTCTTCGACGAGGCCGAAAACCGCCTGCATGCGCAGAAGTCGATCATCGCCTGGTGCATGGGGCTCGTCTAGGCCCTTGCGAGCGCCGCGGTGAGCGCGATGGCGCAGCGCTTCGGCGGGCTGTGAGGCCGGCTATTGACATTGCCGCCGTGCGACACGATCTAGGCGGCTGCAGGGCGCTCCTGGCAACAGTGAAGCGCCGACTGCCACGGGTGGTGCGCGGCGCAATGGCTGATGGCACATATCCGGTGGACAATCCGTTTATCGCGGGATCGATTGAGACAGCGGGCACGTTGCGCCGGGGGACAGGAATGTCCCCGGCGCAACGCAGTTGCTGAGGCAAGGAGCAAGACATGACTGACATGACGCCAGGGCTTGGTGAATTCGACTTCGCCGGTGACGATCACGTCGTGCCTTTCCAGGTGGAAGGCCTCGACGTGCGCGGCCGCGCCGTGCAGCTCGGCCCGATGCTCGACGCAATTCTGGAGCGCCACAACTATCCGCTTCCGGTCGCGCGGCTCGTTGCCGAAACCGTCGTGCTGACGGTTCTGCTCGGCACTTCGCTGAAGTTCGAAGGCAAGCTGATCGTCCAGACGAAAGGCGATGGTCCGGTCGATCTCGTCGTCGCAGACTTCTCGACGCCGGATCGCGTGCGCGCCTATGCCCGCTACGATGCAGATGCGCTTGCCGACGCCGAGAAGGATGGCCGCACCCTTTCGCATGAACTGCTTGGCAAGGGCGTACTCGCCTTCACCATCGACCAGGGCGCTCATACTCAGCGCTATCAGGGCATCGTTGCGCTGGACGGCGCCACGCTGGAAGAAATCGCTGGCGTCTATTTCCGCCAGTCAGAGCAGATCCCGACCAAGGTCAGGCTCGGCGTTGCCGAGCTGCTCGACCGCGATGAAAGCGGCAAGCCGCGCCATCGCTGGCGTGCCGGCGGCATGGTCGCGCAGTTCCTGCCGGAAGCGCCGGAGCGCATGCGCCAGCCTGATCTTTCCGGCGGCGATGGCGATGACGGGGAAGGCGTCTTCGAGGATGACGATCTCTGGGCGGAAGCCAAGGTGATGGTCGAGACGATCGACACCGACGAGCTGACCGACCCGATGGTCGGAACCGAACGCTTGCTCTACCGGCTGTTCCACGAGCGCGGCGTTCGCGTCTATGAGCCGCAGGCGGTTTATGACCGTTGCAGCTGCTCGCGCGAGAAGCTGCACTCGGTGCTCGCCAATCTGGACGCTGATGATATCGAAAGCACCATCGAGGATGGGGCCGTGAAGGTCACCTGCGAATTCTGCTCGACGACCTATCGTTTCGAGGCAAGCGAAGTGCGTCCACAGTAGCCGGCGCCACTCCGGATCAAGCTAGTTCAGGGTACGCACGAGCCCGGGTGAATCGAGCGAGAAGGCGGGGATGGCCACGTTGAAGGTCTCTCCGCCTTCCGCTTCCATACTGTAATGGCCGAACATCACGCCCGACGGCGTATCCAGCGGGCAGCCGGACGAATACTCATAGGTGTCGCCGGGGTTGAGCAGCGGCTGTTCGCCGATCACGCCGGGACCGCTGACCTCATCGACCTGCCCATTCTCATCGGTGATATGCCAGTAGCGGGTCATCAACCGCACGGCTGCGTCCGAATGGTTTGAGATGACAATGCGATAGCCCCAGACATAGCGGCCGTCATCGGGGTCCGACTGCTCTTCGAGATAGTACGGCTCCACCGTAACTTCTATGTCGCGGGTCAAAGCGCGATACATGGGCAACACCTTGCTTCGGTCTTTCAGGGTATTCTACAGCAAGATGGTTTCGTCAAGAATAACGGCAAGATTGTGCATACCCATTCTGGGGCAAGGGCTTGCGGGTATCCGGATCGGCTGTTCGAACCCGCTCGATCCCGCTGGTGAGGCCATATTGGATGGCGGGGCGCCCGCTGCATGAGCGCCACGAGGGATCGATGGCCGCCGTCTGTCGCGGCGGCCGTATCTTTTCGTTGCGTCAGGCTTTGACGGCCTCAAGCGCGCGGGCGAAATCCTCGACGACATCCTCGCTGTCTTCGATGCCGGCCGAGAAACGCACCGTGCCGGCGGAAATGCCCAGCTCTTCGCGGGCCTCGTCGGTCAGGTTCTTGTGCGTGGTCGTTGCCGGATGGGTGATCAGGCTCTTGGAGTCGCCGAGATTGTTGGAGATACGCACGATCTCGAGCGCATTCTGCAGCGCGAAGGCCGCATCCTTGCCGCCCTTCAGTTCAAACGCGACGAGGGTGGAACCGCCGGTCATCTGCTTGGCGATGATGTCGGCCTGCGGGTGATCCTTGCGGCCGGGATAGATGACCTTGGCCACCTGCGGCTGCTCAGCCAGGAAGTCGGCGACGCGGCGTGCGGTTTCCGTCTGCTGGCGCACGCGCAGCGGCAGGGTTTCAATGCCCTTCAGCAGCGTCCAGGCATTGAACGGCGACATGGCCGGGCCGGTATGACGGAAGTAGTCGTGCAGGTTCTCGTTGATCCATTCCTTGTCAGCAAGCACGACGCCGCCGAGGCAGCGGCCCTGGCCATCGATATGCTTGGTGGCGGAATAGACGACGATATGGGCGCCGAGTTCCAGCGGCTTCTGGAAGAGTGGCGTCGCAAAGACGTTGTCGACGACGACCTTGGCGCCGATCTGGTTGGCGAGCTTGGCCACACCGGCAATGTCGATGACTTCGAGCGTCGGGTTGGTCGGGCTTTCCAGGAAGAAGACCTTGGTGTTCTTCTGGATCGCCTTTTCCCAGTTGGCGAGATCGCGTCCATCGACCAGCGTGCATTCGATGCCGTATTTCGGCGCCAGCGTCTCGACCACCCAGCGGCAGGAACCGAACAGCGCACGGGCGGCAACGATATGATCGCCGGCCTTCAGCTGGCAGAGGATTGCCGCGGAAACGGCAGCCATGCCCGAAGCCGTGGCGCGCGCGTCTTCGGCGCCTTCCAGCATGCACATGCGCTTTTCGAACATGTCGTTGGTCGGGCTGCCGTAGCGGGCATAGATGAAGCCTTCGGTCTCGCCCTTGAAACGCGCTTCTGCCGCCTCGGATGTCTCGTAGACGAAGCCCTGGGTGAGGAAGATCGCCTCGGACGTCTCGCCGTGCTGGGAGCGGGTGGTTCCGCCGTGGACGAGTTGTGTTGCCGGGCGCCAGTTTTTGCTCATGTGACGATCACCTTCAAAAACAAAAAAAACCGGCCGCAAAAATGGGCCGGTTTGACACCCGGCCTTTTTAGCTACTTGTTTAACGTGGCTGCAAGCCGACCGGCCAAATCACCACGGGATAAAGCTTCAATACTGCTAGGGTGCGCTTGCGTCAATTCCCGGAGTTTGGTTTTGTCTCGCAACTGGAAAGAGGACTGCAATGGCCCGCGATACTGGGATTTTGGCCGACCGCGCGATCGCCGCGCTGCTCGAAACGGGGCGCCTGAAGAGCGAGAGGCCGCTGGATGACGATCAGATCCAGCCGGCAAGCCTCGACCTGCGCCTTGGCGCCAAGGCCTTCCGCGTCCGCGCGAGCTTCATGCCAGGCCCGTCCCACCTCGTCGCCGACAAGCTTGACCGGCTGAAGCTGCATGTCGTCGATCTCACCGATGGCGCCGTGCTTGAAACCGGCTGCGTCTACATCGTGCCGTTGATGGAGAGCCTGGCGCTGCCTGCGGGCATGTCGGCCTCGGCCAATCCGAAAAGCTCGACCGGCCGCCTCGACATCTTCACCCGCGTGATCACCGACCGCGCCCAAGAGTTCGACAAGATTCCTGCCGGCTATAGCGGTCCCCTCTATCTCGAAATCAGCCCGCGCACCTTCCCGATCGTCGTGCGCCGTGGTTCGCGCCTGTCGCAGATCCGCTTCCGCATGGGCCAGTCGCTGCTCTCCGAACAGGAGCTGCTGGCGCTGCATGAAAGCGACGTGCTGGTGGCGAGCGAACGCCCGAATGTCAGCGGCGGCGGCATTGCGCTGTCGATCGACCTCAAGGGCACCGGTCCGGAGGGTCTGATCGGCTACCGTGGCAAACACCACACCGCGGTCATCGACGTCGACAAGAAGGCGCAGCACAAGATCTTCGATTTCTGGGAGCCGCTCTACAGCCGCGGACGCGACGAGCTGATCCTCGATCCGGACGAGTTCTACATCCTCGTCTCGCGCGAAGCGGTGCATGTGCCGCCGCTTTACGCGGCCGAGATGACGCCGTTCGATCCGCTGGTGGGCGAGTTTCGCGTGCACTATGCCGGCTTCTTCGATCCCGGCTTCGGCCATGCCTCTGCCGGTGGCAGCGGTAGCCGCGCCGTTCTGGAAGTGCGCAGCCACGAGGTGCCGTTCATCCTCGAACATGGCCAGATCGTCGGCCGCCTGATCTATGAACACATGTTGGAGCGTCCTGACGGTCTCTACGGCCTCGGCGTCGGCTCCAACTACCAGGCCCAGGGCCTGAAGCTTTCGAAACATTTCCGCGCCGAGTAGGGATTTTGCACGGGACGCTCGTGCGATACCGCGCAAGGGTCCTTGACAGATCGTCCCGGTTCGGGAAATTTCGCAGGCACCGCGGGTGTAGTTCAGTGGTAGAACGCCAGCTTCCCAAGCTTGATGTCGTCGGTTCGATCCCGATCACCCGCTCCAATCCTTCCTAAAGCCTCTCTTGCCTCGTTCGAGTGAGACCTATGGCCAGTTGCCTTGCAGACGGTTACTTTACCGCTCGATGAATCATCCCGCGGTTCCAAGCGCCGCCCCTGAGACAAGAACCGTGCCGGCCCGCTGCCCATGAGATTTCTTCCCCTGTTCGCCCTTTGCGCGTCCCTGATCGCAACGCCGCTTGCGGCCCAGCCCAGGGACCTGCCCATCCTGTTCGATGCGCGCGAACGTATCGCCAAGCCCGATCTCGCGGGCCTGGCGCGCCTGCGCTTCCTGACGACGGTCGACTTTCCGCCGTTCAACTTCATCGACCAATCAGGCAAGCTCTCCGGTTTTCACGTCGATCTCGTGCGCGAGATCTGCCGCGAGCTCGACATCGAAGCGAAATGCCAGATCCAGGCGGTAACCTATGCGGAGCTGCTGCCGGCGCTGGAGCAGGGGCAGGGCGAAGCGGTTGCCGCCGGCATCGCCGTCGGCCCGGAACTGCGCCAGCGCTTCGGCTTCTCGCGCGCCTTCATGCGGCTTCCGGCCCGCTTGGCCATCAATTCCAAGGCGGCCGGCTCCGTGACTGGTCCGAAGGATCTCAGGAAAAAAACGGTCGGTGTCGTGGCGGGCACCACGCATGAGGCCATGTTCAAGGCGTTCTTCCCGAGTATCGGGGCCAAGGTCTTCCCGGATCGCGATGCCATGCTCACGGCGCTGCAGAAGGGTGAGGTGCCGGCGGTCTTTTCCGACGGGTTGCAGCTTTCCTTCTGGATCTCAGGCACGACTGCCGGCGGCTGCTGCTCGCTCGTCGATGGCGCCTATTTCTCGCAGCGCTTTCTCGGCGAAGGCCTGACGATCATGAACCGCAAATCCGAACCGGCGCTGACCCAGGCGATCGACCACGCGCTGCTGGCGCTGTCGCGCAGCGGCCGGCTCGAGGAAATCTACCTGCGCTACTTCCCCAACGGCATCTATTGAGCGCCCACTGCATGTGTCCTTTAATCGTACCCGATTAAAGGACAAAAACATGCAGCAATTCAAAGTGCTACAGCGACCTTTGCGCGTCTCATAAGACGCGCGGCGCTGTAGACAGCTTGGCGTGAACGCCAGGAAATGATGAGCTACCGGCGGAAGCGAGCAAGCGCCCCTCGTTCAATGGCGGCGCAGGTGAGCTTGTCGAGACCGAGGCGGTCGCGCAGCAATTGCAACAGCCGGATCTCTTCATTGCGAATGCGCTGGTCCGCGGCGGCGATCTCGACGGCAAGTGCGTAGGCCGTCTCATGGAACTTTTCCGGAAGCGCCTCGCGCACGATTTCCAGCGCGATGTCCAACCCCTCGGGAGCCGCGAGCTGGGCGGAGCATTCGTGGCCGATATGGACGAGCTGGTCCTCGTCGAACCCCTCGAAGACCGGCAGGAACTGCACCAGCCGGCCGATGCGGGTGAATTCGTCGTCGCTCATCTCGCGGTCGACCGCCGACATCATCACCATGACATAGATGAGCGCTTCGTGGTGGCTGAGGCTTGGCAGCATGGGTCTTTCCGGCGGTGGCGCCATTCCGGAACGGCGTGAAGCGGTTTTCATCCGGAATTGCATAGTTTCAAAGAGTTGGATCATCTCACTGTTTCAACGATGTAATGAGATGATCTGGACGGTTGAGAGCTGGGAATTGCCGCGGCTGTTTACAAGTCTGGCTGCGGCTCGTCCATCCCGGTGCCGAGGGTTGGGTCGTCAAACGTCATCGGCGTGTGACTGAGGTCGCGCGGATCTTCGCCATAGAAGCCGAGCTTCGCCTGGCGCGCGGCGTCGGCCCGCTTCTCCAGCTGCGAGCCGGGTACCGGCGTCGCCCAGCCGTTGTCGACGAGCCAGGTTGCGAGATCCTTCCCGCCGAGCGAACAGGAAGCGGTGGCCGATCCGGCGCTTCCCTCGGGCATGTCGCAGCTGACCGCACGTGCGCGCAGGAAGTTTCTGAAGGCCGTCCGTGCGACGGTGCCGCAGGGCCAACTCTTCCCCCCGGTTTCGCATGTTCTCTCCGCCTGCTCGGGCTCGATGCCATCGATCTGCAGCGTGAGCTTGTCGAACTGGATCACACCGGCGGCGATCGCCACGGGGCGATAGAGGATGGTCGGCCCGGCGGTCGCCTTCGCTTGCTTCTCCGGCTCTGACAGCGGGGCACGCGGCTCCGCCCGTTCGAGCGGCGCGCCGGTGACGGTGTCGGGCAGACCGAACTGCTCCGGCTCGATGGCGCGTGCGGTGTTTTCCGTCGTGGACGTCTGCGGTTGATCGCCGGTCGTCACCGCACCGGGCTGCGCGGTGCCGTCGGTCGGCGTTCCCAGGTCGAGCGGTACGTTATCGCCCGTTTCGGCGTCATCCGGTGCCGGCTCGATTTCCGTCATGTCGGGCGTTTCGAGGACGAGGTCCGGCGTGGCGGCGCTCTCGCGGTCGCGAATGGCGGCTGCACCCGCGTAGAGGATGCCGGTGAAAAGCGCGATCGCGGCGATGCCGCCGGCAAGGGAGTATAAATGCTGCCGCATCAGGAAGAACGTCCTATTGGCTGGCCCAGATGATCCGGGCGATCCATTCGATCTGGCTGATCTCGAAGCTCCGGTTTGGGTGCTCCGGGTTGAGGGAAAGGAGTTCGATCGTGCGCGGCGTCTGGCGTGTCAGGACCTTCGCCATGACCTCGCCTTCGCGTGTCTTGACCACGACGCGGTCGCCGCGCCGAACCTGCGCCCCCGGATCGACGATCAGGGTGTCGCCGTCGCGATACAGTGGCAGCATGCTATCGCCCTGCACCTCAAGCGCGTAGATGCCCGTCCGGCGTTCCGCCACTGTTGGAAAGTCGATCACGTCCCAGCCCTGGCCGGCCGGAAAACCGCCGTCGTCGAAGAAGCCGCCGGCACCCGCCTGGGCGAAGCCGATCAGCGGGATCGCGGCACTTGCAGTCGCCGGGGTGGCCTGAGTGTCATTCGGGCTCAACAGGCTGGTGAACTGGTCCATCGTGGCGCCGGTCGCCTCGAGCACCTTGGCGATCGATTCCGTCGAAGGCCAGCGTTCCCGCCCGTCGGCAGAGTGGCGCTTGGACTTGTTGAAGGAGGTGGGGTCGAGCCCGGCGCGGCGGGCGAGACCGGAAGGCGAGAGCTGATTGCGCTCGGCCAATGCATCGATGGCGTGCCAGATCGTGCCGTGAGACAACATGCGAAAGGTCCGGGCCGAACAGGCGGCCACTTGCTGGGTTTGTTCGACACCACACTATCGAAACGCGAAGTACCGGTAAAGAATCCGAAGGAAAATAGTCCTTTCTCCGTCATTTGCTTTGGGGGCGGCGGCCCCTATAGTTCGCGTGACGGGCAGGACAGGCTTTCATCGGAGGGAACGTTTGTTGGCGCGCATGAGATCGGAGCGTCTGCTGTTCGTGGCCCTCGCTGCGGCGATTGCCGGGATCGCGCTGGAGCATGAGCTTCTCGAAATGGGGCGCCTGGCAACGCTTCTCGGTGCCGCCGGTCTCGTGGTGGCGATCGTGCTCGCCTCGCTGCGCGTGTCGCACCATGCCGAGGTGCTGGCGTCCAAGGTCGGCGATCCCTATGGCACGATGATCCTGACGCTCTCGGCGGTCTTGGTCGAGGTCGTCGTGCTGGCGATCATGATGACCAGCGAGACCTCGCCGACGCTCGTGCGCGACACGATCTATGCGGCCGTCATGCTCGATATCAACGGCATCCTGGGCCTCGCCGCCCTGCTTGGTGGCCTGAAACATGGAGAGCAGCCCTATAACGACGATTCCGCCCGCACCTACAGCGTCATGATCCTGACCGCGATGGGCATCTCGATGGTCGTTCCGGAGTTCGTGCCGGCGGCGAGATGGCATCTCTACTCGGCCTTCACCATCGGCGCGATGATCACCCTCTATGCCCTGTTCCTGCGCATGCAGGTGGGGGTGCACAGCTATTTCTTCAGCTACAGCTATCCGAAGGCGAAGGGCGAGGGGAGCGCGATACAGGGCGGGCCGGATCAGCCGGTGCTGCCGTCGATTGTGATCCTGATCCTCGGCATCGTGGTGATCGGCGTGCTGGCGGAAGTGATGTCGTCACTGCTGACCTCAGGCCTGAAGGGAAGCGGTGCGCCGCCGGCGGTGACCGCTATCGTCGTCGCCGCGATCTCCGCCTCGCCGGAGATCATGACCGCGATGCGGGCGGCACTCGCCAACCGCATGCAGGCGGTCGTCAACATCGCGCTCGGGGCATCGCTTTCGACGGTCATCCTGACGGTGCCGGTCATGGAGGCGATCGCGCTCTATACCGGCCAGCCCTTCCTGATGGCGATGTCGCCGGTGCAAACGGTGATGGTGGCAGTTACCTTGATCGTGGCCGCGATCAACCTCAACGACGGCCAGACCAACGCCATCGAGGGCATGACCCATTTCGTGCTGTTCGCGACCTTCGTCATGCTGTCGGTGATCGGGCTTTGAGCGGATGAAGAGCCCGTTCGTATAGCCTCAGGCCGTCGCCTTTTCGCGTGCCTTTCTTGCCGCCACCTCTTCATAGGCTGACTGCAGTGTAGCGCGCACCCGCGGCGGGCCATCGAGCAGCGCGCCGAGATGATCGTGCCGCAGCTCGTCCATGAAGCGGTCCCAGAGTTCTTGCCCACCATTTTCCATCAATTCGGCGCGAATACTGAGCTCTTCGCTGACCGGCAGATAGCGCCGCCCCCAGGCGCCGAGCTGGGCCATGATCGGCACCAGCGCGATCGTCATCTCCGTGAGACTGTAGATCGCCTTCTGCTTGTGCGTGGGGTCGTCTGCCTTGGTCAGCATGCCCTGCTCGACCAGCATCTTCAGCCGATCCGCCAGGATGTTGGACGAGATGCCCTCCTGGGAACGCAGCAATTCCCGGAAGTGCCGTTTACCCCCGAAGATCATGTCGCGAATGATCAGCAGGCTCCATTTGTCGCCGAACACTTCGAGCGAAAGATTGATCGGGCAACCCGAGCGAATGTCGTCCTTCATTGGCACCTCTTCAAAACCGCTTGCATTATCGCATCAGTGAGGCTATCGTGCAACTGCTTTCAAAATTAGAGCAGTTGTTAAATGAAACCAGTTAGGCAAAGGCCAGCGGTATTCGAACATCAGAGGAGAGAGAACATGACCGACAGATCCGTGGAACATGCGAGCTTCACCATCGAGCGCAGCTTCAAGGCGACGCCGGGACAGGTGTTCAGGGCTTTCTCCGAGCCGGCTGCGAAGGAACGCTGGTTCGTCAGTGCTGACGGGCCGGTGGCCGAATTCAGCCATGACTTCCGCGTCGGCGGTCGCGAGAGCGGTCGCTTCAGCCAGGACGGCGAAACGATCTATCATGACGACACCATCTATCTCGACATCGTCGAGAACCGCCGGATCATCTTTGCTTACACGATGGCTGAGAACGACAAGAGGATCTCGGCGTCCGTCGCGACCGTCGACATTCAGCGGGAAGGCAACGGTACGCGCCTCGTCTTCACCGAACAGGTTGCCTTCCTCGACGGGCTCGACAAGCTCGAATACCGGCGCGACGGTTGGCAACAATTGATCGGTGTGGCACTGGCAGAGGAACTCGGCGAAGCGGCTGTTGCTGCGTGACGCAGCAATCGGTCTCGTGAGCGCATTGAACCCCCGAGACCTTTCTGTCTCCGGGGGGTCTCAGTGCATGGCCGCGATCGCGCTGCCGGCGATGCCCACCGAAAAAAGGGTGAGACAAACGGCAGCAATCCGTCGCGGCAGATGCGAGGCCGACAAGCCCTTCGACATCTGCACCAGCATGGCGCCGGCGCCGATCCAGGTCGATCCGGCGGCGACGACCAGCAGCGAGAAGCCGGCGATCCAGGGCCAGACGGCGGCCAGTCCAGTCTGTGGCAAGAGCACCAGGGCGACGATCAGCGCCTTCGGATTGAGCAGCGTCGTAACGAAGACCTGGCGGATGGAGATGACGACACCTTCGCTGCGCTCGGCATCGGTGGTCCAGAGCGCATAGGCGAGGTAGAGAACCCAGCAGGCGGCGACGAGCCTGAGCGCAAGGCCGAGCTGCGGATGGGCGGCAAGGAATGGCGCCAATAGTGCTACGGCCGGGATGATGACGGCGAGATAACCGCCGAGCTCGCCGGTGAGCAACGGCAGCGAACGGCGGAAACCGGCAGAGGCGCCGGACAGCCAGAGCAGCGTGTTTGTCGGCCCCGGCGTTGCGAGCAGGATCAGGGCGGCGAGGGCGAAGGTGAGCGGCTGCATGTCGTTGAACCTGGTTTTGTGGCCGTTATCGCCGTCTTCTACCAGCCGCGCAAGCGTCCGCTCTTGATCTCCATCAAGCGTGGCGCCCGATAGTACCGGAATCTACCCGCAAGAAATCGCCACACGTGTCCGTGGGAATGCCTCTTCCGCGTGTGTCGCGGCCGCGCTATCAGACGGGACGCTGCCGCTTCTCTCCCGCCGGCGCGATCGAGGCCTCCCATGAACAAGACCGTACTGTCAGGCATCGTCATGACGACGTTTTCCTATTTCCTGTTCTCGTTGCAGGATGCGTCGGTCAAATGGCTCGTCGTCGGCTATTCGGTCTGGCAGATCCTGTTTACCCGCAGCATCACCATTCTCGTGCTTTGCCTCGTCATCGGCCGCGGCAAGCTGGTGCGCAGCGCCATCTCATCTCCGGTGATCAAGCCGCTCTTCGTGCGCAACCTGCTGCTGCTCGCGGCCTGGCTTTCCTATTTCAACGCGGCGCGCGATCTTGGCCTCGCGGAGATGACGACGCTCTACTATGCAGCGCCGATCATCGTGACGCTGCTTGCCGTGCCGATCCTGAAGGAAGACGTGCCGCCGATCCGCTGGTTCGCCGTTTTCATCGGCTTCGTCGGCGTGCTCATCGCCTGTGACCCGCTCGGCACCGGCATGAAGCTGTCGCTGCCGGTGTTCCTGGCGCTCACCGCCGCCGTCTTCTGGGCGATCGGCACCGTCATGCTGCGCAAGACCGCGCTGCAGGAAACGACCCTGGTGCAGATGACCATCTCCAACGTCTTCTTCATCGCCATGACCGGGCTTGCGGTCGGCTTCTTCTGGACGCCGCCGGCGCTCTTCGACGTGGCACTGATGGCCGGCACGGGCGTCATTGCCGGCGCGGGGCAGTATGCGCTGTTCGAGGGCATGCGCCGAGCACCGATCTCCGTCATCGCGCCTTTCGAATACACCTCGCTCGTCTGGGCCTTCGGCCTCGGTTTCCTGATCTGGGGCGACGTGCCGGCCATGAATGTCTTTGCAGGCGCCGGCCTGATCTTCGCGGCCGGTCTGCTGATCATCGTCGGCGAACGCCTGGCGCACCGTCGCGCCGGTGCTGCCGCTTAGAGGATATCGAAGCGGTACGGCCCCGATGGAACGCCGCTTCAGGCCTTGATGACGAGGGCTTCAGGCACGCGGCCGGTCAGCCGGAAGAACAGATGGGACGTGACAAGCACGTTCGGGTCGGCCAGGTGGCGGTCGAGTGCGGCGAGATCGTCGTCCAGTTGGGCCTTGTCGATGAAACCCTCGGCGACAAGACCGTCTCGGACATTGTTGATGAAATCCTTAAAGATCGGCCGGCGGTCGTGGCCAGGCGGGTAGACATGTGCGACGGCGTCGACGGAAATTGCCTCGACACCCGCTTCCCGGAACAGCCGATGCAGGCGGCGGCCGATATGGAGGTCGATGCCTCTGGCCGCCGAATAGGCGATATAGGCGGCAAGCAGCCGGTCCCAGGCGGCAAGCGGCGGGTCGCAGACATGCGCCAGGAAATCGGCCTCGAAGCTCGCGATCCAGCCGCCGGGTTTTACCAGCGACACCATTTCGAGCACGATGAGCTCCGGCCGCGGCACGTTGACGAGCACCAGCCGCATATGGGCACCGTCGAAGGAGCGGCGCGGCAGGCCGGTCGCATAGGCGTCGCCCTCGCGCACCTCCACCTGGGGCAGGGCGTGGCTGGCGACGAAACGGCGCGCAAGTTCGACGAAGTGCGGGTCGCGCTCGATACCGAGCACGGAGCCCGTGGGCCCCACGCGTTTGCCAAGCAGGTGCAGCACACCACCGGGACCGCAACCGAGATCGATGACGTGTTCGCCTGGCTGGATGCCGACCCTTTCGAGCTGCTGGTCGGAATCTGGGGCGAGATTGGCGATCTGTCGCTTCAGGCGTTCTTCCTCGGGCCCGGCGCGCCCAAGCAGATAGAGATCAGGCTCGCTCATGGCGTGTCCCCCTCTGATCCCGGCGAGCATGCGCCCGCGCAGGGAGGCCGTCAATCGGGAGGTGCAAGTAGCCTTAACGCACCTGCGACGACATGAAGCGCCGTTCTGCGGTCTCCTCGTAGATGCTGAGACCTTCGCGTCGGTAGAAGGCGACGGCGGGGTTGGTGGCCAGGACGCTGAGGCGCAAGGGCAGGCCAACCGCCCTTGCTTCGCCGAGCACCTGCCTGAGCGCGATCGCGCCATTGCCGCGTTTCTGATGGCCGGGCGCCACATAGAGCTTGTTGACCCAGACATGGTCGTTGCGCACGGTGACCGAGACGCAGCCGACATCCTCGCCGTTCGCAACGATGATGCGATGTTCGTCAAGGATAAGCGCATCCGCCGGACGCGGCCGCCAGTTGCCCCAGAGCGCCATGGCATAGTCGCGCATGCAGGCCTCTTCCAGCCAGTGCAGATAGGGTTCGTCGCCGGCGATCGCGGGGCGGAGCAGGACTTTGTTCATGGCTTCATCACTTGCGCGGCTTCAACCCGAATAGGTCTAACATCGCAACCATAACAACTTGATGGTCACGCGAATGCGGGCGCTGCGTTAGGCCATGAGCCTTGGACGAGCCGTCGCCCAAACGAAAACAGGCCCCGAGGGGCCTGCTTCCAATTCGATGCGCGGAACTTACGCCGCCTGCTTCTTCTCGCCGTAGGGGTCGAAGCGACCGTAGAAGGTCTCGCCGCGCTCGGCCATTTCCTGCAAGAGCGCCGTCGGCTTGAAGTGGCTGCCGTAGTCCTTGGCAAGCTTGTCGCACATCTTGACAAAGGCCTTTACGCCCATGCCGTCGATGTAGGAGAGCGTGCCGCCCGTGTAGGGGGCAAAGCCGAAGCCGAGGATCGAGCCGACATCCGCCTCACGCGGATCGGTGACGATGCCCTCTTCCATGGTACGCGCGGCTTCAAGCGCGATCGTCGCCAGGAAGCGCTGCTTCAGCACTTCGACGTCGATCTTGTCGGCGTTCTTTTGCGGGTAGAGCGTCTTCAGCTCCGGCCACAGATACTTCTTGGCGGGCTTCGCCGGATACTCGTAGAAGCCCTTGCCGTTCTTGCGGCCGCGACGGTCGAGGTCGTCGACCATCTTGTTGATCAGCGCCATGTGCTTGGGATCGACGGCCTTTTCGCCGAGATCGGCGACGGTGGCCTTGAGGATCTTCTGGCTGAGGTCGATCGCCACTTCGTCGTTGAGCGACAGCGGTCCAACCGGCATGCCGGCCATCTTGGCGGCATTCTCGATCATCGCCGGCGGCACGCCTTCGATCAGCATGTCATAGGCTTCGTGGATATAGCGGAAGACGCAGCGGTTGACATAGAAGCCGCGGGTGTCGTTGACGACGATCGGCGTCTTCTTGATCGCGGCGACATAGTCGAGCGCGACGGCGAGTGCCTTGTCGCCGCTCTCCTTGCCGAGGATCACTTCGGTCAGCATCATCTTCTCGACCGGCGAGAAGAAGTGGATGCCGATGAACTGGCCGGGGCGCTTGGAGTTCTTGGCAAGGCCAGTGATCGGCAGTGTCGAGGTGTTGGAGGCAAAGATCGTGTCTTCGCCGATCACCGCTTCGACCTTCTCGATTACGTCCTTCTTGACCTGGCGGTCTTCAAAGACGGCTTCGACCACAAGGCCGACTTCCTTCAGGTCGTTGTAATCGGCCGAAGGCGTGATGCGGGCGAGCAGCGCTTCGCCTTCTTCCTTGGTCAGGCGGCCCTTGCCGACCGAATCCTTGACCAGGCCTTCCGAGTGGGCCTTGCCCTTTTCGGCCGCTTCCATGTCGCGGTCGATCAGTGTGACGGCAATGCCGGCGGCAGCCGTCACATAGGCGATCGAGGCGCCCATGAAGCCGGCCCCGACGACGCCCACATGCTTGAACTCCGACTTCGTCACACCGGCGGGGCGGCGGGCGCCCTTGCCGAGCTCCTGCATCGAGACGAACAGCGAGCGGATCATCGAGAAGGCTTCGGTCGTCTGAAGGATCTCGGTGAAGTAGCGCTGCTCGATCTTGAGCGCGGTGTCGAACGGCACCTGCAGGCCTTCATAGACGCATTTCAGGATGGCAACGGCGCCCGGATAGTTGCCGTAGGTCTCACGGCGCAGGATGCCGGAAGCGGCCGGCCAGAGCTGGGCCGAGGCCGGCGTCCAGATGCCGCCGCCCGGAACCTTGTAACCCTTCTCGTCCCAGGGCTGCACCGGCTTCAGGCCGTTCTTGATCATCGCCTTGGCGGCGTCGATCAGCTTGTCCGCATCGACGACCTCGTGCACGAGGCCGAGGGCCTTGGCGCGAGCCGACGTCAGCGACGAGCCCGTCGTCATCATCTGCAGCGCGTCCTGCGCGTTGGTGAGGCGCGGCACGCGCTGGGTGCCGCCGGCGCCCGGGAAGATACCGACCTTGACTTCCGGCAGGGCGATCTTCACCGACTTGGCATTGGACGCGACGCGGCCATGGCAGGCGAGGGACAGCTCGAAGGCGCCGCCCATGCAGGTGCCGTTGATCGCCGAGACCCAGGGCTTGCCCGAGGTTTCGAGCTTGCGGAAGAGCCCGGTCATGCGCCCGACCAGGTCGAAGAGCTTCTGGGCGGCGTTATCCGGATCCTTCTTCTTCTCTTCCTGCTGGAAGGTGAACATCGACTTGATCATCGACAGATCAGCGCCGCCGGAGAAGGTCGACTTGCCGGACGTGAAGACAACGCCCTTGACCGCTGCGTCGGCAGTCGTTGCGTCGACGATGGCATTCAGTTCCTCCATCACCTCCTGGGTGAAGACGTTCATCGACTTCTCAGGCATGTCCCAGGTGACGAGTGCGATGCCGTCGGCGTCGGTCTCGATCTTGAAATTGGTGTAATTCGTCATGGTTCTCCCCCTCAGTAGAGAATGGGTTCGATGCGCAGCGAGATATTCGATCTGCCGCTGTAACGTTGTTTGCTGGTATTGGTGGCGATCAGCCGGCTGTCGCGCTCGACGCGGATGGTGAAGCCCGCATCGACGGCCTTGTCCAATTCGGGCTTGGGCACCTGCAGCACGAAGGGCACGCGGGTCGCCTTGCCATCGCTGACGACGGAGGTTTCCGCGATCAGCTTGGCGGCGGCGTCAGCCACGCCCTGCTCTTCGAGCCTGATCGTGACCGTGCCGGCCGGAACCGGGCCGCTGGCGACATTGGTGATCGCACCGGTGAGCGTGAAGCTGTCGCCGCCTTCCTCGTCGGAGACGCAGCCGGCGGCTGCAAGCAGCCCCAGGCCCATCAGTCCGAGAAAAGAGCGGCGCATCACGTCCATCGTCAGACCCTTTCGATGATCGTGGCCGTGCCCATGCCGGCGCCGATGCAGAGCGTCACGAGCGCGGTGTTGAGATCGCGACGCTCCAGCTCGTCGAGCACGGTGCCGAGGATCATCGCGCCGGTGGCGCCGAGCGGATGGCCCATGGCGATCGCGCCGCCGTTGACGTTGATCTTGTCGTGCGGGATGTCGAAGGCCTGCATGTAGCGCAGCACGACGGCGGCGAAGGCTTCGTTGAGTTCGAAGAGGTCGATATCCGACAGCTTCATGTCGGCGCGCTTCAGAAGCTTTTCGGTGACGTCGACCGGGCCCGTCAGCATCAGCGCCGGATCGGAGCCGATATTGGCGAAGGCGCGGATGCGGGCGCGGGGCTTCAGGCCCATGCTCTCGCCGCCGGCCTTGGAGCCGAGCAGCACGGCTGCGGCGCCATCGACAATGCCCGACGAGTTGCCGGCGTGGTGCACGTAGTTGATCTTCTCGATCTCCGGATGCGCCTGGATGCCGACGGCTTCGAAGCCGCCCATTTCGCCCGGCATCTGGAACGACGGGTTGAGCGAGGCGAGCGCCTGCATGTCGGTGCCCGGACGCATGTGCTCGTCACGGTCGAGGATCGTCAGACCGTTCCCGTCCTTGACCGGCACGACGGACTTCTTGAAATAGCCCTTCTCCCAGGAATGCGCCGCGCGCTTCTGGCTTTCCACCGCATAGGCGTCGACGTCGTCGCGGCTGAAACCGTATTTCGTGGCGATCAGGTCGGCAGAAACACCCTGCGGCATGAAGAAGGCCGGCAGGTTGACCGAGGGGTCCATGAACCAGGAGCCGCCGGACATGCCGAGACCGACGCGCGACATGCTCTCGACGCCGCCGGCAATCACGATGTCGTCTGCACCCTGGGCGATCTTGGCCGCGCCGAAGTTGATGGCGTCGAGACCGGAGGCGCAGAAGCGCGAGATCTGCATGCCCGGCGCGCGGGTGGAATAGCCCGCTTCGAAGGCGGCTGCCTTCGGGATCACCGAACCGGCATCCATCACCGGATCGACGCAGCCCATGATGATGTCGTCCACGGTCGAAGTATCAAGGTCGTTGCGGTCACGCACCGCCTCCAGCATCTTGGCGGCGAGGCGAACGGATGGCACTTCGTGCAGCGATCCGTCCTTCTTGCCACGGCCGCGCGGCGTGCGCACGTGGTCGTAAACGAAGACTTTCGTCATGTCTCATCTCCCTTTCGGCAGCACCATCAGGTGCTGCCCGTCAAAACAGTTTGAAATCGAACGGCTCAGAAGGCGGCCGCGTCGAGCGCCATCAGCGTGTCGGCGCCGGTCTCGATGCGGGCCTTGCGCAGGGCCGTTTCCGGCAGAATCCTTTCCATGAAGAAGGTCGCGGTGATCAGCTTGTTCTTCAGATAGTCTGCGCGCGCCGTTTCGCCAGAGGCAAGTTTTTCCTCAGCAGTCTTCGCAATTTTTGCCCACATGTAACCAAGCACGACGAGGCCGAAGAGGTGCATGTAGTCGGTCGAGCCGGCGCCGGCATTGTCGGGCTTGGCCATAGCGTTCTGCATGAACCACATGGTGGCGGCCTGCAGGTCGTTGAGGCCCTTCTTCAACGCTTTGGTGTAGCTCGCCAGCTTCTCGTTGTTGCGGTTTTCCTCACAGAAATCGCCGATTTCCTTGAACAGTGCCATGACGGCGCGACCGCCATTGAGGCCCAGCTTGCGCCCGACGAGGTCGAGCGCCTGGATGCCGTTGGCGCCTTCGTAGATCATCGCGATACGGGCATCACGGACATACTGGCTCATACCGTGTTCTTCGATATAGCCGTGGCCGCCGAACATCTGCTGTGCCATGACCGCGTGGTCGAAGCCCTTGTCGGTGAGCACGCCCTTCAGGATCGGCGTCATCAGGCCGAGAATGTCGTCGGCCGTCTGGCGGTCGGCGTCATTGTCGGAGCGGTGGGCGATATCGGATTTCAGCGCGGTCCAGAGCGTAAAGGCGCGGCCGGCCTCGTTGAAGGCGCGGATCGTCATCAGCGTGCGGCGCACATCCGGATGCACGATGATCGGGTCGGCCTTCTTGTCCGGCGCCTTCGGCCCGGAAAGCGAGCGGCCCTGGATGCGGTCACGGGCATAGTTGGCGGCGTTCTGGTAGGCGATTTCGGCGATCGACAGGCCCTGCAGGCCGACGCCGAGGCGGGCCTCGTTCATCATGACGAACATGGCGTTGAGGCCCTTGTTCTCCGTACCGATGAGGTAACCTTCGGCCTCGTCATAGTTCATGACGCAGGTCGAGTTGCCGTGGATGCCCATCTTGTGTTCGATCGCGCCGCAGGAAACGCCGTTGCGGTCGCCAGGCTCGCCGTCGGCATTGAGCTTGAACTTCGGAACGATGAACAGCGAAATGCCCTTCACACCATCAGGCGCGCCCTCAATGCGGGCGAGCACCAGATGGATGATGTTATCCGACATGTCGTGTTCGCCGGCCGAGATGAAGATCTTCTGGCCGGAGATCTTGTAGGCGCCGTTGCCGGTGGGCACTGCCTTGGTGCGCAGCAGGCCGAGATCGGTGCCGCAATGGGGCTCGGTGAGGTTCATCGTGCCGGTCCAGGTGCCGGCAACCATCTTCGGCAGATAGGCCTGCTTCTGCTCGTCGGTTCCATGCACCAGGATCGCGGCGATCGCGCCCTGGGTGAGGCCGGGATACATGGTCAGTGCCATGTTGGCGGACGACATGTACTCGCCGACGGCGGTGTGCAGCGTGTAGGGCAGGCCCTGGCCGCCGAATTCCTCCGGAACGGCGAGGCCGAGCCAGCCGCCTTCGCGGTAGAGGTCGAAGGCTTCCTTGAAGCCCTTGGGTACGCTGACCGAGCCGTCGTCGCGGCGCTTGCAGCCTTCCTGGTCGCCGGAGAGATTGACCGGGAACAGGGCTTCCTCGGCAAGCTTGGCCGCTTCGCCGACGATCGCTTCGATCATGTCCGGCGTCGCATCAGCAAAACCGGGTAGGTTGTTGTAGCGCTCGATGCCGAGCACGTCGTTCAGGATGAAGAGGGTGTCGTCGACCGGGGCCTTGTAGATGGGCATGCTTTCCTCGCCTTTTGGTGCTTCGGGCGCCGTACCTCGTCGTCGACGCCCGGTTGCAGGATGCCGGATGCGCCGCCATCCTCTTTGATTCTAGAGCATCTTTCCCTTCCAGTGATTCCACAGGAAAGCGGCATGCTCCAGGGCGGTCTCGCATCGTTGGCTGGATGCTACAAAATTTTGACGTTTGCGTAAACGTCAAAAATTGCGGGCTGCGAAGTTTCGTCGCGGCACCAGGGGAGCCGAAAGGGGCGCCGGCAACCCGCGCTCACGGTACGATCCTGCCAAATCGTTAAAAATCCTGGGCAGATTAACGGCTTATTTACCACGTTTCGTGAAAGGTGCGTGTTGAGATGGTCAAAGCTGCAACCGGTCCTGGCGTCGTGTCGTTGTAGCTTTGCCCACGTCGGAAGCGCCACAGGGGTGAGGAAAGCTGTTTTCTTCCGTGACGACTTTCGGGATGGCCGACGACAGGGGCGAAGAACACCATGAATGGATCGCGATCAAATCCTCAGCGCGCAGGCAGCCAGTCCTATAGCGAGCGGCCGTCGCTCGACGCTTTGAACCGCACCATCGAAGGACTTGAGGCGCGGATCGAAGGCCTGATGAGCGGCGCTGCCCGCGACGTGGCGCCAAGGCCTGCCGAGCGTCTTCCGGCCCGCGAACCAGCCAGAGAACCCGCAACGCCCCGTGACGCCGTCGCCGAAATCATGCAGCGCCAGCGCAGCCTCAGCGCTTCGCGCGAGCGCCCGCCGCTTCGCGACCGAATGTCGGCGCGCGAACCGGAACGCTATGTTCCCGAACGTCCGGCCTCTGACCGTCTTACCGAAGAGCCCCGCCTGCAACCGTTGCACAGCCAGCCGCAGCGCCCGTCTTTGGCCGTCAACGATATCGCCGAGGCGCTCGTCGGTCTGCGCCAGGACCTGAAGCGCGACATCACCGATGGCCTCACGCGCGAGATGAATTCGCTCAGGTCCGAGATTCGTGGCATCAAGGCTCAGGCGCAGGATCACAGCTTCGCCGAAGACGTGCGCGGCGACATGCAGCGTCTTGCCGACAGCATCCAGCAGCTCGGCCGCCAGGCCTCGCCCGCCCAGGCCGACGCGCTGCGTGGCGACTTCGACGAACTGCGTGCGATGATCGACGGCCTTGCGCGTGAAGACAGCATGCGCCGCATGGAAAACCGCTGGACCGGCGTCGAGGATCGGCTGATCGCGTTTGATCAGAACCGCGACGACGAGCTGGTGGCGCTGGCCTATCGCCTGGACGAGATCAAGTCGCAGATCGGCTCGCTGAAGGGCAGCTCGGCCGTCGACGCGCTTGAGGACAAACTGATCGCCGTCGCCCAGGCCATCGAAATGCTGGGCCGCCAGATCCAACCCGATGACCGCCGTCTCGTTTCGCAGTTTGCGGATCTCGACGGTCGGCTCGATGAAATCAGCCGCGCGATCGCTGCCAACAGTCGCACGGCGACGGGTCTCGACGGTAGCTTCGTCAACCGGCTGGAAAGCCGGCTTGGCGACCTGTCCCGTCAGATCGACAGCCTGTCGCGCCCGAACGATTCCGGCCTCGGCGCCCGCCTGGAAGCCTTGACCGCCCGGGTCGAAGATCTCGCCGGCGAAAAGGCGGCCGCCCGTCTCGAAGAGCGTCTCGACCAGCTTTCGCTGGTGATGGAGCGCAGCAACAGGACCGCGCAGTCGGATCTCAACGATTATCTGTCGGATATTTCGCGCAAGATCGAGGCCCTGGACCAGGGCAGCGTCAACGACACACTGGCCGAGCGGCTCGACTATCTGGCACGCCGGATCGACGAACTCGACGCCCATGGCGTTCAACCGGCCTCCGATCCGCGCTTCGACCGGCTGGAAGATCGCCTTGTCGGCATCGCGCAGCGTCTGGAAGAGACCCACGCTGCGCCGTTCGATGATCGTGTCGCCCTGCAGAACCTCGAAGCGCAGATCGCCAATCTGTCGACGCTGGTCAGCCAGCCGCGCGCGGACGTCGCTGCGAGCGCGGTGCCCGTCGATTTCGAAAACCGCATGAGCGCGCTCGAGGACTACCTCTCGACCAGCGACGAATACATCGTCGAGGCCGCTCGCCAGGCGGCCGAAGCGGTGATGGAAGCCTATGCCAAGAACGGCTCTCCGCGGGGTTCCGGCGGAGATCTGGCCGCAATCTCGGCGCTTGCCGAAGACCTTCGCACGCTCGAGGACCTCAGCCGCTCCAGCGAGGAGCGCACGGCGCGCACCTTCGAGGCTTTGCACGAGACCCTCGTGCATATCGCCGACAAGCTGGAGCGCATCGAAAATCGCGAGCCGGCAATGCTGGCACGGGCTGAAACGCCGGTGCTGCGCGAACCCGCGCAGATGCCGAGGGCCGCGCAGCCGGAACTCGCTCCCTTCGGCGACAACGATCTCGATGACCGCTACGAGGATCTGCAGCGCAACGTCCGCGCGCTGCAGGCCGAAGATCAGGCTGTGGTCACCCAGACCGCCGAGCCGGCAACGACCTTTGCCGATGACCGGCAGGTCTCGACCGTTGAAGTCGAAAATGTGCGCGAACCGGTCGCTGCAGCCCGCACCGGCCTGCTCGCCGGCCTGACCCGGCGCTTCTCCGGCAAGCGGTCCGAGCCGGTGCACGAGCAGGAGCAGTCCCGACAGGTCGTCGAGCCGACTCCGTCGATCGATCCCTCCGAAATGCTTGCGCCCGAGGAAGCCAACCAGCTGCTGGAGCCGGGTTCCGGCGTTCCCGATGTCAAGAAGATCCTGGAACGCGTGCGCGCCGGGCAGATGAACAAGGCAGGTATTCAGCCTGGCGATGGCGACAAGTCGGACTTCATCGCTGCCGCCCGCCGTGCTGCCCAGCTCGCCGTTGAAGAGGCCGACACCCTGAACAAGGTTGGTCAAAGCGGAAAGACCTCCGGCATCGGCGGCGCTTTTGCCCGTCACCGCCGGCCGATCCTCATGGCCGTCGGCGCGGTCCTGCTGGCGATCATGTCCTATCCGCTGGTCAGCAATATGCTGAAGAAGCAAGAGACCGCACCGGTGGAGCCGGCCGCGATCATCGAGCAGCAGGCGGTGCCGGAATCGCGCGAAAACAAGATCGTCGAAGGCCTTCTGCCGCAGACCGCGGCCGTAGCCCCGGCTGAAACGCCGGTCACGGCATCCGAAATCGCAGTCGCAGCACCGGTCGATTCCGTTGAAGCCCCGGCGAAGGTATCCGAAGCTTCGATCTCGGTACCGGCGACGGCCGTGCCGACGACCACCATTGCGACACCGGCCGAAGAGAAGGCACCGATGCTCGCGCCGGTCGCAGAAACGAAAGCCGCTTCGGCGGCCTCCGAGTTCCAGGCGACGCCCGCTGGCAACGCACCCGCCAGTGGTGCGACCCTTATCAGTTCTCCGGCCGAGGGCGCGGCAACGACCGCGCTGGCGCCGGTGGCCGCACCGAGCGAGATCGTGCTGCCGGAAGGCTTCGGCCCGGCAGCCCTGGTGACGGCCGCCAAGGGCGGCGACCCGCTTGCCTTCTACGAAATCGGCGCCCGCTTTAGCGAAGGCCGCAGCGTTCCTGAAAACATGGCGGAAGCCGCCAAGTGGTATCAGCACGCCGCCGACGCCGGCGTCGTTCCGGCGCAGTATCGCCTCGCGAGCATGTATGAAAAAGGCATGGGCCTAACGCGTGACGCCTCCAAGGCGAAGGCGCTCTATCTCGCCGCCGCCGGCCAGGGCAATGCCAGCGCCATGCACAACCTCGCGGTCATGCTGGCGAGTGGCCGCGATGGTTCGCCTGACTTTGCCGAGGCAACGAAGTGGTTCGCGAAGGCTGCCGAACTCGGCATTCGCGATAGCCAGTTCAACCTCGCCGTCCTCTATGCGCGTGGCAACGGCGTGCCGCAGGACCTGACCGAATCCTACAAATGGTTCTCCGCCGCCGCCCGCGAAGGCGACATGGATGCCGCCGCCAAGCGTGACGAAGTTGCCAAGGCGATGAAGCCTGAGCAGCTCGAAAGCGCCAAGGCGAAGGCCGATGCCTGGAAGGTGCAGCCGGTCGACGCCAAGGCGAACACGGTCGACGTTCCGGATGCCTGGGTCGGCCCGGCCAACAAGACCGCCAGCGTCGACATGACCAAGGCGGTCCGCAATATCCAGGCGATCCTGAACAACAACGGCTTCGACGCCGGCAAGCCCGACGGCCAGATGGGCAAGAAGACCGTGGCTGCCATCAAGGCTTTCCAGAAGTCGGTCGGCCAGGAGCCGACGGGCGAAATCACCGAGCAGCTGGTCAAGGAATTGCTGAAGCGCAATTCCTGACCCTTGGCCTTGCGCCGTAATAAAGCCGCAGAGCCGGGCGACACGGGTTGCGGGTGGCGAAGCCGTCTGCCATGTGGCTGAAAAGGTTGAAATGTCGGGCCTGCTGCATAATTCCTTAATCGGAATCAGGCTAGGGAAGAACTGATGCAGCAATCAAGGTCCGGTTGTGACCTTGGCATGTCCTGGCGGAAGCGCAACGCTGCAGGAGTGCATGACGGAAGCCGCCTCGCCCTCGGGAGAGGTGCCGGCCTTTCGAATAATCCCTCATTCGTGGTGAATTGCTTGCCACACTAACCGGTTTGCCCGCATTGCGGGCCGTTGGCATATCGAGGACCCGGCGTGACGATCTATCTGCCCATCGCAGAGTTGTCGGTGAACATACTCATCATTCTCGGTATGGGCGCGGCCGTCGGCTTTCTTTCCGGCATGTTCGGCGTTGGCGGTGGTTTCCTGATCACGCCGCTCCTGATCTTCTACAATATTCCGCCTGTCGTGGCGGTGGCCACCGGCGCCAACCAGGTGGTTGCCTCGTCGATATCCGGCGCGATCACGCATTTTCGGCGCGGCACCATCGATATCAAGCTCGGCACGGTGTTGCTCTGCGGTGGCCTCGTGGGCGCGACGGTCGGCGTCTGGCTGTTTTCGCTGCTGCGCCGCCTCGGCCAGCTCGATCTGGTAATCTCGCTGCTCTACGTCGTGCTGCTCGGCACTGTCGGCGGTCTGATGCTTTGGGAAAGCATCGTCGCCATGCGCAAGGCCGCCAAGAACGAGGCGACGACCCTGCGTCGCCCCGGCCAGCACAATTGGGTGCACGGCCTGCCGTTGAAGATGCGTTTCAAGAAGTCGAAGATCTATCTCAGCGTCATTCCGGTTGCCTTCCTCGGCTTCTGCATCGGTATCCTGACCTCGATCATGGGCGTCGGCGGCGGCTTCATCATGGTGCCGGCAATGATCTATCTCCTGCGCATCCCGACCAACGTCGTCGTCGGCACGTCGCTGTTCCAGATCGTCTTCGTCTCGGCCTATACGGTCATCGTCCAGGCGTCGACCAACTATACCGTCGATATCGTACTCGCCTTCGTCCTGATGATCGCCGGCGTCATCGGCGCGCAATACGGCGTGCGCGTCGGCCAGAAGCTGCGCGGCGAACAATTGCGAGCGCTCTTGGCGTTGCTCGTCCTTGCCGTCGGCATTCGTCTGGCGATCGAGCTCGTCATCCCGCCGAAGGATATCTATTCGGTCGTATCAGCGGGGCTCGGCTTCTGATGATCCGGTTCGCGCGCACAGCTCTCGCCCTTCTGGCACTCGCCGTCGCCGCTCCGACCCATGCGGCACTGCAGGACGAGAACGCCGATTTCACCGAGAAGCTGGAGATCGGCATCTCCACCGACGAGATTGCCATCACCTCGGATTTCCGCGGCGCGGATCTGACGATCTTCGGCGCCGTCGATGGTTTCGACCAGGGACTGCTGGCCCAGGGCAGGTACAACATCATCGTGTCCCTCGAAGGCCCCAAGGACAATGCGACGGTGCGCAAGAAGGAGCGCGTCTTCGGCATCTGGGTAAACACGCGGTCGATGACCTTCGAGCTGGTGCCGGAATCCTATTCGCTGTCAAGCACGCGCGACATCGAAACGATCGCGCCGCCCGGCGAGATGGGCAATATGGGCATCGGCGTCGATCACATGCGGCTGGTGCCGCTCGGCTTCGTCGGCGACGGCAGCAATCTCGGCGAGTTCCGCAACGCCTTTCGCCGCATCCGCGAAACGAGTGGCGTCTACGAGCGCGATCCGGGCGGGGTGCAGTTCATCAGTGCGAGCCTGTTCAAGGCGTCGGTGCGCCTGCCGGCGAACGTGCCGAACGGCGTCCACGTGGTGCGCGCCTACCTCTTTCGCGACGGTGTCTTCGTCGCCGCCAAGGCGCTGCCGTTGCGTGTCGTCAAGACTGGTCTGGAACAGTTCATTACCCAGGCAGCGCATCAGCAACCGCTCTTCTACGGCCTCGTCGCCGTGCTGCTCGCAGTCATCACCGGCTGGGGCGCCAGCGTGATCTTCCGCAAGGAATAGTTGGGCCAGGAGCTTACCCTGCGTTTTCTTTTGCCCGGCGTGCGTTTAAAGAAAGGGCAGCAGGATGCTGTAGGGATAAGATACCCAGGCATCTCGAACATGTTGATCTGAACACGCCGCGCCGAACGCGCGCTGAAGTTCGAGAAGGCGATGCTTGCGCTGGTAGCGGCAAGCGACGCCACACAGACAGAGGAAGCTCGATGAAACCGATTTTTGTCCAGTTGCAGTGCGCTCCCGGCAAGACCTACGAGGTCGCTGACGAGATCTACCGCAAGGAAATCGTTTCGGAAATGTACTCGACCAGCGGCGACTACGACCTGATCATCAAGGTCTACATCGAGGAAGGCCAGGACATCGGCAAGTTCATCAACGATAACATTGCCACGGTGCCGGGCATCTCGCGCTCGTTGACGACGCTGACCTTCAACGCGTTCTGATCACGGGTTCGGCGGCGTGCGGATGGAACCGCACGCTTTCCCCAAGCGTCAGGCAATCAGATTGGCAAACCGGACCGAATAGATCCGGTCGCGACCGAGCATGTGGGCGACCAGCCTGCTGCGGTCGAAGAGGCCGGTCATGGCCCGGTGTCGCAGGTCTAGCCCGCCGGTCGTGACCCCGAAGGCGGGCATCAGCATGCGCGTGCCATCGGTCGCAAAGCAGGCGCGGCGCACGGCCCTTTCGCGTCTCACCACCGTTGCCGCCGGATGCAGATGCCCGGCGATCTCGCCAACGGCGTCGCCGCGCTTCGGCTCGTGCCGGAAGGCAAGACCCGCATAGTTGAGCTCGTCCATCGAGGCGCCCGGGAGCCCGAACGCGCCATCCGGATCGTGATTGCCGTTGATCCAGACCCACTCGCGCCCGAGCGCCATCGCCGCGATCATGTGCCGGAAGGCGTCCGGCATCACGGCTGAACCGACACGATCGTGAAAATTGTCGCCGAGGCTGATGACGAGTTTCGGGTTGTGGCGCACGATCGCCGCCTCCAGCACGCGCAGCGTCGCAAGCGTGTCATAGGGCGGCAAAAGCATGCCGCGGCGGGCGAACGCCGAACCCTTTTCCAGATGCAGGTCGGAAACCACGAGCGTGCCGGTCTCGGGCAGGTATAGACTGCCGAGCGGATCGCAGATCGCGACGACGCCGTTCACGATCGTCTGGGCGTGGAGGAGGGGGGCAGTCGTCTGAGCTGATAGGGCGTGGGCGAGGCGGTGCATGGTCACGATCCCGCACGCGACTGACTGTCGAGACGGAAGTGACCGGCCCAATTCGTTAGACTGCTCGTTCTCAAAGCCATTTTCCTATCAATCCACATCCAGACCGCCCATCGCCTCGTGGATCAAGTCGTCGGCGGCCTCCGAAAGCAGGAAGTCCTGCGCTTCGCCCTGGATCATTTCCTTGCCGATCTCCAGCATCACAGGCACCGCCAGCGGCGAGATCCGGTCGAGACGCCTGTGGGTGATGTGGCCCTTGATTCGCTTCAGCATATCCCCGAGCCGAGCGATGTCCAAAAGCCCCGTTGCCGCATCGTTGCGGGTCGCTTCGAGCAGCAGGTGATCCGGCTCGTGCGCGTGCAATACGTCGTATATGAGGTCGGCCGAGACCGTCACCTGCCGACCGGTCTTCTCCTTGCCGGGGTGACGCTGGTCGATGAGGCCGGCGATGACGGCGCAGTTGCGGAAGGTGCGTTTCAGAAGAAAGGACTCGTTCAGCCAGGCTTCGAGGTCATCGCCGAGCATGTCTTCGTCGAACAGCTCGGCAAGCGCGCCGCGTTTGAGCTTGAAGGTGGCGCCGAGGTCGTCGAGCGCCCAGACCGCCAGCGAGTAATCCGTCGCGACGAAGCCGAGCGGCTTCAAGCCGGCGCGGTCGAGCCTGCGGGTGAGCAGCATGCCGAGCGTCTGGTGCGCCAGTCGTCCCTCGAAGGCATAGATGACCATGTAGTGGCGGCTGCCGCGCGGGAAGGTCTCGATCAGAAGCTCGTCCTCGCGCGGCAACATCGAGACGTCCTTCTGTAGCGAGAGCCAGTCGCGCACCTGTTCCGGTAGCGCCGCCCTGCGCGCCGGATCGGCGAGCATCCTGCGAACCTGCTCGGCCAGGTAGGTCGAGAGCGGAAACTTGCCGCCGGCATAGCTCGGCACCTTCGGATCGAAGGTAAAGGCCTGGCTGACGAGGCATTCGTTCTCGCGGATGCCCTCGAAGCGCAGCACCTTGCCGGAGAACATGAAGGTGTCGCCCTGGGAGAGCATTTCGAGGAAATACTCCTCGACCTTGCCGAGCGGCATGCCGCCGCGGCCGAGCGAGCCGCGCTGGTTGCGCTTGACCATGCGCACGTTCAGCATCGGCGACTCGACGATGGTGCCGACATTCAGGCGGTATTGTTGCGCCACCAGCGGATTGGAAACGCGGTAGAGCCCGTCCTTGGTCTTGCGGATCCGGGCATAGCGTTCATAGGTCTTCAGCGCATAACCGCCGGTCGCCACAAAATCGATCACCCGCTCGAAGGTCTCCCAGGCGAGTGTCGTGTAGGGCGAGGCGCTGGTGATCTCGTCGTAAAGCGACAGCGGGTCGAAAGGCGCGGCACAGGCCATGCCGAGCACATGCTGGGCGAGCACGTCGAGCGCGCCCTTGCCGACCGGTGGCGTGTCCTGCGCGCCGATATAGTTGGCGTCGAGCGCCGCCTGGCATTCCATCACCTCGAAGCGGTTGGCCGGCACCAGGATCGCCTTCGAGGGTTCGTCCATGCGGTGGTTGGCGCGGCCGATGCGCTGGGCCAAACGGCTTGCCCCCTTCGGCGCACCGACATGCACGACGAGATCGACGTCGCCCCAGTCGATGCCGAGGTCGAGCGTCGATGTGGCGACGACAGCGCGCAACCGGTTCTCGGCCATCGCCGCCTCGACCTTGCGGCGCTGGGCGACATCGAGCGAACCGTGATGCAGCGCGATCGGCAGATTGTCGTCGTTGATCGTCCAGAGTTCCTGGAAGAGCAGTTCCGCCTGGCTGCGGGTGTTGACGAAGAGCAGGGTGGTGCCGTGCTCCTTGATCGCGGCGTAGACATCGGCGATGGCGTAGCGCGCCGAGTGCCCGGCCCAGGGCACGTGCTCTTCCGTCTTGAGGATGGAGATCTGCGGCTTGGCGCCGCCTTCGACAAGCACGAGCCCTGCGTGATTGTTCGTGTTCGGCTCCTGTGGCGCCAGCCAGCGCTGCAGGTCCATGGGATCGGAAACCGTTGCCGAAAGCCCGATCGTCTGCACGCTCGGCGCCAGCCGGCGAAGCCGCGCCAGACCGAGGGAGAGGAGATGGCCGCGCTTCGAGGTGACGAGCGAATGCAGCTCGTCGAAGACGACGTAGCGCAGGTCTTTGAAGAAGCGGGTCGCCTCGCCATTGGCAAGCAGCAGCGCCAGCTGTTCCGGCGTCGTCAGCAATATGTCGGGTGGATTGAGCTTCTGCCGCTGCCGCTTGGCGGTGGGCGTGTCGCCGGTGCGGTTTTCGATGCGAACCGGCAGGCCCATTTCGCCGACCGGTTTCATCAGGTTGCGCTCGATATCGACGGCGAGCGCCTTCAAAGGCGAGATGTAGAGCGTATGGATGCCGACGAAGGCAGAGCCGGGCGGGATCCTGCCGCGGCGAGTGAGATCGACCAGCGACGGCAGGAAGCCGGCAAGCGTCTTGCCGGCACCGGTCGGTGCGATCAGCAGCGTGCTGTTCCCGGCTTCGGCGCGTGCCAGGAGCTCGAGCTGGTGGGCGCGCGGCCGCCAGCCCTTCTCGCCGAACCAGCGCAGAAAGGGGGCGGGCAAGGTCAGGGCATCGCCCTGCGGTTCTCTGGAATCGATCCTGTTCACGGAGAACAAAGGTAGATCAAATCCGTCAAAAGAGAAGCCCGGAAGACCTGCCGCCGGGCGGCACATTGACTCCTGTTCGGAACCGGATCGCCGGCGGCTTCCGCTCCCCGCATCCGGTCGACGCACCGGCAAAGGGTCGCCTGAGACAGCCGAGCAATCGTTTTCGCGTGACGACTGGACTGATCTAGAGTGCGATGTAGCGATCGGCGCGGTGGTTGATGGCCACAAACAGGTTGAGCACGACCGCGCCGAGCACCGACCAGGCGACCACCGTGGGCGTCGTCACCCCAAAGGCGATAACGAGCACGACCATGTCGATCGCAAGCTGCACGAGGCCGGCGCGAATGCCGAAGCGCTCCTGCAGGTAGATGCCGAGAATGCCGACGCCGCCAAGGCTCGCGCGGTGGCGATAGAGTGCGAGCAGGCCATAACCGAGCAGCAGGCCGCCAAGCAGCGCTGCCCAGGCCGGCTGGATCGTACCGATCTGGAAGAGGCGCGACTGGATGTCGGTCAGGAACGAGGTAAGACCGATGGCGATGAAGGTCTTGACCGTGAAAGCCGGGCCGAGCCGCTTCAGCGACAGATAGAAGAACGGCAGGTTGAGCAGGAAGAAGGCAAGACCGAAATTGATGCCGAACGCATAGTGCAGCAGGAAGGCGACGCCCGCCGTGCTGCCGGTGAGCAGGCCGGCGCTTGCCAGGAAATAGAGGCCGAGTGCGGCGATCAGGCTGCCGGTGAAGATGCCCTGCAGGTCCTCGACCGCCGTATGCCGGGTCGGGCTGGTGTTCCAGATACCGAAAACGCTGCTGATCTGAGCCATGGCAAAACCTCGATTGCGATGGCCGCAGCAATGCTGCAACGCACAACAATATTCAAGAAAAATATGTCAGTAATGCTGACTTATTTTTGCGACTCTGCCTTGCGTTTTATGCAGGCTTGCGCGCCAGAAACAGGATGCCGAAAACCGGTTCGCCGGCATCCATGCGGATGACGGTACGCTCGATGGCCAGCAGCTTCAGCCCGTGCGCCGTGCAGAGGCCGCGAATATAGGCTTCGCTATGGGCGTAGCGCAGCGAGGGGCGCAGCAGAAAATCCACGCAATCGCCCGCATCCTCGACGGAAAAGGCGAAGTAGCCACCGGCGGCCAGCAGACGGAGCGTGATGTCGAAGACACTGTCGAGATTGCCGAGATACATGAGCACATCGGCGGCGCTGACGACATCAGCGCGGGCGGACGCGAAGTTGCCGAAGATGCCGGAGGCCTCCGGCGGGAGCGAAAGGTCGGCGCGTGCCAGCCGATCGTAGGTGGATTTCGCCTCGGCCTTGGCGAGCATGTTGATGGAGATGTCGAAACCTTCAAGGAATTGCGCCTGATCCCGGATGCGTTCGCCGAAGAGGCCGGTGCCGCAGCCGAGATCCGTCACATGCTCGAAGATGAGGCCCCCGGTGTGGCTTTGGATCAGCGCCGCGAGCTTTTGCGGCACCGTGTAGCCGAGCTTTTCCACCAGCGCCTGGTCGAAGCGATCGGCATAGTCGTCGAACAGGCGCTCGACATAGAGGCTCGGCGGCTGTTCGGGCACCGCGGCGGCACCGAGAAGCGCCAGCTTCAGGCCGGCGCCGAAGATGTCCTGAGGGCTCAGCGTCAGGGTTTTTCTGAGCGCGTCGATCGCCGCGTCTTTCCGGCCCGATTTTTCCTCATAGTCCGCGAGCCGAAACCAGCCGGCTGCCCAGTCCGGCACCCGTTCCAGCGCCTGTGCCATCAGTTCGGCAGCACTTCCGGGCTCGCCGCCTTCGGCAAGCATTTTTGCGTAGTCGGCGCGGCGGTCGGCGATCAGGTCGCCGGAGGAGAGCTGGTTGAGCGTCATCGATGTGAGATATCGGTTGCGATCAGCGCTTCTGACGCCGGATGCCGCAAAACACAAGCGGAATCTGGCTGAAACCGAGAGCTTGGGCGCTGTGCAAGGTCTGGCCGACTTGCGACGCTGCCGATCGCGGCTTATGTGAAGACAAACAGGAGAAGTTCGCGGATGTCGGACGGAATGAACAGATTTTTGGGTGACTCGCCGCTGCGCGTGCTGGTCAAGCTCGTCGTGGTGTCGATCCTCGTCGGCTTCGTCATGACCGTCTTCGGCTGGTATCCGACCGACATCTATTTCGCGGTCCGCAACTTCCTGCTCGACCTCTGGTACACCGGCTTTGCAGCACTTGGCCGGGTGGGCGACTATCTGCTGCTCGGTGCGGCGATCGTCGTTCCGGCCTTCGTGATCCTGCGTGTTCTGAGCTACCGGCGCTGATGATGCACGACCGGTTTCTCTTGATCGAACGCCGCGGCCTGTTGCGCGCAACCGCCATCCTCTCGCTCGGCGCGCTTGCCGGCTGCACGACGTCCCAACTGCTGACGCCCGATAGTGGCACTGGCAGCGACCAGACCGAGGCGAGCCTCGGCTACGTCAACAAGCTGCGCAAGGGCAAGGGGCTGACGGAGCTCGTGGCGGACCACGCGGCCTCGGTCGCCGCGATGAACCAGGCGGCGCGCATGGCACGGGTCGGCAAGATGCAGCATCTGATCGGCTGGAACGACAGTTTCTACGACCGGATGAAGGGCCAGGGCGTGACGCTTCCGGCAGCCGAAAACATCGCCATGGGCCAGGACGACGCCGAACGCGCCTATGATGCCTGGTACAAGTCGCCCAAGCATCTGGAAAACATGCTCGGTAACTATCGCGGTCTCGGCGTTGCCGTCGCCCAGAACGCTTCATCCGGCAACCGCCCCTTCTGGGCCATGGTGCTGTCGGCCTGATTCGGCCTTAGCGGACATCTGAACCGCACCTGGCCCCTCATCCCCTGCCGGGACCTTCTCCCCGCAGGCGGGGAGAAGGCAGGTTGCCGCACCCCCTCTATCCCCAGCAACCATGCGATTGGACTGCTCTTCCGATAGCGGCTCGGGATGCGGTGTTGCGGCTTGTCCACGTCCCCTCTCTCCGCTTGCGGGGAGAGGGCTAGGGTGAGGGGCTACTTGCGCGCTGAAACCTTTTCGTCGCAACTGCTCGGCGCGCTTGCATCCTCCCATGCACTTTCCCTAAAACGGTCGTCACTCACCCATAACGCCCGGACCGTTCGATGACCGCCTCTCCCGCCTCGCCGAACGATCCCGCCGGCGCCTTTCACGTCACCCATCGGCTGATCCTGGCGATTGCGCTGCCGATGACGCTCGGCTTCCTGACGACGCCCTTGCTGGGTCTGGTCGATACGGCTGTTATCGGCCGCATGGGGCAGGCGACGCTGCTCGCGGGGCTCGCGATCGGCGCCATCATATTCGACCTGATCTTTACCACCTTCAATTTCCTGCGCGCCGGCACGACCGGCCTCGTTGCTCAGGCCTATGGCCGTGGTGACAGACGTGAGCAGCAGGCGGTGTTCTGGCGGTCGCTTACGATCGCGCTTGTCTGCGGCACGGTCAGCGTTCTCATTTCGCCTCTTCTGCTATCCGGCGGCCTCTGGCTGATGGGACCTGAGCCGGAGGTGGCGGCCGTCACCAGCACCTACTTTCTCTGTCGTATCATTTCGGCACCGGCAGCCCTTGCGAACTACGCCATCCTCGGCTTCGTGCTTGGCCGCGGCGAAGGCACCATCGGTCTGATGCTGCAGACGCTGATCAATGGCATCAACATTGTGCTGTCGATCCTGCTCGGTCTAGTCCTTGGCTGGGGCGTGATGGGGGTCGCGCTTGCCACCGTCACCGGCGAGGTGATCGGGGCGCTTGCCGGCTTTGCGATCGTCTATGGCCGTTTCGACCGCAAGGATGCGCCGAGCTGGGCGCTGATCTTCGATCGCGAACGATTGAAGCCGCTCTTCGGCCTCAACCGCGACATCATGATCCGCTCCTTCGTGCTGCTCGCTGCCTTCACGCTGATGACGCGCATCGGCACGGCCTTTGGGCCGGTGACGCTTGCGGCAAACGCGGTGTTGATGACGATCTTCCTGGTCGCCGGCTACTATCTCGACGGCCTCGCCAACGCCGCCGAGCAATTGATCGGCCGTTCGATCGGTGCCCGCTACCGCCCAGCCTTCGATCGCGCGCTACGCCTGACGGCCGCCTGGTCGCTGGGGCTCGCCTTGGTCACCACCATCGTCCTCCTGCTTTTCGGCGATCGGCTCATCAATCTGTTGACGACGGCGGCCGATGTCCGCGCGGCCGCTTACGAGTATCTGCCCTGGGCGGCTGTCACTGCGACCACCGGCGCACTCGCCTTCCTGATGGATGGCGTCTTCATCGGCGCCACCTGGTCGCGCGAGATGCGCAACATGATGGTCGCGGCCTTTGTCGGCTACGCGGCGGCGCTGGCTGTGCTCGTGCCCGTCTTCGGCAATCACGGGCTTTGGGCCGGCCTCAACCTCTTCCTGTTGCTGCGCGGCCTGTTCCTGCTTTCGAGAATTTCCGCGAAGGCGCGTCAGACCTTCCGGCCGGCCCAGTAGTCGAGGCGGCTGTCTCTGATATCGCGGATCGAGCTGATCCGCTCACGGTCGCAGAGATCGGAAAGGCCACGCACGATGCGGCCGGGGAGCGCAGGGCCTTCATAGACCATGCAGGAATAGAGCTGGACCAGATCGGCGCCGGCGCGGATTTTTTCTGCCGCGGTCTCGGCCGAACTGACGCCACCGACACCGATGATCGGCAGATTTGGTCCGACGCGCTTGCGCATGCGGGCAAGCACCGCCGTCGACTTCTCGAAGAGCGGCTTGCCGGAGAGGCCGCCAGCTTCCTTCGCCTGGTTCTGGTCCTTCAAGCCTTCGCGCGAAAGCGTCGTGTTGGAGACGATCAGGCCGTCGAGATTGTGGGCGAGAACTTCGGCTGCGATGTCGTCCATGCCCTCTTCCGTCAGATCGGGCGCGATCTTGAGGAACACCGGAACGTACCGGTTGCTACGGCGGGCTTCCTCGTCGCGAGCGGCGAGCACGGCGGACAGCAGAGTGGCGAGGCTCGCGCGCGCCTGCAGGTCGCGCAGGCCCGGCGTGTTCGGCGAGGAGATGTTGGCGGTGAAATAACGGGCGACCGAATAGAAGGCGTGAATGCCGTTCACATAGTCGGCAACGCGGTCGGCACTGTCCTTGTTGGCGCCGATATTGACGCCGATCAGCGCAGCGCGCGAGCAGGCCTTGAGCCGCGCCAGCGCCGCGCCATGACCCTCGTTGTTGAAGCCGAGGCGGTTGATGACGGCCTCGTCCTCGACCAGCCGGAAAATGCGCGGCTTGTCGTTGCCGGACTGCGGTTTCGGCGTGACGGTGCCGATTTCGGTGAAACCAAAACCGATCTTCAGGAGCGCTTCCGGCACCTCGGCGTTCTTGTCATAGCCGGCCGCCATGCCGATCGGGTTTGGGAACTCGATGCCGGCGACCGTCTGGGAAAGCCGCTTGTCGGCCTTGGAAGGACAGCTGGGCACGAGCCCGGTCTTCAGCGCCTTGATCGACAGGCCGTGCGCGGCCTCAGGATCGAACAGGAAGAGGCCGCGGCGGGCGAGATTGGTAAGCGGATTCATGCGTCAAGTTCCGGGAAGATATGCGAGCCATCGGCGCCAAGCGGCAGGGGCTTTTCCCAGACCACGGCGGAGAGGAAGAGGGGTGCATAGAGATGCGGGAAGAGGGCGCCGCCGCGCGAGGGTTCGTAGACCAGTTCCACGCCGAGCGCGTCGCCGTCGACGGCGACCAAAAGCAGGCCTTCCTGTCCCTCGAAATGCCGCGCTGCCGTCTCCACGGCCTGTTCGGCGGTGGAGAAATGGATGAAGCCCTCAGCAAGGTCGACGGGTGCGCCGTCGAAGCGTCCGCTGCGCTTGGCTTCCTGCCACAGCGAGGCCGGAACGATCTTGTAGATGATGGAACCCATTGTGCCCGTCTGCCCCCGTAATCTTCTGTCGTGGCCTTGCCGCAAATATCAGCGATTGTCCATCGCAGAAGGACGTCGATTCGCGCATAATCCTTGGTGAAGATCGATTTCGCTCTTCCCGTTCATGTGCCGGGCGTCATCTGGCAAGGACCGCAACGGAGAGGACGTCATGAGAAAAGCTACAGTCGCACTTCTGATCGGAGCCGGCCTGGCATTCGCCGGCATCGCCTCGGCGCAGGATCCGGCGCCCGGCCGCTACAGCATGCAGAAATCCGAGACCGGCATTGCCCGGCTCGACACGCAAACCGGCGAAGTGTCGCTCTGCCAGGAAAGGAGCGGCGAGCTCGTCTGCCGCATGGCAGCCGACGAACGCTCCGCGCTCGAGCTGGAGATCGAGCTTTTGACCAAACGGGTAGAGACCTTGGAAAAGGCCGTTAAATCCGGTGAAAGCGTCGCGAAACCGAACCTTCCGACCGACGAAGAGATTGACCGGACAATGGGCATCATGGAAAGAATGATGCGTAAGTTCATGGATATCGTGAAGGATCTCGAAGGCAGCGACCCCGCGACGGAGCCGCAGAAGACCTGAGACGCCGGAACGGCCATGCGGGATGCGGATCGGCGCGTGGAGGCGCGCAGGTCGCAGACCGGGCTCTTGGGAGGGAGCGACATGACGCCGGACATGACCATCATCATCGCGGACGATCACCCGCTGTTTCGTGGCGCCATGCGCCAGGCCCTGAGCGGGATGGACGGCGCGCCCGCCATCGTCGAGGCCGCTGATTTCGCCGCCGCGCGCAAGACTGCAGCCGATTACCCGGATGCCGATCTCCTTCTTCTGGACCTGACGATGCCTGGCGTCAGCGGCCTTTCCGGCCTGATTGCGCTTCGCGCCGAGTTTCCGAGCCTGCCGGTCATGGTGGTTTCCGCCCATGACGATCCGGCGACGATCCACCGCGCGCTCGACCTCGGGGCGTCCGGCTTCCTCTCAAAGTCGGCCGGTATCGAAGAGATCCGCGAGGGTATCGAGAAGGTCATGGCCGGTGAGGTTTTCGTGCCGGCGGGCTACGACGACGCGCAGGAGTACGAACCGGAAGTCGCCGATCTGCTCCAGCGGCTTCAGACGCTGACGCCGCAGCAGTCACGCGTCCTCAGCATGCTGGGCGAAGGCCTGCTCAACAAGCAGATCGCCTATGAGCTCGGCGTCTCCGAGGCGACCATCAAGGCCCATGTCTCGGCGATCCTGTTGAAGCTCAATGTCGACAGCCGCACCCAGGCGGTGATCCAGCTTTCGAAGATCGGCACCGTCGCCGCCGCCTGAGGCGGTCAATCGAGCACTGCGGTAGCATTCGTCTAATGCAGGCGCGTTGCCGCAACGCCAAAGCAGCTTATTCTGCAGCCGTTCGCGCCGCCGTCGAAAGCTGTGTCAGCCACGCCCGCATCGCCGCCGGCCGCACCGGCTTGTTCTGGATCGAAACGCCGTCGCGCTCGGCCGCGGCGCGCACTTCCGGCGAGCGGTCCGCCGTCACCAGCAGGGCCGGGATCGCCTCGCCGGCGGAAAGCCGGATCTTCGCAATTGCCTCGATGCCAGTGCCGTCGTCGAGATGATAGTCGGCGATGATCGCGTGCGGTTTCTCGGCCGGCTCTCCCGTCATCTCGGCACAGGCGGCAACCGATTCCGCCGTGCTGACGACACAGCCCCAGCCCGACAGCAGCACTTTCATGCCCTCGAGGATGCGCGGTTCGTTGTCGATGCAGAGTACGCGGAGACCGTTGAGCGCCTCGCTCGCCTTGTTGGGGACAACTGGGCGGACCGCGACCGGTTCACCGGCGCTTACGTCCAGCGGCAGCGTCACCTTGAACCCGGTGCCTTTGCCCGGTGTCGATTGCAGGCTGACCGGATGGTTGAGTACGCGCGAGATGCGATCGACGATCGAAAGACCGAGCCCGAGCCCGGAAGCGGTGCGCGCGCCCTCGTCGAGCCGTGCGAATTCCTTGAAGACCGTCCGGAACTTCGACGACGGAATGCCGATGCCGGAATCGAGCACCTCGATCGTCGCCATCGCGCCATGCCTGCGCACGCCGACAAGCACCTTGCCGGTGAGCGTATATTTGATCGCGTTGGAAACGAGGTTCTGCACCACGCGGCGCAAAAGGTTCGGATCGCTGCGCACGACCAGCGAGGTCGGCATGACCACCAGGTCGAGATCCTTGGCGCGCGCGATCGGTGCGAAGTCGGTCTCGATGCGGCGGAGCAGGTCGTTGAGCGGCACGGATTGCAGCCGCGGCTTCATTGCGCCGGTGTCGAGGCGCGAAATATCGAGCACGGCGCCAAGAATGGCCTCGACCGATTCCAGCGAGGAATCGATGTTCTCGACGAGCGTGCTGTTGTCGGAATCGCCCAGCCGCTCGACCAGCGAGGACGAATAGAGACGGGCGGCGTTGAGCGGCTGCAGAATATCGTGGCCGGCAGCGGCGAAGAACCGCGTCTTGCCGATATTGGCCTCTTCCGCGGCCGCCCGTGCTTCGGCGAGTTCCCGGTTCACGCGGGTCAGTTCGCCGGTGCGTTCCTCGACGCGCAGTTCCAGCGTCTCGTTCGCCTGCTTCAGCGCCATGTCGGCGGCAACGCGCTGGGTGATGTCGGTATAGGTGGTGACGATGCCCTTGTCGGGCATGGCATTGGTGCGCACTTCGATGATGCGCTCGCCATTGCCAAGTTCGAGCAGGAAGGGCTTGTCCAGCGTCAGAAAGTTGGCGATCAATCCCTTTTCCTGATCCTTGCGGATATCGCCGCGCTTGGTGAGGATCGAAACGATATCGGCGAGCGGGAAGCCCACCTGGCCGGCCGCCTCGGGCAGATCCAGAAGCTGGCGGAAGCGGCGGTTCCAGATGATCAGGTTGTTGGCGTTGTCGAAGACGGCGATGCCCTGGTCCATCTGCGAGAGCGCGGTCTGCAGCATATCCTGATTGTATTGCAGCGCCTCGCTCGCCTGGTCGAGCAGCCAGGCCGTGTCCGATGACGTGTCGTCGCCGCGCTGCAGGACGAGCGAAAGCACGAGCCGCGCCGACGACGAGCCGATGGCACTGCCGAGCAGTTGCTCGGAGAAATGCACAACGGCCATGTCCGCCGGCGCATTGTCGTCCAGCCAGCGGCCGGACTGGCGCTCATAGGTGTGGAACGAGCGCTGCATGCGCTCGGTGCCCATGTAGCGGCCGATCGTCGCCTTGAGATCGCGCACGGTGACCTTGGTCTTCCGGCCGCGGAACGTGCCTTCGGTGCGCGACCGCCGGGTGATGAAGACGCCGGCCTGAAAGCGCTCGATCGGTTTCGGCGTCCGGGTCAGCGAGCCGAGCACATAGGCGCTGCAGTTGACGAGCAGGCTCAGCATCGTGGCATTCACCAGCGGGTCGGCGCGGGGACCCGAGAAGAGGTCCGTAAATGGCAGCAGGAAGCTCAGCACCGTTGCCGCGACTTGGGAATTGTCCGGTCCGCCGAGGCTCGGCAGGAACAGGAGATACGCCCAGACGAAAAAGCCGGAGACCATGCCGGTGATCGCGCCGCGCGCATTCGCCTGGCGCCAGATGAGACCGCCGAGCATGGCCGGCGCCATCTGGGAGATGGCGACGAAGGAGAGGAGCCCGAGCGAAGCTAGACCGGCACTGATATCGGCGGAGCGGTAATAGCCATAGCCGAGCAGGAGGACGACGAAGATCGCCGAACGGCGGATGTTGAGCAGCGTCCCCGCGAGGTTTTCCTGAAGCCCGCCGCGCTGGCTGAGATTGCGGCGCAGGAACACCGGCATGACGATGTCGTTGGAGATCATGATCGACAGCGCCACGGAGGCGACGATCACCATGGCCGTTGCTGCCGAGAAGCCGCCAATGAAAGTGATGAGCGTCAGCAGCGGCAGGCCGTTGGCGAGCGGCAGAGTCAAGAGGTAAAGATCCGCGTCGCCGGAGCCCGAGAAAGTGAGGAGGCCGGCAATCGCGATCGGCAGCACGAAGAGATTGATGCCGATCAGGTAGAGCGGAAACAGAATGCCGGCGGTACGCAACTCCCCTTCGGTGCGGTTCTCGACGACGGTCACATGGAACTGCCGCGGCAGCATGATGATCGCGAAGGCGGAGGTGACGATCAGCAGGATCCAGCGCGCCGTCGGCGTTTCATAGGAAAGTGCGGATTGCACCGCCGGGCTCTCTGCCGCCAGCGACCAGAGATGCGCCGGGCCGTTGAAGATGACGAAGACGATGTAGAAGCCGGCAGTGACGAGCGCGACGAGCTTGACCAGCGATTCCATTGCGATCGCGAGGATCAGTCCGTCCTGATGTTCTGTCGCGTCCGTATGGCGCGTACCGAAGACGATGGCGAAGCAGGCGAGGAACAGGGTCACGAGCAGGGGCAGGTCGATGAAACTCTGCCCCGCGCCGATGCCATAGTCGCTGGTGTTGATCATCGCCGCGACGGAGCTCGAAATCGCCTTGAGCTGCAATGCGATATAGGGGATGGCACCGACCAGCGAGATCAGTGCGACGATCGCCGCCACGGCCGGGTTCTTGCCGTAGCGCGCGGCGATGAAGTCGGCGACGGAGGTCAGCTTCTCGGTCTTGGCAAGGCGGATGATCTTGCGGATCAGCGGCATGCCCAGCGTGAACATCAGGATGGGTCCGATGTAGATGCCGGTGAATTCGAGCCCGCGCTCGGCGGCAAGCCCGATGCCGCCGAAATAGGTCCAGGACGTGCAATAGATCGCAAGGCTGAGCGCATAGACGAGCGGTCTGCCTTTCAGCGCAGCGCTTTTCCTCCTGGCCCGCCGGTCGCCATAGCTCGCGACTGCAAACAGCAGCAGCAGATAGGCGAAGGCCGAGGCAAAGATGACCGAACCCGAAAGCATGCCTCACTCCTCCGACGCGAAGCATAGGACAAGTCCGCCAGGTTGAGAATTGCCCAGCATATGAGTCTTAAGTCCAAGGTGCTGCAAGAGAAAATGGTCTGCCGGATGCGGAAGAGAGTTTGATCCTTCTTTTGGCAGGCGTGGTTTGACCAAAGGCAAAGAAAGGTTTTCTCGCTGCCCGCTTTGGTTTAGTTTCCGTAAACGGTTGCAGCGCGGGACAGCGCCGGCGGTCGTTTTAAACGGGGATAATACGGAGAGACGTATGCTGAATGAGTTCAAGGAGTTTATTGCCCGCGGGAACGTGATGGACCTCGCGGTCGGTGTCATCATCGGCGCCGCCTTCAGCAAGATCGTGACGTCGGTCGTCGAAGACCTCGTGATGCCCATCGTCGGTGCGCTGACCGGTGGTGGTTTCGACTTCTCCAACTACTTCCTACCGCTGTCGGCCAACGTCACGGCGACGTCTCTCGCCGCTGCCCGTCAGCAGGGCGCCGTCTTTGCCTATGGCAACTTCATCACCGTGCTCATCAACTTCCTGATCCTCGCCTGGATCATCTTCCTGATGATCAAGGCCGTGAACCGCATGCGCGCGTCGATCGAGAAGAAGAAGGACGAGGCACCGGCCGCGCCACCGCCGGAAGATATCCTTCTGCTCTCCGAAATCCGCGACCTGTTGAAACAGCGCGCCTGAGGCTTCTCGCGGCCCCGTTCTGGCGGGGCCGCGAAACATCACAGAAATCGATAAACCGGTCAGATAAAGTCGCGTGATCGCAGAAGCGAAAGCGGCTAGAAGCGATGGGCAGTCTGGAGCGGTCCATTTCCGCTCTAATCCATTGGAATCTTTCACGATGCTCCCGGGCGATCCGGCGCGGGACCGTCGTGCCTCCGGAGCCCGCCGATGACCATCCTCAGCACCATCAGCCCCCGCGCACTTGCGGCGCCCGAAAGCGGTATCGTCGAGGTGGTGAACTATGCCCGCGGCCGCGACGGCCTGATCCCGCTCTGGGTCGGCGAAGGCGACCTGCCGACGCCGGCTTTCATCAGCGATGCGGCACGCGAGGCGCTTTCCGCCGGCGAAACCTTCTACACCTGGCAGCGCGGCATCCCGCCGCTGCGCGAGGCGCTGTCGCGCTACTATCAGCGGCGTTTCCAGAAAGCGCTTTCGCCCGAAAATTTCTACGTCGTCGGCTCCGGCATGCAGGCAATCAAGCTCTCGATCGAGGCGATCGCTTCGCCGGGAGACGAGATGGTGCTGCTGACGCCGGCCTGGCCGAATTTTGCCGCTGCCGCTGACCTCTCGGGAGTCCGACCAGTTTCCGTCGAACTGCGCTTTGAATACGGAAAGTGGCAGCTCGATCTCGATCGACTGGAAGCGGCGATCGGCCCGAAGACCAAGGCGCTGTTCATCAACACGCCGTCGAACCCGACGGGCTGGACCGCAACTAGGGAAGAACTGGCAGCGATCCTGGCGCTGGCGCGTAAACACGGCCTCTGGATCATCGCCGACGAGATCTACGCGCTCTATTACTATGCCGGCGCCCGCGCGCCGTCCTTCCTCGATGTCATGGAAGAGGGCGACCGGATCCTCTTCGTCAACTCCTTCTCGAAGAACTGGTCGATGACCGGGTGGCGCGTCGGCTGGATCGTCGCCCCGCCGGAGATGGGGCAGGTCCTTGAGAACCTGGTGCAATATTCGACATCAGGCGTCGCCCAGTTCATGCAGCGCGGTGCCGTCGTGGCGCTCGACGAGGGCGATGCCTTCCTGGACGCGAATGTCGCAAAGGCGACCAGCAACCGTGACGTCTTCTGCGACGCGCTGATCGCTACCAACCGGGTGGAAACGCTGAAGCCGGATGGAGCGCTCTACGCGTTCCTGAAGATCGATGGCGTCACGGATTCGCGCGCGGCCGCGATCGATATCGTCGACAAGACGGGCGTCGGCCTGGCGCCCGGCACCGCCTTTGGCGACGGTGGTTCGCTGTTCATGCGCGCCTGCTTCCTGCGCGACCCAGCCCAGGTGAAGGAAGCGGCGGCCCGCTTGCAGCGATACATCCTCGGGCGCTGACTTCTGCCAGGAAGGGCGATCGAAGACGGCGACGCTATTCGTCGCCGGTTTCGCCGAGCAGCTTCTGCTCATGGGCAATTGCGTGGCCAATCAGCCGCGCCCAGATGTCCTCGTAGAAGTCAGGATCGAGGTTGAAGCTCGCGGCGTTCTTGCGGGCGTTCTCACGCACTTCCATCACCCGCGCCGGAATATCGGCCTTCAGCTTCAGCGGCCGTTTGATCTCGGCCGCCCGGTCGATATAGCCCCAGCGTTCGGCAAACAGCGTCATCAGCGCCTGGTCGAGCCGGTCGATTTCGGCACGCACATCGGCCATGGTGGTGCATTGCGCGGGGGTCTTTTGCATCTGTCTCGTCCGATTGCCTGGTGCATGGCCGTCGCGGCCAAGCGCAGGTCCAGGTGTTCGAGCGTCCCTCGGCTCTCAGCAAGCGGAGCGCTCTTGCGGCGCACTGCTAACAAACGATGAGCTCAATGAGAAGGGGCAACAGGGTCGCAGCAGGCGACCGGTGACGGTGGTCACCTCAGCAGGCGATCGCTGGGCAGGGGAGGAGGGTGCGGTCCTGTCTCCGTCTGCGGCGATCGCCTGCTGACGTGTTGAGGGAAGTTAGCCGGCCAAGCTTGAGCGAGGCTTTTTAGAGCGGGATGAGGAAAAGCGTATGCGGTTTTCCGCCCGCATCTCGCTCGAACTTATGAGAATCGATCACGTTCCGATCATCAGCTTGATCGCGAGGCCGACGATCGTCACGGCTGCCACCCCGGCGCACCACAGGCCCACGAACCAGAGAAGCTTGCGGCCGGTTCCGGTTTCATCAGTCAATGGTAACCCTCCTCCGGATCGACTTTGCCGCGGAACACCCAATAGGAATAGCCGGTATAGGCGAGGATGATCGGCACCAGCACCAGCGCGCCGGCGAGCAGGAAGGACAGGCTCTCCTCAGGCGCCGCCGCATCCCAGATGGTCAGCGATGGCGGCACCATATAGGGGTAGAAGCTGATGCCGATGCCGGCATAGCCGAGCACGAACAGGCCGAGCGCCGCAAGAAACGGCCGGCTGTCGTGCCTGTTGCGAATGCCTGTGATCAGCGCATACAGGCAACCGAGAACGAGGGCTGGCACGATGACGCTGAAGATCGCCGTCGGAAAGCCGAACCAGCGCTTCAGATATTGCGGCTCCAGGAACGGAGTCCACAGACTGACGATGCCCATGGCGGCGACGGTGCCGAACGAGCACTTGAGCGCGAGGTCGCGGGCGCGGTCGGCGAGGTCGCCATGGGTCTTCATGACCAGCCAGGTGGAGCCGAGCAGGGCATAACCGACGACGACGGCGACGCCGGTCATGATCGAGAAGGGCGTCAGCCAGTCCCACCAGCCGCCGACATAGGCGCGGTTCTCGACGGGGATACCCTGGACGAGCGCGCCGAGAGTTATGCCTTGCGCGAAGGCGGCGAGCATCGAACCGCCCGAGAACGCCCAGTTCCAGAGATATTCGGCACGCCTGGTGCGCCAGCGATATTCGAAGGCGACGCCGCGGAAGATGAGGCCGATGACCATGGCGATAACAGGGGCGTAGAGTGCCGGCAGGATCGTCGCATAAGCGAGCGGAAACACCGCCATCAGACCGCCGCCGCCGAGCACCAGCCAGGTTTCGTTGCCGTCCCAGACCGGCGCGACGGAATTCATAATCACGTCGCGGTCGTGCTTCTCCGGGAAGAACGGGAAGAGGATGCCGACGCCGAGGTCGAAGCCGTCGAGGATGACATAGGCGAGCACCGCAAAGGCGATGATGGCGGCCCAGATGAACGGCAGATCAAACTCCATGACGACCTCCATGAGTGCTGGTGCTGGCGATGGCGGGGCCTGGCATGATGCCGGAGCTGCGCAGCGGCCCTTCGTCGAGATCCGGCATCGGATCACGCGGCAATCGCGCCATCAGCATCAGGATGTAGAAGGTGCCGGCGCCGAAGACGAAGAAGTAGACGATGATAAAGGCGATCAGCGAGGCGGCGACGGCAGGGGCTGCGATCGGCGCCACCGAGTTCACTGTCAGCAGGTGGCCGTAGACCGTGTAGGGCTGGCGGCCGACTTCGGTGGTGACCCAACCGGCGAGCACGGCGACGAAGCCGGCCGGGCCCATCACGACTGCCGCCCGATGCAGCCAGACATTGCTGTCGAGCGTGCCGCGGTAACGACACCAGAGCGACCAGAGGCCGATGCCGAGCATGGCGAACCCAAGGCCGACCATCACCCGGAAGGACCAGAACACGATGCCGACGGGCGGATGCAGCTCTTCCGGGATCGTATCGAGGCCGGCGAGCGGCGCGTTGAGGTCGTGCTTCAGGATCAGGCTGGAGAGTTTTGGAACCTCGATGGCATAGTCGACGCGCTTTTCGGGCGAGTTCGGAATGCCGAAAAGGATCAGCGGCGCCCCATCCGGATGGCTCTGGTAGTGGCCTTCCATCGCCATCACCTTGGCCGGCTGGTGCTCCAGCGTGTTGAGGCCGTGCATGTCGCCGGCAAAGATCTGGATGGGCGCGACGATCGCCGCCATCCACATCGCCATCGAGAACATTTTGCGGGCGCGGCGCGGCGCCGTCTTGCGGATGAGGTGCCAGGCGCCGCAGGCGCCGACGACGAAGGCGGTCGTGAGGTAAGCGGCAAGCACCATATGGGTGAGGCGATAGGGGAAGGACGGGTTGAAGACGATCGCCCACCAGTCGACCGGGACGAACTGGCCCGCTTCGTTCATGGCGAAACCGGCGGGCGTCTGCATCCAGGAATTTGCCGAAAGGATCCAGGTGGCGGAAATCAACGTGCCGATGGCGACCATGACAGTGGCCAAGAAATGCAGTTTTGGCCCGACGCGGTTGAGCCCGAAGAGCATGACGCCGAGGAAGCCCGCCTCGAGGAAGAAGGCGGTAAGCACCTCGTAGCCCATCAGCGGCCCGATGATCGGCCCGGCCTTGTCGGAAAAGACGCTCCAGTTGGTGCCGAACTGGTAGGACATGACGATGCCGGAGACCACACCCATGCCGAAGGCGACCGCGAAGATCGTTTTCCAGAAGTGGAAGAGTTCGAGGTAGACCTCCTTTTTCAGGAGCCACAAACCTTCCAGGACCGCGAGGTAGCTCGCAAGGCCGATGGAAAAAGCGGGAAAGATGATGTGGAAGGAGACGGTGAAGGCGAACTGGAAGCGAGCGAGCAGGGTCGCATCGAAACTCTCAAACACGGGCGCAATCCTTTCAGACATACGGACGCGACGCGTCGCTGACGCGTGCCGTATCGCTCTGGCTGCTGCATCATTCGTCCCGTGATCGATCGTCGATCAGGGGACTTTTCTTGGCCGTCCGTCGGGGCGTTTTCGGTGTTGGCCCCGGCTTCTCAGCATGCGCTTGAATCTGCGCCAAATTTGCCAAACGTCAATGACGGCGCGTCCGCCACGTTGTCACACTGCGGCAATGTTGCGCTGCGGCATATTGGACGGAGCTTCACCAGAGAGCGAAGCAGGCGACCGGCAATCGATCAAAGGGTTGCCGGGATGGCGTCAGCGGACCGGGAGATAGGCTTCGGCGAGCTCGGTCCAGAAGGCGGCGCCGATCGGCAGCAGGTCGTCGTTGAAGTTGTAGGCCGGGTGGTGCAGCGGCTTGTCGTCGTCGCTGACCTTCGAGCCGAGGAAGAAATAGGTCCCCGGCTTTTCCTGCAGCATATAGGCGAAATCCTCGCTGCCCATGAAGGGACGGGCGAGATCGGCGACCTTGTCGGCACCAGCAAAGCGTACTGCGAGATCGCGCACGAAGTCGCTCTCGGCTTTGTGGTTGATCGTCGCATCGTAGCTGCGCTGGTAGTCGACCGTCGCGCGCATGCCGAAGCTCACGGCCTGCGCTTCGGCGATCATGCGGATGCGCCGTTCCAGTTCGTCGCGGACATCAGGCTCGAAAGAGCGGATGCCGACGACGATCTCGGCACGCTCAGGAATGATGTTGCTGGCGGAACCCGCATGAAAGGCGCCGACGGTGACAACAGTGGGGTCCATCGGGTGGATGTTGCGCGAGACGATCGACTGCAGCGCCATGATGATCGAGGCGCCGCAGACGATCGGATCGGCCGTCTCCTGCGGTTCCGCGCCATGCCCGCCGCGGCCGTGCACGGTGATGCGCGCCTCGTCGACGGCCGCCATGATCGGGCCTTCCCGGAGGGCAAACTGGCCGAAGGGCAGGCCCGGTTCGTTGTGGAGCGCGAACACCGCGTCGCAGGGGAATTGTTCAAACAGCCCCTCGTCCATCATGATCTTGGCGCCGCCGAAATTCTCCTCGGCCGGCTGGAAGATCAAGTGGATCGTACCGTCGAAATTGCGCCGTTCTGCAAGCGCTCGCGCCGCGCCGAGCAGCATGGTCGTGTGGCCGTCGTGACCGCAGGCGTGCATCAATCCTGCGGTCTTGCTGGCATAGTCGAGCCCGGTTTCTTCCAGGATCGGCAGCGCATCGATATCGGCGCGGATGCCAATTGATCTCCCGCTCGCGCCGTTTCGGAGCGTGCCGACGACGCCGGTTTGGGCGAGACCCGTCGTCACCTCGTAGCCGAGACTTTCGAGATGCTTGGCGATGAAGGCGGAGGTGCGCTTCTCCTCCAATCCAAGTTCCGGATGGGCATGCAGGTCGTGGCGGATGGCAACGAGTTCCGGCATGGCGTTGGTGATCGAGGAGGAGAGCTTCATGTCAGGCGCCACGGGTTGGGATACGATTTTCGAATGTGCGGAAGGCGACCACCAGAATGCCGGTGAGGCACATATAGATGAGCGCCAGCAGGAGCAGCGGCTCATAGGTGAGGAAGGTTTCCTGCCGCACCTTGGAGATGACGGCATAGACGTCGACGACGGTCACGGTGGCAACGAGCGGCGTCGATTTCAGCTGCAGCACGGTTTCGCCGTTCAGCGTCGGCAGCGCCCGGTGGATGGCGCGCGGCAACCAGATGCGGCGGAACATCGTCCAGCGGCCCATGCCATAGGCTTTGGCCGCCTCCAGCTCGCCCGGCGGCACTCCGGCAAAGGCGCCGCGCATGACCTCGCCCTCATAGGCGGCAAACGAGACGGTGAGTGCCGCCACGCCATAGGGCCAGGCCTCGCGCAAATAGGGCCAGAGGAAGGACTGGCGGATCGCCGGAAACTGCGGAAACAGCGAGCCGAGCCCGTAATAGAGCAGCCAGAGCTGCAGGAGCAGCGGCGTGCCGCGAATGACGGTGCAGAAGACCTTGGCCGGCAGTTTCAGGAACCAGGGGCCTGTCACCTGCACGAGGCCGATCGGCACCGCCAGCAGGAAACCGAGGATCGCGGTGCTGAACAGCATCACGAGGCTGACGAGAATGCCCCAGCCAAGCCGAGGCAGATAACGCGGCAGCCAGTCCCAGCGCATGAAGACGGCAACGGCGACGACGAAGGCGGCGAAGACCAGCATCATCACGATGCGATGCGGTACGAAGAAGCTCCGAGCCGTCGGCAGGTCCTCGGGCGTGAAGGCAACGGCGTGGGTGGTTTCGTTGGTCATCGCTGCACCGCAAAGCCGCGTCGGGCATGGCGTTCGAGCATGCCGATGAAGACGTTGGACACGAGTGTCAGCGCCAGATAGAGCGCGGCGGCGGCAAGGAAGAACAGCAGGTATGCCTTGGTCGTGCCGGCCGCCTGGCGCGTGACCAGCGTCAGCTCGCTGAAGCCAACGACAGCGAGAAGGGCGGTGTCCTTGGTGGCGATCAACCAGAGATTGGAAAGACCGGGAATGGCATAGGGCAGCATCGCCGGCAGCGTGATACGCCTCAAGACCTTGGTCGGCGACATGCCATAGGCCCGCGCCGCTTCGATCTGTCCGGCGGGCACCGCCTTGATCGCGCCACGCAAGACTTCGGTCGAGTAAGCCCCCTGGACGACGCCGATGACGAAGATGCCGGCCATCAGGCCGCTGATGTCGACCGGGCCGATCGCAAAGAGCGCCAGCACCTGATTGAGAAGATCGGTGCCGGCGTAATAGAGCAGCAGGATCAGCACCAGTTCCGGCACCGCACGCACCACCGTGGTGTAGCATTCAAGCAGATCCCGCAGCACCGGACCGCCATAGAGCTTGCCGAAGGCGCCGCCGATGCCGAGTGCCAGGCCGAGCGTGAAGCCGCCGACGGCGATCTGGATGGAGTTGAAAAAGCCCTGCAGCAACACGCCGCCCCATCCGGGCGCGTTGAGCGAGAGCAGGCCCCAATTGATGAGGGAATCCGCAGCCATGCGTCGTACTCCGATGGCGCCAGCCGGCGGCGGCTGCTGCGCCCGCGTCCCCTTTCAGGCACACAAGGCACAGCACCTCTGGGCCGCCGGCCGATCGCGCCTTAATCGCCGTAGATGTCGAAGTCGAAGTACTTCTTCGAGAACGTATCAAAGGTTCCGTTGTCACGGATCGCCTTGATCGCAGTGTTGACCTTGTCCTTGAGCTCGGTTTCGCCCTTGCGCAGGCCGACGCCCACACCCGGGCCGATCACGGCAACGTCTTCGGCGACGTCGCCCTTGTAGTCGCAGCATTCCTTGCCCTGGTCGGTCGCAAGGAAAGCCTTCAGCGCGATGGCGTCCGCCTGGACGGCATCGAGGCGGCCGGCGGCGAGGTCGTTGTTGGCTTCGTCCTGCGTCTGGTATTCCTTGACGTCGACGCCTGCCGGCGCGAAGTGCTTGGCGGCATAGGCTTGGTGGACCGTCGAGACCTGGACGCCGAGCGCCTTGCCGTTGAGACCTTCCGGCGTCGGCTTGATGTCGACGCCCTTGGTGCCGATGATGCCGGTCGGGGTGTTGTAGTATTTGTCCGAGAAATCGATCGTTTTCAGGCGTTCGTCGGTGATCGACATCGAGCTGATGATCATGTCGATCTTCTTCGAGGTCAGCGCGGGGATGATGCCGTCCCAGGCGACCGGCGTCAGCACGCATTCGAGCTTCGCCTCGGCACACATCGCGTTCATGAACTCGACTTCCCAGCCTTCCCATTTGCCGCTGGCGTCGGGCGCCGTGAACGGCGGATAGGGCTCGGCGGCGACGCCGACCTTAAGCGCTTCGGCCGAAGCGGCGACGCCGCCGCTGACGGCGATTGCCGTCGCAACGGCCAGGACTTTCAATGCCTTCTTCATGCTGTTCCCCTTTTTGGTTGTTTAGCATTCCGGAATTCAGTGAATGGAACTGATGAACTTCTTGAGCCTTTCCGACCTCGGCGAACCAAAGATGGCCTCTGGCGGGCCCTGTTCCTCGATCACGCCGTTGTGGAGGAAGACGATGTGGTTGGCGACGTCGCGCGCGAACTTCATCTCGTGGGTAACCAGGATCATCGTGCGCTTCTCGCGCGCGAGATCGCCGATGACCGAAAGCACTTCGCCGACGAGTTCAGGATCGAGCGCCGAGGTCGGCTCGTCGAAGAGCATGACCAGCGGTTGGATAGCGAGCGCCCGCGCGATCGCCGCGCGCTGCTGTTGGCCGCCGGAAAGAAAGGCCGGGTAAGCGTCGCGCTTCTCATAGAGGCCGACGCGCTTGAGCAGCGTTTCGGCGGTGGCGACCGCTTCGGCCTTCGGCTTGCCGAGCACGTGGATCGGCGCCTCGATGACGTTTTCGAGGATGGTCATGTGCTGCCAGAGATTAAAGCTTTGGAAGACCATGCCGAGCTGGCTGCGGATGCGCTGGACTTGCTTGCGGTCCTCCGGCACGAGGCCGCCTCGGCCGTCGGGTTTCATCCGGATCTTCTCGCCATGCACGCTGACGCTGCCGGCGGACGGGAGTTCCAGAAGGTTGATACAGCGCAGGAAGGTGGATTTGCCGGAGCCGCTGCCGCCGATGATGGCGATCACGTCGCCCTGTTTCGCCGTCAGCGAAACACCCTTCAGCACTTCCAATGGCCCGAAACGCTTGTGCAGGTCAGTGACCGCGATTGCCTGGGCCGCATCCGTCATCGGCACGCCGCTCCAACGGCTCTGCGCGCTTTTTCTGTCAGCATGAGAACAGTTCCCCTGTCGTTTCCCGCGCGGCATCTTTGGCCTGTCACGGTTTTGTTGATTGGCATGGTTGCACTTGTGTCGCTATTATTCAAGCGTATAATAATACGCATCGTCGATTTTTCGACGCCCGCCCCCAGCCTTGATTTCCCGAAGGAGCCGCCCATGTCCCCGTTCCGGCCGAAGCCATCGTCGACCGCGCCAGGGCACTTGTTCCAGCGGGTCGCCGCATGAACCGGCGCAGCTTTCACCGCGCTCCGGAAGGCGAACGCCGCCAGGAGCTGATCGAGGCGACGCTCGATTGCATCTCCGAATTTGGGCTCAAGGGCGCGACGGTGCGGCAGATCGCGATCCGCGCCGGCGTGACCGCCGGGCTCGTGCGTCACTATTTCGAATCGAAGGATCAGATGGTCGCCGAGGCCTATCGCGCCGTCATCGCATCCTTGACGGACAAGGCGAGCCAGGTGGAGGGTGATCCGGAAACCCGCCTCAGGGACTTCATCGCGATCAACCTCACCGAACCGGTGGCCGACAGCCGGAGCATCTCGCTGTGGGCCGCCTTCATCAGCCAGGTGCGTGTCGATCCGGTACTCGCCGAGATCCATCGCGAAGGCTACCTCGCCTTCCGCAACACACTGCAGGAACTGCTCGCCGATTTTCTTGCGGCGAAGGGCAAACCGGCGGACGCAGAAACCTGCCGGGCGTTCGCCATCGCCATCAACGGGCTGGTCGACGGTCTTTGGGTGGAGGGGTGCCTGGCGGGCGACCTCTTTCGCGAGGGTGAACTGGTCGCCATCGCCATGTCGTCGGCCGAGGCACTGCTCGGCACGTCGATCGGAACTGCAAAACAATGACAACGGGAGAGAACACCATGCGCTACGCGTCCATCACCGAACGTCTTGCCGATCTTGGTTCGGGAAAATGGTCGCTGCATATTCGTGCCCGCCAACTGAAGGCAAGTGGCGCCGACATCATCGAACTGACCATCGGCGAACCGGACCTTCCGCCGGACCGCGCCCTTCTCGATGAATGCCAGCGCGCGATGAATGCCGGGCGCTACCGCTATTCCAATGGCCGCGGCGAGCCGCCGGTCGTGGCTGCTCTCGCGGAAAAATATCGCCGGCGCCGTGACGACGTCACCGCGGCGAACGTCTTGTGCTTCCCCGGCACCCAGACGGCGCTCTTCTCCGTGATGCTGGCCCTGGTCGAAACCGGCGACGCGGTGCTCGTCGGCGACCCGCTCTATGCGACCTATGAGGGCGTGATCCGCTCCACCGGCGCCCATCCGGTGCTGGTGCCGCTGAAGCCGGAATTCGGCTTCCACATGCAGGCCGAAGATCTTGAAAAGGCGATCACACCCGAGAGCCGGGTGCTGCTGCTCAACACGCCCCACAATCCGACCGGGGCCGTGCTGACCGCGGCCGAGATCGCCGCGATCGGCGAGGTCGCGCGCCGTCACGATCTCTGGATCGTCTGCGATGAGGTCTACGAGGAACTTGTCTTCGACGCCGTCTTCGCCTCACCCTTCGACAATCCGGACCTCGCCGAACGCACGGTCGTCGTCTCGTCGATCTCCAAGTCCCACGCCGCGCCCGGCTTCCGCAGCGGCTGGGCGGTCGGCCCGGTCGAGTTTGCCAACCGGCTGCTGCCGGTTTCGGAAACGATGCTCTTCGGCACCCAGCCTTTCATCGCCGACATGACCGCCTATGCCCTGACCCATGACATCGATACCGCGCGGCGGATGCGCGAGTCCTATAAGTCCCGTGCCGCACAGATCGTAGCCGGTCTTGCCGCGGCACCCGGCATCGAGGTGTTCGCGCCGGAAGCCGGCATGTTCATTGTGATCGACGTTTCCGGAACCGGCCTTGACGGCGATGCGTTTGCCTGGGCGCTGCTCGAAGAGGAGGGGGTTGCCGTCATGCCTGGATCATCCTTTGGCGATCAGGCGCAGAACTATCTGCGCGTCAGCCTGACCGTGCCTGATCGGGACATCGACGAGGCCTGCCGTCGCATCGCTGCACTCGCCGAGCGGTCCAGCCTGCGTAAGGAGCGCTGCGCATGACGATGGAAAAAACAGTTGGAGAAGTGCTGGTCGATCTGCTCGAGGCCAATGGCGTCGAGGTGGTTTTCGGCATTCCCGGGGTGCACACGGTCGAGCTTTATCGCGGGCTGGCGGCATCGAAGATCCGCCATGTGACCCCGCGCCATGAACAGGGTGCGGGCTTCATGGCCGATGGATATGCCCGGGTCAGCGGCAAGCCGGGTGTCGCCCTCGTCATCACCGGTCCGGGACTCACAAACACCATCACGGCGATGGCGCAGGCCCGGCAGGATTCCATCCCGATGCTGGTGATTTCCGGCGTCAATCGCCGCGATTCGCTCGGTCACGGTCGCGGGCTCTTGCATGAGCTGCCCGACCAGCACGGCATGATGAAGACGCTGGCGCTCTATTCGCACACGCTGCTCAATCCGGAAGACCTGCCTTTCGTCGTCGACCGCGCCTTCTCGGTGCTCGTCTCCGGCCGGCCGGGGCCGGTGCACATCGAGATTCCGACCGACGTGATGGCGGCGAAGATCGCGCCGCAGGCGGTGCGCCCGGCGACGGCGACGCGCCCGCGCTCAGACAGCGAGACGCTGCAGCGTGCAGCGATCCTCTGCGCCGACGCCTCGCGGCCGGTGATCATCTGCGGCGGCGGCGCGTTGACGGCGGAAGCCGAAGTGACGGCGCTTGCCGAGAAGATCGGCGCGCCTGTCGTCACCACGGTCAATGCTCGCGGCATGCTCGCCGGCAACCCCTTGCGCGTTCCCGCAAGCCCCAGCCTGAAGGCGGTGCGGTCGCTCCTTAAGGAAGCGGACCTTGTCCTGGCGCTCGGCACCGAAATGGGCCAGACGGACTACGACATGTATGCCGATGGCGGTTTCCCGGCCTTGCGCAATCTCATCCGCACCGACATTGACTCAGCGCAGCTCGCGCGCGGGCCGCATGCAGCCCTTTCCATTCTCTCCGGCGCCAAAGCGGCCACGGCAGGCATCCTCGCCTTCCTGCCCGGCCACACCGCGAAGGATGGCGTCGGGCGCGCCGAAACCGCGAGACGGGCAGCGCTGAAGGAACTGACGCCGAAGATGAAGGCCGAGATCGGCATCATCGACACGGTCTACAGGACGTTGCCGGACTGCACCGTTGTCGGTGACTCGACCCAGGCCGTCTATGCCGGCAATCTCTATTGCGATGCGCCGCGCCAGCGCAGCTGGTTCAATTCCGCGACCGGCTACGGCTCGCTCGGCTACGCTCCGCCGGCGGCCGTGGGCGCTGCGGTTGCCGATCCGTCGCGTCCGGTCGTGTGCCTTGTCGGCGACGGCGGCTTCCAGTTCTCGCTGGCCGAGATCGGGTCCGCGGTGGATGCGCAGGCGAAGGTGATCTTCCTCGTCTGGAACAATGACGGCTACCAGGAGATCGAGTCCTACATGGTCGACGCCGGCGTTACCCCTGAAGGGGTCAGGCCCTCGGCGCCGGACTTCCTGATGGCGGCCAAGGCCTATGGGGTCGAGGGGCAGCGGCTCACCGCGGTTGCCGATCTGGCGCAGGCGCTTGCCGCAGCCGCAGAGCGCAAAGGCCCGTCGCTCATCGAGATCCACGAGAGGCGGACGGCGGGTCTCTCGGCCTGACCGCGCCTCAGTCGCACAACGGGCCGGATTTGACTTTTCCGGCCCGCAATGGTGTTAAGGGCGCCCATGCTCGAATCCGGCCACGTTCTTTCGTTAAGGTCGGGCATTCGGGCTGAGTTTCGTCTCGCTGGCGCTGCAGCGCCGCGCGTCTTGTAGGCGCCAAGGAAAGGGACCGCGTCCTCGATGGACCGCTTGGGTGGTGGCAGCAAGAATATGCAGGCCGGCCGGCTTCTCGCCGTGCTGTGGCTGTTCTGCGCCTCCTTCGCAATGCAGGTCATCTCGGTTGGGCAGAGCATTCCGTCCCGCTCGTCCTCTGGCGCCCAGGCCGGTAATGTCACCGATACCGGCTCGACCGATCGCCCTGCAGCCCGGCAGATCTCGCGGGCGACACCGCTTTCAGACCTTCGGTTCACGGCCGAGCGCAAGGACGCGAAGTCCGCGACCGACGATGGGTTACCGGCGCTGCTGCCGGTATCCGCGGAGCTGGAATTTCCCCAATCGTCGGACGGTCGGTTCCTGCGCCGTGTCGCAGAGCAGATCGGCGGGGCTTCGAGCTATGGGCCCCATATTCGCGCACCCCCGCGCGCCTGATCCATCAAGCATATTCTGGCTCGTTTGCGGCTTGGACCGCTACGCCGCCATTGATGAAACAAAGTCCTGACGACGCGCCCCGTGCCCGTGCAGGCTCTTTTGGAACCACAACATGCGTACATCGAAATGGGCGATTCTCGTCTATGTCGCCGTGATCATCTTCGGATGCGTCGCGGCGCTTCCCAACGTGCTGACGCCAGCACAGCGTGAACAATTCGCCGCCTGGCTGCCGGTCAAGCCGGTGACTCTCGGCCTCGACCTCAAGGGCGGTTCGCACCTCGTCCTCGAAGTCGACGCCGCCGGCCTGCGCAAGGCGCGCCTCGAAACCTTACTCGACGATACGCGTCGGGCGCTGCGCGCCGAACGCGTTCCGGCTTCGTCGGCCCGCATCGCCGGCGACACCGTGACGGTCAAGATCGAAGACGCTGCCGACCGCGAGAAGGTTCTGCCGAAGCTTAAAGAGTTGGCTGCCCCGGTTGGCACGCTCGGCTTTGGCGGCTCGGCTTCCGATATCGCGGTCACCGAGGATGGCGACACCATCACGGTCGCCATGACCGAGGCCGGCCTCGCCGACCGCACCACCAAGGCGGTTGAGCAGAGCCTGGAAATCATTCGTCAGCGCGTCGATACCGTCGGTGTTGCCGAGCCGCTGATCCAGCGCGTCGGCTCCGACCGCATCCTCGTCCAGCTTCCAGGCCTCGAGGATCCGACGGCACTGCGCCAGCTTCTCGGCTCCACAGCCCAGATGAGCTTCCACATGGTCGACCAGACTGTGGATCCCAATCAGCCGGCACCACGTGGCGTCGACATCCTGCCGGGTGCGCACGACAACAACAAATATGCGGTCGAAAGTCGCGTTGCGATTTCGGGCGAGCGGCTGGCCGATGCCAAGGCCGGCTTCGATCAGCGCACCAACGAGCCGATCGTTTCCTTCACCTTCGACTCCCTGGGTGCCCGCCAGTTCGCGGAAATTACCCAGGCCGCTGTCGGCCGGCCCTTTGCGATCGTGCTTGACGGCAAGGTTCTGACGGCACCGGTCATCCGCGAGCCGATCATCGGTGGCAATGGCCAGATCAGCGGCAATTTCACCGCGCAGGAAGCAACCGTTCTGTCAGCGCTCCTGCGCTCGGGCGCGCTGCCTGCACCGCTGACTGTCATCGAAGAACGCTCGGTCGGCCCGAACCTCGGCTCGGATTCCATCCGCATGGGCATCTATACCGGCCTTGCCGGCTTCGCCCTCGTGGTTACCCTCATGGTCGTGCTCTACGGCGCATGGGGCATGATCGCCAATGTCGGCCTGGTGCTGCACACGATCCTGACGATCGCGCTGTTGGCCATGCTCGGCTCGACGCTGACTTTGCCCGGCATCGCCGGTATCATTCTCGGCATCGGCATGGCGGTGGACGCCAACATCCTGATCAACGCGCGTATTCGCGAAGAGACGGAAGGCGGCGCCGGCGCGATGAAGGCGCTCGATATCGGCTTCAACAAGGCCTATGCAACCATCATCGACTCCAACGTCACGACGCTTTCGGGCACCGTGCTGCTGTTCGCCTTCGGCTCCGGCCCGGTGAAGGGCTTCGCGGTCACCATGATGCTCGGCATCATCATCTCGATGTTCACGTCGATCACCGTCGTACGCCTGATGATGCGTGAGGTCGTCGTTCGCCGGAAGATGAAGAAGCTCGAAATTCCGTCGCTCTTCGGCAAGGTTCCGAAGCTTCCGTCCTTCTCCTTCATGAAGGGCCGCTTCGTCGCCATCGGGATGTCGGCGTTCCTGTCGATTAGCTCGGTGGTGCTGTTCTTCACGCCGGGCCTCAACTACGGCATCGACTTCGTCGGCGGTATTCAGGTCGAAACCACCTCGAAGAACACGCTCGACCTTCCGACGCTGCGCCACAACCTCGAAGCGCTCAACATCGGCGAAGTGGCGCTGCAGGAGTTCGGCCAGGACAAGTCGGTTCTGATCCGCGTTCAGCGTCAGCCGGGCGGCGAGCAGGAGCAGACGGCGGCACTGAACCGCATCAAGGACACCGTAGTCCAGACAATCTCCGATGCGACCTTCGAGCGTACCGAGGTCGTCGGACCGACCGTCAGCACCGAACTTGCCCGTTCGGGCTTCCTCGCCGTCGGTCTCGCGATGGTGGCGATCCTGCTCTACATCTGGTTCCGCTTCGAATGGCACTTCGCCGTCGGCGCGATCGCAGTTCTATTGCTGGACATCACCAAGACGATCGGCTTCTTCGCGCTCACGGGCATCGACTTCAACCTGACGGCCATCGCCGCGCTGCTGACGATGATCGGCTACTCGGTCAACGACAAGGTCGTGGTTTATGACCGCATGCGCGAGAACCTCCGCAAGTATAAGTCGATGCCGTTCTCCGACCTGATCGACATGAGCATCAACCAGGTGATCGCGCGATGCATCTTCACCTCGATGGCGACGGCCCTGTCGCTGGTGCCGATGGCGATCTGGGGTGGCGACGCGGTCAAGAGCTTCGCCTGGCCGATGATTTTCGGCGTGATCGTTGCGACCACGTCGTCGATCTATATCGGCGGACCGATCCTGCTCTTCCTGAACCGTTGGTGGAAAGATCGCGAAGCGTCTCGTTCGAGCACCACGCCTCAGGCGGGCACGCCGGCGGCGTGATCCGGCGGTCCCGGGATACAAAACGTGAAGGGGCGGCCCGGCGGGCCGCCCCTTTTTTGTCCGAATGTGCTGTCTTTATCCCCTCGTGCCTTGCAGACTGATTCTTCGCTACCTAGATAGCGAGGGTCTCCGGTTCCGGGGCGGGAGAACGGATTTTGCGTCCGCGTCCCCCTAAGATTTGAAGGGTGAGAATTATTTTTCGCATCTTCATCTTTTTAATTGACGGAATTGGTAGATTATTCTAGTTTGCCAATACGTGACGCGGGGAGTCCGCCTCACGGTTGTTCATCAAACGCACCGGCATGCTGATGCCGGGCCAGCCAAAGGAGAGTGACATGTTCGGAAACGTCTCGACCGCCGCCTTCTTCGGCACGCGTCTCCTTTGTCGCGCAACAGAGAAACGTCACATTCGCAATCTCTGCCGAATGTGACCGTCGAACCCCTCGAACTTTATCTTTTGCCGAAATTGAAAGTCTCCGCGCCTCCGGCGTGGAAGGAGCGTTATTTGTATGAGCAAGCAAGTTATCGAATTTGGCGGCGAAGCCGTCGGTGTGGTCGTCCCGGATGAAGATCGCTTCAAGTTCGTGGCGGTGAAGTATCACGTCTGGGATCTGGACGCGAAGCGCTTCGGCTCGGCCGAGGAAGCACGTGCCGCGATCCGCCAGCTGCTGGCCCACCAGGCCGTGTCGGCGAAGCGGCGGGGTCACAGCGCAGCCGCATGAAGCGGGTGAGAAAGGTCGTTTTCGGCTTTTCTCCCGCATCCGCCCGATACTTCTGAAAATCGTCGTTGCTTCCGCTGCAAGCGTGGCCGCGACTTCGGCCAATTCCCCACTATAATTATATGTTGGCAGTACGTTTCTTGTGCTATGCCAAGATGTATTTGCATTTGCGCGGATGATTCCCGTATCGGGAGCCGCAGGGAAAGCGTGCCGGAATGCTGACGAAGAAGGGAAAATACGGTCTGAAGGCTTTGGTCGATCTTGCACGGCTGGAGCCGGGGGAGACCGCCTTCATCACCGAAATCGCCCAGCGCAACAATATCCCGAAGAAGTTCCTGGACACGATCCTGCTCGAACTGCGCAACGCCGGCATGCTGCGCTCGAAGAAGGGCCCGGGCGGCGGTTATTCGCTATCGCGGCCCGCTGCCGAAATTCGCATCGGCCATGTGATCCGCACGCTGGATGGGCCGTTGGCGCCGATCCGCTGTGCCAGCCGCACGGCCTATGAGGTCTGCGAGGACTGCAACGATCCCGAGACCTGTCAGGTGCGGGTATCGATGACCACGGTGCGCGATGCCGTTGCTGCGATCCTCGACTCGATGACGCTTGAAGAGTTCGCCGCCGACAAGTCGATGCCGCTCGAAACTGTCGAAGAAATGCGGGCCGGCTGACGAAAACGCCGCCGATCGCGCCAGTTTTCCCCCGAAGTCTGCTTCCAAGGCTTGGTTTGCCAAGAAAAAGCGCTTATCTGCCGTCAATGGTCTGGCGGGCAGCGTTGCAGCCTGCCACTTAAGTCTTCGTAAGATCGGGGTCATCATGGGTTTGAGACAAGCATCTGCGCATGAGCGCACCGCGGTTGCGGCTTTGGAGTCGATCGGCCGGACGCTGACGACTGCAATGGTCGGCATCAAGGCGCTGACTGACCACCTTGGCTCCGACGAAGCTTTTGCCCGCAGTGTCGTCGATGCAGTCGAGTTGATCGGCGAGAGCCAGGGGCGTGTCGTCGTCTCCGGCGTCGGCAAGAGCGGCCATATCGGCCGCAAGATCGCTGCGACCCTAGCATCGACCGGCACCTCGGCCTATTTCGTGCATCCGACCGAAGCGAGCCACGGCGACCTTGGCATGGTCACCTCGCAGGACGTGCTGATCCTGCTCTCGTGGTCGGGGGAGACGGCCGAGCTCGCCAACATGCTCACCTATGCCAAGCGCTTCAACGTGCCGATCGTCTCGATCTGTGCCAACCGCGACAGCGTGCTGGCGCGGAATTCCGAAGTGCCGATCGTACTGCCCAAGGTGCAGGAAGCCTGCCCGCACGGCCTCGCGCCGACGACATCCGCGATGCTGCAGCTCGCCGTCGGCGACGCGGTGGCGATCGCGCTTCTGGAACGGCGCGGCTTTTCGGCCGAAGATTTCAAGACATTCCACCCCGGTGGCAAGCTCGGTGCGCAGTTGCGGCTGGTCCGCGAGCTGGCGCATGAGGGCGCCCAGATGCCGCTGCTCCAGACGGGGCGGCCGATGAGCGAGGCCCTCATCGAAATGTCGTCGAAGGGTTTCGGCGTCGTCGGCATCGTCGATGACACCGGCAAGCTTGTCGGTGTGATCACCGATGGCGACCTGCGCCGCCACATGTCGGGCGATCTGCTCCAGCAACCGGTCGAGGCGGTGATGTCGCGCAATCCGCGGGTGATCCGTGGCGACGTGCTCGCGAGTGGCGCCATGGAATTCATGCAGCAGCACAAGGTAACGGTGCTGTTCGTCGTCGGCGATGGCGGAGCACCGGTCAGCATCCTGCACATTCACGACCTGCTGCGCGCCGGCGTCGTCTGAGGGCTAGGGGTAGTACACCTCGCGAAAGCTGCCTAACCCTTGACCACGGCGGGCCAGTCGCCCGTCGTGCCCGGCTGCACCGGCCGTTCCAGATAGGTTGAAAGCACCACATAGCTGCGCGTCGCCTTGACGCCGGGCGTGTCGTAGAGGCGCGCCAGCAGCCCCTCCAGCGCATGGGTGCTTTCCGTGCGGACTTTGAGCAGCATGCAGGTATCGCCCGCGACCGAGTGGATCTCCTCCACCTCGGGGCATTCCTCGATGGCAAGCAGCGCCTGTGTCTTTCCCCAGCCGGTCGTGTCGACATGGACGAAGGCGAGCAACGTCTTGCCGACGGCCTCGGGATCGATCAGCGCTGCCACGCGGCGGATCGCCCCTGATCGCCTGAGCCGCTTCACACGCTCATGCGCCGCCGGTGGCGAAAGCCCGACCCGTTCACCGAGTTCGACATAGCTCGTCGTCGCATCCTCGACCAGCACGCCTAATAGTTTTCGGTCCATCGCGTCGAGGTCGCGCTCCGGTGGACGCTTCCGCCGAACGTCATCTGTATTTTGATCCATTCCGATGTTTCCTCTTGCTGCTGAATTTCATTCTGCAAACATGAGACAATGACGAACATCAATCAATCCATTTCCAGCGGTTCAGTCGACAGGGCACGTATCCCGCCCTTCGCCTACCTGCTCACCATCTGCATCGGCGTCATCGGCTCCAACTCCCTCGCCCTCGGGCCGATCGCGCCGGAGGTGGCGCGAAGCCTTGGCGCCAACGTTCCCGCCGTCATGACGGCCTCTGCCATCTTTGGCCTGGGCACGGCCGTCAGCGCCGTTTTCCTTGGCCGCTTCATCGATCGCCATGGTCCGCGCCGCATGTTGGCTGCGGCTCTCTTGCTTCTGGCTGCAGGGCTTGGCGGCAGTGCGCTCGCGCCATCGCTTGCGTTCCTGGTTGCCGCCCAGCTCGTCGTCGGTCTGGCCGCGGGCATTGCGCTTCCCTCGATCTATACGCTGGCCTCGGTCATTGCGCCGGCCGGACGCGAGAGCGAGACGATCGGCCTGGTGCTGACCGGCTGGACGCTCAGCATGGTGGCGGGCGTGCCGCTATCGGCAGCGATCGCTGATTTTGCCGGTTGGCGCACGGTCTATGTCATTGTCGCCGCCGCCACGTTGATCGCCTGCACTGCGGTCAAGTTTGCGCCGGCGCAGGAAGGCGCCACCGGTACAGCGACATCACCGCTGGCGGCATTGAGTGTTCCCGGCGTCGCACCGCTCTTGATCGCCTGCGCCGCCTTCATGGCCGCCTTCTACGGCGTCTATGCCTATATCGGCGAGCACCTGCATGCCGCACTCGGCCTGCCTGTCACCGCCAACGGTCTCATCGCCGTTTCCTATGGATTCGGTTTCGGCGCCGCCGCTTTTCTTGACCGCCTGATCGATCGTTTCGGCGCCGCCCGGTTGTTGCCGCTGATCTTCCTGGCGGTCGCGGGCGTCTACGTTGCCATGGCTGTGGCGAGCGGCTCCTACGCTGCCATGCTGGCCGTCGTCTTCCTTTGGGGGCTTGCCAACCATTTCGGGCTGAATGTGCTGATCATGCGGCTCACCGGCCTCGACCCCGCCAAGCGCGGCGCGATCATGGGGCTGAACAGCGGCGTCACCTATATCGCGCTCTTTGTCGGCACGATCGGGTTCGGTGCAGCCTATGCCCGGGCAGCCTTCTTTGTGCTGCCTTTGGCAGCGGCAGGCCTGATGCTCCTGGCGGCCTTCGCCGTCGCGACGGCGCGGCGGTAGTCTGGCTTAACAGACCCGCTGTTACGTCAGTCGTCGTCACGCGGAGGAGGCGATCCTCGGCCGCTTTTGCGGCTTGCGGCGTGGTGGCGGGTCCACGAAGGCGCCTGGCTGGTTGAGGCTGTTCTCACTCAGCCGCTTGGCGATCGCCTCGGCGCCGGCATCGCTTCCGGCGCGCGAATAAAGATTTCCGCGTACCTGGATCGAGGCGGCGAGCAAGCGGAACATTGCGTTCGCCAGATCCGGATCTGGCGCCTGCGGCGCACGCCAGAAATCGTCGAGCGGCTGCTGGTCGGTCAGTCCGGCGATGTCGAACAAGGCCGTGCCAAGCACCTTCACCGGTCGCCCCTGCTTCAATGCATGCAGACCGGCCGTCGAGTTGACCGTGACCATGCCTGCGCTTGCCTCTCCAAGCGTATCGAGGTTGCCGCCATCGAGATAGAAGACGCGCCCGCGAAGCCCCAGCGCTGCCGCTCGTTCGTCGATGATTCTGCGCCAGGGGATCAGATCATTGTCGAGCGGATGCACCTTGAAGACGAGGCGCGCGTCGCGCGCCGCAAAGGCGGCGAAGGAAGCCAGCACTTCGGCAATCGCTTGCCTCTGGCTATGGAAAGGCGAGTGGGCCCTGAGCTGGAAATCGGTTTCGAGCTGCAGCGGATAGACGAAATAGGGCGCGTCCTGCGAAAGCAGTTTGGCAACGGTCGCCTCGGCTTCCGAGTTGCGCCGCTTTTCGGACAGGAGCCGGCGGACCCAGCCCGCATATTCGGCGAGCGGATGAAAGATTGCGTGGCGCTGATAGTGTGGGAAGAGGAACCAGAGAAAGACGTTCGGCAGATTGTAGAGCAGGTCATAGCTCGCATCGGCGAGCAACGTCTGGCTGTAGTGCTTGCGCCAGTCCGGTTCCGGGACGCCCGCTGCCGCCGCAAGGATTTGCGCGGGATCGGACGGGAAATGTGAGTTCGAGGACATGCCGTTGCGCTCGAGCGTCAGCCAGTCCGGCCGAAGATACCCCATCTCGACGATGGCGACTGCGACACCCTTGCGCCGCGCGACCGTGGTGGCTGCCTGGTGGTAGGCGCGTTCCTCGCCGAGCAGCAGCATGTCGGTGACGCCATGGCGCGCGATGAAGGCCTCGATATAGGCTGGCCAATCGGCTGCCGTGCCGCGATAATTATAGGCACCCTTGCGGCCCCAGATGATCTGGTCGCCGACATTGAGGTTGATCCTCAGGCAGGTGTGGCCAATGGCTTCGAGCCGATCGGCGATCTTGCGGAAGATCGGCGACGAAGGGCCTTGCAGGAACAGGAACACCCGTCGCCTTGGCCGATCGACCGCCCCGGTCGATGTCATCGAAGCGTTCTCCATCCGTCCACTGCTGCTACCGCAGCGTATCCTTTCTGAGGTTGGCGTGGTTGAGCAGGGCCTCGATCAAGTTCCAGGCTTCGACATTACTCGGTTCCACCGGCTTGTGGGAAGACGACTTGGCCTTGGCAAGCGGTACGATCAGGTAGTCGGTTCGCGGGTCGGGGAAGGGATCGGCAAAGGATTTGAGCAGCGGCGCATGGTCGCCGTAGAAGACGAGCCAGACCGGGCGGTCCAGCTTGTCGAGTCGTTCGCTCAGCATGTTCAGCGCCGCATCGGATTGTTCGAGAATGGCCAGATAGATGTCGACGGGATTGGTGAGATCACCGACGCGACCCGGCTCCCACGGACCGTGATTGGCCATGGAGGCAACGAAGATGAAGCCGTTTTCATCCTCCGGCAGCTTCTCGCATGCGTCGATCACTTTTGCCGCAAGTTTCTCGTCGGAGACGTAGGGGCCGTCTCTTTCGGGGCGATGGTCGAAGCCGTCGAGCATGGTCAGCTTGGAAAAGCCGAGTTGCGGCATCGCCTTGTGCCGGAGAAAGAAGGTGCGGTCATAGGGATGGATGAAATGCGTGTTCCAGCCGGCGCGCTTCATCTTTCCCGGCCAGACCACGTCGGCATAGTGCGAGGCCCTGAGATAGGGGTAGCTGGCGTCGACGTGGATGTCGTCAGGCACCAGGCCGCTGATGACCGCGAATTCCGTGCGCAGCGTATAGCCGCCTTCGAAGACGCTGCTGAGGCGACCCCATTGCACCGCCTCGCGCCGCAGCCGATCCAAGGTCGGCATGTCAAGCGTATCGACGCCGAAGTGCCGCATGTCGATGAAGGATTCCGATTGCCAGACGACGATCAGCGGCGAGCCGTCGTCGCCGATCAGATCATGCACGGCGGCCCGGACGATCTCGGAGAGTTCCGCGACGATCTTTTCACGCCGCACGCCGAGCCAGACGATGAAGCGGAACACGACCGAGCCGAAGGTGCCGAAGCGCACCGTGTTCACCTTGACGTCGAGTGTTTTCAGCAGCCTTTGCACCAGCGCCGCCGTCGGGCGGTTCACCGGGCCGTAGAACAGCAGAAGCCAGGGTCCGTAGGCGATCCCGAGCATCAACAGGATCCAGAACGCCTTGCCGCGATCGGGCAGGATGGCCGGCTCGAAATACATGTAAAGGCCGGACACGCCGAAGACATAGAGGAAGGCGACGGTCCAGAAGACGACGTTTAAAGAACTCGCATAGAAAATCGTCTTGTACTTGAAGACGTCGACGACGAGCGCGATATCCGAAAAGATCAGCGGCTCGCGGATGAACTTGAACTTGGCGCGGGAAATGCCGGTGAAGATGATGAAGAAGCTCATCGTGCCGGCTGCGGCATACAGCGGCCGCCAGGAGCCGGCGAAGAATCCTGCAAAGACCAGCGCGATGACCGGCAGGCGGGCAACCGCATCGACGACATCCTGCGTCCGCCCGAAGGGCGAGGGATGGGCGCGCCGCTCCCGCTTCGGCAGGGCAAAGCGATCGGTAAAGAAGATCACCGCACAGGAGAGCACGTAACAACAGAGCGTCAGTGTTCTTGGGTAGTCGTGCAGCTGAAAGGGAAGCAACGCCAAGCGGAAACCTTCATGTCTTCATGCCGGCCGACGCCGCTTGATGCGGCACAGCGTCCGCCCGACACTTAGATCTTATCGCTTGGACGTACAAGCGCCGTCAGGTCCGGCGCTCCGACACTCCACTATTATGCGTCGCGGTGTTGCCGCAACGCGCAATCGCCCTGTCGAACCACCAGTTGAGCAAGGGACGAATGGCCGGCGCGAAGCGGCCGAGGAGAAAGAGCGTGGTGCCGAAGTAGATTTCGAACCGCCCGCGGTCGATGCCCTTGGCGATTGTCTTCGCCACGGCGTCGGCAGGCCAGGGACGGACCGTGCCCATGATTTTGGCCGCTTCCGGAGGACGGCTTGCGAGTTCACGCTGAAACTGGGGTGTCTCCGTATCCGGCGGAAAACACACGGAGACGCTGACGCCGTGGGCGCAGGCTTCCGAGCGCAGCGCCTGGGCGAAGCCGTGCAGCGCGAACTTCGACGCGCAATAGGCGGAATAGCCGTAGATGCCGATGAGGCCGGCGCCGGAGGAGATCATCATGATCCGGCCATGGCCACGCCGCTTCATGCCGTCATAGACAGCACGGACCGCGTGCACCGTGCCGGAGAAGTTGGTTTCCATCTGGCGTCGGAATGAAGCGCTGTCGAGTTCCTCGAAACGGCCGGGCTCGACGATACCTGCCGATGTCACCAGGATGTCGCAGGGACCGAAGGCTTGTTCGCACCGTAGGATCGCCGCCTCGACATCGCTTTCCGCAGCAACATCGGCAGCCTCGATCCTGATGTTGTCGGCGCCGCTAGCGCCTGAGCGGGCCAGGTCTGCTTGCGCCCGTTCCAAGAGGTCCCGGGAGCGCGCGATCAGCGAGACGCGGGCGCCACGAGCCGCGTAGATGGACGCAACCGCAAATCCGATACCGCTCGAGCCACCGGTGATGATCACATGCGTCATGCTGATATCCCGCTCAAGAGCAATTCCAGGAAAAGTGCGAAGCGGTTTTGCGTCCGGATTTGCGTGAAAACAACTCGGCGGCACACGCGGTGATCTCTAGTCAGCGCGCCGAGAGTGCCTTCATCATCTCGTCGATGTCGATGCCGCCCAGTCCGAAGTTTCGCTCGGTAAGGTCCGTCAGCCGTTCCGCCGTCAATGTTACCGTCCGGCGGATCTGCTCTTCCGTATGGTCGCTGGTGATGAAGAAGCGCAGGCGCGCCAGCCCCTCGGGCACCGCTGGATGGATGATCGGCAGTGCATTGACCCCTTCGGCAAGCAGGTCGTTCGAAAGCTGAACGGCACGCAAGGAATCGCCGACGATGACCGGGACGACGGAAAAGCCGCTGCTGAGACCCGTGTCGAGGCCGGCTTCCTTGGCAAGCTTCAGGAACAGGGCACCGTTGCGGCGCAATGCCGCCGTCCGCGCCGGTTCGCGTTCCAGCACGTCGAGGCTCGCGGTGGCGGATGCGGCCAGCACCGGCGCAAGGCCGACGCTGTAGACGAAGCCGCCGGCGGATGCCTTGAGCACCTCGACCAGTGCTTCGCTACCGGCGATGTAACCGCCACAGCTCGAGGTGGTCTTCGACAGCGTGCCCATCCAGACGTCGATCTCATGCGGATCGACGCCGAAATGCTCGGCAAGCCCCCGGCCGGTCTTGCCGAGGACGCCGAGCGAGTGCGCCTCGTCGACCATCAGCCAGAAGCCGTATTCGGCCCGGAGCTTCAGAAGAGCCGGCAGGTCGGCGACGTCACCGTCCATCGAGTAGATGCCCTCGACGATGACCATGATGCGGCGATAGTCGCCCGCGACGGTGCGCAGCACGTGTTCGAGATCGGCGACATCATTGTGTTTGAACAGCCGCCGGGTCGCGCCCGAGAGCTTGATGCCGGCAAGCGCGCTGTTGTGGATGAACTCGTCATGGACGACGAGGTCCTTCGGGCCCATCAGGCAGCTGATGGCAGCGACGTTGGTCAGGTAACCGCTGACGAAACAGACGGCGGCATCGACGCCGTAGAAACCCGCGATCTTCTCTTCGAGCGCCATATGCACCGGCCGCTCTCCGGCGACGAGGCGGCTCGCCGAGGCTGAGATGCCAAAGGTGCCGATCGTATCCCGCGCCTTGGCCAGCACCTCCGCATGGCGGTTGAGGCCGAGGTAGTCGTAGGAGGCGAAGTTGATCAGCTTGCGGCCGTCGATGACGGTGGTCGCCCCGGCCGCGGTCTGGTGCGCGCGATAGAACGGATTGGCGATGCCGAGTTGCTCGCTCGCGAACTTCTGGGTCATCACCTGCTTGTATTCCGGCAGATCTTCGAAACGGGCCTGCTGCCGGCGCGCCGGCGGCGGCATCTCCCGCTCCGAGCGCGCCATGCGGTTGCGCTCGGAGGATTGATGCGTGTTCCGCATCCGGTCCAGCAGGTTCTCCTTGAGGCTGCTGGTCATCTTGGATGCGCCTGGACCGTTTCCGTTCGTGCTCATTGGCTCTGTGCTTTTTCCTTCGCCGTGCCGACGTGCCGCTGTGCGAGTTCGTTGACGATCTTGTCGTCGGCGGGCTCGGCATCGTCGCTCTGGTCGCGCTTGCTGACCTTCTCATAGAGCTTGCGGGCGACATCGCCAACCGTCGTGTTGTCCGCGACCCCACTGAGCGGCATGTCGAAGCCGGTATTCTGCTGGAAGCTCATGCCGAGTTCGACCGCCATCAGGCTGTCGAGGCCGATTTCCTTCAGCACCTTGCTGCGTGTGACCGTATCCTTCGATACGCGCAGGATAGCGGCGATCTCGCCGGCGACGAGGTCGAAGAGGATGTCCTCGGCCTCCTGCGGCGACTTGCCCTCGATCATTGCGACGAGGTCCATCTGGGCGCCTTCGCCGCCGGTGGCGTGCTGGTCGGCGCTACGCAGGATGACTTCGAAGAGGGCGTTTTTGGCAACCGGCAGGTTGCGCGCAGCCGACCAGTCGATCTCCGAGATCATCACCGTGGCCGCATCGACGGTGCCCGGATCGAAGGCCAGGTGGCTCTCGACCATGTCGAGCGCCGTCTGTGCCTTCAGCGCCGTCTTGCCGATACGCTTGGCGAGCAGGTCGTTCACATCGGTGTTCTGGACCAGGTAACCCTTGTCGGCGATCGCGCCGAAGCCGACGGCAAGACCCGCAAGACCGCGGGCGCGACGGGCGCGGGCGAGACCTTCGAGGTAGCCGTTGGCGGCGACGTAGTTCGCCTGTCCCGGGTTGCCGACAAGTGTCGTCGCCGACGAGAACAGGATGAAGTTGTCGAGCTTGTCGTCGTTGGTCAGCTGATCGAGAACGGCTGCGCCCTTGGCCTTGGTGTCAATGACCGGTCGGTTGCGCTCGCGATTGAGATTGCTGATCAGCGCGTCGTCGAGCACCATGGCGGCGTGGACGATCGAGCGGAGCGGTGCAATCGCACGCAACTCCTTGAGGAGACGCTCGGTCGCCGTCGGGTCGGTGACGTCACAGGCGTGTACCGTTGCCGACACGCCGGCCTTCGCCCAGGCCTCGATCATCGCCGTCGTTTCGGCATCCGCCTGGCCGCGGCGCGAGCAGAGCGCGATCGTCGTCGCGCCCTTTTCGACGAGCCAGTTGGCAGCAGCCAGACCGAAACCGCCGATGCCGCCGACGACGAGATGCATGCCGTTCGGATCGACCTGCATGCCGCCATGCGGACGCTTGGCAACGCGATGCTTACCAGCAACCGGCGGCAACACGACGATCTTGCCGATATGGCCCGCATTCTGCATCAGCCGGAACGCATTGCCGATTTCGTCGAAGTCGAAGGCACGGTAGGGAAGCGGCGTCAGCTTGCCGTCTTCGAACAACGCGCCGATCTCGGTGAAGATCCGCTTGGTGAGCTTCGGCTGATTGACCAGCAGCTGGTCGGCGTCGATGCCGAAATAGCTGACATTGCGGCGGAAGGGCCGGAGACCAATCTTGCTGTCGGCATAGTAGTCGCGTTTGCCGAGCTCGAGGAAGCGACCGAAGGGCTTCACGAGTGCCAGGCTCTGTTCCATGGCTTCGGCAAAGAGCGAATTCAGAACGAGATCGACACCCTCTCCGTCCGTTACGGCGCGAACGTCGTTGACGAAACCGAGCGAACGGGAATCGAAGACGTGATCGGCACCCAGCATCGACAGGAAGCGGCGCTTCTCGCGCGTGCCTGCCGTGGCGATGACCTTGGCACCCTTCAGTTTCGCGACCTGCAGCGCGGCAAGGCCGACGCCGCCGGCAGCGCCGTGGATGAGGATCGTTTCGTCCGGCTGGATGCGGCCGAGTTCCACCATGGCGTAATAGGCGGTCAGGAAGGCGACAGGCACCGTTGCTGCGGCAACCGGGCTGACAGTCTGCGGCAACCTGGCGACGCCGGCGCGTGAGACGACGGCGTGGGTCGAGAAGGCGGATGAGGCGATTGCCATGACGGCATCACCGACCACGAGATCGTCGACGCCTTCGCCAACGGCAACCACGTGGCCGGAGAGTTCCATGCCGATCGTCGCGCCTGCGAAACCATCTTCGAGCGCTTCTTCGGGCAGCAGGCCCATCGCCCACATCACGTCGCGGAAGTTGAGGCCTGTCGCGGCAACCGCGACGACGACTTCACCCGGACCTGCGGCGGGAATGTCGCTCTCTTCCCAGACGATGCTGCCCACCTGCGAGCTGACGCGCTGACGGATCGTTGCGGCCTTGAAGGTGTCGATCGCCGCATGGGCGTTGTCGACCGGGCCGGGCACGGCACGGATTTCGGAAAGCGCCGCGTCTTGTCCCTCCAGCAGCCACTCGCGGTTGGCGTTGGCGCTGCCGAGCAGCGGAGATGCTGCCGCGATCTGCTCGATCGTGGTCGGCGAACCGTCGATATCGAGCGAGTGCACTTCGAGGAACTCATATTCGTTCTGAAGCACGCGGGCGAAGGCCCAGAGACCGGCATTGACGCCGTCGCTTGCAACCGTTTTGCCCGTTGTCCGGCTCGCGATCGGGGCTCCGCCTGGCGCGACGAGCACGAGACGCGGACGATTTTCGCCAGCAGGCTCGGCTCCGCCGATATGCTGACGCAAGGCTTCGGCAAAGGCGCCGAGAGCAAGGATTTGGGTCTGCAGCGAAGCGGAATCGTCTGTTCGGGATGCAGCTGTCGGCGACGCGAGGAAGATTGCCCGCAGCGGCTGTTCGCCAAGGGCCTCGAAACCGCTGAGAAGCGCTGCTTTGTCGGCTGCGATATCGCCGCTGAGATTGACCGGAATAGCCGATGCCGAAGGCTTGTTGCCCTTGCCGCCCGCGATCTGCAGCAGCAGATAGGGGCCGGTAGCCGGTGCTTCGGCACTTACGGACGCCGCGGCGGCGCCGCGCGCTTCGAGCAGGATGACATTGCCGCTCGCGCATTCGCGATCTGCAATATTGACGTCGCGCAGATCGAGATCACCGAAACATTTCTGCCAGTGCGGGACCGCCGCAAGATTGCCGATCGGGAATTCCGCGGTCTGGCTGCGGGCGAACCACCCCTCGGAAAGTCCGAGGGCAAAATCGTTGAAGAGCGATGGCGCGCTGACGGCGGCTATCAACCCGCCGGTATCGCGAAGCGTCGAGCGAAGCGCGGTGCGGACCGCCACGTCGTCCTCGATCAGGCTGTAAAGCCCGTCAGAGGCGCTGACTGCGAGGTCGAAGGACGTGAGCGTTGCAAGCTCACCCTTTTTGAGAATGCGCACATGGGCGTCGTTCTCGAAGGCCAATTCAAGCCCACGCTGGGCGTTGTCGCGCGCTTCGAATACGGTGAGGCTTGCGCCGTGCTTTTCGGCAAGCGTCGCCAGTCGGCGGGTAAAGGCGGACGAAACGCTGCCGAGTTCGACGATGCGCAGGCGCGCGCCGGAAGATGCCGAAGTCAGGATCTTTTCGAGCGCCTCGAGGACGAACGCCATCCGCTCCCGGCTTGCCCCGGAGTGGACGGCTTGATGATCAAGCGTGGCATCGCTGATGAAGGTGGTGCCATGAGCCGTTTCGTCGCCGGCCTGGAGCGCGTCAAGGCGCGCAAGGGCCTCCGCATAGGCATTGTTGATCAAGACGGCTTCGACGGCGCGGTCGGACCGCTCGCCATAGAGTTCGCGCAGGATCTCCGGGACGCTCGGCAGGTTGAAGTCCTGAGCAATCGTCCAGACGCCGTCCTTGTGCTCGCAGAGACCGGCGTCTTCCAGGACGTAGAGGCAGCTCGTCAGGAAACATTGGAAGGCAAAATCGCCGGGCAGGTTGTTGCCCTGAATGGTCGATCGACCCTTGGCGAGTTTGAGCGCAATCTCCTGGCAGGCGCGATAGATGGCTGCGTTGAAGAGCAACGTCGTGTTGTCGACGCCGGCTTCGCTGGCGGCAGGCATGGTGATCTTGATCGGCGCCGGCGCTTTACCCTGCAGACCCGGCAGCGTCGCTTCCGATTGCACGGCCTCGTAGTGGAAGGACAGCGCGTCGAGCGTCTTGTGCTTGCGCAGATAGGTACGGCGGAAGCGGCAATCCTCGAAGTGCGCGATCGGTGCGCCCGACTTGTCGAAGAAATGGAACTTCGCCTTGATCGAATTGGGGCTGACGCGCTCGATCTCGATCATTGCGCGCGCGATTGGCTGGCTGCCGTTGACGACCCGCACCGAACCGAAGCGCACGGGGATATAGGGGGCACCGCTCTTGTCGCCGGTGAAACGATCGAAGAGGGCGACAAGCCCGTGGAAGGTTGCGTCGACAGAGATCGGGTTCAAGGCGTAGGTGACGAGCGGATGGCCAGCTGCATCAGGCGTCTTCAGCTCGACATCGACAAGCCGATCGCCATAGGCGACGGCCTTGGCCAGCAGCTGGAAGCGCGGGCCGTAGTCGAGACCGAACTGTTTCGCCGTCTCATAGGCACGGCCAGGCGCAACCGTTGCGGTCTTCGCCAAGCCGGCAAGCGACGGATAGGCGCGCTCCTCGGCCGGCAATGGCTTGCGGCAGCGGGCAACCGCATGCGCGGCCCAATCGTCTTCCGACAGCCGTTCGCGCGAGCGGATCTCGATGTCGCCGGTCTCCGGCGAAAGCACCGTCGACAGCTCCATGATCTTCGTATCGCTGAGTTCCAGCGGGCGAACGATCTCCAGATTGGTGATCTCAACTTCGTCGCTGCCGTAGAACTGCTGTGCAGCGGCGACAGCGATTTCGATGAAGCCACTGCCCGGCAGGATCGCCTTGCCGTCCACGACGTGTTCGGCGAGGTCGGGGAAGAGATGGGCGTCGACATGGTTCTTCCAGCTGCCGCTGTTCGGGTCGCTGCGCCAGCCGATCAGGCGGTAGGGCTTGGCGGTCCGGCCGAAGAGGTCGGTGGCGTCGGTCGTTGCTGCGGGGCGCAGCTCGACGGGCTCGAACGGCAGGCTGGGAAGGGCGATCGAAGCGTTGCGCTTGCCGAAGACGCGGGTCGTGTCGACCACCGCGCCGTGCGCGACGGCACGCGCCATCGCTGCCGAAATCGGGTCCTGGCCGGTTTCGCCGACATCCCGGAGCAGGGTCGGTACGACCATGCCCGGGGCTGCAGCCTGCTTGATCGTCTCCTTGACATAGGACGACAGGATCGGACGCGGCGAAATTTCAATGAACAGGCGGCAACCCATCTCGATCGCGGCCTCGGCGGCCGCCTGGAAGCGGACCGGCTCGCGCACGTTCTTCCACCAGTAGTCCGGATCGAGTTGCGTGCCATCGAGCGCGGCACCCGTGACCGTCGACAGATAGGCGAGCTCGGTGCGCCGCGGTGCGATATCCGGAATGTCGGAGAGGAAGGCGTCCTTCGCCCGATCGATGATCGGGTGGTGGAAGGGATAGTTGATGTCGAGAATCTGGACCGGGATCTTCGCCTTGCGCGCAGCGTCGCGGAAGGCCGAGATCTGGTCGGCCGGTCCCGAGATCGTCACGGAATTGTGGGCATTGACCGCTGCGACGCAGAGGTTGTCGAGACCGCGCGCCTCGGCAAAGGCGCGGGCGGCGTCTTCTCCGAGCATGACGGCCGCCATCGTGCCGTGGCCGGCAAGCAGGTCCTGATGCAGCGAGCGCTTCGCCACGATCGAAACGGCGTCGACCAGTGAGAGCGCACCGGCGGCGTAGGCGGCGGCGATTTCACCGACGGAGTGGCCGAAGACCGCGACCGGCTTGACGCCCATGGCAACCAGCGAGTCGGAGAGGGCGGCCTGCACCGCGAAGAGCAATGGCTGGGCGATCTTCGTATCGGCAAGCTTCTTGTCGAGATCAGGATCGGTGAGAAGATCGGTCAATGCGATGTCGGAGTGGAACTTGAACAGCGCGCTGACCGAGGTGAAGCACTGACGGAAATGCAGGTTCTCGCGGAACGCTTCGACGCCCATGCCGGCCCATTGTGAGCCGTTGCCGGAGAAGACGAAGGCGACCTTGGCGTCGCGGACGACGGCTTCGCCGACTTCACCGATGCCGGAGCCCGGCTTTTCCAGGTGGCTGGCGATCGCGCGGACGATATCTTCCGGCTGATCGCTGCGGGCGGCAAAGCGATGGCGCATGTGGGTGCGGTTTGCACCCGATGCGGCGATCATCGCCCGTGCTTCCCCCTTGGAAGCATGTGCGAACGCCGCCTTATAGTCGCTGAGAAGCGCCTCCAGGCTCGACGCCGTATGGGCGCTCGCCAGGAAGACATGGCCGGAAGACGATGGGTTTGACGCCCTTTCGTCGGCCGCGGGTTCCGGATCGCTGATGACGACGTGGGCATTGGCGCCGCCGAAGCCGAAGGAATTGATGCCGGCAAGGCGAGCGCGTTTTCCCCGCAGCAGCTCGATCGGGTTCGCCGTGACGCGCACGTTGAGACCGTCGAAGTCGATGTGTTCGTTCGGCGTGTCGAAGTGCAGCGAAGCCGGCAGATAGTTGTTTTCAAGCGCCATGACGGCCTTCAGCATGCCGAAGAGGCCGGAAGCGGGTTCCGTGTGGCCGATGTTCGACTTGATCGAACCGATCGGCACCGGTGCCCGGCGCTTGGCGCCGATGACCGTTCCGATCGACCAGACCTCGGCGGGATCGCCGACCTTGGTGCCGGTGCCGTGGCCCTCGACGAAGGCCACCTGGTTGGCGTCGATGCCGTTGCCTTCGTAGATCGCCCGCAGAAGATTGGCCTGCGCCTCGCGGGAGGGGAGCGAAATGCCGTTGGTGCGCCCGGCCGAGTTCACGCCGGTCGCAACGATGCGCGCGTAGCTGCGGTCCTTCTCCCGGCGCGCCCTGTCCGAGCGGCGCAAGACGAAGACCACGCCACCTTCGGCGCGCACATAACCGGCGCCGTCATTGTCGTAGGCGCGGCAAAGCCCCTCGGGCGAAAGCATGCGTGCCTGGGCGAAGCCGACGAAGGGAAGGGGATGGGCAAGGATGTTGACGCCACCGACGATCGCGGTGTCGATCTCGCCCGACGTCAGAGCCCGCATCGCCTGGTCGAGCGCGACCAGCGAGGAGGAACAGGCGGTATCGACCGTCATGCTCGGACCGCTGAGGCCAAAGATATGCGAGATACGGTTGGAAACGATCGACAGCGTGTTGCCGGTCATGAAGTAAGGGCCGGCGGCAGCCGGGTCCTCGACCGTCAGGTTGGCATGATCGAGGCTCGATGCGCCGATATAGACGCCGACATTCTCGCCATTCAGCGACGTTGCAGAGATATTGGCGTCTTCCAGTGCGCGCCAGGCGAGCTGAAGCAGCACGCGCTGCTGCGGATCCATGTACATGGCTTCGCGCTGCGACATGCCGAAGACGGCGGGATCGAAATCATAGAGTTGGTCCAGCACGCCGGCGGCAAAGGAATAGGTCTTGCCCTGCGTGCCCATGACGGGGTGCCAAAAACGCGCGACGTCCCAGCGATCCGACGGAATGCTGGTGACGGTGCACTTGCCCTGACGAAGAAGTTTGAACAACGCCGAAGGCGATTCTGCTCCAGGGGCGAGGCATGCTCGCCCAATTATCTCAACAGCCATGTATGATCGAACGCTCTAAACTGCCGCTAAAGTTGCATCTGCGATTGCGCGTCGGAGGCCGAAATGCAATCGCCAATCGTCATGCTGCCAGGCTATCCCCAGCTATATTCGTTCCGCCTCATTAGTCAGCTTTTAACTTAAAGTCCCTAGCTTTCAACCCCAAAGACTGAAGATATACACGCTGTCAACGCCAATCCAAGGCGGATAGGGCGATAAACCACACTCAAGGTAGAGAAGGTATGACCAGAAAGACGCGGCTCCAAATATTTTGCCCGTCTTGGTCTTCGGATGACTTGTTGTGGGACGGCGATTGTGCTTTTCAGAGACCGGCGAATTCCCGGTCGGGAGATAATGCGGCACGGAACTGTGAGTAAAATCATGGCTGTGTCGAATTTGGAGTGTCGTAGTTGAAACGAGTCAGTGCCCTTCTGCTTTGTACCGCCCTCGTGGGATGCCAGGCCGTTCCGGGCGAGGGGCCGCTGGCTGGGGCGATCGTCAAGGATGCCGGTCAATCCGGCGCCGAGATCGGCCGGCAAAATGCCACCGTTTTTGATATTGTCGATGTGGATGGCCGCTCCGCGCGCCTCGTTTCCGACTATGTCTCGTCGACGCTCAACCGCCGTTTCGGCATTGGCGGCGGCGTCGGCCGAGTCGTGATCGGCGTCGGCGACCAGCTCAAGGTCTCAATCTTCGAAGCCGGCAGCGACGGGCTGTTCTCGACGGCAGAGTCCAAGCAGACGAGCATCGATCTCGTCGTTCAGCCTGATGGCAAGGCTGCGATCCCCTATGTCGGTCCGGTCAACTTTGCCGGCCTGACGCTGGAGCAGGCGCGCCAGGAGATCCTGGAGGCGCTGAAGCAGAAGGCGGTCGAGCCTGATGTCATCGTCACCAGCATGAGCACCGCCTCGCGCAACGTCACGGTTTCCGGTGCAGTCGGCAAGTCGTCGGTCGTGCCGCTCAGCCTCGTCGACGAGACGATCAATGAGGTCATCGCCAAGGCGGGTGGCCCCGTTGCGCAGCCCTACGAGACCTATGTCACGCTGGTGCGCGGCAAGAAGACCGGAACGGTCCTCCTGAAGTCGATTATCGAAAATCCGTCGGAAAACATCCACGTCAAGCCGGGTGACCAGATCTTCGTATCGCGCGACCCGCGCCGCTTCACGATCCTCGGCGCAGTCAAGGCCAACCAGCGTGTCGAATTCGGCGCCAATGACCTGAACCTGCTCGAAGCCATGGGCCTTGCCGGCGGCGGCTCGGACTACACGCTCGACATGAAGGGCTATTTCATCTTCCGTTACGAAGAGCCTGATGTCGTCATGAGCCTGCTTGGCCAGCAGCGTTTCAACGAGATGCTGCGCAAGGGCATGAAGACCGACAGCACGGGTCGCTACCCGATCGTCTACCGCTTCGACATGAGCAAGCCGGATAGCCTGATCGTCGGCCAGACCTTCCCGATCAAGAACCGCGACGTCATCTATGCTTCGCGCCACCCCTCGGTCGACTTCTCGAAGTTCCTCAACTTCATCGCCCAGCCGGTCGGCATCGCCAATTCCGGTTTCTCGATCGCCGACAATCTCAACGGCAACTAATCACGTTAAACAGCTTTTCTCGGGGGCGTCGACCGCAGGGTCGGCGCCTTTTGCTTATCTATCCTCCTGATTTTCAAAGCACGTGGAAGCGGCTTGTCGCCGCTCAAATTCTGTGATTGATCTTGGACTTAAATCGATTTTGGTGATCGATGGACGTTGGCAGGCAGGAATGAACTATGGCGGATAAAGCGTTGATCGTCGTGGACGTGCAGAACGATTTCTGCCCGGGCGGAGCGCTTGCGGTTGCAGGCGGTGATGAGATCGTGCCGATGATCAACGGCTTGATTGGCCGCTTCGAGCACGTGGTGCTGACGCAGGACTGGCATCCCGCCGGCCATTCGAGTTTTGCCTCCAGCCATCCCGGCAAGACCCCGTTCGAGATGATCGCCATGCCCTATGGCGGCCAGACGCTCTGGCCGGATCATTGCGTCCAGGGAACAGCCGGTGCCGATTTCCATCCGGCGCTCGCGTGGACGCGGGCCGAACTCCTGATCCGCAAGGGCTTCCGGCCCGAGATCGACAGCTATTCCGCCTTCTTCGAAAACGATCGCCGGACACCGACGGGTCTCACCGGCTATCTCAGGGACCGCGGCATCAAGAAGGTGATGCTGTGTGGGTTGGCGACCGATTTCTGCGTCGCCTTTTCCGCGCTTGATGCGGTTACACAGGGATTTTCGACATCCGTCATTCTCGAGGCCTGTCGGGGCATCGACCTCAACGGTTCGCTTCAGGCAATGGTCACGCGCATGCGCGATGCCGGTGTCGAGCTGAACTAGTTCGAGACCCTCGCGCTGAGGAAGGAGAGATTTCACCAATGACGAAGACCGATATCGCCAGGCGTGTCTATAACCATGCCTGGAAGCTCGATCCGATCGTGCGCAGCCTGCTGGACACGGATTTCTACAAGCTTTTGATGCTGCAGATGATCTGGCAGCTCTATCCGGACGTCGATGCGACCTTCTCGCTGATCAACCGCACGAAGACGGTGCGGCTTGCCGACGAGATCGACGAGCAGGAACTGCGCGATCAGCTTGATCATGCGCGTGAACTGCGCTTCTCCAAGAAGGAGATGATCTGGCTCGCCGGTAACACGTTTTACGGTCGCAAGCAGATCTTCTCGCCGGAATTTCTCGCCTGGCTCGCCAAGTTCCGCCTGCCGGACTATGAGTTGAAACGCAGCGACGGTCAGTTCGAATTGACCTTCCGTGGCCGCTGGGCGGAAACCACCATGTGGGAGATCCCGGCGCTCGCGATCATCAATGAGTTGCGTTCACGCTCGGCGATGAAGGGCCTCGGCCCCTTTACCCTCGACGTGCTCTATGCTCGTGCGAAGGCGAAGATGTGGTCCAAGGTCGAGCGCCTGCGGCAGTATCCGAACCTCAGGATTTCGGATTTCGGTACGCGGCGCCGACACAGCTTCCTCTGGCAGCGCTGGTGCGTGGAGGCGCTGAAGGAAGGCATTGGAAGTTCCTTCTCGGGTTCCAGCAACGTGCTGCTTGCCATGGATACGGATCTGGAAGCGCTAGGCACCAACGCGCATGAGCTTCCGATGGTGGCCGCGGCGCTTGCCCGCAATGACAAGGAACTGGCTGCCGCCCCCTACAAGGTGCTGCAGGACTGGAACCAGCTCTATGGCGGCAACCTGTTGATCGTGCTGCCGGATGCGTTTGGAACGGCGGCGTTCCTTCGCGATGCGCCCAAGTGGGTCGCGGACTGGACGGGTTTCCGGCCGGACAGTGCGCCGCCGATCGAAGGTGGCGAGAAGATCCTCGCCTGGTGGAAGAAGATGGGCAAGGACCCGCGGGAGAAGCTGCTGATCTTCTCCGACGGCCTCGACGTCGACACGATCATCGAGACCTATCGCCATTTCGAGGGACGCGTGCGCATGAGCTTCGGCTGGGGCACCAACCTTACCAACGATTTTGCCGATTGCGCCCCGACGGAAATCAGCGGCCTCAACCCGATCTCGATCGTCTGCAAGGTCAGCGAAGCCGATGGCCGCCCGGCGGTGAAACTCTCCGACAATCCGCGCAAGGCGACCGGCGATCCGGCGGAGGTCGAGCGCTACCTCAAGTTCTTCGGCTCACAGGACTTCGTCGAGCAGGCGGTCAAGGTTTAGCCGCCAAGCTATTCCAGGAAAAGTGTGGAGCGGCTTTCCACCACTTCAAAAAAAGAAACCGGCAAGCGCCGGTTTCAAAAGGGGATCAAAGATGTTGCGACTGTCCATCATCGCAACGTCAAATCTGGCAGTGGAATCTTAAGGTTGCGTTAAGGCGCCAACCTGCAGTTGCATTTCTTCTCTAGAACACGAACATGTAGAGAAGGATGATGACGATGAGCGGCACGCCCATGAGCCAGAGAATGATGCCTTTCATTGAGAAGCCTCCGCGTTACTGCCTTTGAAACGGTAACGCGACATCGAGGAATACGTTCCCGATATCAGCCAGGCAGGCTGGCGCGCCTCAGGTCATGGCCTGGAATTGAATCTCTCCCTTGCTCACGAACCAGGTCTTGTCGAAAAGTCCGAGATCCAGCGGATTCGGCATCCGGATATCGCCAATGTCGGGAAACGGCTTCGTCGCGGCATCATAGGACCGGTCGATCTGCGAAATGAAAACGAAGATCAGCCCGCGTTCGCGTGCGTATGCTCTCAGCTTGCCGACCTGGTCGCTGACCGCAGGGTTTTCACGCCTCTGGTCGAGAAGTTGCAAATAGTCCACGACCACCAGTGTACCACTTGGCACTAAGGCCAGCTTCCTGATGATGTAATCGGCGCTGATCGTATCGGAGCAATCGATCTCGAACAGCGTGGCAAAAGGCGCGTAGTCCGCCCCGATTGCCGGAAAACGATCGATCACGTCGTTCACCGTATATTCCAGCGTGAAGAAGAACGCCCGATGGCCTGACCTCATCGCATCCACGGCGAGCTCAAGACTTTTCAGCGTCTTGCCTTGTCCGGGCCGCGCGCCGAGAAGAACAAGATCCCCCGGTCTCAACCGGGTCAACAGCGTGGCGGCCGGGTCGGCTGCGCCATGTCGTGCGGCAAGCAGGCTCCAGTCGGCATAGCCCTCGTCAACGGCGATACGATTGAGCGCCTCATGGAGCGGGATGTTTTGGTCACGGGAAAGCCGCTTTGCTTTGCGCTTCAGATGATAGATCGGCGCAGACAGTTTCATCGGTAACCTCCTGATGCGAGCAGTCTTCGCAGCCCCTCCTTATGCTTGGTGCTCGAACAGTCGGTTCGATGGTGAGAGTGCCCCGTATGAAATCTACTTTCCCAAGCGGAGGGGGGAGGCGTGGGCGCGCCCGAATCGAAGGATAGCGCAGAGGTTGGACGAGGTGAATGCCTGGCTGTGAGCGAAATCGGGACGAAATCTGAAAGAGTCCGTTGTCGCTGACGGAGCGGTACGTATCGACAGTGGGACGCGGATCGCAGATGAAAACTGACCAGGCACTGCAGTCGGCGTGCGGCAGTAACTACTTGTATTTCTTGGGAGGAAAACTGGTGCTGCTAGAGAGATTTGAACTCTCGGCCTCTCCCTTACCAAGGGAGTGCTCTACCCCTGAGCTATAGCAGCATCTGGCGGCCGGTTCGTTGACAAGCCGCATCAAGCGAGGGGGCTATTGCCATAGCTGAGCGGGGAGTGCAAGTCGCATTTCGAAGTTTTTCGTGAAGACCTGTGAGAAAGTTCGCCGGTGCTTCCGAAGACCCTGGTTTTGCGCTAATGCAGGACTATGCAAACAAACGACAGCGACGGCAAGAAAACCGAGCCCGTGCCGGAAGAGCAGCGGACCGAGGGCAAGGTGCGCCGGGAGAAGAAGAAGGATACGACCGAGTCGGACCTGAAAAAGGCGCGTCTTGCCAGGAACTTGCGCGACAATCTTCAGCGCCGCAAGCAGCAGGCGCGGGCGCGCCGTTCCGGTGCAGCCGATGAGGTCAGCGGCCTTCCTGCCGCAAAAACGGACGAATCCCAAGATTAGTACGGGGCAGGGGCGGCGTTCGCCGGCTCCTTCCCGTTTGCCGGCGGCTCAGCCGTCTGGCGTCCAATTGCATAAATGCCCTTGGTCGGGTCGATCCAGGGCAGCGACTTAACCGATATGGCGACCTTTCGCGTCCGAATGGGCGCGCGGCGTTCAAGGCACTTCTAATTTCGCGGCGTCTCCACTAAAGAGGCGCCTTCAGACAACATAGAAAATATTTGGAAAGGCGGGCCAAGCCCGTTCGAGAGGCCTCATGGATCGCATCAGGATTGTAGGCGGCAACAAGCTTAACGGCGTCATCCCGATTTCCGGCGCCAAGAACGCGGCCCTGCCGCTGATGATCGCGTCGCTTCTGACCGACGACACGTTGACGCTCGAAAACGTGCCGCATCTGGCCGACGTCGAGCAGCTGATCCGCATCCTCGGCAACCACGGCGTCGACATCTCCGTCAACGGTCGCCGCGAGCGCCAGGGCGAGAGCTACGCCCGCACCATCCATTTCACCTGCCGCAACATCGTCGATACGACCGCGCCTTACGAGCTGGTGTCGAAGATGCGCGCAAGCTTCTGGGTGATCGGCCCGCTGCTCGCCCGTGAAGGCAAGGCCCGCGTATCGCTGCCCGGTGGTTGCGCCATCGGCACGCGCCCGGTCGATCTGTTCATCGAAGGCCTTCAGGCACTCAGCGCCAATATCGAGATCGACGGCGGCTACGTCAACGCGACGGCGCCGGAAGGCGGCCTGGTCGGCGCACGCTACACTTTCCCGAAGGTGTCCGTCGGCGCCACCCACGTCCTGATGATGGCCGCGACGCTTGCAAACGGCACCACGGTGCTGGGCAACGCCGCGCGCGAGCCCGAAGTCGTCGACCTCGCCAACTGCCTCAATGCCATGGGCGCCAAGATCACCGGCCAGGGCACCCCGACGATCACGATCGAAGGCGTACGTTCGCTCTCCGGCGCCCGTCACCGCGTGTTGCCGGACCGGATCGAGACCGGCACCTATGCCATGGCGGTTGCCATGACCGGCGGCGACGTCATCCTTGAAGACACGAACATGGCGCTGCTCGACACGGCGCTGGAAGCGATCCGCCGCGCCGGCGCCGAGATCACCGAGACCAACAGCGGCATCCGCGTCGTGCGCAACGGTGCCGGCATCAAGCCGGTCGATATCGTCACCGATCCTTTCCCGGGCTTCCCGACCGACCTGCAGGCGCAGTTCATGGGGCTGATGACCAGGGCGAACGGCACCTCGCACATCACCGAGACGATCTTCGAGAACCGTTTCATGCATGTGCAGGAGCTCGCCCGCCTCGGGGCCAAGATCTCGCTCTCCGGCCAGACGGCCAAGATCGAGGGCGTTAGCCGGCTGAAGGGCGCGCCTGTCATGGCAACCGACCTTCGTGCGTCGGTCTCGCTCGTCATCGCCGGCCTTGCAGCCGAAGGCGAAACCATGGTCTCGCGCGTCTATCACCTCGACCGCGGCTTCGAGCGGCTGGAAGAGAAGCTCACCCGTTGCGGCGCGCATGTCGAGCGTGTCAGCGACTGATTTGATCGGTTGCGCCTGATACCGTTGCGGTTTCAGGCGCAACATCCTATGTCCATTTCAATTGTGGCACGGAAAATGTGCGGCGAAACGAAAGGAATGGACGGTATGAATGGTCTGAAGCTGCTGGCGCTCGACGAGGAAGATCTCGCTGTCGTCTCCGCCCATGTCCAGGATGCCGTGTTCAAGGTATCGGGGCTGGAATATGACGCCCGCCGCAAGCTATTTTCGCTTGTCGTCAATCGCTTCGTCTGGGAGACGGCCGACGGCAAGCGCCGCTCCTTCGAGCGTCGTCGCGCGCTGCTGCTGTTCAAGCGGGTGAATGCGGTCCGCTCGGTCGGCTTTGACCGCCGCGACGATGAAGCGGTACTTGACCTGCTGACGCTCAAGTTCACGGTGCGCGGCGAGGGGCCGGAAGGCACGCTCGAACTGGTTCTTGCCGGCGACGCCTCGATCGCGCTTGACGTCGAATGCATCGAAACGCAGCTTGCGGATACCGGCGGGGCGTGGGAAACCGCTTTCAAGCCCAAGCATCCCGAAGGCGCTTGAGCCGCTCGACCCGAACGACACTGGCATACAAGGACGTCCCCTTTGGCAATCAGGCTCAATTTTCTCGACGGTGACTTCGAACAAAAGTTCGCGTCATTCCTGACGACCAAGCGTGAGGTGTCCGAAGACGTCAATGCGGTGGTCAAGGCGATCATCGACGACGTGCGCGCCCGGGGCGATCAGGCACTCGCCGAATATTCCAAGCGCTTCGATGGCGTCGATTTCTCCGTGACGCCGATGGCCGTCAGCGCGGCCGAGATCGATGCGGCGATCCAGGCGGTCGAGCCGGAAGTGCTGGGCGCGCTCAAGGTCGCTGCCACCCGCATCGAGGCGCACCACGCGCGCCAGCGGCCGAAGGACGATATCTACGAAGACACGATGGGCGTCGGCCTCGGTTCGCGCTGGACGGCAGTCGATGCCGTCGGCCTCTATGTGCCCGGTGGCACGGCGAGCTATCCGAGCTCGGTGCTGATGAATGCGCTGCCGGCGAAGGTGGCGGGCGTTCCCCGCATCGTTATGGTGGTGCCGGCAAGCGGCGGTGAGATCAATCCGGCGGTGCTTGCAGCAGCAAGGCTTGCGGGCGTCGAGGAGATCTACCGCGTCGGCGGCGCGCAGGCCGTTGCGGCGCTTGCCTATGGCACCGAGACGATCGCCCCCGTCGCCAAGATTGTCGGCCCGGGCAATGCCTATGTTGCCGCCGCCAAGCGCCAGGTCTTCGGTACCGTCGGCATCGACATGATCGCCGGTCCCTCGGAAGTGCTTGTCATCGCCGACAAGCACAACGATCCGGACTGGATCGCCGCCGATCTCCTGGCCCAGGCCGAGCACGACGTCGGCGCCCAGTCGATCCTGATCACCGACGATCCGGCCTTCGGCCAGGCGGTCGAGGACGCGGTCGAGCGGCAATTGAAGACGCTGCCGCGGGCCGAAACGGCCTCGGCAAGCTGGCGCGATTTCGGCGCCGTCATTCTCGTGCCCGATCTCGAAAAGGCCGTGCCGCTCGCCAACCGTATTGCAGCGGAACATCTTGAGCTGGCGCTCGCCAATCCCGAGCCGATGGTCGAGAAGATCCGCAATGCCGGCGCGATCTTCGTCGGGCGGCACACGCCCGAAGTCATCGGTGATTATGTCGGCGGCTCCAACCACGTTCTGCCGACCGCGCGCTCGGCACGCTTCTCGTCCGGCCTCGGCGTGCTCGATTATATGAAGCGCACGTCGATCCTTCGGCTCGATCCGGAGCAGTTGCGGATCCTCGGACCGGCGGCGATCGTGCTGGCAAAGTCCGAGGGGCTGGAGGCCCATGCGCGTTCCGTCGCTATTCGCCTCAATCTCGGGGATGCTGGATGAAGGCGGACCGCAATCTGCGCCTCTGCGATGTCGTTCTGGACGAGACCATCGGCCGCTCGACGCCCGACGTGGAGCATGAGCGCGCGGTTGCTATCTTCGACCTGCTCGAAGAAAACCTGTTCGAACCGGTCGGCCATCCCTGTGGCCCCTACAAGCTCAATCTCTCGCTCGTCGATGCGAAGCTGGTCTTTTCGATCTCGACCGAAAAGGGCGGCGATGTCGCCACCCACATCCTGTCGCTGACGCCGTTTCGCCGGATCGTGAAGGACTACTTCATGATCTGCGAGAGCTACTACGAGGCGATCCGCTCGGCGACACCGAGCCAGATCGAGGCGATCGACATGGGGCGCCGCGGCATTCACAACGAGGGCTCGCAGACCCTGATGGATCGCCTGTCCGGCAAGATCCGGCTGGATTTCGATACGGCCCGCCGGCTGTTCACGCTCGTCTGCGTGCTCTATTGGCGCGGGTAGAGGCGCGAACCGGCATGACGGCAACCGAGGCACCGCAGTTGAAAGCGCCCCGCTCGGTCCTCTTCATGTGCGGCATGAATGCCATCCGCTCGCCGATGGCCGAAGCGCTCGCCAAGGCGGCGCTGCCAGCGGGAACGTATGTTGCCTCGGCCGGCGTCCGGCATGGCGAACGCGATCCGTTTGTCGACGTGGTCATGGCCGAGGTGGGCTTGAGCCTCGGCCGCCACCAGCCCCACACGCTGGATGAACTCGAGGACGACTACTTCGACCTCATCGTGACGCTGGCGCCGGAGGCGCATCACAAGGCGCTGGAATTGACTCGCTCGATGGCCGTCGACGTGGTCTATTGGCCAACGCCGGACCCGACGGTGGCAGCCGGCACCCGCGAGCAGATCGTCGATGCGTATCGCGCCGTGCGCGATCACCTGTCGACGCTGATCAATCATCGGTTGGTCGGCTCGCACAGACGAGAGAAAACTTGAGAGCTTCCCGGAAATCCGAGTGCGGTTTCCGACGACAGTTCTTTTCCATGTCTTCTTAGATCCCATCCGATTTAAGGCTAAAGACACGTAGCAGTTCAAAGTGCTATAGCGACCTCTGCGCCTCTGATAGGACGCGCGGCGCCGTAGCCGTCACAAAAGCGCAAAAGCCGGTGTTAGACGGTTCACAAATCCTCGTTGATTGTGTAGTTTCCGGCGAATTTTTCGGGATACCTGACGTATCCCTAAACAAAGATAGAAAGAACAGTCCTACATGGCGAAAGAAGAAGTCCTTGAATTTCCGGGCGTGGTCACCGAATTGCTTCCGAATGCGACCTTCCGCGTGAAGCTCGAAAACGAGCATGAGATCATCGCCCACACGGCGGGCCGCATGCGCAAGAACCGCATCCGCGTGCTTGCCGGCGACAAGGTTCTCGTCGAGATGACCCCGTACGACCTTACCAAGGGCCGTATCACCTACCGCTTCAAGTAAGCCGCTCCGGCTCTACGCAATTCCTGGAGCATTTCCGCTTCTTCTTCGAATCGCGAAAACGCTCTAACCTTTGGTTGGATTGCAATTCCAGACGCAAAACCGCTTCACCCGCATTTTGCTGGAACTGCTTTAGAGTGACGGCTCGTTCCGATGACAGTGGCCAAGAAACTGATACTGGCGTCCGGCTCGCCGCGTCGCGTCGAACTTCTGGCGCAGGCGGGCATCGAGCCCGCGCGCCTGATGCCGATGGATCTCGACGAGACGCCGAAGCGTGCCGAACACCCGCGTTCGCTCGCAAGGCGTCTGTCGGCTGAAAAGGCGCGCGCAGCACTTGCGGCGATCAAGGGCGAGCCCGGCTGGGACGGAAGCTATATTCTGGCGGCCGATACCGTCGTCTGCGTCGGCCGGCGCATCCTGCCGAAGCCGGAACTGGTCAGCGAAGCCACCAGCGCACTGCACCTTCTCTCCGGCCGCAGCCATCGCGTCTATACCGGCGTGTGCCTGATCACCCCGGACAAGACGCTCAGGCAGAAGGTCGTCGACACCAAGGTGCGCTTCAAGCGCCTGTCCGGTTTCGACATCGAAAGCTATCTCGCCTCGGGCCAATGGCGCGGCAAGGCGGGCGGCTACGGCATCCAGGGCATTGCCGGCAGCTTCGTGGTGAAACTCGTCGGCTCCTACAGCAACGTCGTCGGCCTGCCACTCTACGAGACCGTCAGCCTGCTTGTCGGCGAAGGCTATGATGTGCACAATCGTTGGCTGGAAGGCTGAAGTCGGTGCCAGACGAGACAAATAACGACGAAACGAAGAAGAGCGGTTCGAACGTCGCGCCCCTGCGGGCGCCTCGACCCTGCCCGGAATGCGGACGGCCGTCGCATCGGGAGCACTATCCCTTCTGCTCCGACCGCTGCCGCAATGTCGACCTCAACCGCTGGCTCTCCGGCTCCTATGCCATTCCGGTTGCCGACGACGAAACGAAGGCCGACGACGACGATCGCTAAGGCGTACCGCTGCGGTCGGGCGCGTGGGTCCGGCCTTTCCCTCAACGCTCCTCTTTATCGTGAACGACGCCTGGATGGTCCTGCGCGCCAGCAGGTGAATGCGGCCGCCATTTTCGGTCTCCGAGGACCACTTCTGTCTCGGAGAGTACGGGGGAAGCGAATGCGATCTCTCTGAAACTCTTTGCTTTTTCGGTTTTTTTGACTGTCCACAGGATTTCGGTCAAAAAACTTTCATTTGGCGCTGGACACCGCCGAACAAGATGCTATAACCCCGCTCGCTTCCGGGGCAAACACAAGCGCCCCGAGGGTTCCGCAAGGAACCGCTGCCCGAAACGGCAGGATGCCCGGATAGCTCAGTTGGTAGAGCAGCGGATTGAAAATCCGCGTGTCGGTGGTTCAAATCCGCCTCCGGGCACCATTCATCTCCTTGAATGTTTGGTCTCGAAAAGCTTGAAAGCCACGTTCGGCGTTTACTGAGCGTTGCGTCACTCGTTTGCCCTCAATAGGTCGTCCACTCCTGCACCAGCATCTCGCGAAAGCGGATCGCTGCCGGCGACGCAACTTCCTGGATATTGATGTCGCCGCGAACCCGCAGTCGCTCGATTCCTACATTCAGTACATTGAAGTCGTGTTGCAGAAGACGATTGACGGAGCCGCCGCGTTGGGCTCGCTGCTGACGCGCATCGACATGCAGACGACCTTTGGTCAGACGCTGATGGCCACCATCGAAAAGGGGGGCGGACGTTTGGTGGATGCCGATATGAACGAGACGTCGACGCGGCTGAAGGCATTGCAGACGCGGGAACAGCTTGGCATCCAGGCTTTGCAGATAGCCAGCTCCAATGCGCAGAACATCCTGCAGCTTTTCCGCTGAGCGATCGCGTCGTCGCGAAGCGATGACGAAAGCATCGCAGCCGAGAGGGTTCCAGCACGTCGCTGATCGGGCATCGATCCTCCCTTTTAGCGAAGGTGGGAATCGACGGCTGTCACCTGCGTTACATGTTCGTCGCAGCTTCCGCATATTCTCACGCCCGGGAGGACCTGAGCGGCGAACGTCTTCGTCGCGTAATCGATGCCACGAAACCACAACAAAAACAGGGTCGTGGCAGGGTCAACCGAGGATCAGAAATGCGTAAATCTTCCAGGCTCTCTCTAGCAACGCTCGTCGCGGCCACGATCGCTGCGGGTGTGTCCGCTCCTGCGTTCGCAGGAGGCAGCTACTACAAGGGCGTTTCACCAACGGCGGTCAATGAAGGCCACGGGAGCGAGAAGTACAACCCGCCCGCAAAGACCGTAAACCGCCCGCCGCCGAGAAACGGCTCCTACTACAAGGGCATCATGCGCAAGTAGGAAAGGCACGTGGGAGCAATCGGCCGAAAAGCCGGCGGCTCTCGATCACGGTCTTGAAAACAAGGAAGGGCGCCGTGGCGCCCTTTCGTTTCAGATCAGAACATGACTGAGAATATCGCCTTCGCTGACCACCATGTTCGGCGAATGGCCGTTGCGCAGATACTGCTTGCGGTCGCTATCGGCGGTAATGAACACGGCGGTGCGGGCAACCTCGTCCGCTGTCAATTGTGTCGTTGCCGGCACGACAGCGATTTCGGAGCGCAGGCCCAGCTCGCGCAACAGTTCCTCGATCGCGCGGTGGTCGTCCACGCCGTGAAGAACAAGCCGGTCGATTTCTGCGATCGCGTTTGTGTGCCAGGTGACTGTCTGAAGCGCGACCATGAGGGGCAGCGACCCCCGTGCCTGCTGCACATCGGGATGGTGCTCGAAGCCGCCCAGCATCAGCCGCGTATAGAGTTCATAGGCGCGAACGTAGTCCTTCTTCATCATCCACATGCGCAAGGCAACGCTCATGCGGATCATGGTGAAGTCCCTGATCTGGGCATCGAAATAGGTGCGCCGATCGGCGGTCAGCTTGACGGCACCGCGCTTGGCGCCGCTGTAGAGGAAGTACTCAAGACCGCCCCGGTACGTATCCCATGCCGTCAGCGTCTCGGCGTGGCCGGCCTGCGGCCGATCGCGGACGATCTTGGAGCGTATCACCTGGCGATAGAAAGGCTTCTTCAGGAAGGTGACGGCGCCCAGTTCCAGAAAATGTGCGAGATAGGAGAAGGCCCAATAGGCGAAGTGCCGGGGCGCCCAGGCGGAGCGCAGGGCCGAGGTCCGGTAAATGCCGATCTCGGGAAAGACATGTCGGTCGACGAGAAAATCGAAAACTGGCTCGAAGTCCCGTTTCTTGAACTTGGTATCCTTATCGACCGAGAAGAACGGCGCAGCGTCACGTTCGTCGATCTCGTCGTGTGTGTACCAGGGCGCAAAGCACACCGTCACTTCCGGATTGAGATCCAGATAGCGGATTGCCTCGCGCAAGCCATCGTTGATGAGCACGTCGTCATCGGCGAGGTAGAGCGTGTATTCGCCCACCGCGCGGCTGACGGCGCTGATGACGTTGGGAATCGCGCCGAAATTCTCCGACTGGCGGAAATAGCGGATCGGCAACCCCTTGGCGACAAAGCGATCGACGATCTCCCGGGTGCCGTCGGTCGAGGCGTTGTCGGAAATGATGATCTCGTACTTGAAGGAGAACTGGTAGAGTTCGACGAAGTAGCCGAGCGCCTTTTCGAGGAAGGGCGCGCGGTTATAGGTGGGAATGCAGATGCTCAGCTTAACCTGGCTCACTCGCCTCTCCATTGTCAGTCACATGCGACAGCGGGCCTTCCGCAGACCGCCGGTCGCGTCTCGTTTGCTTGCACGCCGGCACGAGAACAGCGGTGGCTGGCGATGCAACGGCAGGGATCGGGCGCCTCAGGGCGCAAGGGGCAGCGCGCAGAGGAGGCCGATCCTACGCTCCCTTATTCCGCTTCGATCTTGCGTGAGCCTTGTCTTGAATAAAGACCGGTCAGGCGGCAGCCGTGCGGAGGGTGAGCAGGACCCCTGTTAGCGATTTGTTAACCATGCTGGCGCAATCTCGATGGTTGTAACAATGGCGCTCGAACCCGGTCTTCATCGAGCCACATGCCCGAAATCAGACGCATTCGTTCATTCCTAAGGGAGCAGAGACAAGGATGTACGAAATGGCAGCTCATATGATGAAGATGCTGATGAGCATCATGGCCGCGCTTTCGCTCGGCTCGCTGCTGTTTCTGATGGCCGTGCTCTAACGACGGTCAAAGGTTCGGGCGGCGCGCCCGTCACGGGTAGAGGTAGAACTCGTCCCAGCTCTCGTGCGGCACAAGCTCGCCGATCTTGTATTCGAAAGACAGGACACCCAGGTGCTCCGCGTCGGTGCGGCACTTGAACTTCAGCTTGTACCATTCCCCCTTGCTGCGGAACACGGCGCCCGGCGCCTTCATCTTGTCTTCCTTCACGACCGGCTCGGCGAAGGTGTAGGCGATCACCTTGTCCGGCTTGAAGGTCGACTTGTCGGCGTTGATGCGCTCCATCGCCTCGGTATCGCACCGCTGTTCGAGCCGGGTCTGCGGGTCGAGCTTTTCGAACTGGCGCACCAGGGACTGATCCATCGCCAGCGCCGGGGAACATGTGGCGGCGAAGATGAGCGGGTACGCGATTGTCTTCATGCTCGACGGACTCCTGCGATGAAAAAGAACCAGACCCGGCAAATCACTCCGGGACGCGCCTGCGGTTTCAGTTAAGCTTTGTGGCCATTCCAAGGCAGGTCACGTTTCCGAAACGTTGAACTACGTTTCCGACACGTCGATCCATTCGGCCCCGGTCAGTTCGACGATGCGGGCGGGACTGATATGCACCGCCGCATTGGTGGCACCGGCGGCCGGCACGACGATGTCGTAGGCCTTGAGCGACAAGTCGCAATAGATGCTGTGCGGCTTGGCAAGACCGAAGGGGCAGACGCCGCCGACCGGGTGCCCGGTCTCCGCTTCCACCTCGTCGAAGCCGAGCATGCGGGCCTTGGTGCCGAAGCGGGCCTTGTACTTCTTGTTGTCGAGGCGGGCGTCGCCGCGCGTGACGATGAGGATCACATCGTCGCCAACCCGAAGCGCCAGTGTCTTGGCGATCTGCGCCGGCTCGACGCCGTGGCCCTCGGCCGCGAGCGCAACCGTGGCGGTGCTCTGTTGAAGCTCGATGACATCGATATCTGGGGCGTGCTGGGAAAAGAAGTCTTTGACGGAAGTCAGGCTCATGGCAAAGGATTCGCGTTATTGAAAAGCGATGGCGATCGGCCGCGTTGCGAACAACCGTCACGACGTTCGGCTTCGGCGGCAAATCTCTCAGTCGTCGTTGGAAGCGTCAAGGTCTTCGGGGCGCCGGCCTTCTTGCCCAGGCGGCAGATAGCCATGGCTGGTGAACCAGTTCTCGAGGATCGTGGCGATCGCCTGATCCCGTGACAGCGTTCCCGGGTGATCGGCGATGAAAGACCTGAGCGCCGTCTCGATCTTGTCGGTGTAAAGCGCGTTCATGCGTGCCTCCGTCTGGCAAGTGCGATGTTCCGTCCGGTGACCCGTCCAGCAGATCACAGTGCTACAGCCCTGTTCGCGCGTCCAGATGGAACGGCCGAGGGCCGTTCCATGCGCGAAGGCGGCTGCCGCCGAATGGTGTGGGCTCAGGCCTGCTTGACGATGCGGATCAGCACCAGAAGGATCACCGCACCGATTGTCGCGTGCAGGATTGCCGAGAGAATACCGCTGCCGAGGCTGATGCCGATCGCCGGGAAGAGGAAGCCGGCGATGAAGGCGCCGATGATGCCGACGACCATGTTGCCGATAAGGCCGAATCCGCCACCCTTGACGATGAGGCCGGCGAGCCAGCCGGCGACCGCGCCGACGATCAGGAAGACGAGAATGCTTTCAATACCCATGAATGGTCCCCTTTCCATTGGATCTCGATTGGAAAGATAGATCAGGAATCGAAATCAGATAGAGGGCAATTTCATCGCGCAGCGATTTTTTGAGCTGTGGAGCGTGGGATGCGGCGCTGGGCCTCAAATGGCAGCCCGGCGCCGCTCGTTTCAGGGTCAGACGATACCGCCCCCGCCGCCGGCAACGGCCGGGCGCTCAGCCGCGACTTTCGCGCGGTAGCCGCTCTTGCGATAGGCCGCGACAGGTGCGATTGCGCCGCCGCTTTCGAGCCGCGCCATCGCGAGAATAGGCTCGACGTCGGTGCGGAAGGCTACCTTCAGCGTCTCGCTCGCCATCAGCGCGTCGTTGTCGTCCTGGTAGCCTGCGAGCGCCTGGCGGTCGACAATCAGCGCCTGGGAATAGGCGCGGCAGACCTCGGTGGCGCTCGTCATCAGGCTCTCGATCGGATCGGTGACGTTGTGGCTCTGGTCGAGCATATGCGCCGGCTTGAAGCCCTTGGCGCCGCGCGTTTCCGCATCCACCAGCTCGTTGAACACGAGGAACAGCCGGTAGGGATCGATCACGCCCGTGTCGAGATCGTCATCGCCGTACTTCGAATCGTTGAAGTGGAAACCGCCGAGCTTGCCGAACTGGATGAGGCGGGCGACGATCATCTCGATATTGACGTTCGGCGCATGGTGACCGAGATCGACGAGGCAGAAGGCCTTGGGGCCGAGCTCCTGCGCGATCAGATAGTTTGTGCCCCAGTCCTGAACGACGGTCGAATAGAAGGCCGGCTCGAACATCTTGTGCTCGGTAAAGACCCGCCAATCCTCAGGCAGCGCCGCATAGACCGATTTCATCGCCTCGAGATAACGCTCGAAGGCGCGGGTGAAGTTGCTCTGGCCGGGGAAGTTGGAGCCGTCGCCGACCCACACCGTTAGCGCCTTGGAGCCGAGTTGCCGGCCGATCTCGATGCATTCGAGATTGTGCTCCACCGCCTGGCGGCGGGTTGCGGCGTCGACATGCGACAGCGAGCCGAACTTGTAGGACTGCTCCTGGCCCGGTGTGTCGGAGAAGGTGTTGGAGTTCATCGCGTCGAAGCCGAGGCCGAGCGACGTGCCCTTCTGCTTCAGTTCGGGAATGTCGCTCACCTTGTCCCAGGGAATGTGCAGCGAGACGGTCGGCGTCGCCCTGGTTAACTCATGGATGACCGCACAATCCTCGAGCTTGTCGAAGATGTTGCGTGGCTCGCCCTTGCCGGGGAAGCGGGCAAAGCGCGTGCCGCCGGTGCCGACACCCCAGGAGGGGACGGCGACGCCATAGGCGGCGACCTTGCGCTTGATCTCGTCGATCGCGACACCGCGCCGGTCGAGCCTCTCGCCGAGGCTGTCATAATCCCGGCGAAGTGCGGTGAGCCGGCTTTCGTTCTCGGCCTCGACCGTTGCCTGGCTGATCATCGTCGTCGTCATGGAAACCTCCTCGATCAGCGGGTGAAGGACTGGGCGTTGCCCGCGTCGACATTGATGATGTTGCCGGTCGATTTCGCCGACATGTCGGAGGCAAGGAAGTAGATCGCCTCGGCGATGTCCTCCGGGAAGACGCTGAGCTTCAGCATCGAGCGCTCGCGATAATGCGCCTCGAGATCGTCGACATCCATCTTATAGGCTGCGGCGCGCTGCTCCTTCCACTCGCCGGTCCAGATCTTCGAGCCGCGTAGCACCGCGTCCGGGTTGACGACGTTGACGCGGATCTGTGCCGCAGCACCCTCCAGCGCCAGGCAGCGGGCAAGGTGGATCTCGGCCGCCTTGGCGGTGCAATAGGCCGAGGCGCCGGGGGAGGCGGCAAGCCCGTTCTTGGAGGCGACGAAGACGATATTGCCGCCGGCCTTCTGCTGGCGGAAGACCCGAAAGGCTTCCCGCGAGACGAGGAAATAGCCGGTCGTCAGGATCTCGATGTTCTTGTTCCAGAGCGAAAGCGTCGTGTCCTCGATCGCGGCGGAGGAGGCAAGACCCGCATTGGAAACGAGAATGTCGAGACCGCCGAAGGCGAGCAACGCATCAGCGAAGCCGCCTTCGACGGCCGCCTCGCTGGTGACATTCATGGTGACGGAGCGCACGACATCCTTGCCGTAGCGCGCGGAAAGCTCGCTTTCGGCTGCGGCAAGCGCCGTCTCGTCGATGTCAGCCAGCACCACGCACGCGCCTTCCTGCATCAGCCGGTTGGCCGTCGCCTTGCCGATGCCGCCGGCGCCGCCGGTGACGAGCGCGATCCGGCCGGCAAGGCTCTTCGGCTTCGGCATGCGCTGCAGTTTCGCTTCCTCCAGCAGCCAGTATTCGATGTCGAAGGCTTCCTGCTCCGGCAGGCCGACATAGGTCGAGACGCCGCAGGCGCCGCGCATGACGTTGATGGCGTTGACATAGAACTCGCCGGAGATGCGGGCGGTCGCCTTGTCCTTGGCGAATGTGATCATGCCGACGCCCGGCACGAGATAGACGACCGCATTTGGATCGCGCATGGCGGGGCTGTCTACGCGTTTGCAGCGCTCGTAGTAGGCCGCATAGTCGGCGCGATAGGCGGCGATTGCCTCGGGAAGCGCAGCGAGCGTCCCGTCGATATCCGGCTTGGCCGGATCGAATTCGATCACCAGCGGTCGGATCTTGGTGCGCAGGAAGTGGTCGGGGCAGCTCGTGCCGAGCGCCGCCAGCGGCTTCAGGTCCTTCGATGTGACGAAGTCGAGCACGGCCTGGCTGCCGTCGAAATGGCCGACCTTCTTCTCGTCGGCGCTGATCAGGCCGCGGATGACCGGCATCAGCTTGCGGGCGACATCGGCGCGGGCAGTAGCGTCGAGCGTCGCTGTTACTGCGCCCCCGAAGGCAGGCTTAGTGTTCTCGACCTCGAACCAGGCGATCGCCTTGTTGATTATCTCGATCGTCGTCTCATAGGCCTCTTTCGCCGTGTCGCCCCAGGTGAAGAGGCCGTGGCTTTCGAGCACGACGCCACGGGCACTCGGGTTTTCCAGGCAGAATTTTTCCAGCCACAGGCCGAGCTCGTAGCCGGGGCGCTTCCACGGCAGCCAGCCGATGTCGTCGCCGAAGATTTTTGCCGTCAGCTCGCGGCTGTTGTTGGCGGCGGCAATCGCGATGATCGCGTCGGGATGCATGTGGTCGACGTGCTTCTTCGGCACGTAGGCATGCAGCGGCGTGTCGATCGAGGCGGCGCGCGGATTGAGATTGAAGGTGCAATGCGGCAGGTAGCCGACCATCTCGTCTTCGAAATCAACGCCGCGATAGATCGTCTTCAGCGCATTGAGCTTGTCCATGTAGAGCGTCGCGAAGCCGTCGAGCTTGATCGTGCCGACGTCGCCGCCGGAGCCCTTGACCCAGAGAACCTCGACAGTGCCGCCGCCAAGCGGATCCTTTTCCATCACCTTAGCCGAGGTGTTGCCGCCGCCATAATTGGTGATGCGCTTGTCGGAGCCAAGCAGGTTCGAGCGATAGAGCAGGCGCTCGGATTCGCTCATACCGGCAGCCTTCGCCTCGTCCCAAAGGTTTGCAAGTCGTGCGCCCTGCTGCTTGTCGAGCATCTCGAATTCCTCCCGGTCTGATGTCGTGCGGCTTGGCGTCCGCACGGAGATATGGTTGGCATCAGATCATAGGACTTGAGCGTTAAAGTCAATCAAAAACGATCAAGTTCGCGCATATTGCGCTGCACAATGAAAAAATATGATTGATTGTGATTGACAATGGTCGATCGTGATGGAAGCATGAACGCCATCGGAGGAACGCATGCACGAGAAAGAAAGACATCGGATCATTCTGTCGGCGGTTCAGGAAAAACCCGTCGTCACCGTCCAGGAGTTGGTCGATCTGACCGACAGTTCCGAGGCGACGATCCGGCGCGATATCGCGGCACTCCACGTGCAGAAGAAGCTGCGCCGTGTGCGCGGCGGCGCCGAGGCAATCAACCCGCCGCAATTCGTCGGCCTTGCCGGTCGGCCGTTCAAGGTCAACGAAGGCCTGCACGCCCGCGAGAAGCAGGCGATCGCCAAGGAGGCGGTGGCGCTCTGCGAGGATGGCGAGCCGATCATCATCAATGGCGGCACCACCACCTTCCAGATGGTGCATTTTCTCAGCAATCGCCGCATGCAGGTGTTCACCAATTCCTTCCCGATCGCCGAGCACCTTTTAAAGCACTCAAAGAACACGGTGATGCTGTCCGGCGGCACGATCTACCGCGAGCAGAACATCATCCTCAGCCCCTTCGACAACGACGTGACGCGCAATTTCTATGCGCGCCGCATGTTCATGGGGGCTCAAGGACTGGGGCCGCTCGGCCTGATGGAAGCGGACCCGCTTCTGATCCAGGCGGAACAGAAGCTGATCGATCAGGCGGACGAACTCGTCGTGCTGGTCGACTCGTCGAAATTTCACAAGCGGTCGAGCCTCATTCTTTGCGGGCTGAAGCGGATCGCCACTGTCATTACGGATTCGGGCATCGAGGACAGGCATGCCGCGATGCTCGAAAATGCCGGGGTGAGGCTGGTTGTGGCCAGTTCAAGAGCCGGCGCGGATGCGGAGAACATATCCTCGTCCGCCTGACGCGGGTGAGGAGAGGGGAAGGCGGCGGTCACGGCCGAAACGGCCGGGTCGTTGCCGAATGGAGGAATTTGCGCCGGATGCGATTTTCGCGAACCGGACAATGGGAGGAAATGAGCATGAAGATCCTGAAGTCACTGATGGTCACGGCCGCGGTTTCGCTGGCGCTGATGGCCAATGCCGCGCATGCGGAAAACAAGAAGATCGCGCTCGTCGTCAAGGCGCTCGGCATCGGCTTCTTCGAAGCTGCCAACAAGGGCGCCCAGGAAGCCGCCAAAGAACTGGGCGACGTCGAGGTGATCTACACCGGCCCGACCTCGACCACCGCCGAAGGCCAGATCGAGGTGATCAACTCGCTGATCGCCCAGAAGGTCGATGCGATTGCCGTTTCGGCCAACGACACCGACGCCCTGGTGCCGGCGCTGAAGAAGGCGATGGACCGCGGCATCAAGGTCATCTCCTGGGACAGCGGTGTCGCCAAGGATGGCCGGTTGATGCACCTCAACCCGTCGTCGAACCCGCTGATCGGCAACATGATCATCAAGCTTGCCGCCGACAACCTGCCTGAGGGCGGCGACGTCGCCGTGCTCTCGGCGTCCGCAACAGCGACCAACCAGAACACCTGGATCGCCGAGATGAAGAAGGTCCAGGGCAACTACAAGGGCATCAACGTCGTAACAACCGTCTATGGCGACGACCTTGCCGACAAGTCCTATCGCGAAACCCAAGGGCTCATTCAGTCCTATCCGAACCTGAAGGCGATCATCGCGCCGACCTCGGTCGGTATCGTTGCCGCCGCACAGGCCGTTACCGACGCCGGCAAGATCGGCCAGATCAACGTAACGGGCTTGGGCCTTCCCTCGGAAATGGCCGGCCACGTCAAGTCGGGCGCTTCCAAGTCCTTCGCCATCTGGAACCCGATCGACCTCGGCTATTCCGCAACGATGATCGCCTATGATCTGATCGGCGGTGCCGAAGCCAAGCCCGGCGCGGAACTGAAGATGGGCCGTATGGGTGCCGTCAAGCTCGACGACAACAATGAAGGCGCGATGGCCGACCCGTTCGTCTACGATGCCAAGAACGTCGAGGAATTCGCCAAGATCTTCTGATCTGGCGAACGACCAAACTGGCGTCGCCCCTCATCCGCGCGGTGAGGGAAGGGCCCCTCATCCGCCTGCCGGCACCTTCTCCCCGCAGGCGGGGAGAAGGGACAAGCGGCAACCGTTCGCTCCTCTTCCACGTCAAGGAGGGAGGAGAGCGGCGTCCTCGTTCCCTCTCCCCGCGCGCGGGGAGAGGGTTAGTCCTCGGGTTAAACCCGAGGAGAGGGGCATTTGCAGACTGCGGTGCCCTCGATGTCAGGCACATAGATCAGGCGGAACGGAACTTGCTCCAGGATACGCTCACATCGCGGATGAAGCCCGCCATCGCGCTTGAGGGGATCTCGAAGTCCTTCCCCGGCGTCAAGGCGCTCTCTGATGTTTCGCTGTCGCTCTATCCGGGATCGGTGACCGCGCTGATCGGCGAAAACGGCGCCGGAAAGTCGACGCTGGTGAAGATCCTGACCGGCATCTATCAGCCGGATGGCGGCACGATCCGCGTTGCGGAGCAGGAGGTCCATTTCCCGACGGCACTTGCCGCAGCGCGTGCCGGCGTCACCGCGATCCACCAGGAAACCGTGCTTTTCGATGAGCTCTCGGTCGCCGAAAACATCTTCCTCGGCCATGCACCGCGCAATCGCTTCGGCCTGATCGACTGGAAGAAGCTCAATACTGATGCGCGCGCGTTGCTTGCGCGCGCCGGTGCCGATCTCGATCCGACGATCCGCCTGCGTGATCTCGGCATTGCCAAGAAACATCTCGTCGCGATCGCCCGCGCGCTTTCCGTCGATGCCCAGGTGGTCATCATGGACGAGCCGACCGCCGCGCTGTCGCACAAGGAGATCCACGAGCTCTATGCGCTCGTCGAGCGGTTGAAGGCTGACGGCAAGGCGATCCTCTTCATCAGTCACAAGTTCGACGAGATCTTCCGCATTGCCGATCGCTACACCGTCTTCCGCGATGGAACGATGGTGGATGAGGGCCTGATTGCCGATGTCAGCCAGGACGAACTGGTGCGCCTCATGGTCGGCCGCGCCGTCGGTTCGGTCTACCCGAAGAAGGAAGTGGTGATCGGCGCGCCGGTGCTCACCGTTTCGGGCTACCGCCACCCGACCGAGTTCGAGGACATCAATTTCGAGCTTCGCCGCGGCGAGATCCTCGGTTTCTACGGTCTCGTCGGCGCCGGCCGATCGGAATTCATGCAGTCGCTGATCGGCGTCACCCGGCCTTCCGCTGGTGCGGTCCGGCTCGATGGCGAGGTGCTCGTGATCCGCAGCCCCTCCGAGGCGATCCGCAGCGGCATCGTCTATGTGCCCGAAGAGCGCGGCCGCCAGGGCGCGATCATCGGATTGCCGATCTTTCAAAACGTCACCTTGCCGTCGCTGTCGCGGACCTCGCGCTCGGGCTTCCTGAAACTTGCCAACGAGTTCGCGCTCGCCCGCGAGTACACCGCGCGCCTCGATCTGCGTGCTGCTTCGCTCGATCAAGACGTCGGCACGCTCTCGGGCGGCAACCAGCAGAAGGTCGTCATCGCCAAGTGGCTGGCGACCAAGCCGAAGGTGATCATTCTCGACGAGCCGACCAAGGGCATCGACATCGGCTCCAAGGCGGCCGTGCACGCCTTCATGAGCGAGCTTGCGGCTCAAGGCCTCAGCGTCATCATGGTCTCCTCGGAAATCCCCGAGATCATGGGCATGTCCGACCGCGTCATCGTCATGCGCGAGGGGCGGATCGCCGGGCGCTTCGAGCGCGCCGATCTGACGGCCGAAAAGCTGGTGCGTGCCGCTGCCGGCATTCAGGAGGCCGCGTGATGGCGAAGTTTCTAAAGAATCGTGAGCTGCTGCTCGTCGGCGCGATCGCCGTGCTGCTCGCGCTCATTACCTGGCGTTTCCCGCCTTTCGTCGCACCCGCCAATCTCGCGCGTGTCTACAACGACACCTCGATCCTCATTATCCTGGCGCTCGGCCAGATGGCTGTGATCCTGACGCGTTGCATCGACCTTTCGATGGCTGCCAACCTGGCGCTCTCCGGCATGGTCGCGGCGATGCTGAACGCTGCTTTTCCGGGCCTGCCGATCCCACTGATCATGCTCGCCGCGATCGCGCTCGGCGCGTTGCTCGGTATGATCAACGGCGCGCTCGTCTGGAAACTCGATATTCCGCCGATCGTCGTGACACTCGGCACGCTCACTATCTATCGCGGCCTGATCTTCCTCTTGACCGACGGCAAGTGGATCAACGCGCACCAGATGAGTGATGCATTCAAGGCGCTGCCGCGCGACGCGCTCTTCGGCTTCCCGGTTCTTTCCTGGCTGTCGCTGGTCATGATCGGGCTCGTCTTCCTGCTGATGAACCGCACGGCCCTCGGCCGCGCCTTCTATGCCGTCGGCGGTAATCCGCATGCGGCCGTCTATACCGGCATCGATGTCGGCCGCACCCGCTTCTCGGCCTATTGCCTTTCGGGCGCGCTCGCCGGGCTATCCGGCTATCTCTGGGTGTCGCGTTATGCCGTCGCCTATGTCGACATCGCCGCCGGCTTCGAGCTCGACATCATCGCGGCCTGTGTCATCGGCGGCATCTCGATCGCCGGCGGTATCGGTACCGTCGCGGGTGCAGTGCTCGGCGCGCTGTTTCTCGGCGTGATCAAGAACGCCCTGCCGGTCATCAACATTTCGCCCTTCGCGCAGATGGCGATTTCCGGCACGGTCATCATTATCGCTGTTGCCGTCAACGCCCGCGCCGAGCGGCGAAAGGGCCGTGTCATCCTGAGAAAAGCGGAGGCTGTCTGATGGCCGAAACCCACCTGGCTCCCCGCCACATCCCCGATCGGCTGGAAGGGCGCGGCGCCCGGCTTTTGAGGAGCTGGGAAAGCCTGCTGTTCGTCGTCGCCTGCCTGATCTTCCTCGGCAACTCACTGGCGTCTCCCTACTTCCTCGATCCGTGGAACCTCTCGGACGCCACCTTCAACTTCACCGAAAAGGCGATGATCGCTTTTGCCATGGCGCTCGTGATCATCTCCGGCGAGATCGATCTGTCGGTGGCCTCGATCATCGCGCTTGCCTCGACGGCGATGGGTTATGCCGTCCAGCTCGGCTTCGACACGCCGGCGCTGGTGGCGATCGGCCTCTCAGTGGGCCTCATTTGCGGCGCGGTCAACGGCCTGTTGATCACTGGTCTCGGGCTGCCGTCGATCGTGGTGACCATCGGCACCATGAGCCTCTTCCGCGGGCTCTCCTTCATCATCCTCGGCGACCAGGCCTTCACCGGTTACCCCGACAGTTTCTCCTGGTTCGGCCAGGGCTACGTCTGGTGGGTGTTCTCCTTCGAGTTCACGCTGTTCGTCATTCTCGCGGTTGTCTACGGCATCGTCCTGCACAAGACCAATTTCGGTCGTGCGGTCTATGCCATCGGCAACAACCAGACGGCTGCACTCTTCTCGGGTATCCGGGTGGGGCGTATCAAGTTCATCCTGTTTCTTTTGACCGGCCTGATGGCGGGGCTTGCCTCGATCTGCCTGACATCGCGTCTCGGCTCCACCCGCCCCTCGATCGCGCTCGGCTGGGAGCTTGAGGTGGTGACGATGGTCGTGCTTGGCGGCGTCAACATTCTTGGCGGCTCCGGAACCATCCCGGGCGTCGTGCTCGCGGCGCTGATCATGGGCATGGTGACCTTCGGCTTCGGCCTGCTCAACGTGCCTGGTATCGTCATGTCGATCTTCATCGGCCTGCTGCTGATCTCGGTCATCGCACTCCCCATCCTCTGGCGGCGCGCCCGCGCCCGTCTTGCGCATTGAGGTTCCGATGGAAAAATATGCCTTCCGCATGAGGCTGAACTCGGGCATGGCGGCCGAATACAAGGCACGGCACGATGCCATCTGGCCGGAGCTGGCGGCGCTCCTGAAGGAGGCGGGTGTCTCCGACTATTCCATCCATCTGGACGAGGAGACCAGCCTGCTCTTCGGCGTGCTCTGGCGCACTGACGATCACCGCATGGCCGACCTGCCCTCCCATCCGATCATGCAGAAGTGGTGGGCCTATATGGCCGATATCATGGAAACCCGTGGCGATAACGAGCCGGTGGCGGTGCCGCTCCAGACCGTCTTTCGTATGGACTGATGCGATGCGGGTCGTTGGCGTCATCGATATCGGCAAGACCAATGCGAAGGTCGCGGCCGTCGATCTCGAGCGGTTCGAGGAGATCGCCGTCCGCAAGACGGCGAATGTGGTGCTAACTTCCGGTCCCTATCCGCATTTCGATATCGAGCACCTCTGGGCGTTCCTGCTTGAGAGCCTCGCGGCGCTCAACGCCGAACACGCCTTCGAGGCAATCTCCATCACCACCCATGGCGCGACTGCGGTCGTGCTCGATGCTGCGGGCCACCTTGCGCTCCCGGTGCTGGACTATGAATACGCCGGACCCGACAGCCTTGCCGCCGAGTATGATGTGGCGCGGCCCCCGTTTTCCGAGACTGGCTCTGCACGCCTGCCTATGGGCCTCAATGTCGGCGCGCAACTCTATTGGCAGCAGAAGACCTTTCCGGATGATTTTGCGCGGGTCGCGTCGATCCTCACCTATGCGCAGTACTGGACCTATCGCCTGACGGGTGTGCTCTGCAACGAGTTGACCTCGCTCGGCTGCCATACGGATCTCTGGAACCCAATGGCCGGAACGTTCTCGTCTCTGGTCGAACGCCAGGGCTGGAGGCCTCTCTTCGCACCGGTTTTGAAGGCGAGTGATATCGCTGGTGCCCTGCGGCCGGAACTCTGTGCCGCAACCGGCATTGCCGCCGGCACGCCTGTCTATTGCGGCATTCATGATTCCAACGCATCGCTGCTCCCGCATCTGCTGACGCGTGCTTCGCCATTCTCGGTGGTGTCCACGGGTACCTGGGTCGTCATGCTGGCGGTCGGCGCGGAGCCGAAGGCGCTCGACGAACATCGCGACACGCTCATCAACGTCAACGCGCTCGGCGATCCCGTGCCCTCGGCCCGCTTCATGGGCGGCCGCGCCTTCCAGCTTCTGCTGGGGGAGGGGTCGGTTCCCGCATCGCCGGATGTGGAAGAGACGGTCGCCAAGGCCGGCCACATGCTGCTGCCGTCCATTCCCGAGGGGTCTGGTCCCTTTCCGGCTTCGAAGGCGATCTGGACGACCGACGAACAGGCGCTTGGCGCCGCTGAGCGTTTTGCCGTCGTCTCGTTTCACCTGGCGCTGATGACGGCCACCTGCCTCGATCTGATCGGCGCGCGCGGGGAGGTCGTCGTCGAGGGACCGTTTGCCGCAAACAAGGCCTATCTGCGCATGCTCGCAGCGGCGACCGGAAGGCCGGTCTTCGCCGATCCCCAGAATGTTACGGGCACGAGCCTCGGTGCAGCCTGCCTCGTCCAGGGATCGAGGGTCAGGACCGGGATCGAACCGGTTGCGGGCGAGATTCCCGAGAGCTTCGTCATCTATGCGCAGGCATGGCGCGAGGCGGCACTCAAGCATACAGGCAAAGAAAAGCGGCCGTAGAACATCCGGTCACGGCCGCAAGACGCTTGGCTGTGTCAGTAAGATACGGGCCTGAGCCCGCTCAAAACACAGAGCTGCGATTTGCCGAGCGGTTATGCTCGATGTTGAGCACGATCGATACTGCCATCATTGTCAGGATTGCTGTGAGTGCGGCGCCAATACCAAGAACAATCATTGTTCGTTTCCTGTAAGCGCATCGTCATGATGTCGCTTTGCCTAGATCACGATGATTTGGGTCGCAGCGACCCCAATCATAAACGTGATCGATTTCTTATAACTTAGAGCGGGATGCGGGAGGAAAACCGCACACACTTTTCCTCATCCCGCTCTTGCGAAGGTTTCTTCGCGCATTGAGCGCCCACTTCACTTTCGCTTCGATACGCGAGCGCAAGTCGAAGTACAATTCTAAACTCTTGTGAGTGAGAACCTGTTGTAATCCAGGGGCTTTATTACAGTTTTGTTGCGGTGCAAAAATGGCCCGCGAAAACACCCTGCGAATTTTAGTGAATCCGATTAGAGGCGAGGGACCGTTAACCTTCAAGCAAGGAATTAACCATAAACATGGTCCCACACGTCGGAATGGGATAATTCACAAGTCTCCTCAAGGCATGATGCCGCCCCGCCGTACCGGTTCCGGTCCGGTATCCATTCTTCACCGAATTTACTTGCGGGATGAACGATAGCAGACGCTGCTGGCGGGGGCTGATCTCATCGATGTGGCGTGCACGTCCGGTGGACTGTGGCTCCCCTTGAACCTCCCCAGGCAAATTCGAAAACGCGCATTACCCGGGGATCAGCGTTGAGGCAGGAAGCATCGTCAGAACAGGCAAGGAAGGGCCAGGCAGGCAGCCTGCTGGAGCGCTTGCGTTTTGCCGGGCTCGACGATGAGAGCTGCAACCGCGTCCGGGATCATAGACAGAAGCTTTCTCCCCGCATCGACCAGGCGCTTCGCGACCTTTTCCAGCGCCTCCAGACCTATCCCGATGCCGCCCGCCATTTCGACAGCGATCGCCAGATCGATCGCCTCCAGGATCTTCAGTCGTCGCACTGGAACGTGCTGACCGACGCGCGTTTCGATGGGCTCTATGCCGAGCGCGTCAAGGTGCTCGCCGACACGGCAAGCCGCATGGGTCTCGATCCGCGCTGGCAGATGGCCAGCCATGCGGTCGTGCTCGAACATCTGCTCGTCGGTCTCATCGAAGAGGCCTGGCCGAGATCTTTCCTGCCGATGGGCAAGGCGCGTCGCCGCGAGCTCTGCGACCTCGTCGCCGCGCTGGTGCGTACCGTCTTCGTCGACACCGAGATCGGCGTTTCGCTCCGTTTCAATGCCCTGCGCCAGCAGCACCAGCGGCAGCTGACCGAGCAGCGCAGCGCCGACGAACAGGAAGTCAAGGCGCTCTTCGGCGACTTTGCCGAGAGTTTGAGCCAGGGCGATCTCGGCGTGCGACTGCCGGAAGCGGCAGCGGAAGCCTATCAGCCGATCGTCGCCAGTCTGAATGCGGCCCTGGAACAAATTCAACAGAGCCTGCAGGCATCTGACCACCACAACCGTTCCGCCGAAGCTCTGGTCGATCGCATGCGCGGAAACGCGGCTGCCTTCTCGGACAAGGCGAGTGTGGAAGCCGATGCGCTGTCCGGGCAGCTTGCAGCACTTGCCGACATGGCTGGACGCATGGCGAGCGGCTCCGGTCGCATCAGCGCCACGGAGACGAAGGCCAACGAAACCCGCATCGCCGTCGAGCGCAGCGGCGAAATCGCCGGCCAGGCGATCAGCGCCATGGCCGACATCGAGGCATCGGCCGAAAAGATCGGCCAGATCATCGGCGTGATCGACGAGATCGCCTTCCAGACCAATCTGCTGGCGCTCAATGCCGGCATCGAAGCGGCGCGGGCCGGCGACAGCGGTCGCGGCTTTGCCGTTGTCGCCCAGGAAGTGCGCGCCCTCGCGCAGCGCTCCGGTGAGGCGGCCCGCGAAATCAAGCAGCTCGTCTCCGGCACCAAGGCGCAGGTCGAAACCGGTGTCGAGATCGTCGGCCGCACGCAGGACGCGATCAGCAGCATCGTCGAGCAGGTCACGTCGATCAATTCGGCCGTTTCCGGCATAGCCCGCGAAGCGGAGCAACAGGTCGGCGACCTCCGGGGCGTCGCCGCCGAGATCGGCACGATCTCCCAGGGCGTGCAGGCAAGTGCTGCCCTGGCGGGAGAAACCGCGCGTTCGTCCGATGATCTCCACACCGTCATCGTCGAGCTTGGTGAAACCATCCGTCGGTTTCGTCTGGAGCGGCGTCATCCCGTTTCGTCAGCTGCCGGTCGCGAACCGAGCCGGCCGGCCCTGGGCATGATTGCCGAAGAGCCGGGACTGGCGCTGTTCGACGACGGGCCGCAACGGCAGCTCGCCGGATGGCAGCGCTGATTTCAAGAGCAGTACAGAGTTAGCAGCCGAGGAAGACAGGAATGGCCAGCAAGAAGACCGCTCAGAAGACGCTCAGCCTCGCTCCGGTGTTGGACCTGAACGAGGCGACGGCGTTGCACGAGAAGCTGCTCGCTCTGAAAGGCAGCGACATCGTGATCGACGCTTCGGCGGTCGAGCGGGTGGGCACGCTTTGTGTCCAGGTGCTGATCGCCGGCGCCAAGACCTGGGAAGAGGATCATTTGTCTTTCACCTTCAGCAAGGTGTCGGACGCTTTCGAGAAAACGACACAGCTCATCGGGGTCGAAATCGATCATCTGGTGGCAAAGGAGATTTGAGAAATGAAGAAGCGAGTTCTGACGGTCGACGACTCCCGGACGATCCGAAACATGCTGCTGGTCACGCTGAACAATGCCGGGTTCGAAACGATCCAGGCCGAGGACGGCGTCGAGGGACTTGAGGTTCTGGAAGAAGCCAACCCCGATGTGATCGTCACCGACATCAACATGCCGCGTCTCGACGGTTTCGGTTTCATCGAAGGCGTGCGCAAGAACGATCGCTACCGCGCCATTCCGATCCTGGTGCTGACCACCGAAAGCGATGCGGAAAAGAAGAACCGCGCGCGCCAGGCGGGGGCAACGGGCTGGATCGTCAAGCCGTTCGACCCGACGAAACTCATCGATGCAATCGAGCGCGTAACGGCCTGAAGTCCGAGGATAGCCTCCAATGGATATGAACGAAATCAAAGAGATCTTCTTCCAGGAGTGCGAGGAGCAACTCGCTGAACTGGAATCGGGTCTGCTGAAGCTCAATGACGGCGACCGCGACCCGGAAACGGTCAATGCGGTGTTCCGCGCGGTGCACTCGATCAAGGGTGGCGCCGGCGCCTTTGGGCTCGACGACCTCGTCTCCTTCGCGCATGTGTTCGAGACGACCCTTGATTGCGTTCGTTCCAACCGGCTCGATCCCGGTCCGGAGGTTCTGAAGGTCATGCTGAAGTCGGCCGATGTGCTCGCCGACCTCACCAATGCCGCCCGCGACGGCGGCAGCGTCGACGAGGCGCGCAGCCGTCAGCTGATCAAGGAGCTCGAGGCTTTGGCGAATGGCGAAGTGCCGCAAGCGTCCGCAGCGCCGGTCGAAGTGGTTGCCAAGGCCGTTGCCGCCGCGGCCCCGCCGCCGGTCAACGACGAAGGCTTCCAGCCGGTCGCTTTCTCCTTCGACGACTTCGACGCTGCCGAAGAACCGCCGCTGATGGAAATGCCCACCTACGAGATCGTCTTCAAGCCGAAGTCCGATCTCTATGCCAAGGGCAATGAGGCAACGCTGCTTCTGCGCGACCTCTCCCGCCTTGGCGAAATGAGCATCCATTGCGACATGGGCGCACTGCCGACGCTCGAGCGGCTGAGCCCGGAGAGCGCCTATTTCTCCTGGAAGATCCAGCTTGCGACCGACAAGGGCGAGGACGCGATCCGCACCGTCTTCGAATTCGCCGAGTGGGATTGCGACCTGGAGATTTCCCTGGTCGAAGACGAGGCTACGCAGTCGGGCGAAGAGCTGCCGATGCAGCCGGTGCCTTTCGATCTTTCGATCCTTGATGATGAGCCGGCGGTTTCGGTCGGTGTCGTCGAGGAGGAAGAACAGCTCGCGTCCCGACAGCAGGACATCCGCAACGCCGCCGTTTCGGCCGCAGGCACCGCCAGCAACGTGCTGCAGATGGCGCAATCCGCAGCCCGCGCCCCGGCCGAAAAGGCAGCGCCCGCCGCCAGCGCGGCCCAGAGCGCTGCCGCCCAGCAGGCAGCCGCATCGGCCGGCACGCCGACCATCCGCGTCGATCTCGACCGTGTCGATCGCCTGATCAACCTCGTTGGCGAACTGGTCATCAACCAGGCGATGCTCTCGCAGAGCGTCGTCGAGAACGACGCCAACGGCACGTCCTCGATCAACATGGGTCTCGAAGAGCTGCAGCAGCTCACCCGCGAGATCCAGGACTCGGTGATGGCGATCCGCGCGCAGCCGGTGAAGCCGGTGTTCCAGCGCATGTCGCGCATCGTCCGCGAAATCGCCGACATGACCGGCAAGTCTGTCCGCCTGATCACCGAAGGCGAAAACACCGAAGTCGACAAGACGGTCATCGACAAGCTGGCCGAGCCGCTGACCCACATGATCCGCAACGCGGTTGACCACGGCCTCGAAACGCCGGAGAAGCGACTTGCCGCCGGCAAGAGCGCTGAAGGCACCGTGCGCCTGACGGCCAAGCATCGCTCCGGCCGTATCGTCATCGAACTTGCCGACGACGGCGCCGGCATCAACCGCGAGAAGGTACGCCAGAAAGCGATCGACAACAACCTGATCGCGGCCGACGCAAATCTCTCGGACGAAGAGATCGACAACCTGATCTTCCATGCCGGCTTCTCGACGGCCGACAAGATCTCCGACATTTCCGGCCGCGGCGTCGGCATGGACGTGGTCAAGCGCTCGATCCAGGCGCTCGGTGGCCGCATCAACATCTCCTCCAAGCCCGGCCACGGTTCGGTCTTCACCATGAGCCTGCCGCTGACGCTCGCCGTTCTCGACGGCATGGTCGTCACCGTCGCCAACCAGACGCTGGTGGTGCCGCTGACCGCGATCGTCGAGACCCTGCAGCCGGAAGCTTCGGCGATCCATTCCTTCGGCTCCAACCAGCGGCTGATCTCGATCCGCAACTCCTTCTGCCCGCTCGTCGACGTCGGCCGGATCCTGAATTTCCGCGCCATCCAGGCGAACCCGGTCGAGGGCGTAGCACTTCTGGTGGAATCGGAAGGTGGCGGTCAGCGTGCGCTGATGGTCGATGCGATCCAGGGGCAGCGCCAGGTGGTGATCAAGAGCCTCGAGGCCAACTACACCCACGTGCCGGGCATCGCTGCGGCGACCATTCTCGGCGACGGTCGGGTGGCGCTCATCCTCGATGTCGACACGATCGTGGCCGCCTCGCGTGGTCATTCGCTGAAGCCTGAAATGTCTCTCGCTGCTGCTGGATGAATGTGATGACCTATGCCGCAAAAAATCTGACCACGGACGGACGCGAGCTGATCGCTTTCCGCGTCGGCGATCAGGAGTTCTGCGTGAACGTGATGTCTGTGCGCGAAATCCGCGGATGGACGCCGGCGACGGCGATGCCGCACGCGCCGACCTACATGCTCGGCATCATCAATCTGCGCGGTGCCGTGTTGCCGATCATCGATCTTTCGGCCCGGCTCGGCATGAAGCCGGCCGAGCCGACCGTGCGTCACGTCATCATCGTTGCGCAGGTCAAAAGCCAGGCCGTCGGTCTGCTGGTCGATGCCGTCTCCGACATCCTGACCATCACCAATGACAAGATCCAGCCGACACCCGACGTTGTCTCGTCGGAGTTCGAGAAGAGCTTCGCCCGCGGTGTGCTGGCGATCGAAGGCCGGATGATCTGCCTCATAGAGCTGGAAGCAATCTTCCCGCAGGAAGAAAGGGAAGCGGCATGAGGAACCAGGTCGCATTCGAACAGAAGCTGTCGCCGGACGAGTGCCTGGCCAGCGGCGAATATCCATTGACCCGCCGCGATCTCACCGAGATCGCCGCGATGATCTATGCGGATGCCGGCATCTATCTCAACGAAAGCAAGGCGTCGCTCGTCTATTCGCGTCTGTCGAAGCATATCCGCAATCTCGGGCTCAAGGGCTTCCGGGATTATTGCCAGCTGGTCGCTTCGCCCGCCGGCGCCGCCGCGCGCCGCGACATGCTTTCGCACCTGACCACCAACTTCACGCGGTTCTTCCGCGAGAACCACCACTTTGAGCACCTGAAGACCGAAGTGCTGCCGGAGCTGATCGCGCGCGCCAAGGCCGGCGGCCGGGTGCGTATCTGGTCGGCGGCCTGCTCGGACGGGCAGGAGCCCTATTCGATCGCGCTGACGGTTCTGTCGCTGCTGCCGAACGCGGCCGACTACGACTTCCGCATCCTTGCGACCGACATCGATCCGAAGATCCTGGCACTCGCCCGTGCCGGCGCCTATGACGCAACCGCGCTTGAAACCGTCAACCCCGCCATGCGCAAGCAGTGGTTCTCCGAGGTCAATGCCGGCGGCCGCTTCAAGTGGCAGGTCGACGATCGGGTCAAGCGCCTGATCACCTTCAACGAGCTGAACCTGATGGCGCAATGGCCGTTCAAGGGCCCGTTCGACGTCATCTTTTGCCGCAACGTCGTCATCTATTTCGATGAACCGACGCAGATGAAGATCTGGTCGCGCTTCGCCGGCATGCTGAACACCGACGGTCATCTTTACATAGGGCATTCCGAGCGCGTGTCGGGTGACGCCAAGTCGCACTTCGACAACATCGGTATCACCACCTACCGCCATACCGGCAAGTTTCATGGAGGACGGGCATGACCGCTCCCGCTCGTGTTCTCGTCGTTGACGATTCGGCCACCATGCGTGGCCTGATCACCGCTGTCCTGAACGCCGACCCTGATGTGACCGTCGTTGGCCAGGCGGCCGACGCAATGGAAGCGCGCCAGGCGATCAAGCAACTCGACCCCGATGTCGTCACGCTCGACATCGAAATGCCGAACATGAACGGCCTCGAATTCCTCGACAAGATCATGCGGCTCCGACCGATGCCGGTCATCATGGTCTCGACGCTGACACACAAGGGCGCAGAGGCGACGATCGCCGCACTCGAAATCGGTGCTTTCGATTGCGTCGGCAAGCCGCACCCGGGCGATCCACATCCCTTCGCCGGCCTGGTCGACAAGGTGAAGGCGGCAGCGCGTTCGCAGCGCAAGTTCATCATCACCGGCAACAAGATCGCGGGCTCTCCCGCTGCCGCCAACGCGAACACGGCTTCGGAATACCGGGCCGGCCGCAAGATCATCGCCATCGGTGCGTCGACCGGCGGCGTCGAAGCGCTGATCACGGTGTTGCAGAAGTTCCCGGCCAATTGCCCGCCGACCGTCATCACGCAGCACATGCCGCACACCTTCACCAAGAGCTTTGCCGAGCGGTTGAACCGCCTGTGCGCGCCGACGGTGCAGGAGGCGACGGATGGTGCGCGGCTCGAAATCGGCAAGGTCTACCTGGCACCCGGTGGCGAGCGCCATCTGCAGGTCGCGAACGCGACGGCACCCTGCTGCCGCCTGGTCGATCGCGACCCGGTCAACGGACATCGGCCGTCGGTAGATGTGCTGTTTGATTCCGTTGCTGAACTCGCCGGCCGCAATGCGATCGGCGTCATTCTGACCGGCATGGGGCGCGATGGCGCCTCCGGTCTCCTGAAAATGCGGCATGCCGGGGCAAAGACCTTCGGACAAAACGAAAAGACATGTGTCGTCTACGGCATGCCGAGAGTCGCCTATGAATTGGGCGCCGTTGAAACCCAGCTCCCCCTCGGTTCCATCGGGGAGGAGGTCCTGAAAGCAGCGGCGCTCCGCAAGGAAGGAAGCGAATAATGTCCATCGCCGAAAAAATCAAAGTTCTGATCGTTGACGATCAGGTGACGAGCCGCCTGCTGCTGGGTGATGCCCTGCAGCAGCTCGGTTTCAAGCAGATCACCGCCGCCGGTGACGGGGAGCAGGGCATGAAGATCATGGCCCAGAACCCGCACCATCTAGTGATCTCCGACTTCAATATGCCGAAGATGGATGGTCTTGGCCTCTTGCAGGCGGTCCGTTCCAACCCGGCGACCAAGAAGGCGGCCTTCATCATCCTGACGGCCCAGGGCGATCGTGCCCTCGTCCAGAAGGCGGCGGCCCTCGGTGCCAACAACGTGCTCGCCAAGCCCTTCACCATCGAAAAGATCAAGGCGGCGATCGAAGCCGTATTCGGGGCGCTCAAATGAACATGGAAGCCGCCGGCAAGCGCGTGCATGTCATCCAGGGCGAGTACAAGGTCTTCAACGATCCCAATATCGTGCTGTCGACCATTCTCGGCTCCTGTGTGGCGGCATGTATGCGCGATCCCGTGGTCGGTGTCGGCGGCATGAACCATTTCCTGCTGCCAGGTTCCGCGACGTCGCCCGCTTCCGGCGGCGACGCGACCCGCTACGGGGTCCATCTCATGGAGCTCCTGATCAACGGACTGCTGAAGCAGGGCGCGCGCAGAGATCGTCTTGAAGCCAAGATCTTTGGCGGCGCCAAGACGATCGCGCGTTTCTCCAATGTCGGCGAACAGAATGCCGCTTTCGCACGGCAGTTCCTGCTCGACGAAGGCATCCGCATCGTCGGCGAAAGCACCGGCGGCGAGCACGGTCGCAAGCTCGAATATTGGCCGTCCAGCGGCCGGGCTCGGCAATATGCCCTGACCGGCGTCGAGACGCAGCGCACCGTACAGTTGGAGGAGCGTCCGGTCATCGCGCCGAAGCCGGCCGAAAGCTCGATCGAATTCTTCTGATCCTGCGGGGCAGGCGCCTCGCAGGCCGCAAATAAGACCTTCTACCGAAGCCCCGAGCCACGTGAGACATACCAATGCAGACCGACTACCAGGGCCACATGCCGCACGTGGAAGAAGCACTGCCCGAAGTGCTGATGCGCATCGTCACCGAGCTGCATGACGTCGCCTATCTGATCGAACGGATCGAACCGCAGCTGGCAGGTGATGAGGGGGCCGATGCGCTCGCCAATCCGGACAAGATGATGCTGCTGCAGGGCATCGACCTCGCGGTGCAGAAGACGCGCGGCATCGCGGAGTTCATCGACACCATAACGGCGTCGATCCCCGACGACTGGCTGGTCGACGTGACCACTGCCGTCAGTCTCGTCAAGCTTGCCGATATGAAGAAGGCACTTGGCAACGGCATGTTGCGCCACGGCCACTCCCAGCCGCTGACCAAGGCAGCGGGTGATTTCGAGGCATTCTGACGCTCGTCGGAAGTCTGTGCGACGCGCGAATCTGGCAATAGCGCCGCAAAATCAGCGGCTTGCGGCGTGCAGACCAGCGCTCAGCTCATGCCGCTTACCCCGGATATCCGCCTTCACAGGCTCTTGTCAGTCAGTGGATAACTCTGCCGATGCGTCCATTCGATCGGCGATCCGGGCCGATCAAGCCAATTTCGCGCAAGTTTCGTTTCCTACGGTCCCGATCGGGGCTGGTAGATTCGCGCGCATTGGAAGTCGATACAAAGCATGTCGATACCCAGCAAACCCGAATGTTGGAACTGCGCAGGGCGCTCGGCCGATGACCGGCTTGAAAGCTCTGCGATACTGGGTGCGGAAACAGAATGAGTCTGTTGGATCAACTTTCGACGGTCACGAAGAACCTGAGCAATCTCGGGCAGGGCAAGCTGATCGCGCTGGCGGCAGCCGGCATGGTCGCGGTCGGCCTGGTGCTCGGGGCGGGCATTTACGTCAACAGACCCTCGTTCGAAACGCTCTATGTCGGGCTCGAACGCAGCGATGTCACCCAGATCAGCATCGCGCTGGCTGAGGCCAATATCGATTTCAATGTCGGCTCCGATGGCGCCAGCCTCCAGGTTCCCGTCGGCATGACGAGCAAGGCGCGCCTCCTGCTCGCCGAGCGTGGCCTGCCGAGCAGTGCCAATGCCGGTTACGAACTCTTCGACAATGTCGGTTCGCTCGGCCTCACCTCCTTCATGCAGGAAGTGACGCGGGTGCGTGCCCTCGAAGGCGAAATCGGCCGTACCATCCAGCAGATTTCCGGCATCGCCGCCGCCCGCGTCCACATCGTGATGCCGGAACGCGGCAGCTTCCGCAAGGCGGACCAGAACCCCACAGCCTCGGTCATGATCCGCGCCAGCGCCACCGTCGGCCGCAGCGCCGCTGCCTCGATCCGCCATCTCGTCGCCTCTTCCGTACCGGGGCTCGACGTCGATGACGTGACCGTGCTTGATTCGACCGGACAGTTGCTCGCCTCCGGCGACGATCCGGCCAACAGCGCTCTCAACCAGTCGCTCGGCGTCGTCCAGAATGTGCAGACCGAGCTCGAGAAGAAGATCGACAATGCGCTGGCGCCCTTCCTCGGAATGGACAATTTCCGTTCGAGTGTCACCGCGCGGCTGAACACCGATACGCAGCAGATCCAGGAAACGGTTTTCGATCCGGAATCGCGGGTTGAGCGCTCCACGCGCGTGACCAAGGAAGAGCAGAAGTCCAGCCAGCAGCAGCCGGACAATGCCGCGACCGTCCAGCAGAACATTCCTCAGGCTGCCCCGAGCGGCGGCGCCGGCCCGAAGTCGAGCGACGAGGCCGAGAAAAAGGAAGAGCAGACCAACTACGAGATCAACAGCAAGACGATTGCTACCGTCAAGAACAGCTACACGATCGAACGCCTCTCCATTGCGGTCGTCGTCAACCGTGGCCGACTGGCCGCGATGGTCGGCGAGCCGGCCGACCAGGCGAAGATCGACGCCTATCTTCAGGACATGCAGAAGATCGTCGCTTCCGCTGCCGGGCTCGATACGAACCGCGGCGACGTCGTGACCCTGACCGCCATGGACTTCGTCGAAACGCAATTGCTCGACCAGGCCGTCGCCGGCCCCGGCGTGATGGAAACCCTGACCCGCAATCTCGGCGGCATCATCAATGCCCTTGCCTTTATCGTGGTGGCCGCTCTGGTCGTCTGGGGCATGCGGCCGCTCGCCCGTCAGCTCGGGTTCGGCAGCACTGCCGGCCAGCTGGAAGGCGAAGCCGCCGGTCTCGAACTGCCCGACTTCTCTCCGGCCAGTGCCGGTGCCGGCGGGGCGCTCATGGAGGGCTTCGGGTCAGACTTCGGCTTCGACAGCACCGACGACCTGCTCAATATGGGCGAAGACGGTGGCTTCAACCGCCGTGTCAAGGAAGGCCCGGAAAGGCGCCTGGCCCGGATGGTCGAGATCAGCGAAGAACGCGCGGCGAAAATCCTGCGCAAATGGGCCCTCGACAAGGCCGCCTGATATCGCCGCAGCCCTGCCGCAATCAAACAGATCCCGCCCTTGTGGCGGGATTTGTGTTTGTGGCGTCGCTCCCGCATGTCAGGCGGCGTCGTCTATGTTCGGGCCAAATATTGTGAGAGTCCGGGCGCGTCCGCCGCCACTGCCGCAAATTTGCTTCAAGTTTCGAAGTGAGGCCGCTGAGTCCTGTGGGAGCCGAGAATGGTAATATTTTAACGATATCTTAATTTATAGATTCGTCGCGCGCGCATGGCGTGCATTCGGTGCGGTCATCTACTATACCGGATTCCAGCTATACATAGTCAAACTGAAATATAACTTCGCATGCACTCAGATTTATTCTGAAAATTTCACAATTTATATATCGGTAAAATGAGAAGAGCCCGAAAAACTCCTGATGCATTTCAGCCACAGCTGTGAAAACAAAGTATAATTTCTTCAGGTTCTAATTTTCGAATTTCGGCAATAAGCGCCCGTTTGTTGGGCAAAACCACGCCAATAGCGCTGTCCAGGATCGCGGCTGACGCGCGGGAACGGCAGGTTTTCAAGTAGAAATGCATTGTCTATCAATGTGTTGTGCCTTGGCATAGGCGATGAACGTCATTGGGCAGAACAGGCGAGGCCTGTCTGGGCCGAATCGGTCTATGCACAGGGTGTGAAGTAAATAGCCAGAACAGGGCGGTGGTATTTTTCTCGTGCCGATGTACATTTTTAACAGTTGATTCGCGTCCTGATCTGCGACTGGTGGTAATATTCGGCTTCGGCCGGCTGTTGGCGGCGACAGTGCAAGTGCAGTTCCGGGATGTGAATCCGGCACGGGGGCTGAACTCATGGACATTTCGCAAGCAGACATTGCTGTCTGGCCTTTGCCGACGGCACCGACACGTGCACGCGGCGGCGGTTTCTCGCGCGAACAACTTTTGCGAAGGCTGGGGGAAGTCGCCGGTCGGGGCGGTCTTGGCAGCGGTCTGTCGGCGCTGACCGAATATGTCGGCGCGAGCCACTATCTTCTGGCGCGCTATGACATCTCGCAGGACAACGGGCTCGACTTCGTGGTCTGTTCCGATTGGCCCTTCGACGTGGTGCGGCGCCTCTCCGGCGTCGTCACGTCGCTCCACGCCAAGACGACCGAGCTTGAAAAATGCCTGGCGGTGCTGCAGCCGTGCTTCTACGCGCTGCCCGATGACATCGGCCTGCCGCGCGGCATCAGCCGCGAATATTGTGCGGTCACCTTCAACGTCGGACGGCTGCGCTTCTCGCTGATGCTGCTCATGCCGGAAGACGTGATCCTGTCGCAGGAGAGCCTGCGGGACGTCACGCTGCTTGCGGGTTACCTCGCAAGCTTCACGACGCGCGCCGAAGTCCGGCACGATCGAGACTTCGAGTTGACGGAGCGCGAGCTCGAATGCCTCTTCTGGATCGCCGAGGGCAAAACCAGCGAAGAGATCGCGGTGATCCTCGGAATTTCGCGCAACACCATCAACAACTACATCACCAGCGTCATGCGCAAGACCGCGACCAGGACGCGATCGGAAGCGATAGCTTACGCGGTGCGCAACAATCTTGTGTGAGGAACGGGCGCGATGACGCATTTTCTCGGTGGTGGGCGGTTCGACGACGACCACAAGCTCGCCCGGCAGGGCAACCGCGCCGCACGTGCCGCAACCCTGGTCACGCGTCTGCAAGCGATGCAGCGGCAGATCAATGCCAAGCATTTCGCCGTGCTGCGCCTCAGCGGTAAAGGCACGGCCCGAAAGCTGACCTGCGTCCTCGACAACTGGGGCCTTACGGCCGAAGCGAACGCGCATGATCTCATCACCGCCTATGGCGAGGAACTGGTTGCCCATCTCGATCAATCCCTGCTGCCGGTGCTTTGGAACGGGGCAGGGGAGCATCAGGCAGCGGAAGTCTCGGAACTCGCGCCCTTTGCGTATCGGTTGAAAGTGCGCAAGCTTGCCTATTCGGGCATAGCCTTTCCTGTCAGGCTCGGCGCCCAGGGCAACGGCTACGTCATCTTCGCCGGCAGCTACATCGATGCCTCGACCGAACAGGTGGTGGATCTGCATGGTCGCAGTTGCATGATCATGACCGACCTGCTGGCCGCCGATGAAAAGCGCATGGCGCCGGCCGAAACCTTGAGTGACCGCGAGATCGCCTGCCTGCAGATGGCGGGCGACGGCCATATCAGCGAAGAGATTGCCGAGCGCATGGGCCTCTCCGTCCATACGGTCAACGCCTATCTGGGCGCTGCGACCACCAAGCTCGATTCGGTCAACCGCATCCAGGCGATCGCCAAGGCGATCCGCCTTGGCTACATCAGCTAAGCGCATTCAGCGCCGGCGCCTTCTGCAGAATACAGGTGCGCGCATGCGCGGTTCTTTTAGCTTGCGAGCGGCAGTTCGTAGGATTTGATGAATTTTGCGTCCGCCAGGCTCCGCGCCAGGAAGGCCGTGTTCTCGTCCGGGTCGGCCGACGGGTTCTGGAAGCTGATATGGCTGATCTCGATGCCGGCCGTCTCGTTGCCGAGGGACAGGCGGACATAGATGGTGATACCGCGGGGCTTAAGCTCCAGGTCGAGAACGATTTCCGGCTCGCAATCCCAATCGAGATTGTAGTTGCCGCCGAGACCGAAGTTGACCGTACCGGGCAGAAAGTAAAGTTCTGCCGCGGATTCGACGAGATCGGCGAGGCTGGCGTAGGATTCGAACCGCAAGAGGGCGATGAAATCGGCGGCGTCGATGAGCCGCAGTTCGGTCGCCACAGGGCGGATTGCTTCAGCTACGATCTGTTCCCGCTTCTCGGAGAATTCGCACTTTTTCATCGGAGTTATGTCATCCGTTTTGGTTGCGACGCATGCACCCTGTGAATGAGCTCGGCAACAGCCTTGTAAAACACGGGTGGAATCACACTATCGACCGAGACTTGTGCAAACATGGAGCGTGCAAGTGGCGGATCCTCGAAGACGGGGATGCCATTTTTCTCTGCAATTTCACGGATTTTCAGGGCAACCAGGTCCTGGCCCATCGCCACGACGATGGGCGCGTCGCTTTCCTCGCGGACATAACGCAACGCGACCGCGTAGTGAGTCGGGTTGGCGATCACCAGCGTGGCACGCGGTACGGACGAGATCATCCGTTTGCGCGCCCGGTCACGCTGCATCGAACGCAGGCGCGACTTGACGATCGGGTCGCCCTGGGCCTGCTTCATTTCCTCCTTCACTTCCTGCTTGGTCATCATCAGTTCGGTGTACCAATGGTGCCGTGACCAGAAGAGGTCGGCGATCGCCAGAACCGCGGTCGCAAACAGGATGACGATCATGATCTCGTTGAGATCGTTCGCCATCGTCGAAAACATCGTGACCGGGTCCGAAAACATCAAGTCGAGCGTCGCGAAGTAGTTGTTCCACAGCACCAGCACGACGACGACGGAGACGATGATGATCTTGAACAGCGACTTGCCGAACTCGACCAGTCCCTGCACGCCGAAGATGCGCTTGAGCCCGCCCATCGGCGAAATGCGGTTCAGCTTCGGCTGGACGCGGTCGAGAACCGGCCGCGGCAGGTTCTGGAAGATCGAGGAGCCGACACCGAAGAGGATGAGCAGCACGAAGGCCGGAACGACCAGCGCGGTCGATTTCCATGCGAGATGGGTGATGAGCGCCACCACGTCGGTCGAATTTTCCAGCCGCCAGGCTTCCGGCTGCTCGAAGATGTCCTTGAGGGCCTCGGCCATGGTGCTGACGCCGTCGGCAAGGAAGAAGACGAAGAAGATGTAGATCGCGAGCGTCGAGGCGAACATCGTCGCCTCGCGGGAGAAGGGCACGTTACCCTTCTCGGCAGCGTCGGAGATCTTCTTCTCTGACGGGGCCTCTGTTTTGCTGTCTTTATCCTGATCATCAGACATGAAGCAGGAAGGCTCCGGTTACATCTGGGCAGCGTCGATCGCGTTTTCTGCAGCGCCGTGCGTCTGTTAAGACGCGTAAAGGTCGTTGCAACGCGTCGAGCTGCTGCGTGCTCCTCAAATCGAGGCCGATCCAAGGAAAATGCAGTAGTGTACCCGGAAGGCTGGGCAGGCAAGCGTTGAGCCCCGGCATTCGCCAGGGCTCAACAGGAAATACGGTGAGGAGGGGCGCGCCAGCCGTCCGCTCGACGGGCCCATGCGGCGCGCCTACCCGATCAGGCCGCCTGCGCGTCCTTGTCCTTGAGCTCGAGCTGGCCGCTGGCCGCCAGGCGAATGGCTTCCTGGGTGATCGAGCGCCGTGCGATCGCGATGTCGCGCGGGTTGATGCCGGCATCGCCCATGGCGAGATCGGATTCGATCATGCGGCGCTGGCGTGCGCCGATCGAGGCAAGTACCGATTCGCGCAGTTCTCCCGTCGATCCGCGCAACGCCATCGTGATGATGTCCGTCGACACGTCGTTGAAGAGCTGTACGCGGCTGCGCTGCGGCATGTAGAGCACGTCGTCGAAGAGGAAGATCTTCGGGCGCACCTTGTTGGCGGAAGCGGTGCTGAGCGATTCGAGCGACGCGAGCAGGGTGTCCACCTGCGGCTTGTCGAGTTCGTTCATGACCTCGGCGATCTTGGCCGGGCCGGCCGAATTGCGTTCTGCTTCCATCTCGCCGATCATTTCCATGACGCGCTTCTCGATGATCGCGGCGGCTTTCGCGTTGACTTCCTTCATGTTGACGGCGCGCTTCAGGATGTCCGGCCGCTGCTCTTCGGAAAGCTGCAGCAGCACCTTGGCGCCGAAGCCCGAAGGCATCATCGACAAAACGTATGCGATCGTCTGCGGATGTTCCTTGGCAAGCTGTACCGATACGGCGACCGGGTCGCATTCCTGCAGGCGATCCCAGATGCTGGCCTCGTAGGACTGGAAAGTGGCGCGGCGGCCGAGCAGGCCGTCGACCTCGTCCGGGGTCAGGCCTTCTTCGAGGATGCTTTCAATCGCCTTGGCATTGTCCATCAGCCCGGCGCCCTCGGTGAAGAGGTCTTCGAACTCGTTGACGAGTGCTTCCAGCTCATGCGGCGGAATGGCGCGCAGCGACTGCGCCGCGGCGATGATCGACTGCAACTCGCTCTGGGTGAAGAACTTCAAGAGCTTGCTTGCGACGCCCTTGCCCATGGCAAGCAGGACGGCCGCCGCCTTGTCCGTCTGGCTCAGCGGCCTTGATAGCGCCTGAGCCTCGAAACTTTCGAAATCCATCATGGATTCATCCTTCGCCCGATCATCGGGTTTTATGACTTCTTGCTGCCCTTGATCTCGATGAGTTTGACGCCGAATCGGGTGTCGTCGCCTTCGAGAACGGTAATTTCGCCGCGGCCGATCACCCGGCCGTTGACCATGATCTCGACCGGCTCTCCGATCCGGCGATCCAGCGCGATCGTTGCACCTTCGCTCAAGTTCATGAGACCGGACACCTGCATGCGGCTTGTGCCGAGCACGATCTGGACGTCGATCGGGATATCCATGATCAGGTCGAGGTTGGCCGTCATGCCGCTGCCGGGCGGCGCGTCGATCGCAGCGTCAGCGCTGTCGAAGGACGTCGCACCGAAATCCGTGCCGCCGAAATCGCTCGAAACGGAACCGCCGCCGAGGTCGGCGCCGAAGTCGCTGGAGCCGAAATCGCCGCCGAACGCGTCGAGGCCGCCGGCCGGTGCGCCGAAGTCGCTACCGAAGTCGGTTGCGGCGCCAGCGGGTTCGCTGCCGAAATCCGAGCCGAAGGCTGCCGGCGCATCCGAATCCTGCTTGAGGACACCGCGCAGGTCATTGATCGCCTGGTCGAGTTCCATGTCTCCGACAGCGGCTTCTGCCTGTTCGTTGATGGGTGCTTTCTTGGGTGCCATGTGAGAACTATTCCAGTTGAAGCTTGCCTCAGGCATGCTGCGAGCGCGCGGCAGGCCGATTTAACTCATGATGTGGCGAAGGATGTCCTGCTCGGAGCCGTGGGTATCCTTGACCCGAACCGTGTATTTCGATCCCGATCGTCCGAATTCGCAGACATAGAGGTCGCGACCATTGGCGTTGACGTCGACGCGAACGTCCTGGGCGTCGTGGAAGGGAATGACGTCGCCCGCCTGCAGCCGGCTGATCGTTTCGAGCGTCAGGCTTTCGAGCCGGATGCGCGCCTCGATCGTGACGGCAGAGCGGCGAACCTGTTCTTCGAGCTGCTCGGTCCATTCGGCCTTCGCCTTGCGCTGCTGGCCGCTGCCCTTCGGGAAGACGATGGTGGTCTTCAGGAGCACGCTCTGCGGGACGATGACGGAGAAGGTGGACATGACCGGGCCGAAGCCGATCGTCATGTCGATGGCGCCCGCATGGATGTCCTCGATCATGGGATCGGGCTTGGGGCGCGATGCGCTGTTGAGCGGACGTTCGACGATCGCTTCGAACCCGCCCGGCGCGTTGACAGCGGTGCGCAACACGTCGGCGATCTTTTCGAAAAGCGGCACGGCGACGTCGATCTCGATCTGCGAGAGCGCACGCGGCTGCGGCTCTTCTATCCCGGCCGGCTCGGCGCCGAGCAGCGCCTCGACGAGAGTGATGATGATCGGGCTGTCGCAGCCGATCTGGAAATCCGCGCACCAGTTGCGCAAGGACACGTCACTGATCACCACGCCGGTACCTAGGCCGGCGATCAGCTCCCGCCGCAGCCCCGTCCGGAAACCGGCATAGCCGATCGTGACGTCAAGACCCGTTTCCGCCCGGCAGATGTCGGGCAGGAACTCACTGAAGACCTGGCCGAGTTCGAGTGCCAGCCGGCCGATCACCCTGTCGTCGCCGAGCGCGCCGGTCATGCGCGCCAGGAGTTTCCGGTCGAATGCGTGAACGTTGGATGTTGCGGAATTCATGGGATCAAGCCGCCTTGCTTTCGCCGCCGCCGCCGGGGTTCATCATTTCCTGCTCGACCGCGTCGATCGACGGACGCTCATAGGCCGAGATGGTCTTGCGGCCGTATTCGAGAGCGACCTGCGGTACCGAGCCGTTCATGTAGGCAAGCAGCGTTTGCTTGACGATGATGTAGAGGCGGTTCTGCTTCTCGCGCACCGATTTGATGTTGGCGACCAGCGGCGCGACGATCGAATAGGACAGGAACACGCCAAGCAGCGTGCCGACGAGTGCGGCTGCGATCTTGGCACCGAGAACTTCCGGCGCCTCGCTGATCGCGCCCATCGCCTTGATGACGCCGAGAACCGCCGCGACGATACCGATCGCCGGGAAGGCGTCGCCCATCGTGTTCAGCGCGTGATAGCACTTCATCTTGTCGTGGGTGATGGTCTGGATTTCTTCGTCCATCAGCGCTTCGATCTCGTGCGATCGGGCGTTGCCGATGATGATCAGACGTACGTAATCGCAGATGAAGGCGGTCAGTTCCTTGTTCTTCAGAACCGTCGGCGCTGCCTGGAAGATCGAGGATTCTTCCGGGTTGTCGATGTGGCTTTCGATCTCGTTGCGCGACTTGGTGCGCAGATCCCGCATCAGCGAATAGAGAACGCCGAGCGTGTCGAGATATTCGCGCTCCTTCGGCACCTTGTGGCGAAAGGCTTCGCCGAGCGCCTTGCCGGTATCCTTAACCACCTTCATCGAGTTGGCCATGATGAAGCCGCCGATGCCGGCGCCGCCGATGATCAGCAGTTCGAAAGGCTGGTTGAGGACCTCCATGTGGCCGCCCATGGCCAGATAGCCGCCGAGAATACAGCCGAACGTCACAAGAAGCCCGATGATGATGTTCATTTTCGATACCTGTCGCGATCCTATTTTCCGCTAACGGGATACGGTTTCATCCTTGCGTGAGGCTGGCCGGCGCGGGCGATGGGGTCATTCATCGGAACAGGTTCGCGCAAGGCTATCCGGTCAGGATTTGTCAAGGCAGGGCGCATGCTCTGTCTGTGTCATTCCGGCAGGGGCGAACCGATCGTGACCACGACCTACACGAGCTACAAGCTGATAACGGCCGACTTGACGAAGTCGCTGGCCCGCGTTGCCGAGCAGCCGGATGTGGCGCGCGAGACGGAGTACTACCTGTCGAAGATCGGCGACGTCAAAACGATCGACGATTTCTTTGCCGATACCAGGCTCTACAACTACGCGATGAAGGCTCACGGTCTCAAAGACATGGCCTATGCCAAGGCTTTCATGCGCAAGGTGCTGACCGAAGGCATCGACAAGGACGACGCCTTTGCCAACAAGCTGACCGACAACCGCTACAAGCAGCTCGTCGAATCGCTGAACTTCGCCGCCCACGGCGCGGCCGCCACATCCTTTGACCGTGCCCAGAAGGGCGTCGCCGACAAATATGCTCGCCAGACGCTGGAGCAGAACGCCGGTGAGGAAAATGCCGGCGTGCGGCTTGCCCTCTATTTTTCGCGCATGGCGCCGACGATCAGCAGTGGCTACGCCATCATCGCCGACGAGGCGCTCGCCCAGGTGGTGCGCACCGCCTTGCAATTGCCCGACGAATTCGCGGCAACCGATGTCGATCGTCAGGCCGAGGCCTATGAGGCGGCGATCGATTTCAAGGATTTCCAGAACCCGAGCAAGGTGACCGAGTTTCTCGACCGGTTCACGGCGCTCTGGGAAACCAAAAATTCAACGGACGGTTATGATCCGCTCGCAGTCTTCGGTTCTTCGAGCGGCTACGGCATCTCTTCCGATCTTCTCCTGTCCATCAACAGCCTGAAACTCGGGGGAAATTGAACGTGCAAACCGGTCTTTACGTCGCGATTTCGTCGCAGATGGCGCTCGAGAAGCGCCTCAACACACTTGCCGACAATATCGCGAACTCCGGCACCGTCGGTTTCCGTGGCACCGAGGTGAAGTTCAATCAGATGCTCGGCGACACCAAGCCGACCAAGGTTGCCTATGTCAGCAAGGGCGAGGAATTCCTGAACACCAACAACGGCTCGCTGTCGCGCACGGGCTCGGCTCTCGACTTTGCGATCAAGGGCGATGCCTGGTTCCAGATCGAGACGCCATCCGGCCCGGCGCTGACGCGCGACGGGCGTTTCACGCTCACCGATACCGGCGAACTCGTCACTATCCGTGGCTATCCGGTGCTCGACGCCGGCGGAGCGCCGATCCAGCTCAACGGCAGCGGCGGCGAGATCACCGTCGGCGCCGATGGTGCGATCCATCAGAACGGCGTGGCTGTCGCCTCGCTCGGTCTCTATGAGGCAGATTTCAGCAAGGGTTTCATGCGCCTCGACAACAGTGCTGTTCAGCCGACGGCACAGGCCGAGCCGGTGGTCGATCGCTTCGATGTCGGCGTGATGCAGGGCTTCGTCGAGGAATCCAACGTCAATGCCATCCAGGAAATGTCGCAGCTGATCATGGTCACGCGCGCCTTCGACAACATCACTGGCCTGTTGCGTGACAGCGAGGGATCGCTCGAAGAAGCGGTCAAGACGCTCGGCGGCAGTCGCTAATTTCTGACGGGTACCGGCATGCAACGCGAAGGCCTGAAGACAAGCGCGGGATCGACCTCTCTGGCAGCACTTGCCGGTCTGGTCGAGCGCTACGCAAAGCCCGAATTCTCGATCGCTCCGGGCGGACACGTGCAGACGATTTCGCCCGGTCACTACACGGTGACCGGCCTTTCGCGGCATGTGCGGCTCGGTGATTTCGTCGCCCACAAGAGCGTCACCGGAACCCATCTCGGCGAAGTCGTGCGGGTCGAACCGGAGCGGGTGGTCGTCTGCCCGATCGAACCCGGCGATCCGATCGGCATCCATGACACCGTGATCCGCAAAGGTGCCTTCCGCGTCGCGCCGACCGATCAATGGTGCGGCCGCGCCATCAATGCGCTCGGCGAGCCGATCGATGGTCTCGGGCCGCTGCTGCAGGGCGATGTGCGCCGCTCGATCTCCAACACCGCGCCGCCGTCGATGAGCCGCAAGCGGGTCGAGAAGGGCTTTCTCACCGGGGTCAGGGCGATCGACATCTTTTCGCCCCTCTGCCTCGGCCAGCGTCTCGGCATCTTCGCCGGCTCCGGCGTCGGCAAGTCGACGCTGCTCTCCATGCTGGCGCGCGCAGACGCCTTCGACAAGGTGGTGATCGCGCTCGTCGGCGAGCGCGGCCGCGAAGTGCGCGAGTTTATCGAGGATACGCTTGGCGACAATCTCGCAAAGTCGGTCGCGGTGGTGGCAACCAGCGACGAAAGCCCGATGCTGCGCAAGATGGCGCCACTGACCGCCGTCACCATCGCCGAGCACTATCGCGACAATGGCGACAACGTGCTGCTGATCGTCGACAGCGTCACCCGTTTCGCACACGCGATCCGCGAAGTGGCGACGGCCTCGGGCGAGCCGCCGATTGCCCGCGGTTACCCGGCCTCCGTTTTCACCGAGCTGCCGCGGCTGCTGGAGCGCGCCGGTCCCGGTACCGAAGGCTCAGGCACGATCACGGCGATCATCTCCATCCTTGTCGACGGTGACAACCACAACGACCCGGTCGCCGATTCGACGCGTGGCATCCTCGACGGTCACATCGTGCTCGAACGCAGTCTTGCGGAAGAGGGGCGCTATCCGCCGATCAATCCACTCGCCTCCATCTCGCGCCTGGCGCGCAAGGCCTGGACTCCCGACCAGGAAAAGCTGGTGTCGCGGTTGAAGGCGCTGATCCACCGCTTCGAGGAAACCCGCGATCTTCGCCTGATCGGCGGTTACCGCCCCGGTGGCGATCCCGACCTCGACATGGCGATCAAGCAGGTGCCGGTTATCTATGACGTCCTGACGCAGACCGCCGGTGAGCGCCCGGCGCAGGACGCCTTTGCCGATCTCGCCAATGCATTGAAGGCGGCGGCGATGGGCAATCAACCGGGCGCGAGAGCGAGGTGATGGCGGTGACCGATTACGATGCGGACGAAATGGTTCATCAGCGCAAGCGAAGCAGCCGCATGCCGATGACCGACAAGTTCCTGGCCGCGACCGGCGTCGCGCTTGCCGCCTTTGCGACTTTCTTTCCCTGGTACGCCTTCTTCCACCAGGACAAGTTCACCATGCCGCCGCTCTGGCAGGGTTCCACCCGCGATCTGCCGGAGCGCGCCGCCCGCAACGTCGTCTCGGTTTCGCCGCTGGCAATGCCCGACGCGGACGGCGAGACCATGGCGGCGATCGACCAGCTGACGACGGCGACCGTGCCCGGCATCGCCGGCGGTCCGGGTCCCGAAGGGTCGGCTGCGGAAGAGGGGCTGTCACAGCCCTTTCCGGGCAAGTCCGGCTTCAAGCTGATGCATGTCGCCAATGGCCGGGCGCTGATCGAGGATGCGAGCGGCATGTATATCGTGCGCATCGGCTCCGTCCTGCCTGACAACACCCGGCTTGCCACGCTCGAGCAGCGAGACGGCCACTGGGTGATGATCACCTCGTCAGGCGAAGTCTACCAGGCCAACTGATTTAGCAGCCCATCGTCAGAGTTGATGGTCGCGTATCGCTTCGGATGCGCGGCGCGCTGCTGTTCGCCCGAAGCGGAATGCAAGCGTCCGGACCGCAGCGACCTCCGACGAAAGTCCCACGCAAGATTACCGGCCTAGGTTCGCATCACCAAGCATGGAGCTTTTGATGCAACCGATTCAGCTTTTCGAACTCGCGTCCCGGCAGGCCCAGTGGCTGACCGTTCGCCAGAACGTGGTGGCCGGCAACATCGCCAATGCGAACACGCCGCATTACAAGGCGAAGGACGTCAAGCCGTTCGAAAGCGTGCTGCAGGATACCGGCATGCAGATGGCCGCGACCCACAAGGCGCATTTTACCGAAGGCCTCGAAGCCTCGCAGGTTGCCGAAGTCGGCATGGTCGACGGTGTGCAGATCCAGCAGTCCGGCAATAGCGTCGCGATCGAGCAGGAAATGATGAAGACCGGCGAGATCAAGCGCGACTACGAGCTCAGCGCCGGGCTTGTGAAGGCGTTTCACCGCATGATGCTGATGACGGTACGGAAGTAAGAACCATGGATCCATTGACCTCAGCCCTCAAGGTATCGGCTTCCGGCCTCCAGGCGGAATCGACCCGTCTGCGTATCGTCTCCGAAAACATCGCCAACGCCCGCTCGACCGGCGACACGCCGGGTTCGGAACCCTACCGCCGCAAGACCATCAGCTTTGCTGCCGAAGTCGACCGGGCAAGCGGCGCCTCGCTTGTCGAGATCGAACGGCAAGGCACGGATGATTCGGACTACAACATCGAGTTCGATCCGGGCAATCCGGCGGCCGACGAGAAGGGCATGGTCAAGATGCCGAACGTGAACATCCTGGTTGAGATGGCCGACATGCGCGAAGCCAACCGCGCTTACGAGGCCAATCTCCAGACCATCAAGCAGTCCCGCGATCTGATTTCCCAGACAATCGACCTGTTGAGAGCCTCGCAATAATGATCGATGCAGTCAAATCCCTCGGCGCGTTCTCGGTCACCAAAGAGACCGACGGTACCCGTTCCACATCCTCCTCGTCGTCGATCTTCGGCATGCCGGCCGCCACGCCGGGCGTGCCGCAGGGGCAAAGCTTCGCCTCGGTCCTCGGGGATATGGCGACCGACACAATCAACGCGATGAAAAAGGCCGAGGGCGCATCGCTCGACGGCATCCGCGGTCAGGCAAACACCCGTGAAGTTGTCGATGCTGTCATGAACGCCGAACAGTCGCTCCAGACAGCACTCGCCATCCGCGACAAGGTGGTCACCGCCTACCTCGAAATCGCGCGCATGCAGATCTGAAGGAACGAGACATGAAGGCCCTTTCCATTGCCGCAACCGGCATGAACGCCCAGCAGCTGAACCTCGAAGTGATCGCGAACAACATCGCGAACATCAACACGACCGGTTACAAGCGCGCCCGCGCAGAATTCTCCGATCTGCTTTATCAGACTGAGCGCGCCCAGGGCGTGCCGAACCGCTCCAACCAGGCCATCGTACCGGAAGGCGCGATCATCGGTCTCGGCGTCCAGACGGCTGCCGTGCGCAACCTGCATATCCAGGGCAGCATGGTCAACACTGGTAACGACTATGACCTGGCGCTGATGGGCCGCGGCTGGTTCCAGGTCGAGACGCCAGATGGCGAGACGGTTTATACGCGCTCCGGCGCCTTCAACAAGAATGCCCAGGGCCAGCTCGTGACCATCGACGGTTACACGGTCGTCCCCGGCATCACGGTTCCGCAGGATGCGACGGAAATCGCCTTCACCAGCTCCGGCCAGGTGATGGTGCGCATCGGCAACGATCCCGCGATGCAGGAAATCGGTCAGCTGACGATCGCCAACTTCGTCAACGAGGCCGGTCTCGAGCCGCAGGGTGACAACCTCTTCAAGCAGACCCCGGCTTCCGGCGACGCGATCGTCGGCACGCCGGCGGACCCGGGCTTCGCGCAGATCAAGCAGAAGTATCTCGAGGCGTCCAACGTCGATCCGGTGAAGGAAATCACCGACCTGATCTCGGCCCAGCGCGCCTACGAGATGAACTCCAAGATCATCCAGGCGGCCGATGAAATGGCGGCCACGGTGAGCAAGAACCTCAGGTAACGAAAGAGGGGGCAAACATGATGTTTCGCCGATCCGCAGACATCAAGGTATCGAAGGGCGACAGTGCATCCAAGGCGCTTCGTCTGGCGGCTGGCGCCTTGCTTGCCGCCACTTTCCTGTTGCCTTCGGCGAGCCTCGCGGAGCGGCCGACCGCGGTGATCCCGACCCGGACGATCTATCCGGGCGAAACGATCGACCGCAGCCGCGTCGAGGTTGTCGACGTTACCAACCCCGATCTCGCGGACGGCTACATCAGGACCCTCAACGAAATCGATGGCAAGGTCACCAAGCGCACGCTTCTGCCCGGTCGGGTGATCCTCGCAAACGCACTGCGCGAGCAGTATGCCGTCGAGCGCGGCTCCACCGTGCGCCTCGTCTTCAGCAATGGCGGCCTGACTATCAGCGCCGCCGGATCACCGCTCCAGGATGCCGCCGTCGGCGAACTGATCCGGGCGCGCAACATCGATACCGGCATCATCGTTTCCGGAACGGTAATGGCCGACGGCACTGTCCATGTGGTGGCGAAATGAAAATGCTTGCCTGCAAATGGTTCCTGACGCTGGCCGTCGCGATCTCGACGGCGCTGACGCCGGCTTTCGGCGCGTCCAGGATCAAGGACGTCGCCTCGCTCCAGGCGGGACGCGACAACCAGCTCATCGGCTATGGCCTCGTCGTCGGCCTTCAGGGAACCGGCGACAGCCTGCGTGCCTCGCCCTTCACCGACCAGTCGGTCCGGGCGATGCTGCAGAACCTCGGCATCTCCACCCAGGGCGGCGATTCCCGCACGCGCAACGTTGCGGCCGTTCTGGTGACGGCGACGCTGCCGCCGTTCGCAAGCCCCGGCAGCCGCGTCGATGTGACCGTCGGTTCGCTCGGCGACTCCACCTCGCTTCGCGGCGGCACCCTGGTGATGACCTCGCTCTCCGGCGCGGACGGCCAGATCTATGCAGTCGCGCAAGGGTCCGTCGTCGTGACGGGCTTTGCCGCGCAGGGCGATGCGGCAACCCTCAACCAGGGTGTGACGACGGCCGGGCGCGTGCCCAATGGCGCAATCATCGAGCGCGAGCTGCCGTCCAAGTTCAAGGATGGCTTCAACCTCGTTCTGCAACTGCGCAACCCGGACTTCTCGACGGCTGTCGGCATGGCTGCGGCGATCAACAAATATGCCGCCCAGCAATATGGCGGTCGCATTGCCGAGGCACGCGATTCTCAATCCGTGCTCGTCGAAAAGCCGAAGATGGCCGATCTCGCTCGGCTGATGGCCGATATCGAGAACATCGTGATCGAGACGGACGTCCCGGCCCGCGTCGTCATCAACGAACGCACCGGCACGATCGTGATTGGCCAGGACGTTCGCATCAACGAGGTGGCGGTGAGCTACGGCACCCTGACCGTCGAGGTCAGCGAGACGCCGACGGTGGTTCAGCCGCTGCCATTCTCGCGTGGACGAACGGAGGTGGAACCGAACACCACCATCAACGCGCAGTCAGATGGCGGCACGGTGGCGATCCTCAACGGATCGAGCCTTCGCTCGCTCGTCGCCGGTCTTAACAACATCGGTGTCAAGCCGGACGGCATCATTGCGATCCTGCAAAGCATCAAAACGGCCGGGGCCCTTCAGGGGGAGCTAGTGCTGCAATGACGGCGAACATGAACCCATCTTTCGGCAAAGTCCGCAATCTGTTGCTTGTCGGCGCGGCCGCCGCTTCGATGCTGACGATGCCCGGCGCCTTCGCTCAGGACGTCACCGCGCCTCCGGCAACCGACGCGACGCAGAATGAGATCCAACAGTTCTGCACGAATATTGCCGACGCCGCCCGCGACCAGCGCTACGTGCTGCAGCGCAAGGACCTCGAGACCTTGCAGGCAAGTATCGACGAACGCATCGCCACGCTGGAGAAGCGACGCGACGAATACGAGGACTGGCTGAAACGCCGCAACGACTTTTTGAAACAGGCCCAGCTCGGTCTTGTCGACATCTACAAGACGATGAAGCCGGATGCGGCTGCCGGCAAGCTGGAAATGGTCAATCCGGAGATCGCGGCCGCGATCGTCATGCAGCTGCCGCCACGACAGTCGTCTCTGATCCTCAGCGAAATGACGGACGAAAGGGCGGCTATCCTTACCAATATCATCTCGAGCGCCAGCGACCCGAACACCTCGAAGGAACCATCATGAAAATGCGTCTAACGGCCGTGCTGACGGCGGGTCTCCTTGCCGGATGCCAGAACCAGGCGTTCAACGAGATTGGTCGGGCGCCTTCGATGAGCCCGATCGGCAGCGGTCTGCAATATTCCCAGACGCCGCAGCTTGCCATGTATCCGAAGCAGCCGCGCCAGGTGGTAAGTGGCTACTCGCTCTGGAACGACCAGCAGGCCGCCCTGTTCAAGGACGCGCGCGCGATCAATGTCGGCGACATCCTCACGGTCGACATCAAGATCAATGAAGGCGCTACCTTCGACAACAAGACGGATCGCAGCCGCAAGAACAGCAGTGGCTTCAACGTCGGTGCCAACGGCAAGTCGGAGGCCAGCGATTTCGGCTGGGAGGGCGACCTGAAATATGGGTCGAATACCAAGACCGAGGGCGACGGCACGACCGAGCGTTCGGAAAAGCTGAGGGTGCTCGTCGCCGCAGTCGTGACCGGAGTTCTCGAAAACGGCAACCTCTTGATCAGCGGTTCGCAGGAAGTGCGCGTCAATCACGAACTGCGCATCCTCAACGTTGCCGGCATCGTGCGGCCGCGGGATGTCGATGCCGAGAACGTCATCAACTACGACCGCATCGCCGAGGCACGCATCTCCTATGGCGGCCGCGGTCGCTTGACCGAGGTGCAGCAGCCGCCCTACGGCCAGCAGTTCATGGACCTATTTTCGCCGATCTGATCGGCAGGGACGGCAAGATGGAAGAATTGGATACCGCCACCGCGCCGAAGTCGCCGTCAAAGGTGATGACCATCGCGATCGTCGCCGTGCTGACGCTCGTTGCCGGCGGCGGCGGCTGGCTGGTCGGCGGCCTGCTCGCGCCGCCTCCGCCGAAGGAGCAGGTCGACGCGACCAAGGAACCGGCCGCCAACGCCACGGGCGAAGAGGGCCTGCCGAAGCTCGCGACCGAAGCGAACGGTGTCGTTCAGCTGGAGCCGATCACCACCAACCTTGCCTATCCTTCGGAGAACTGGATACGGCTCGAGGTGGCGCTGCAGTTCGACGGCGCGCCCGATCCCAAACTGGCGGAACAGATCCACCAGGATATCGCCGCCTATCTGAAGACGGTCTCGCTGCAGCAGATCCAGGGGCCGCGCGGCTTTCAATATCTCCGGGATGACATTCAAGAGCGGGTTGACCTGCGCTCCGATGGGCGCGTAACCAATGTGATGTTCAGAACCTTCGTCATCCAATGATTCGATAAATGGTCCGGCTTGTCGCCTTCATAGTCGCCATGATGGCGATGTCCGGTATTGCCGGCGCCCAGAGTTTTCCCTCTGATATCCTGAATACACCTATCGACGGGTCGGCCGCCTCGTGGATCATCCGCACTTTCGGTCTTCTGACCGTTCTGTCGGTGGCCCCGGGCATCCTGATCATGGTCACCAGCTTTCCGCGCTTCGTGATCGCCTTTGCGATCCTGCGCACCGGCATGGGCCTGGCGACCACGCCGTCGAACATGATCATGGTGTCGCTGGCCCTATTCATGACCTTCTATGTCATGGGGCCGACCTTCGATCGCGCATGGCGCGACGGCATCGATCCGCTCATGAAGAACCAGATCACCGAGGCCGAGGCGATCCCGCGGATCAGCGAGCCGTTCCGCGAATTCATGCTCGCCAACACCCGCGACAAGGACCTGCAGCTCTTCATCGATATCGCCAAGGAAAAGGGCCAGACGGTGGTCGTGGACGACAAGGTGGATCTGCGCGCTGTCGTGCCGGCCTTCATGATCTCCGAAATTCGCCGCGGCTTCGAAATCGGCTTCTTGATCATGCTGCCATTCTTGGTGATCGACCTGATCGTTGCCACCATCACCATGGCCATGGGCATGATGATGCTGCCGCCGACGGCGATCTCGCTGCCCTTCAAGATCCTGTTCTTCGTGCTGATCGACGGATGGAATCTGCTCGTCGGCAGCCTGGTGCGCTCCTTCAGCTAGATACCTGTCATTAAAGGTTTGGGCGCTTCGAAAGGCGCAAACAAAAAAGGCAGCGCCTCGGCGCTGCCTTTCGTCGTTCGGGGTCGAGGGTCGGATCGCTTAGCGTTCGAACGAACCAGTCCGCGCCGGTAGCGCCGGAACGTCGATGTGATCCGGTACCAGACCTCTCTTCGCGCGGTCAGCCATCATTTCGTAGCCCTGTTCCAGGTGGCGGCAGAAGCGTTCGGCATCGAACAACGGCATGCGGAACCGGTTCTCCTCGAGGGTCTTTCGATAGTCGGCGATCCTGTCTCGGTTGTTGTAGAGCGCGACCGCCTCGCGAACATAGTCCTCCGGCCCGGCGGCTACGAGTTCCGGCACGCCAATGGCGTTGAGCAGGCTCTCACTCACGCGTGAGGCGAAGTTGGTGCCTTTGAAGGTCAGCACCGGAAGGCCGGCCCAGAGCTGTTCCGAGGTCGTCGTGTGGCCGTTATAGGGATAGGTGTCGAGGCCGATGTCGGCGACCGGGATACGGCTGATGTGGTCTTGATAGAGGACCTTGGGGCAGACGATGATGCGCTTGGTGTCGAGGCCGGCACTCTTGAACTTTGCGATGATGTTCGCTCGCGCATCCGGGCGGCTGCACATCAGCCAGAGCACGCTGTCCGGGGTCTGCTGAAGGATCTCGATCCACAGGTTGATCGTCTGCAACGAGATCTTGCGGTTGGCGTTGAACGACGCGAAGACGAATACTTCCTCGGGAAGGCCGAGCTGGCGACGCGACAATGGCTGCGGCAGCGGGCGGTTGAGAGGGTCGTTCGGCTGATAGGTGTCGGGAAGCCGGCAGTATTTCTCGTAGTAGTGCGGTTCGCTGCCATCCGGCAGGACATGGGGGTCGCCGATGATGTAGTCGAGGTCCACATTGACCGTCGTCCCGGGAAAGCCGAGCCAGCTCACCTGAACCGGAGCGGTCTGCCGGTTGAAGATGTTCACCCGGCTCTCGAGCGTGTGTCCTTTGAGGTCGACAAGAATGTCGATGTTCTCGGAACGGATGACCTCCGCCGCTTGGTCATCGCTAAGGTCGTTGATGGAAACGATCTTGCCCCACTTTTCGCGGGACCCGTCGTCGCGCACGACGTTGTTGGGCGATGTGTGGCAGAAGAGAGTGATATCGAAACGCGAGCGATCGTGCGCCGTGAGCACGGCTGCGAGCAGCTTCATGGTCGCGTGGTCGTGCCAGAAGTCGGAAGAGACATAGCCGATACGGATGCGGTCGTTCCAGGCATGTGGCATGGCGCGGCGGGCTTCCGTCAGTCCGGCAGGGAAGGGACGGTGCTGCGCGCCGGCAATCCGGTTCAGCCGTTCGTCGCCGCACCAGGTGATATGGTAATAGGGCGCCTCGGCGGCGAGGATATCCGCCTCGCCGAGCCTCAGCGCTCGGTCGATGTCGCGGCTGTGTTTCTCGACTTCGGCAAAGTCGTTTGCCTCGCGGGCATAGACGAGATAGGCGGAGCGCAATGTCGTGTTCTTGGGGTGCGTCTTGAAGAGATTTGCGACGGCCTCACGGTCTAGCGCATCGTTGACATCGGCTGTCAAAAGTTTGAATGCCAGCGATTGATGATGGCGATTGGCGCTGGTCGACAGCGGTGCCTTGAACAGGCCGAGGATTTCCTTCTGGTCGCGCTTGAGGAAGATCGAAGCAATGATGAATGCGATCTCCGGATCCGTCTTGGCTTTCTCCAGCAGCGGGAGGCCGATGGCCAGAGCTTCGTCCTCGTGTCCATTGACGAAATAGAGTTTCATCGCCTCGGTCAGATAGTCCTGCGACCGCGAACCGCCGGCCTCTCCAGCGAGCTGGTAGGCGCGTGCTGCCTCGGGCTTGAAGCCGAGCTTCAGCAGAACCTTGGCGAGCAGCACAAAGGTCTTCGTATCCCGATTGATATTCATCAGGATGTTTAGCTGGTCGAGCGCGTCCGTGTACTGGCCTTTCTGATATTGCCGGGAAGCGGTCGAGAAAATGGCTTGGGCGTTCACTGATAGCTCCGTCGTCTGGGCTGCCGGCATCAAAGGCTTGGCACCTCGATGTCGCAAAGCAGGTCTCGTGGCCATCGTAGTAATGGGAGCTTGCCTCAGGCATGACGCGTCAACCCCGATCAAAGCCTGGTCCTGTCTCGCAAGGGGCCATTCGAACGGCGCGTTTGGCGACCCGGACCGTCCACTTAAGGCGTTGTTAAGTATAAATTATCTCTCGTTGAGGCCGCTTCGGCATTTAAGGAATTCGCAAGCATTGGGCTCGATATTCGGCCTCACATGACGGGTTTGGTTTCTTCCGAGAAAGTCGTTGGAACCGAGAGGCATGAAGCCGATCCATCATCACCGGTAGTGTAAACAGTCCGGTATGTCCCCCAATCGTCTTAAGTAATAAAGGGACACTCTAATGACGAGCATCATGACCAATTCCGCCGCAATGGGCGCTCTCGCTACCCTGCGTTCGATCAATTCGGATATGGAAACCACCCAGGACCGCATCTCGTCGGGCCTGCGCGTCGGTTCCGCTGCCGACAACGCCGCTTACTGGTCGATCGCGACCACCATGCGTTCGGACAACAAGGCTCTCGGCACGGTTCAGGACGCCCTCGGCCTCGGCGCTGCCAAGACCGACGTTGCCTACACCGCCATGGAAAACTCCAAGGACGTCGTCGACGAGATCAAGAAGAAGCTGGTTGCCGCCAGCGAGCCGGGTGTTGACAAGAGCAAGATCCAGAAGGAAATCAAGGAGCTGCAGAACCAGCTCATCAGCATTTCCAAGTCGGCTTCGTTCTCCGGCGAAAACTGGGTCTACAACGACGCCAACAACACGGCTGCCACCAAGTCGATCGTCGGTTCGTTCAACCGCGACGCCCAGGGCAATGTCAGCCTGACTACGCTCCAGTTCGACACGAACAAGAGCTCGCTGATCCAGGTCGACGCTACCGGCGCTAACGTCACGACCGGCGGCACCGGCCTGCTCTCCAGCTACATGGAATACAAGCTGGCGACCAACGGTGCGACGGTTACGACCGGCTACAGCGTGCTGTCGCTCGACATCACCAACATGACGGTGGGCGCTCTGGCCGAAGCCATCTCGGGCG
>Ga0102589_1000185_pt1 | contig 166771 bp, 148 predicted proteins | sample AraplaMF_Col_mLB_FD_76858 | JGI IMG/M metagenome (GOLD analysis project Ga0102589, IMG submission 76858) | Arabidopsis root microbial communities from the University of North Carolina, USA - plate scrape MF_Col_mLB | ecosystem: Host-associated > Plants > Roots > Endosphere | place: USA...
ACTGCTGCCTCCCGTAGGAGTTTGGGCCGTGTCTCAGTCCCAATGTGGCTGATCATCCTCTCAGACCAGCTATGGATCGTCGCCTTGGTAGGCCTTTACCCCACCAACTAGCTAATCCAACGCGGGCCAATCCTTCCCCGATAAATCTTTCCCCCGTAGGGCGTATGCGGTATTAATTCCAGTTTCCCGGAGCTATTCCGCAGGAAAGGGTATGTTCCCACGCGTTACTCACCCGTCTGCCACTCATCTTGCGATGCGTTCGACTTGCATGTGTTAAGCCTGCCGCCAGCGTTCGTTCTGAGCCAGGATCAAACTCTCAAGTTGAGAATTCAATCTTAACTAAATCACGTCGTTCTGAATCGACGAGAACTCACACCCATCATTCCGCGCATCACTGCGCTCATAATGAGGTGTATTCTCTTATCCAAACGTGACCGTCAAAGTCTATTCTAAAGGGCCTAAATCTCTCCAGACCCCGCAAGCTTCGCCGCCCACGTTTCTCTTTCTTCTCATATTCAATTGTCAAAAAACAGACCACTCAACGCAGTCACAAAATCAAATCCCCGAAACCAAATGGCCTCGAAACCAAACAAGCAACCAGCTCATTCCTTGATTTTCTCAGAACGAAAGACTTCGTCGCCAGCAGCGCCGCCGCCCTCGTTCAGTGAGCGGACTTATAAATCCATCACCTCAAACAAGTCAACACACCCACCGTCAAAAAACTGACATTTTTAGCAAATCATTGAAATATAACGATAGTTTCGGGTTTCGGAGCGCAACGGCATGAAAGTCGCGCTCTGAGGCCTGAGTTGGTGCCGCAGATGGTGCGGCCCTCCAGAAGCTCTGCCCGCTGCATATTACGCGCGTATAAACTTATCCGCCGGGTGACGAAGCCGGTGCATTCGTAAGGCTGCGAAAGCGCAGGACCGAGGCTTAGAAACGCGCTATAGCGCATCTTACACGACGACACCTTTGCAGGCCCATAGAATGACCAGAACCCCCATCGCCCTTAATCCCGCCCTACCAGATCTGCCTGTAAGCGTCGTGCTGGGTGACATCGCGGATGCGCTTGGGACAACAGGACGGGCGGTGCTTTCCGCGCCACCCGGAGCAGGCAAGACCACGCTCGTGCCGCTGCATCTTCTAAACGAGACGTGGCGAGGCGACGGCAAGATCATTCTTCTCGAGCCGCGACGGCTTGCTGCGCGCGCTGCTGCTGGCCGCATGGCCGACTTGCTTCACGAGGATATCGGGCAGACGGTCGGCTATCGCATGCGGCTCGACAACCGCGTCTCCTCTAAGACACGGATCGAGGTTGTGACCGAAGGTGTCTTCGCGCGGATGGTTCTGGACGATCCTGAGCTGGCTGGCGTCTCAACGGTGATTTTCGATGAATTCCACGAACGTTCGCTCGACGGCGATTTTGGTCTGGCTTTGGCGCTCGACGTACAGGCTGGGTTGCGGGAGGATCTGCGCGTCCTGGTCATGTCTGCCACGCTCGATGTCGAGCGCATAAGCAGGCTCATGGGTGACGCGCCGGTTATTCAAAGCCTCGGCCGCACATTTCCAATCGATATCAGATACGAAGAACGGTGGCATGGTGTGTCGGTTGAAGAGAAGGTGGCCAAGGCGATTGCCGAAGTCCACGCCTCCGAAACAGGCTCCATCCTCGCCTTCCTGCCGGGACAGGCGGAAATTACCCGAACAGCTGCGCGGCTGGATGGTCATTTTTCCGCAGATACCGATGTTATTCCGCTCTATGGCAATCTTTCGCAAAAGGAGCAGGATGCGGCAATAAAGCCCGCAGCTTCCGGCCGCCGCAAGATTGTACTTGCGACTTCGATAGCCGAAACCTCGATCACCATCGACGGCGTGCGGGTGGTGATCGACAGCGGATTGCAGCGCCTTCCGGTTTTCGAACCCGCGACGGGGATAACCCGACTGGAGACGGTGCGCGTGTCCCGAGCCTCCGCCGACCAGCGGGCGGGGCGCGCCGGACGAACCGAACCCGGTGTTGCCATCCGCCTCTGGCATCAGGGACAGACAGCGGCGCTCAACGCCTTCACGCCGCCGCAAATTCTGGCAAGCGACCTGGCAGGCCTTGCGCTCGATCTCGCGCATTGGGGTGTACAGGACCCCGCATCTCTCGCCTTTCTGGATGTGCCCCCCGAGGCGGCAATGAAAGAATCGGTGGCACTTTTGAAAAATCTCGGCGCGCTCGACAAAAACGGGTCGCTCACGCAGCGTGGCCATCTGATGCGTGGCCTTTCACTACCGCCGCGGCTGGCGGCCATGGTCCTTGCGGCAACCGATGAAGGTGCCGGGAAAAAGGCGGCAATGCTTGCCGTCATGCTGACGGAACAGGGGCTCGGCGGCAACGATATCGATCTCGATGAAAGGCTGCGCCGCTTTCTTTCCGACAGAAGCGAGAGGGCGCAGGCGGCCCGCAAGCTGGCATCCGGACTGTATGACGCTGTTGGCAAAAACAGTGCGGAAATACCTGGCGAGGCCGGGCCGCTGCTGTTGCATGCCTATCCCGACCGCATCGCGCTTCAACGCGGCGCACGTGGGCGTTACGTCATGGCAAATGGGCGCGGCGCCGAGCTTGCCGAGACGGAGAGGCTGGCTGCCAACAGAATGCTCGTTGTCGCCGATGTTACCGGACGGGCGGCACAGCCGCGCATTCTGGCGGCAGCCAGTATCGAGAGAGCCGATATAGAAGAACGAATGCCACATCTTATCGTTCAGCAGGAGCAATTGTTGTTCGACAAGGCGAGCGGTCAGGCCCGGGCGCGAAAGGTGACACGGCTTGGCGCCATTATTCTCGATGAAACGCCCCTGCCCCGCCCCGATGGTGAAAGGGCAGCAAGGGCGCTTGCCAATGGCGTTAGAGATTTCGGCGTCGGCATTCTCCCGTTCTCCAAGGAGACACTGCAGCTTCGTGACAGGATCGGCTTCCTGCATGCCAGCATCGGCGAACCGTGGCCCGATGTCAGTGATGAGGCGTTGCTCTCGAGACTTGATGATTGGCTTGTTCCGTTCCAGAACGGTGCACGCAGTTTACAGGACATCCGACCCGGTAGCCTCTCCGAGGGTATCCTCTCCCTTGTGCCGCACGAGGTTGCCCGGGACCTCAGCCGGCTAGCGCCCACGCATTTCGAGGCGCCGACGGGTCAGCGGCACCCCATTCGTTACGATGGCAGCGAGCCGACGCTTTCCATTCGCGTGCAGGAGCTTTTCGGGCTGAAGGATCACCCGGCAATCGCGCAGGGTCGCCTGCCGCTCCTCCTGGAATTGACCTCGCCCGCGCATAGGCCGATACAGACGACACGCGATCTTCCCGGTTTCTGGGCGGGATCCTGGAAGGATGTGCGGGCGGACATGCGCGGGCGATATCCACGCCATCCGTGGCCGGAGGATCCTGCCGCCGCGCTGCCGACCAGCCGCGCGAAGCCGCGTGGGACATGAGCACGATGAAACGGGCAAAGGAGAAGACGGTGGCCAGCCAACCGATCGAAACCACCAGACTTGGCCGCGCCAGTCGCCGGATAAGGTTGCAAACCATTGTCTGGCTGCGCTGGCTGGCGGTTGCCGGCCAGACGGCAACAATCTTGTTCGTCGCCTTTGGGCTGAATTTTCCCCTGCCGCTTCTGGCGTGCGGCCTTCTGATCGCGGCGCTGGCGCTTGCCAACCTGTTTCTAACGGCCCGCTTTCCCTCGACATACCGTCTGGAGCCCTGGGAAGCGACATTGCTTCTGGCATTCGACCTGCTGCAACTGACGGCGCTCATCTATATCACGGGTGGACTTTCCAATCCCTTCGCGCCGCTGATCTGCGTGCAGGTCATTATTGCATTTGCCTCGCAGCCGCTGCGGCACTCGCTCATTCTCCTCGTCTTCGCCGTGATCTGCTCGACGGCGATTGCCTTCTCGCCATTTCCGGTTCCGTGGTATCCCGGCGAAGTTCTGCCGATCCAACTGCTGCTGCATGTGGGCACCTGGGTCGCCATTATTGCCACGACCTCGTTTGCGGCTTTTTATGCGTATCGCGTTTCTCACGAGGCAAACCAGCTGGCCGATGCCTTGGCCGCAACCGAACTGGTACTGGAGAGAGAAAAGCACCTCTCCCAGCTCGATGGGCTGGCAGCCGCCGCGGCGCATGAGCTTGGCACACCTCTTGCGACCATCAGCGTTGTCGCCAAGGAGATGGAGCGGGAACTTGGGCATGACGAAAAATTCGGCGAAGACATCGGGCTGCTGCGCAGCCAGAGCGAAAGATGCCGCGATATCCTGCGCCGGCTGACGTCGCTTTCCGCTGATAACGAGGAGCACATGCGCCGCCTGCCGCTCTCCTCCCTGATCGAGGAGGTGATGGCCCCGCACCGGGAGTTCGGCATTCGGCTTGAACTGGTGGAAAAGAACGGCCGCGCAGAGGAGCCGGTCGGCATTCGAAACGCCGGCATCATTTACGGCCTTGGCAACCTCATTGAAAATGCAGTCGACTATGCGCGGCAGAAGGTAACCGTGACCGTCGCATACGATTCGCAGACGGTTACCGTGGTTATCGAGGATGACGGGCCCGGTTATGCTCATGATTTGCTTGCCCGCATCGGTGAACCCTATGTGACCGAACGTCACAACGACACGCGGGCGGGCGGGCTGGGGCTTGGCCTATTCATCGCGAAAACGCTGTTGGAGCGGTCAGGCGCAGCCGTCACCTTCGGTAACCGCACCGCTGGCGAAAGCGGGGCACGCGTCACAATCGTCTGGCCTCGGGCGCTGATGGACGATAAAAGGAGCCGTTGACTTTACCATTCACGCTGAAGCGGCGATAAAAAGAAGAAAACCAAGCCGATAAAGTTGCCGGAAGGCCGGAAACATGAACACAGAAAACCAGAACCCCTCAGCCACCACCGCATCAGAGGACGTCGATCCGATCGGACCTGACCGCTCCCTGCTGATCGTCGATGATGACGGCCCATTTCTGCGCCGGCTTGCAAGGGCTATGGAAACGCGCGGCTTTGTCGTCGAGACCGCCGAGACGGTCAGCGAAGGTATCACCCGCTCCAAGGCCGCACCGCCCAAATATGCGGTCGTCGATCTGCGCCTGACCGATGGTAACGGTCTGGAGGTCATTGAGGCCATCAGGCAGAGCCGCGACGATACACAGATCGTTGTTCTGACCGGCTACGGCAACATTGCGACCGCCGTAACCGCCGTGAAGCTCGGGGCGCTGGATTATCTGGCCAAACCTGCCGATGCGGACGATGTTTTCAACGCGCTCACACAGCGAAAGGGCGAAAAGACCGAAGTGCCCGAAAACCCAATGTCGGCCGACCGGGTGCGGTGGGAGCATATTCAGCGTGTCTATGAGATGTGCGAGCGCAACGTTTCGGAAACGGCGCGACGGCTGAACATGCATCGAAGGACCCTGCAGCGCATTCTTGCCAAACGCGCGCCAAAATAAGCATTTTCAGTAAAATTGGGAAACGGTTTCCGTCCGGACGATGCGCCGAAGCCAGCCGCTATTCCCCGAAACTGCGCCCCGTCGTCCATTCAGCCAGCATCAGCCGGGTCGCAGCGGTTCTCGAAAAATCCAGCATGACCGATTTGCGGGTTGCCGGCGGCAGTTTGTGCTCCGGCGCATCGCGCAGCATATGCGCCCCGTAGCCGTCCGACAGGAAGAGCCCGCATTCTTCCGGGAAGATATCCGTTGGCACCTCTGGATGGGTGGCGAAAAACAGGCGGTCGCAATGCAACCGATAATCGGGCCACTTGCGATCGACACGGAAGTCCTCGATCGAGGATTTGATTTCGATGATCCAGATTTCACCCTTGGAAGACAGGCTGATGAGATCGGCCCGCCGCCCGCTTGCTAGCGGCAGTTCCGGCAGGACCGAGTGGCGCATCTCGTGCAACAGCACCTGCACGCCGCGACGCACCAGCATCGCCTTGTCCGACTGGCGGCCGTCGATTAACGGATTATTGTTGGTAACGGAAAGAATAGTCATGGATAATGGCTGCTGAAGCGTTTGGCCTATTGTTGCAAAAAAGGCAATCAACCGGCAATTTTAAATGCGGTGCCGTTTCGCGGCTGCACAACGGCTTGCCAAGTGCGGCTGAATGGAAAATAACCGATTTATCCTATTAAGCCTACTCCTTCGCACAATTTGGCGAATTTTCCGCGAGAACGACATGCGCATCCGTACCCCATTGACCATACTCGGTCTGACGGCAGCACTGGCACTGGCCGGCTGCGCCGAAACGACTTCCCAATCCGCAACTCCGACATCAGGCAAGATCGCAGCCTCCGTACCGGTTGCCGATCCCGTTCCGGCGAAGGTCGAAACGGTGCAGATCTTCAATGATGTTTACGGTCCGGTGACCGATGCGGGTTACGCGCTGCCAGCCATCCCGATCAACCGCGTGAACGAAAAATACCGTCGCCAGATCGTCGAGTTCCAGACGAACGAGCGTCCCGGCACGATTATCGTCAATACGCGCGATCGTTTCCTTTATTACATCCTTTCCGGCAACCGCGCGGTGCGTTACGGCATCGGCGTCGGCAAGGCTGGTTTCGCCTGGGCTGGTGAAGCCTATGTGGCGTGGAAGCAGGAATGGCCAATGTGGCATCCGCCGAAAGAAATGGCGGATCGCAAGCCGGAAGTGGCGAAATATGTCGAGGCTGGCATGGGCCCCGGCCTTTCCAACCCGCTGGGCGCACGCGCCATGTATCTCTTCAACGACAAGGGCCAAGATACGCTTTTCCGCATTCATGGTTCGCCCGAATGGGCCTCGATCGGCACCGCTGCCTCTTCCGGCTGCATTCGCATGATCAATCAGGATGTGATCGACCTTTACAGCCGCGTCCGCCCCGGCCGCAGCACCAAGGTCGTCGTGATCCAGTAAGGGTCACACCAGCAGATCAAGAAAAAGCCGCCGAGGATCTCCCGGCGGCTTTTTTGTACCGTGCGTGAGGAGGCTGATCAGGCCGCCCTCTTCGCCTTCAGCTCCAGGCGGCGGCGGTGCAGGACCGGCTCGGTATAGCCGTTCGGCTGTTCGCGGCCCTTCAGCACCAACTCGACAGCAGCCTGGAAAGCCACCGAGCCGTCGAAGTCCGATGCCATCGGGTGATAAGCGGCATCGCCGGCATTCTGAGCATCAACAACTGCGGCCATGCGCTTCATGGTCTCGATGATCTGGGCCTCCGTCACCACGCCGTGGCGCAGCCAGTTCGCCATGTGCTGGGCGGAGATGCGAAGCGTCGCGCGATCCTCCATCAGGCCGACATTGTTGATGTCAGGAACCTTGGAGCAGCCGACGCCCTGATCGACCCAGCGAACGACATAGCCGAGAATACCCTGCGCATTGTTATCAAGTTCCCGCTGGATTTCTTCCGGCGTCCAATTGGGACGCGGCGCGACCGGCACTGAAAGAATGTCGGAAAGCCTGGCGCGACCGCGGCTTTTCAGGTCTTCCTGAACCGCGGCAACATCGACCTTGTGATAATGCGTCGCATGCAGCGTCGCCGCCGTCGGCGACGGTACCCAGGCAGTGTTTGCGCCCGCCCTCGGATGCGCAATCTTCTGCTCCAACATCGCCGCCATCAGGTCAGGCATCGCCCACATGCCTTTGCCGATCTGCGCATGGCCGGAAAGACCGCATTCGAGGCCGATATCGACGTTCCAGTTTTCATAAGCAGCGATCCAGGCCGCCTGCTTCATGTCGCCCTTGCGGATCATCGGGCCTGCTTCCATCGAGGTGTGAATTTCGTCACCGGTACGGTCGAGGAAACCCGTATTGATGAAGACCACGCGATCCTTCGCAGCTCGAATGCTCTCCTTGAGGTTAACAGTGGTGCGGCGCTCCTCATCCATGATGCCCATTTTCATGGTATTGGGCTGCATGCCGACGAGCTTTTCGACGCGGGTGAAAATCTCGTTGGCGAAGGCCACTTCTTCCGGCCCATGCATCTTCGGCTTTACCACATACATGGAGCCGGCCCTGGAGTTCTGGCGTCGCCCGGAAGGGCCAACGTCGTAGAGCGCAATGAGCGCTGTGACGACAGCATCCATGATACCTTCAGGAACCTCGCGGCCATCCCGATCAAGGATTGCCGGATTGGTCATGAGGTGACCGACATTGCGGACCAGCATCAGCGACCGGCCCGGCAGCGTGAGCGCGGAGCCATCGGGTGCTGTATAATAGCGATCCGGGTTGAGGCGGCGTGTGAAGGTGCTGCCGCCCTTGGAGACCTCCTCCGTCAGGTCGCCGCGCATCAGGCCAAGCCAGTTGCCGTAAACCAGCACCTTGTCCTCGGCATCGACGGCGGCAACCGAATCCTCGCAATCCATGATGGTGGTCAAAGCGGATTCAAGGATGACATCAGATATGCCTGCCCGATCGCCCTTACCGATGTCGGTTGTTGGATCGATGACGATCTCGGTGTGCAGGCCATTTTTGCCGAGCAGGATCGTTGCGGGCTTCGCCGCGTCGCCTGTGAAACCCTTGAACTGCGTTTCGTCCTTGAGGCCGGTCGTGGCATCGCCAACGACAAGCCGCAGCAGGCCGTCAACGATTTCGAAGCTGGTGACGCCAGACCAGCTGCCGCTTGCGAGCGGCGCGGATTCATCGAGGAAGTTGCGCGCCCACTCGATAACCTTCTCGCCGCGCTTCGGATTATAGCCCCTGCCCTTTTCCGCACCCTTGGCTTCGGAAATGGCATCGGTGCCGTAGAGCGAGTCATAGAGCGAACCCCAACGGGCGTTCGCGGCATTCAGCGCGTAGCGTGCATTCATAACGGGAACAACGAGCTGCGGCCCGGCAACAACGGCTATTTCCGGATCGACATTGGTTGTTTCGACCTGGAAAGCCGGTCCCTCCGGCAGAAGATAACCGATTTCCTTCAGGAATGCCTCGTAGCCCTCGAAATCCGATGGTGCTCCGTTCTCTCGGTACCAGCCGTCAATTTTTTCCTGCAGCGCGTCGCGCTTGGCAAGCAGCTCGCGGTTCTTCGGAGAGAGCTCATGAACGATGGCCGAAAAGCCTTCAAAAAAAGCCTCGCTGCTGAGACCCGTGCCGGGAAGCACATCGTCTGTCAAAAAGGCATACAGCCTGTCGTCAATGGAAAGACCGAATTTATCCGTGCGGCTCACATGCGCCTCCTCTATTCTGAAGACACAGATTGGACGCTGAGGCGGCTGCTCGTCAATTGCGGCGGATCGCCAAATATTATTTCCATTATGGAAACAATCTGGCGGATATAAGTCTTTTCCTACAAGAGACCCTGGAGATCCTTGATACGGTCATTCACCAGCCAGCCGTAGTAATTCTCTTCCGGCAACGACGGCTGTTCTCCGCTTGCGGCACGCTGGCGGTTCTTCTGCGCCAGGACCGCCGCGCGCTGCTGCGATCCCCCGACATTATAGAGTGTCGAGGTCAGGCCGGGATTTTTCGAGATATCCATGTCGGCGATCGACCTGTAGTCATCGATCGATTTGCGAATGGCGGCTGCCATGAAGGCAAGGGAGTGGTCCGGGTCCATGATTGACGTATAGACCGCTGCGGCGTCGTTCTCGTCCAGCTTCTCATAACCCGAGGTTCTCGCCACCATGTCGGACAGCATCAGCGCCGTCAGCGGATTGATCTGGCCAAGGCCGAAGGTCTGGCCCGCGTAAAATGGCTGGAAGAAAACCGCGCTGAACCGATTGTTAGGATAGGCAACGCCATCGACGGTCTTGCCGCGGAAGTTATCTTCCCAAACATCTTCGCGACAGTTCCAGAGGCTGTAGGAATCCTTCTTCGACTGGCATTTGGAAAACTGCGAATGCGTCAGAAACTGCGCGATCGTCTCGTCCTTGTATCCGAAACGGAAGCTGCCGCCGGCATAAGAGGCCGCCTTGACGTAATAGGACTGCAGCCTGTCATAGGCATCGACATTATAGGTGTGCTCGCCAACGATCGCGCCGATCATGTGGATCGGATCAATGCCGTAACGCGCCGCTGTCGACTTGATCTTGGCAATCAGCGCCTTGTCGGAAGACAAGAGATCAAGGACCTTCTTATATTTCCGCTCATAAGACGTATTGGAGGCCTTGGTTCTCTTTGCGGAAGCACCGGGGACGCCCGGCTGCTCGGCATTGCGGTTGCCGGGCGGTACGACCGTTGCGGCCTCAACATAGGAGGATGCGGTGACGGTGAACGTCAAAGCAGCGGCAAATGCCAAAAGAGTTTTGCGCACGAGCGAATGCCTTTTTTCAAGCCTGCGGCTAAGCCAGCACAGCTGCTGACAAACCTGATCATTCCACGAAAGCGGTTCCAAAGGGAATGCAGCCCTTCCCATAAACAAAATGCGGGCTGAATGCGAGATGAGGCGGATAAAATAAAAGAGTGCGGCAAATAAGGCCGCACTCCTCTTTCTTCGATCCCTGAAGTCTTCAGAGAATATAGCGCGAGAGGTCCGTATCGGCGGCGAGATCGCCGACATGTTTACGGACATAGTCCTGGTCGATCTTGACGGCGGAACCGCCACGATCCGGCGCGTTGAAGGAAATCTCGTCCAGAACACGCTCCATTACCGTCTGCAGGCGGCGGGCACCGATATTCTCGACCGACGAATTAAGATGAACTGCTACGTCAGCCAGGGCATCGATGGCGTCGTCGGTGAAGTCGAGATCCAGTTCTTCCGTTGCCATCAGCGCCTTGTACTGGCGGATAAGGCTTGCCTCCGTCTCCGTCAGGATACGGCGGAAATCCTCCCGGGTGAGCGGCTTCAGCTCAACGCGGATCGGCAGGCGGCCCTGAAGCTCCGGCAGCAGATCAGACGGCTTTGCCACATGAAAGGCGCCCGATGCGATGAAGAGGATATGGTCGGTTTTGACAGGCCCATATTTCGTTGACACCGTCGTGCCTTCGACCAGCGGCAGCAGGTCGCGCTGCACGCCTTCGCGCGAAACACCGGCGCCCATCCCGCCATCGCGGGCGGCGATCTTGTCGATCTCATCGAGGAAGACGATGCCGTCATTTTCAACCGACTTCACCGCCTCACGCTGGATCATTTCATTGTCCAGCAGCTTGTCGGATTCGTCGCGGATGAGATCGGCATAGGATTTCGACACCGTGGTGCGCACCTTCTTGGTGCGTCCGCCCATGGCCTTGCCGAACATTTCCGACAGGTTGAGCACGCCGATATTGGCGCCCGGCATGCCGGGAATTTCAAAACCGGGCATGCCCGATCCGCTATCGGCGACTTCGATATCGATTTCCTTGTCGTCCAACTCGCCGTCGCGCAGCTTCTTGCGGAAGCTTTCGCGCGTGCCCGGCGATGCGGTGGAGCCAACAAGCGCATCAAGCACCCGCTCTTCGGCGCTCTGATGCGCCTTGGCCTGCACTTCGGCGCGCTTCTTTTCGCGCACGAGCCCGATACCAATCTCGACCAGGTCGCGAATGATCTGCTCGACATCGCGGCCGACATAACCGACCTCGGTGAACTTGGTGGCTTCGACCTTGATGAATGGTGCGCCGGCCAGCTTGGCAAGGCGGCGCGAGATTTCCGTCTTACCGACACCGGTCGGACCGATCATGAGAATGTTTTTCGGCATGACTTCGTCGCGCAGGCTCTCATCGAGCTGCTGGCGGCGCCAGCGATTGCGAAGTGCGATCGCGACGGCACGTTTTGCATCATGCTGACCGATGATGTGACGGTCCAGTTCCGAGACGATTTCCCGGGGAGAAAAAGTGGTCATTCTGTCCTCTCGGCTTTCCTGTTCCGGCCGGCCATTCGGCCCGGCCCACAGGACCCATTGGTGAGAAATTGGCTTACTCGGCGTCGAGCGTTTCCACGACGAGATTGTGATTGGTGTAAACGCAGATATCGGCGGCGATATCGAGCGCCTGACGCGCCACGTCTTCGGCCGACTTGTCGGTATCCATCATCGCGCGGGCGGCGGCGAATGCATAATTGCCGCCGGAGCCGATGGCGATTGCGCCATGTTCAGGCTCCAGCACATCACCGTTGCCGGTAATGGCAAGTGTGGTCGATTTATCGGCCACCAGCATCATGGCTTCAAGATTGCGCAGATATTTGTCGGTCCGCCAGTCCTTCGCGAGCTCCACGGCTGCGCGCATCAACTGGCCAGGATATTGCTCGAGCTTCTTTTCGAGACGGTCAAGCAATGTAAAGGCATCCGCCGTTGCGCCGGCGAAACCAGCGATCACTTCGCCTTTGCCGATGCGACGAACCTTGCGGGCGTTACCCTTCATGACGGTCTGGCCGAGGCTTACCTGCCCGTCGCCAGCCATGACGACCTTGCCGCCCTTTCTGACTGTAATGATTGTTGTCATCAAACACCTGTCTGCCCTGCCGGGCCTGGAGTTAACGGACCGGGTTACGGCCCTTTTCGGGTTCTATGTAAGTCGGGTTTTTCCGATTGCAATCATCGGGATCGCACCGTGTTTCCCGCAGGTCAGCCAAGACGATGGAACAACTGGATATTTGTGTCCCGTGCTGATAAGGAACGGCAACATTTCCACGGAGCGGCCAAAATGGCAGAACGTAAAGGCGAGATTATCCGCAAGACCAACGAAACCTCGGTTTCGGTCCGCGTGGATATCGACGGCACCGGCAAATCGAAAATTTCCACCGGCGTGGGATTCTTCGACCATATGCTGGACCAGCTCAGCCGCCATTCGTTGATCGACATGGAGATCGAGGTCCAGGGCGACCTGCATATCGATGACCACCACACCGTGGAAGATACCGGCATCGCCATCGGCCAGGCGATTGCGAAAGCGTTGGGTGATCGGCGTGGCATCACCCGCTACGCCTCGCTCGACCTTGCCATGGACGAGACGATGACCAAGGCCGCCGTCGATATTTCCGGCCGGCCGTTTCTCGTGTGGAACGTCAATTTCTCCGCACCAAAGATCGGCACTTTCGACACCGAACTGGTACGTGAATTCTTTCAGGCGCTCGCCCAGAACGCCGGCATCACGCTGCATATCCTGAACCATTACGGCGCCAACAACCATCATATCGCTGAAACATGCTTCAAGGCTGTTGCCCGCGTTCTTCGCGCGGCAACCGAGATCGACCCCCGGCAGGCAGGCCGCGTTCCCTCCACGAAGGGCATGCTGGCCTGACGCCCAAGCTGTCAGGAAGCCCATGACAAGCTATCTCGTTCTGGAAGCCCCCAACGGGCCGGACAGGGACCACAAGACGACGCGCTTTATCGCAGATCGTTTCGTGTGGCTGGCTCTCTTTGCGCCATGGTTATGGCTTGCGATCAACCGGCTGTGGCTGGCGACAGCCATCGTTGTCATCGCGTTCTTTGCCGCCGGGCAGATCTCGACGTTCGCCGGGTTCGAACCTGCCGGGATTCTTTTTGGTCTCGCGACTGGGCTCATCACGGCGCTGGAGGGACGCGATTTTCTCGTCCGGCACCTGATCCGCAAAGGCTGGACGCTGACGTCAGTTGTTTCAGCGCCTGATCTTTCGAGCGCCGAAGACATCTATTTCTCCGGTCTCTCGGAAAATGCCGACGCAGTGGAACAGCTGTCACAGCCGGTCTGGACCCCTTCGCCGCAAAAGAGCGGCGACACAAACTTCGTCAACGATCCCGCCGGATCGTTTCTTTTCGACTTGAATGGAAGGCGCTGACATGCGTGTCGCGATCATCGACTACGGCTCGGGCAATCTGCGCTCGGCCACCAAAGCTTTCGAGCGCGCCGCGCGTGAAGCCGGTATCAACGCAACCATCGATTTGACCGACAAGCCCGATCACGTCGCCTCGGCGGACCGCATCGTGCTGCCCGGTGTCGGCGCCTATGCCGATTGCCGGGCGGGTCTGGATGCCGTTCCCGGCATGCATGCGGCACTCGTCGAAGCCGTCGAAAAAAAGGCCCACCCCTTTCTCGGCATATGCGTCGGCATGCAGCTCATGTCCTCCCGGGGGCTGGAAAAGACCGTGAGCAACGGACTTGGATGGATCGAGGGTGATGTTGTCGAAATGGCGCCGTCTGAACCTGGGCTCAAGATTCCCCAAATCGGCTGGAATACGCTGGAAATCCGCCACGCACATCCGCTGTTCGAGGGTATCAAGACTGGCGCGGATGGGTTGCACGCCTATTTCGTGCATTCCTATCATCTGGCGGCCAAGCATGCGACTGACGTCATCGCTACGACCAATTACGGGGGCGCGATGACGGCTTTCGTCGGCCGCGACAATATGGCGGGCGCGCAGTTCCACCCGGAAAAAAGCCAGACGCTCGGCCTCGCCCTGATTTCCAATTTCCTGCGCTGGAAGCCCTGACATGATCCTTTTTCCCGCAATCGATCTCAAAGACGGTGAGTGCGTTCGCCTGAAACTCGGCGATATGGACCAGGCCACCGTCTATAATACCGACCCCGGAGCACAGGCGAAGGCTTTCGAGGATCAAGGCTTTGAATGGCTGCATGTCGTTGATCTCAACGGTGCGTTCGCCGGCCAAACGGTCAACGGCGCGGCGGTTGACGCCATTTTGAAAGCGACGACAAACCCAGTGCAGCTGGGCGGCGGGATCCGCACGCTCGATCATATCGAGGCTTGGCTGAGCCGCGGCCTTGCGCGCGTCATTCTCGGCACCGTGGCGGTGCGCGATCCGGTTCTGGTCATTGAAGCCTGCAAGCGTTTCCCCGGCCAGGTCGCCGTCGGCATCGATGCCAAGGGCGGCAAGGTTGCCGTTGAAGGCTGGGCGGAAGCCTCCGAACTCGGTGTCATCGAGCTTGCCAAACGTTTCGAAGGCGCTGGTGTTGCCGCGATCATCTATACCGATATCGATCGCGACGGCATTCTGGCTGGCATCAACTGGGCCGCAACGCTGGAACTGGCCGACGCCGTCTCCATCCCGGTCATCGCGTCCGGCGGGCTTGCCTCCATCGATGACATCAAGCGCATGTTGCAGCCGGATGCGGTAAAGCTTGAGGGCGCTATTTCCGGCCGTGCGCTTTATGACGGTCGCATTGATCCCGCCGAGGCACTTGCCCTTATCAGGGCTGCGAAGGAGGCACGTGCATGACCCTCAAAGCCCGCGTTATTCCCTGCCTCGATGTCAAAGACGGTCGTGTCGTCAAGGGCGTGAACTTCGTTGATCTGATCGATGCGGGTGATCCGGTCGAGGCGGCGAAAGCCTATGACGCCGCGGGGGCGGATGAACTCTGCTTCCTCGACATCACCGCGTCTTCGGACAACCGCGATACGATCTTCGATGTGGTGTCGCGCACGGCCGATCATTGCTTCATGCCGGTGACCGTTGGCGGCGGCGTTCGCAGCGTTGCCGATATTCGCAAGCTTCTTCTTTGCGGTGCCGACAAGGTCTCGATCAATTCTGCCGCCGTCAAGGATCCCGATTTCGTCGCGCAGGCGGCCGACAAGTTCGGCAACCAGTGCATCGTCGTTTCCATCGACGCCAAGCGGGTTTCGAAAGATGGCGAGGCTGACCGCTGGGAAATCTTCACCCACGGCGGCCGCCAGCCGACCGGTATCGACGCCGTCGAATTCGCCATCAGGATGGTCGAGCGTGGGGCTGGCGAGTTGCTCGTCACCTCGATGGACCGCGACGGAACGAAGAGCGGCTACGATATCGGCCTGACGCGCAGCATTGCCGATCAGGTCCGCGTGCCTGTCATCGCCTCGGGCGGCGTCGGCACGCTGGATGATCTGGTGGCGGGTGTTCGTGATGGCCACGCAACGGCAGTGCTTGCCGCTTCCATCTTCCACTTCGGCACCTATTCGATCGGTGAAGCCAAGAACTACATGGCCGAGCATGGCATCGCCATGCGTCTCGACTGATTGCAGGATTTCCCCATGAGCGCATTTACCCTTTCCGATCTGGAGCGCATCGTCGCAACCCGCGCCGCCGCATCTCCTGACGAATCCTGGACGGCCAAGCTGGTTGCGGCCGGTCAGGAGCGCGCCGCGAAAAAACTCGGCGAAGAGGCGGTGGAGACCGTTATTGCCTCCATCGCCAAAGATCGCGATGGGCTGAAAAACGAGGCCGCCGATCTACTTTACCATCTGCTTGTCGTGCTGAAGATTGCCGATATTCCACTTGCGGACGTTTTTGCCGAGCTTGAGCGGCGCACAGGCCAGACCGGCCTTGCGGAAAAGGCGGCGAGGCCGACGTCATGAATGTCACGGCAGGCAGCGGGGAGAGAGGCATGCCAGGCACACTCGATCATTTTCGTGCGGACGAATATTCGCCCTATCACTTCTTCAGTTCCGAAGAATGGGCTAAATTCCGCGCCGATACGCCGTTGACCCTGTCTGCGGACGAGGTCAAGCGGCTGCGTTCGCTGGATGATCCGATCGATCTGGACGAAGTGCGGCGCATCTATCTCTCGCTGTCGCGCCTGCTGTCATCACATGTCGAAGCGTCGCAACTGCTGTTCGAGCAGCGCAACCGCTTCCTCAACATGGCTGACGTCAACAAGACGCCTTTCGTCATTGGCATTGCCGGTTCCGTCGCTGTTGGAAAATCCACGACGGCACGTATTCTGAAAGAGCTCCTGGCGCGCTGGCCTTCCAGCCCGAAGGTCGATCTGATCACCACGGACGGCTTTCTTTATCCGAACGAGGTTCTGCGGCGGGAGAACCTGATGGAACGCAAGGGTTTTCCGGAAAGCTATGACATTGGCGCGCTGCTGCGGTTCCTCTCGGCAATCAAGGCCGGTCAGCCGAATGTGAAGGCGCCGCGCTATTCGCACCTGACGTATGATGTGCTGCCCAATGAATACACGGTTGTCGACCAACCCGACATCCTCATTTTCGAAGGCATCAACGTGCTGCAATCGCGTGATCTGCCGGCAGGCGGGCGCATCGTGCCGATCGTTTCCGATTTCTTCGATTTCTCGATCTATATCGATGCCGACGAGGATTTCATTCACAACTGGTATGTGAACCGCTTCATGAACCTGCGGCAGACCGCCTTCCGCGACCCGAATTCCTTCTTCAACCGTTATGCGTCGATCAGTGAGGAGGCAGCGCTCAGCATCGCCGAGGGGCTCTGGCAGAACATCAACCTAAAGAACCTGCGCCAGAACATTGTCCCCACGCGCCCGCGGGCGGATCTCATTCTGCGCAAAGGCAAGAACCACCTGATCGACACGGTTGCGCTTCGTAAGCTCTGAAAATCAAGTACCCTCGGATTAGTCGCCGGAGGGCTTGCCTCGCATTTTCTTGATATCCGAACGGCCGGACTTTGCCTTCAAACGACGCTCTACCGAGCCTTTAGTCGGCTTCGTGGCCTTGCGAACAGGCGGCGGTGGGGCCGCGGCTTCCAGGATCAAATCCTTTAGCCGCTCCCGCGCGTCTTCACGATTGCGCTCCTGACTGCGAAAGCGGCTGGCCTCGATCATCAGCACGCCCTCTTTCGACACGCGCCTGCCACCGAGACGCAGCGAATTGGCCTTCACCCGGTCCGAAAGGGATGGCGAATTGGCGATGTCGAAAAACAGCTGAACCGCGGTCGAAACCTTGTTGACGTTCTGGCCGCCCGGCCCGCCGGCCAGCACGAATTGCTCCGTCAGCTCCCAGCCGGCGATGGTGATACGGTTGCTGATGTAAAGCGGGTCGCTGGCCATGATCTTTCTCCGCGCCCGTGATGCCACAGAACGCAAAAAATGAAAACAGCGGGAAACCAAGAGCACCCTGGCAAAAAGAAACCCGGCGCTCAGGCCGGGTTCCCCTCCTCCTCATATATGAGGCTTAACTCATTCAGCTGCGAGCAAAACGCCCGGTGCTGCGTCGCGAACCCTGCTGTCGACATGGTCTTCGAACTTGGTGAAGTTCGTGACGAACATCGAGACCAGCTTCTTCGCCTGGGCGTCGTAGGCGGCACCATCGGCCCAGGTGGAACGCGGATCGAGGATCGCGCTGTCGACACCGTCAAGCGACTGAGGAACGGCGAAGCCAAAATTCGCATCGGTGCGGAACTGGGCATTCTTCAGGTCGCCGGAAAGAGCAGCCGTCAGAAGCGCGCGCGTCGCCTTGATGGGCATACGCTTGCCGACACCATAAGCGCCGCCGGTCCAGCCAGTGTTGACGAGCCAGCAATCCACGCCGTGCTTGCCGATCAACTCACGCAGCAGGTTGCCGTATTCCGCCGGGTGGCGCGGCATGAAGGGTGCGCCAAAGCATGTGGAGAAGGTGGCTTCCGGCTCGGTCACGCCCTTTTCCGTGCCGGCGACCTTTGCGGTGTAACCGGAGAGGAAGTGGTACATGGCCTGCTCTGGCGTCAGCCGGGCGATCGGCGGCAGCACGCCGAAGGCGTCGGCCGTCAGCATGATGATCGTCTTTGGATGGCCGGCAATGCCGGTTTCCGACGCATTCGGGATGAAGTGCAGCGGATAAGCGCTGCGGGTGTTTTCCGTCAGCGAGTTATCGTTGAAGTCAGGAACGCGGTTTTCGTCCAGCACGACGTTTTCCAAAACCGTGCCGAAACGGTTGGTCGCAGCGTAGATTTCGGGCTCGGCTTCAGCCGAAAGTTTGATCGCCTTGGCGTAGCAACCGCCCTCGAAATTGAAGATGCCATGTTCGCCCCAGCCGTGCTCGTCATCGCCGATCAGCGTGCGTGCCGGATCGGCAGACAGCGTTGTCTTGCCGGTGCCGGAGAGGCCGAAGAAGACGGCGGAATCGCCCTCCGGACCGACATTCGCCGAGCAATGCATCGGCATGACGCCCTTGGCGGGCAACAGGTAGTTCAGAACCGTGAAGACGGACTTCTTGTTTTCGCCGGCATAGCTCGTACCACCGATCAGAACGAGGCCCTTGGTCAGGTCGCAGGCGATAACGGTTTCCGTACGGCATCCGTGGCGCACCGGATCAGCCTTGAAGCTCGGCAGATTGATGATGGTAAGCTTCTGGCTGAAGCCATCAAGCGCCTCGCGCTTCGGCCGGATCAGCAGATTACGGATGAAAAGCGAATGCCAGGCAAGCTCGGTGACGACGCGGGTCGGTAGTGCGTTTTCCTCATCGGCGCCGCCGATCAGGTCCTGCACATAGAGGGTCTTGCCGGCGGCATGCGACAGCATATCCTTATGCAGCAGGTCGAAGTGCGCCGGAGACAGCGGCTTGTTGTTATCCCACCAGATCGTGTCTTCGGTGGAGGCATCGCGAACGACGAATTTGTCCTTTGGCGAGCGGCCGGTGTGCTGGCCAGTGACGGCACGCAACGCTCCATCCACGGTCAGTTCGGCTTCGCCATTACGGATCGCGTGCTCGTATAACTCGCTTTCATTGAGGTTATAAAAGACGCGGGAGGCCTCGCCCAGTCCGAGTTCTGCGACTCCATTGGCAGGATTATGAACCCCAATCTCGTTCATGACGCGTTCCTTGTTGATGACGTAAGGCCGTTGAAATTTTCACGGAAAATACGTGGCGCCTTTCGGAAAGGCAAGGGGCTGACATTAAAAAACTTAGTGATTTCAATATATTAATCGATTTAAAAGATTTTATTTCTTTTTAAATCGGTTGAAGTCGCATTAAAATCCGGCTGCGGACCTTTTGTGAAAATCAGAAGCTGCGCCCCCTCGATTTCATGGCCATTTTTCCTTTGCCACAATTTGTTCCACCTTTATACTCAAGAGAGTGGCTCGCGGCGCGCAACCTTGGCTGGGTGGATGTCGGGAGTTACGAGAAAATGACGATGGAGACCAACTACATGCAGACGATCGCGCTAGTCGACGACGACCGGAATATTCTGACTTCGGTATCGATCGCGCTTGAAGCCGAGGGCTACCGGGTCGAAACGTATACGGATGGGGCTTCCGCGCTCGACGGGTTGATTGCCCGTCCGCCGCAGCTCGCCATTTTTGACATCAAGATGCCACGCATGGACGGCATGGAGCTTCTGCGGCGCCTTCGCCAGAAATCGGATCTGCCGGTTATCTTCCTCACCTCCAAGGATGAAGAGATCGACGAATTGTTCGGCCTGAAGATGGGCGCGGACGATTTCATCACCAAGCCCTTCTCGCAGCGCCTTCTGGTGGAGCGCGTCAAGGCGATCCTTCGCCGCGCCAGCAGCCGCGAAGCATCCGCTGCAACCGGCAGCGTGCTGAAACCGACTGCAGACCAGCAGGCGCGCACGCTGGAACGCGGGCAACTCGCCATGGACCAGGAGCGTCACACCTGCACCTGGAAGGGTGAGCCGGTGACGCTCACGGTGACCGAATTCCTCATCCTGCATTCGCTGGCGCAGCGGCCAGGCGTTGTCAAAAGCCGCGACGCGCTGATGGATGCCGCTTATGACGAACAGGTCTATGTCGACGACCGTACCATCGACAGCCACATCAAGCGCCTTCGCAAGAAGTTCAAACTGGTCGATGGCGACTTCGATATGATTGAAACGCTTTATGGCGTAGGATATCGCTTCCGCGAAGCGGCTTGAACGAGCCGACTCACGCTGAGGGGACCGCTCGATCCGGGGCGGTAAGGACTTGAATACGTGTTGAAGAAAACGCCGGAAAACGTCTCGGACAGTGACGATGCCGAAGATCGCGGCAGCGAACGCCGCCATCGTATCCATCCGCTGACGATCGTCCGGCGTATTTTCGGCAATGCGGTGTTTTCGAGCCTTACACGCCGCATCCTGTTTTTCAACGTGGCGGCGACGGTGGTTCTGGTCGGCGGCATTCTCTACCTCAACCAGTTCCGTGAAGGACTGATCGACGCGCGTGTGGAAAGTCTTCTGACACAGGGCGAAATCATCGCTGGCGCGGTCTCCGCTTCCGCCTCGGTCGATACCAACTCGATTACCATCAATCCGGAAAAGCTGCTCGAGTTGCAGGCAGGTCAGAGCATTACCCCTGCCCCCAATGACGAGGATTTGAGCTTCCCGATCAATCCCGAGCGTGTGGCGCCGGTCCTGCGGCGGCTGATTTCGCCGACGCGGACCCGCGCGCGGCTGTTCGATGCCGACGCCAATCTGCTGCTCGACTCGCGCCATCTTTATTCGCGCGGCCAGGTCCTGCGCTTCGATCTGCCACCGGTCACGCCGGAAACGCAGACATGGGGCGAATGGTTTACCAGCATGTTCAACCGCATGCTGCAGCCGAGCAGCCTGCCGCAATATAAGGAAGCGCCCGGCGGTGATGGTTCGATCTACCCCGAAGTCATGAACGCGCTGACCGGCGTCCGCGGCGCGGTCGTGCGCGTCACCGAAAAAGGCGAGCTTATAGTGTCGGTCGCCGTGCCGGTGCAGCGTTTCCGCGCGGTGCTCGGCGTTTTGCTGCTCTCGACGCAGGCGGGTGATATCGACAAGATCGTGCATGCCGAGCGCCTTGCCATCATGCGCGTCTTCGGCATTGCAACGCTCGTCAACATCGTGCTGTCGCTGCTCCTGTCATCCACCATCGCCACACCGCTCAGGCGTCTTTCTGCGGCGGCCATCCGCGTGCGGCGCGGCGCGAGAACACGTGAAGAAATCCCCGATTTCTCTGCCCGCCAGGATGAGATAGGCAATCTTTCGATCGCGCTGCGCGAAATGACGACGGCGCTCTACGACCGGATCGACGCCATCGAGAGTTTCGCCGCCGATGTTAGCCATGAACTCAAGAATCCGCTGACGTCGCTGCGCAGCGCCGTTGAGACCCTGCCGCGAGCGAAGACGGAAGAGTCGAAACAGCGCCTGACCGAGATCATTTTCCATGATGTGCGCCGCCTCGACCGCCTGATCAGCGATATTTCAGACGCGTCGCGGCTCGATGCGGAACTGGCGCGCGCCGATGCCTCGCCGGTTGATCTCGACGTGCTGATGAAGGGTCTGGTGGATATATCCCGCCAGATCAGCACCAAGAAGAAAACGGTGAAGATCGACTATGTTGTCGACCGGAAGGCCGGTGCGAAGACCTCCTTCGTGGTGAATGGTCATGATCTGCGCATCGGACAGATCGTGACAAACCTCATCGAGAATGCGCGCTCCTTCGTTGCCGAAGACAGCGGTCATATTAGCGTACGCCTTTCCCGCCATCGGGACCGCTGCATCGTTCAGGTGGAAGATAACGGACCCGGCATCCAGGCGGAAGATATCGACCGGATTTTTGAGCGCTTCTACACCGACCGACCGGCAAGCGAAGGTTTCGGCCAAAATTCCGGCCTCGGCCTGTCCATCAGCCGCCAGATTGCGGAAGCCCATGGCGGTAGCCTGCGGGCCGAAAACGTCGTCGACAAATACGGCGTGATCTCGGGTGCTCGCTTCACCCTGTCGCTGCCGGCGGCCGAAACTCATGAACGTTGAACGCTTCAACCTGCACGCCACTGCCATCGCTATCAAGAATACCGGGATCCTTTTCACGGGCCCCTCCGGCAGCGGCAAAAGCGAGCTGGCCTTCAGTTTTCTGACCGAGGCGGAACGGTGCGGTTTGCCCGCCGCGCTGATCGCAGACGATCAGATTTTCGTGTATCGCGATGGCGAAAAAATTATGGCCGAGCGGCCGGAAACGATCGCTGGCCTGCTGGAATTGCGAGGTAGTGGCATTGTGTCGCTAAAGAGCATCGCGTGTGCGCCACTGCATTTTGCCGTGACATCGGTTCTTTCGCCCGCAAATCCAAGACTTCCTGACGATGACGAGGTTCTGCCCCTGCCCTGTGGCGGGCATCTTCCGCTTCTGCGTATTCCGCTTTCCAGCCTGACGCCCTATGGAAAATTTGCTGCACTTGCTCAGAATCTTTTCAAGACGAATGTGAAGTGACTGCAATTCAGGCGATTTTAGGCTTGCGATTCGTATTTTCCTCATCAAGATGAAATCCCACCAATGGACAGGATTGCCGCGTTGCGATAGTCGGCAATGAGAGTGCGTGTGCAAGGGAGCATTTCATGATCGGACTAGTGCTTGTCACCCATGGCAAGCTGGCTGAGGAGTTTCGTCATGCGTTGGAGCATGTCGTCGGTCCCCAGAAATTGATCGAGACGGTTTGTATCGGTCCCGAAGACGACATGGATCAACGCCGGCAGGATATCATCGATGCCGTAGCGCGCGCCAATGATGGCAATGGCGTTATCATCCTGACCGACATGTTCGGCGGCACGCCGTCCAACCTCGCGATTTCAGTGATGAATAACGGAAACGTCGAAGTTATTGCCGGCGTCAATCTTCCGATGCTGATCAAGCTTGCAGGCGTTCGCAGCGAAGATAATATGGACAAGGCCCTTCAGGACGCGTCCGAGGCTGGCCGCAAATACATCAACGTCGCCAGCCGCGTCTTGAGCGGTAAGTAAGAAGTCAGCCCATGTCGCCACTCTCCCGGGAACTACCGATCATCAATAAACGTGGCCTGCACGCTCGTGCGTCTGCAAAATTCGTGCAGATGGTCGAGGGTTTCGACGCGACAATCACCGTATCCAAGGACGGCATGACGGTTGGCGGTACCTCCATCATGGGCCTGATGATGCTGGCGGCAAGCCCCGGCTGCAGCGTCTATGTCGAGGCAAGCGGCAATCAGGCGGAAGAGGCGCTGGCGGCGCTTGAGGCGCTTGTCGCCGACCGCTTCGGCGAAGAAGCCTGAACCGAAGCCATATAAAGACATAAAGACTTCTTTATATCATCATTGCCAGATCGTTCGTGGCCTGCTAAACCGCTGCTACGTTAAAAAGCCGTGCGGCAACGCGTGGCGCTTCTGATCTGGAGAACTTCATGAGCCTTGAGAAGGACTACATCGTCGCCGATATCAACCTTGCCGCATTTGGCCGCAAGGAGCTGGACATTGCCGAAACCGAGATGCCGGGCCTGATGTCCTGCCGCAAGGAATTTGGCGAAAGCAAGCCGCTGAAGGGTGCCCGCATCTCCGGTTCGCTTCACATGACGATCCAGACAGGCGTTCTCATCGAGACACTGAAGGAACTCGGCGCCGATATCCGTTGGGCTTCCTGCAATATTTTCTCGACTCAGGACCACGCGGCGGCAGCCATCGCGGCGGCTGGCATTCCTGTGTTTGCCGTGAAGGGCGAAAGCCTGACGGAATATTGGGAGTACACCGACAAGATCTTCCAGTGGACCGATGGCGGTCTCTCCAACATGATCCTTGATGATGGCGGCGACGCCACGATGTACATCCTGCTCGGCGCACGCGCTGAAGCCGGTGAGGACGTTCTGTCCAATCCCGGTTCGGAAGAAGAGGAAATTCTCTTCGCGCAGATCAACAAGCGGTTGAAGGCTTCGCCGGGTTGGTTTACCAAGCAGCGCGACGCCCTGAAGGGTGTGACCGAAGAAACGACGACCGGCGTTCACCGCCTCTATGATCTCAGCAAGAAGGGCCTGCTGCCCTTCCCGGCGATCAACGTCAACGACAGCGTCACCAAGTCGAAGTTCGACAACAAATACGGCTGCAAAGAGTCGCTGGTTGACGGTATTCGCCGCGCAACCGACGTGATGATGGCGGGCAAGGTTGCCGTCGTCTGCGGTTACGGCGATGTTGGCAAGGGTTCGGCCGCTTCGTTGCAGGGCGCTGGCGCCCGTGTGAAGGTGACCGAAATAGACCCGATCTGCGCACTTCAGGCTGCCATGGATGGTTTTGAGGTCGTTCGCCTGGAAGACGTCGTCTCTTCCGCTGATATCTTTATCACCACGACCGGCAACAAGGACGTCATCCGCATCGAGCATATGCGCGAGATGAAGGATATGGCGATCGTCGGCAATATCGGCCATTTCGACAATGAAATTCAGGTCGCTTCGCTGCGTAACCTGAAGTGGACGAACATCAAGCCGCAGGTCGACATGATCGAGTTCCCGAAGGGCAACCGCATCATCCTGCTGTCGGAAGGCCGCCTGCTGAACCTCGGTAACGCGACCGGCCACCCGTCTTTCGTCATGTCTGCTTCCTTCACCAACCAGGTTCTGGGCCAGATCGAGCTCTTTACCAAGCAGGGTGAGTACAAGAACGACGTTTACGTGCTGCCCAAGCACCTCGACGAGAAGGTTGCGCGCCTTCATCTTGAAAAGCTTGGCGTGCGTCTAACCGAACTTTCGGATGTGCAGGCAGATTATATCGGCGTCTCGAAGCAGGGCCCGTTCAAGGCTGAACACTACAGATATTAATTTCATAGTTAATATCCACCGATATTACACAATATCTAGATGCCGTGCGCTTGACAAAGCGCGCGGCATCTTTTTTGCGCGCTCCCTTCCCGCAGATTTATGAAGGCGGTATTGTCATCAGACTTGATTCGGACACGCCAAAGGGCGGCGGGGACGAAATGGGATGTCTTGTCGAAGATGCGGCACATAGGACGGAGACAGACCGGGGATGACGGTTCACAATTCGGATCTGCGCAAGCAGGTAGTTCAACGCGTTGAAAACACGCATGCGGGCGTGACACTGGGCGCGCAGGCGTTAGCGCGTTTTCGCGCCTTTCCGGACCGCACACCGGCCACGACCAATCCTGCGAATGTCTTCGCGCGATGCCGTCTGGCAATCCGCGTCATCCGTTCTGGCTTCTCACGCATGCACCTCCTGCTGTCGGGAACCGTTCTCACCGGCTCGGCGACCGCTGCAATGGCCCAGGATGGGCTGGTGGCAAAGACGGGTGCGCGGCTGTTCTCGTCCGGAGAAACAATCACCTATTCGCTTTTCGTTGGCATGATCTCCGCGACGCTGTTTTCCGTCGTCTGGCTCGTGCGCCAGCGCGGCAATATCGAGGCGGAAAGTAATGAGTACCGTCAGGCACTGGCACAATCCCACCATAAGATCGCAAAATACGAAGCGCTGATCTCCGACAAGAGCCGCCGCATCGTCATCTGGGATGGTGCAGACAGCCGCCCGGAATTTCTCGGCCAGTTGCCGGCTGAGACAGGGGTGCCGCAGGCGGATCACGATTTCCTCGCCTTTGGCCGCTGGCTGAAACCGGCATCCGCAGGCCAGCTTGAAAAATCAATCGAGAAGCTCCGCAGCAACGCCCAGAGTTTCGACCTCACCATCGAGACGCAGCGCGGCGAAGTGGTCGAAGTGCAAGGCCGGGTCTCAGGCGGCAACGCCTTTGCACGCTTCATCGCGCTCAACAATCTGCGCGCGGAACTTGCCGAATTGCAGGTGGAGCGCGAGCGCCTTATCGCTTCGGTCTCCACCTTTCAGGAGCTTCTCGATTCCATCGAACAGCCCGTGTGGCGGCGAAATGGGGACGGTGAACTTATCTGGGTGAACCACGCCTATGCTCAGGCGGTGGATGCACGCAACGCGGCCCAGGCCGTTCAGGAAAAGCGCGAATTGCTGAGCACCGTGACGCGCCAGAAGATTCGCGCCACGGCGACGCCTGAATCTCCCTATCACGACCGGATTTCAACGGTGGTGTCCGGTAACCGCAGCTTCTTCGACGTCGTCGATATCAAGACAGCCGGTGGCTCGGCTGGCATCGCGATTGATGCGACGGAAGCCGAGACCATCAGCGAGGAACTGAAGCGTGTCCTGAAAAGCCACGCGGAGACGCTCGATCATCTGGCAACGCCAGTCGCCATTTTCGACGGACGGCAGCGGCTGCAGTTCTACAATCAGGCATTCGCCACTCTCTGGGGCTTCGATCTCGTGTTCCTGGAGTCCGGCCCCGATAATTCCGAGCTTCTCGACAGGCTGCGCACCGCCGGCAAGTTGCCGGAGCAGTTGAACTGGAAGAACTGGAAGGAAACGGCGCTCTCCGTTTATCGGTCGCTCGATACCAAGACTGACCTCTGGCATCTGCCGAACGGACAGACGCTGCGCGTCATCGCCACAGCCCATCCGCAGGGCGGCGCGACATGGGTCTTCGAAAATCTGACCGAACAGGTCGATCTGCAGATGCGCTACAACACCTTGGTCAAGGTGCAGGGCGAAACCATCGATCATCTTGCCGAAGGTGTCGCCGTGTTCGGTGCGGATGGACGCATCCGGCTGTCAAACCCGGCATTCCGGGCGCTCTGGGGCGTGACGGCGGAACAGGCGGAAACCGGCACCCATATCCGCGCCATAGAGACCGCCTGTGCGCCATCTTACGACGGGCCGGACGGCTGGCGCTCCTTCAGCCAATTCATCACCAGCTTCGACGATGCGCGGCCTTCCCGACAGGGAACGCTGGAACTGCTTTCCGGGCTCGTGCTTGATTATGCCATCATCCCGCTTCCCGATGCGCAGACCATGCTGACCTTCGTCAACATGACCGACAGCGTGCGCGCCGAGCGCGCGCTCAAGGAAAAGAACGACGCGCTGCTGAAGGCCGACGAGCTGAAGAACGATTTCGTCCAACATGTTTCCTATGAGCTTCGCTCGCCGTTGACCAACATCATCGGCTTCACCGATCTTCTGAAGACGCCCGGGATTGGCGAATTGACGGAGCGGCAGGCGGAATATCTCGATCATATTTCCACCTCATCCTCGGTCCTCCTGACCATCGTCAACGACATCCTCGATCTGGCGACCGTCGATGCCGGCATCATGCAGCTCAATTATTCGGATAATGACCTGAACGAGCTGCTAGACGATGTGTCGGTGCAAATCGCCGACCGCCTGCAGGAAAGCGGCATTTCGCTCGAAATCGTTGCACCCGCCCATCTCGGCAGTCTGGTAGCCGATCACCAGCGGCTGAAGCAAATCCTCATCAAGCTGCTGACCAATGCGATCAATTTCGCGCCGGAGGGCTCTTCCGTCCAGCTTTCCTGCCAGCGCAGCGAAGGCGACTTCGTTTTTTCCGTGGCGGACAAGGGTCCGGGTATCCCCGAGGACATGTTGAAAACGGTCTTTGATCGCTTCTCGACACGCGGGAACGGCGGGCGGCGCACGGGGGCGGGCCTTGGCCTCTCCATCGTCGAAAGCTTTGTCAGCCTGCACCACGGCACGGTCAGCATCGACAGCCGCCCCGGCAACGGCACCATCGTGACCTGCCGTATCCCTTCCGCCACCCGGCCGCATTCCATCGCCGCAGAATGAGTGAAGACACCTCGCCGATCACCATCTCCCTTGAGGGAGAAAAGGACACCATCAGGCTCGGTGAAGACTTGGCGCTGGCTCTGAAACCTGGCGATTGCCTCGCTCTAATCGGCGATCTCGGCGCCGGCAAATCGACACTCGCCCGCGCCTTCATCCGGGCAATGGCCGATGAGCCCAACCTTGAGGTTCCCAGTCCCACCTTCACCCTTATTCAGACCTATGACGCCCGTATTCCTGTCGCCCATCTCGATCTCTACCGTCTCTCCGACGTGTCAGAACTGGACGAGCTGGGAATAGACGAGATGCTGGAGGACGGCATCTGCCTGATCGAGTGGCCGGACATCGCCGCCGAGGTTCTGCCGGCCCAGCAGACCATTCTCCTGCGGCTGACACATGCTGGCAACGGTCGCCTTGCGACAATCGAGGCGCCGGCGCAAGCGCGAAGCCGGCTCGACCGTGTCTTCGCAATTCGCAAATTCTTAGGCGATCATGGTAGGGCGGACGCCGCTCGCCGCTTTCTCAGCGGTGATGCTTCCACCCGGGCCTATGAGACGATCTCCGCTGATGGAGCGGATCTGATCCTGATGGACTGGCGGCGCCCGATGAGAGGCGCGATCGTTGCGGACGGCAAAACCTATGCGGAAATTGCGCACCTCGCCCAGGATGCCCGCCCCTTCGTTGCAATAGGCGATTATCTGAAAGACATGGGGTTTTGCGCCCCGGACATCCTTGCCGTCGATTTGGATCAGGGCATTCTCCTGCTTGAGGATCTCGGACGGGAGGGCGTGCTTGCTTCCGATGGCACGCCGATTGAGGAGCGTTATCTTCAAAGCGTCGCCTGTCTCGCCGCTCTTCACCAGACGCCGCCGCCGAACTTGCTGCCGATGCGCGACGGCGGCACCTACGAAGTTCCGCCGTTTGACCGCGAGGCGATCAAGATAGAAGTCTCGCTTCTCGTGGAATGGTACCTGCCGCACAAGCGCGGCAAGCCACTGACCGATAGCGAGAAACAGGAGTACAACGCGATCTGGGACGGCCTGATCGATTCGCTTGCCGGCTGCGAAACAGGGCTTCTGCTGCGTGATTTCCACTCTCCGAACATTCTCTGGCAGGCCCGGAATGAGGGAGTCCGGCGGGTCGGTCTCATCGATTTCCAGGACGCGATGATTGGCCCCACCGCTTATGATCTCGCTTCCATCGTTCAGGATGCGCGGGTCACCATCTCTCCGGAACTGCAGGCACGCCTGCTCTCCCATTATATGAGCCGAAGAAAAACGGTGGCTTCGTTCGATGAAGCCACGTTCCTCAAGGCTTTTGCCATCATGTCGGCGCAGCGTAACTGCAAACTCGCCGGCATCTGGGTGCGGCTGTTGGAACGGGACGGAAAACCGGGCTATATGAAGCATATGCCGCGGACGTTCCGCTATCTTCGTGCAGCGCTGTCGCATCCCGATCTGGCGCCGCTTAAGCAGTGGTGCCTTCGCATGGGCATGGATTTCAACGACGAACACGGTTGAGCAGAATGACGATCAAAAACGCGATGGTGCTGGCCGCCGGGCTGGGCACGCGCATGCGGCCGATTACGGATACGATCCCTAAGCCGCTCGTGAAAATCGCCGGTAAGCCAATGATCGACTATGCTCTCGACTCCCTAGTGGAAGCTGGCGTCGAAACCGTCGTGGTGAATGTTCACCACCATGCCGACCAGATGATTGCCCATCTGGGGGCCCGCCCGGATGTCGAAATCCTGATTTCTGACGAGCGGTCGCAGTTGATGAATTCCGGCGGCGGGCTTGCCAAAGGCCTGAAGCTTCTGGAACCCGGCCCCGTCTTCGTCATGAATGCCGACCTTTTCTGGATCGGCGAAATGCCGAATGCGGTCAGCAACCTGCGCCGGTTAGCACATTTTTTCGATCCGACGCGCATGGACATGGCGCTCCTCTGCGTTGACATGGACCGTACCACCGGCCACAACGGAAAGAAGGATTTCAACCTCGCAGATGATGGAAAGCTGACACGCTATCGCGATCGCGATCCGTTTCCCGTTGTTTATGCCGGTGCCATCGCCATGAATTCGCGTCTCCTGGACGATGCCCCTGACGACGCCTTCAACCTCAATATCTATTTTGATCGCGCCATTGAAAAAGATCGGCTCTTCGGCCTTTCTCTTGATGGACACTGGATTACCGTCGGCACGCCCGACGCGATTGATGATGCCGAAGGCATCATCCGGCAATTCACGGAAAAGCGCTCTGCATGACGGTCTCCCACCACGCAAGACGCGTCCTGACGATCGCTGCGGGAACCCCGTTCCTCAGAACGCTCGCAGAAACGCTCTGCGAGGGGACATTGACAGCCGACTATCTATATGACGCTGCCGATCCGCTTTCGCTCGCGAGGGTGACGATCTATGTGCCGACACGGCGCTCCGCCCGCGTATTGCGATCCGAATTTGTTGATCTGCTGGGAGGCCGATCCGCCATCCTGCCGTTGATCCGCCCCCTTGGGGAAACGGACGACGATAGCGGGTTTTTCGATATCGAAAATCCTGAGATCATGGATCTGGCGCCGCCGATTTCCGGCACCGGCCGGCTGATCGAGTTGGCGCGCCTCATCCTCGCCTGGCGCAACAGCCTGCCTGACGCTATCCGGGCGATCCACTCGGATTCGCCGCTCGTCGCTCCCGCGAGCCCCGCCGATGCCATCTGGCTCGCGCGCGCGCTCGGCGAGGTTATCGATGCGATGGATACGGAAGAAAAGGATTGGGAAGCGCTTCAGCACCTCGATACCGGCGAGCATGCCCAGTGGTGGCAGCTGACCGCGGATTTCCTGAAGATCGCGAGTGTCTTCTGGCCTGCGCGGCTTTCCGAACTCAACCGTTCTTCGGCCGGCAGACATCGCAACGCTATTCTCAGGGCCGAAGCGAACCGGCTGACAAACCTGCCGAATACGGGGCCGATCATCGTCGCTGGCTCCACCGGCTCCATCCCTGCCGCTGCCGATCTCATCGCCGCCGTCGCCGCCCTGCCCCAGGGTACCGTCGTGCTTCCCGGGCTCGATCTCGCCATGCCAGAAGAGCAATGGCAGGCGATCGCCGAAGACCCGACCGACCCGTCCAGCCGAACGCATTCGCAATATGGACTTTACATGCTTTTGCAGAAACTGGGCATTGTCCGGGACGATGTCGTTCAGATCGGCATGCTCGACCACGATCTTGAAAAACGGTCTGCGGTATTCTCCGCCGCGCTGGCACCCGCCAAGTCCACGAGCGACTGGAACCGCTGGCGCGAGGAACGGCCCGCAGGCTTTATTCACGGCGCTTTTGAGAACGCGACACTGATAGAAGCCGCCAATGAGCGCGAAGAGGCGACCGCCATCGCTGTCGCCTTGCGTTTAGCATTACAGGCGCCGGGCGCCGGGCGACCATCGCAAGCGGCGCTGATCACGCCTGATCGCGGTCTTGCCCGGCGCGTGGCGACGGAGTTGCAGCGCTTTGGCATCGAGGCCGACGATTCAGCCGGCACGCCACTCTCGGCAACACCGCAGGCTGGGCTGACCCAACTGGCGCTCGAAGCGATCCTCAGGCCCGGTGACCCGGTGCCGATCATTTCGCTCTTGAAGCATCCCCTCGCCCGCTTCGGTCTTTCCGACGATGCTTTTGTCGCAGCGTCAAAGGCGCTGGAGTTGATCGCGCTGCGCGGCGGTCGCGTCGAAACGGAAATTGGCAATCTCGAAGCTGTTCTCGATGCGCAACTTATGGCGCAAAGCGACGATCGGCACCCGCCCGCCTGGCGGTTTGCGCTGCCGGAGGCAAGCGTCGATTTGGCCCGCGATCTTGCCCGGCGCATCGCGAATGCCACCGAGCCGCTGTCTTCCGCCTTTGTTCGGCGTGATCGCTCCGGCCGAGCCTTTACCGACAAGCTGCCACTCTCCGATTGGGCTGCCCGGACAGGCCGCGTTATCGAAGCCATCTGCGCTGATGACGCCAACGATCTTTCGGCCCTTTGGTCCGGAGAAGCAGGCGACAAGCTTTCCAGCCTGTTTGCCGAGTTGATGGAAAGTGGCGACATCCTCGATGCGGACGGGCCGCAATGGATCGATATTTTTGCTGCCCTCGTGGCCGGCGAATCGATCAAGCCACGATCGATGCGACATCCGCGCGTATTCATCTTCGGTGCCCTTGAGGCTCGCCTTCTAAGCGTTGACACCGCTGTCATCGGCGGCCTCAACGAAGGGCTCTGGCCCGGTCAGACTGCCAACAATCCTTTTCTTTCCCGAAGCATGAAGACAGCAATCGGGCTGGAACCTCCGGAACGGCGCATTGGGCAGCTGGCGCATGATTTCGAAATGGCGAACGGCACAAGGCAAATCTTTTACACCCGGGCGCTGAGGCAGGGCTCGACGCCCGCCGTGGCCTCGCGCTGGCTGCAGCGGCTTCTGGCGCTGGGCGGCGAGGATTTCGCCGAACGTCTCAGAAACCGCGGCGAGACCTATCGCCACTGGGCAGGCCTGATGGACGAGAGCATCGAGCAGGAGCCTGCCAAGCGTCCTGCCCCCAAACCGCCGGCCGCGCTGCAACCGACGCGTTATTCCTTCAGCGAAGTGGGCCGCCTGCGGCGCGATCCCTATTCGATCTACGCCCGGCGCATCCTCCGGCTCGACCCGCTGGATCCCTTCAACCGCGATCCCAATGCCGCAGATCGCGGGACCCTTTATCATCGGATCATTGAGCGTTATTCGCGTGAGGCTCATGTGCCTGGTACCCCGGCGTCACTCGACGCGATGCAGCGCATTCTCGATGAATGCTTCGATGCAGAGAACCTGCCTCCCCATGTCGACGTCATCTGGCGACCGCGTTTCGCGGCGGTTGCCCGCGCCTTCATCGACTGGGAAAAGGAACGGCATCCCTCCGTCCGACGCAGTTTTTTCGAGGCGCGGGCTGGGCAGGAAATTCCGGAGGCAGCAATAAGGCTCACGGGCGTCGCCGACCGCATTGATATCAAGACCAGCGGTCAGGCGGATATCATCGACTACAAGACGGGCCTTGCCCCATCGGTCAATCAGGCGCGCGCGCTGCTTGATCCGCAGCTTGCGCTGGAAGCCGCAGCACTCATGCGCGGGGCCTTCCGAGAAGCGGGATCACCAACGCCTGAAAATCTCATTTATGTGCGGTTGCGGCCGGGCGACCGCTTTTTTCCCGATCAGGTCAATAATGAACATTCTAGCCGCAGCGGCAAAAGGCCACCAAAGTCAGCTATCGAGCTGGCAACGGAATCGATCGAGCAATTAGCGAAATTTGTCCGCTCCCTCCGCGAGGGCGAAAATGGCTTTGCCTCACGCCTGGTGCCGGAAGAGCAGCAATCCTACGGCGGCGAATATGATCACCTCGCCCGTGTCTCGGAATGGTCAACGGCAGAACCGGGAGATGGCGATGACGATTGATCCCCTTGACGCCGGCCCCGCCGCCGATACGCCCGAAAGCTGGATCGACTGGACCAGCGCGCGGCAGCGGCTTGCCTCCGACCCTTCCAGCTCCGCCTGGGTGTCGGCCAATGCCGGCTCCGGCAAGACCCATGTGCTGACCCAGCGGGTCATTCGCCTGCTGCTTGCAGGGTGCCGTCCAGCAGCCATACTCTGCCTCACCTATACCAAGGCCGCGGCCTCGGAAATGTCGAGCCGCGTCTTCGACCGGCTGGCGGAATGGGTGACTTTGCCGGATTCCGACCTCAAGGACCGTATTACGGCGATCGAGGGCCGTGTGCCGGATCGCATCAAACTCGCGGAAGCAAGGCGGCTGTTTGCAAAGGCGCTGGAGACGCCGGGTGGCCTTAAAATCCAGACCATCCATGCCTTTTGTGAAGCCCTGCTGCACCAGTTTCCGCTGGAGGCGAATGTCGCTGGCCATTTCTCCGTCCTTGATGACCGCGCCGCGACCACGCTTCTGGCCGAGGCACGGCGTTCCCTTCTCACGGCTGTTTCGTCCGGCGGCGATACCGCGCTCGCGCAGTCGCTTGCCTATGTCCTCGATATCGCTGACGAAAGCGGGCTGGAGGCGCTGCTCTCCGCCATCATCGCCAATCGCAGTGCGCTGCGCGGCTTTCTTCTGGAGGCGCAACGCTCAGGCGGGCTCGACGCTCGCCTGAGACAGGACATGCAGATCGCCGCTGGCGAAACCGAGCAAAGCGCAGCTGCCGCCTTCTGGCCGCTTCCGGGTCTTTCCGGACTGGCGCTCGACACCTACCTCACGCTTGCGGACGAGGTTGGCGGCTCCCGTGTCATTGAGGTTGCTTACGCGTTGAGAGAAGCCAGGCGTCAGACCGATCCCCTCCGGCGGATGGAATTCGTCGAGGCGGCGCTGCTGACGGGAAAGGGCGAAAAAAAGTCGGATCCCTATGTCATCAACAAGGCGATGCAGAAATCCGCGCCCGATCTCGTTGATGCCCTGACTCTGGCGCGGGACCACGTGGTGGCCTGTCGCAACCGGTACCGGCTGGTGCGGATGCTGGGCGCAACCAAGAGCGCGCTCGTGCTGGCCGAGCGGTTGATCGGCGATTTCGAGGATCTGAAAAAGCAACGAAGCCAGCTCGATTTCGAGGACCTGATCGAGCGCGCCGCCAATCTGCTCAATCGGGATACGGCCGGCGCCTGGGTTCACTACAAGCTCGATCAGGGCATCGACCATATTCTCGTTGACGAAGCGCAGGACACAAGCCCGGTGCAATGGTCGATCATCCAGTCGCTCGCAGCGGATTTTTTCACCGGTGAAAGCGCCCGCGTGGGGCGTCGCACGCTCTTTGCCGTGGGCGATGAAAAGCAGTCGATCTATTCTTTTCAGGGCGCAAGGCCGGAACGCTTCTCGCAGGAACGCGACGAGACCAAGAGGCGTGTCGACGCGGTCGAGCAGGCGTTTCACCGCATTCGCCTGCCGCTATCGTTCCGCTCGACGGAGGATGTCCTTGCCGCGGTTGATCAGGTTTTCTCCGATCCGAAAAACGCGAGTGGCCTCAGTGCGGACAACGAGCCGGTGGAACACAGATCGAACCGCGCGGGACATCCCGGCACGGTAGAGGTGTGGGATATGGTGGCGCCCGAGACCACGGAGGATGAAGAGGACTGGACGGCACCCTTTGATGCATTGCGGGAAAGTGCCCCCGCTACCATTGTCGCGCGCCGCATTGCCGCCCGCATCGCGGATATGATCGGACGAGAAACCATCATTGAGAAGGGTGTGGAGCGCGCCGTTGAACCCGGCGACATTCTGGTTCTGGTGAGAAAACGTCATGCCTTCGTCAATGCCCTGACCCGCGAGTTGAAGCGTCGTAAGAATATTCCCGTTGCCGGTGCCGACCGTCTTCGCCTGACCGACCACATTGCCGTCCAGGATCTCCTGGCGCTTGGCCATTTCGTCGTGCTGCCTGAAGATGATCTTTCGCTGGCTGCGCTGCTGAAAAGCCCGCTCTTCAACCTCACGGAAGACGACGTTTTTGACATTGCCGCGACGCGGTCTGAGACGGAGAGCGTCTGGAATAGGCTGCAAGTCCTCTCCCGAGAGGAGAACAGCGCGCTTGCGGATGTTGCCGCCAAGCTCGAAGGCTTCATCGCCCTGTCGAAGACAGCAACGGTACATGACTTCTTTGCGACGGTTCTCACCCTGCATGATGGACGTAAGAAATTCCTCGGAAGACTCGGCAACGAGGCGAGCGACGTTCTGGATGAGTTCCTCTCCTTCGCGCTCGATCACGAAAGAACGGGACTGCCTGGCCTTCAGGCCTTTCTCTCCGTTCTGGAAACCGATTCCCCAGAGGTGAAGCGCGAGCAGGACAAGGATCGCGGCGAAGTTCGCATCATGACCGTGCATGCCTCAAAAGGCCTTGAGGCGCCTGTGGTCTTCATCGTTGATGGCGGATCGAAGGCCTTCAACCATAGCCATGTCCCGAAACTGCGTTTCGTTGAAACTGACGCCGACGCATTTCCGGTCTGGCTGCCGGGCAGCGGGTTCTCCAATCATCTCATTCGCGCCGACGACGAGCGATTGAAAACCGCCGCCGAGGACGAATATCGACGGCTGCTTTATGTGGCCATGACGCGTGCTGCAGATCACCTTGTCGTGTGCGGCTACCGTGGTCGGAAAGACAATCCGGAATGCTGGCACGCCATTGTCAAGGCGGCACTTGCCAACAATGAAGACCATTGCAGGCCGGAGCTTTTCAGAGCCGACGGCGAGGAGTGGCAGGGGCTTGTCTGGCGGAAGTCTGAAGCACGCTCCGCGCCTGCGCCGCGCAAAGTGGTGGAACCCGCGCAGCAGGAAGGTGATGCGCTTCCTGCCGGCATTCTTGAACCGCTGCCTGCGCTGCCTTCACTGCCAAGGCCGCTTAGTCCTTCCGGTGCCGGCACCATCATCGATGACGGTGCGGATGATCTTGCGGTGCGCTCGCCCCTGTTCGGCGAAAAAGCCGATGTCTCGTCACTTGCCCTGCAACGTGGACGGCTGGTCCATCGCATGTTGCAGGCGCTCCCGGATTTGCCGGAAGCCGAGCGGGACGAGGCAGCGCGGCGTTACGCAGAAAGGGCGGCGCGGTTTTGGCCAACGAAGGAGCGCGAACAATTGGTGGCAGCCGTTCTGCGCGTCATAGCCGAACCGGCGGTGCAGCAGGCCTTCTCGGCCAATAGCCGCGCAGAAGTTTCGATCATGGGAACGATGATCCTCGGTCGCCAGCAATTTGCCATTTCCGGTCGCATCGATCGTCTGGCTGTAGACGGCGAGAAGGTCATTCTGGTCGATTACAAGACAAACCGTGCCCCGCCGCGCAGCGCGAACGAAATACCATTTGCGCATATCGCGCAGCTCGCAATCTACCGCGAAATCCTTGCGCCGCTTTACCCAGGCAAGGAATTTGTCTGTGCGCTGATTTATACGGAAAATGCTGCCTTTATAGAGGTTGGCAACGATGCGATGAGAGATGCCCTTGCCGCAATAAAGACAAAGTGAGATACCGGGGCATTGAAATTTCGACGCTCCCGCATCACATCGATAGCGGAAAAGTTTATCTGAAAGGAGAGCCAGATATGGCTACCGTAAAAGTCGACGCCGCAAACTTCCAGTCCGAAGTGCTTGAATCCGCCGAACCCGTTGTGGTGGATTTCTGGGCAGAATGGTGCGGCCCGTGCAAAATGATCGCGCCGAGCCTTGAGGAAATCTCCTCTGAACTGGCCGGCAAGGTTAAGGTCGCAAAGCTTAACATCGACGAAAACCCAGAGCTCGCCGCCCAGTTCGGCGTCCGCTCCATTCCTACGCTTGCCATTTTCAAAAGTGGTGAAGTGGCTGACATCAAGGTCGGCGCCGCTCCCAAGACGGCGCTTTCTGCCTGGATTTCCAGCGCTGCATAAGCTGAAACGACCAAAATGAATAAAGCCCGGCATCGCTACCGGGCTTTTTCTTTATGGCGCCAAGCCGCCTAAGTGTTAGTCGGCCTTGCCAGTGAAGCGACCTTCGAAGGCGACGTCCGCCAGGGGCACGCGATTGCTCGGCACCTCCCGTTCCGCCAGATCCTCGGGAAGAACGGTTTTATCCGTCAGCGTCCCGATCGCAACTCCGGCCTCAACCCTGAACCCGTCGGGGATGTTGAGCTTCTCGACGATCCGGTCTTTAAAGATGCCACCCATGCCATGCGCATGATACCCAAGCAGATGGGCCTGCATTGCCAGCGAGAACCAGGCGGCGCCGGCATCGAAGGAGTGGCTAGCGGATGGCTTCTTCTCGCCGTCTCGCGAGATGGTGTGATCGCGGGAGATAACGAAGAGAAGAACGGACGCGTTCTTAGCCCATTTCTGGTTCCCCTCCATCAACAACTCCACGAAGAGTGTCCAGTCCTCGCTGCCCTTGTGGGCGTAGACGAAACGCCAGGGTTGCTGGTTCGACGCGGATGGCGCCCAGTGGGCGGCGTCCAGTATGGTCAAGAGATGCTCTTTCGGCATGGCGCTGCCATCGAAGGCACGTGGAGACCATCGATCCAGAAAGATAGGATCGACGGGATATTCAGATTGCCTGCTGTTGCTGTTCGTCACGGGACATGTCCTTTGTTTGACGGGATGAAGGTATTTTTTGAAACTCGGTATCGTCAAGGGGTGACAAGTATGAATGCATCGTTCATATATGCATCACATTGTCTGACAAGCGGGAGAGAGTTCCATGAAATTGATGCGTGTTGGCCAACCCGGCCAGGAAAAACCGGCAATCCTCGATGCGGAAGGAAAAGTCCGCGACCTGTCCGCCCATGTGAAGGATATCGGTGGGGATGCCATTTCTCCCGAGGGACTGGCGAAGATCGCGGCGCTCGATCTCAATACGCTTCCTGTTCTAAGCGAAGATCGCATCGGTGCATGCGTTGCCGGAACCGGAAAGTTCATCTGCATCGGTCTCAATTTCTCCGATCATGCCGCCGAAACCGGCGCGACTGTGCCGCCGGAGCCGGTCATTTTCATGAAGGCCACCTCCGCTATCGTGGGTCCGAACGATAACGTGGTCATTCCGCGCGGCTCTGAAAAGACCGACTGGGAAGTCGAACTCGGCGTTGTCATCGGCAAGACTGCAAAATATGTCTCGGAAGCGGATGCTCTGGACTATGTTGCCGGTTATTGCGTTTCCCACGATGTCTCCGAGCGCGCTTTCCAGACCGAGCGCGCCGGACAGTGGACCAAAGGCAAGTCCTGCGATACCTTCGGCCCGATCGGCCCGTGGCTCGTGACGAAGGACGAGATCACCGATCCGCAAAACCTTGGCATGTGGCTGAAAGTCAACGGCCAGACCATGCAGGACGGCTCCAGCAAGACAATGGTTTACGGCGTCGCGCACGTCGTCTCCTACCTCAGCCAGTTCATGTCGTTGCACCCCGGCGATGTCATTTCCACCGGCACCCCGCCCGGCGTCGGCATGGGCCTGAAGCCGCCGCGTTACCTGAAGGCCGGCGATGTCGTGGAACTCGGGATCGAAGGCCTCGGTTCCCAGAAGCAGACATTCGTGGCCGACATCTGATCGACGACGGCATTCAACCAAATGTGAGGCGCTGGCGGGAAACTGCTGGCGCCTTAAATTTTGTGCACCTGCGAAAAGCTGCTATGGTTGAAAAAAAGAGCGTGATCGCGAGGGAGGCGTCATCAGTGTTCTACCATCTCTATGAAATGAATCACGCGGCCATGGCGCCCCTGCGCGCGGGTGCCGACATGATGCGGCAGGCGTGCAATAACCCGCTGAACCCGCTTTCCAGCACGGTTTTTGGACGAAGCCTCGATGCCAGCTTCGAGGTGTTCGAACGCCTGACACGCCGTTATGTCAAACCGGAATTCGGGCTTGCAACGACGATCATCGATGGTGAGACGGTGCCCGTTTTAGAAGAGATCATCTGGTCGCGGCCCTTTTGCAATCTCGTTCATTTCAAAAAAGAAGCCAATCCCGAGCCGACCCCGGAGCCGAAGGTGCTGCTGGTTGCGCCGATGTCCGGCCACTATGCCACATTGCTGCGCGGCACCGTCGAGGCCCTGCTGCCCTCGGCTGATATCTATATCACCGATTGGGTCGATGCCCGCATGGTGCCGGTGAGCGATGGGACCTTCGATCTTGACGATTACATCGGCTACGTCATCGAGATGCTGCGCGAAATCGGCCCAGGCACCCATATCGTCGCGGTTTGCCAACCCTCCGTGCCCGTGCTGGCGGCTGTCTCTCTCATGGAGGCCGACGGCGACCAATCCAAACCGGCCTCCATGACCTTGATGGGTGGTCCGATTGACACGCGCATCAATCCCACGGCCGTCAATGGTTTGGCCAAGGCGAAGCCAATCGAGTGGTTCCGGGACAATGTCGTCATGCAGGTGCCGTGGCCGCAACCGGCTTTTGGCCGCAATGTCTATCCGGGTTTCCTGCAACTGTCGGGCTTCATGTCCATGAACCTCGACAAACACATGACGGCCCACAAGGATTTTTACCTGAACCTGGTGAAGAATGACGGTGACTCGGCCGAAAAACACCGCGAGTTTTACGATGAATATCTGGCCGTCATGGATCTGACGGCGGAATTCTATCTCCAGACCGTAGAAACCGTCTTCATCGATCATGCGCTTCCCAAAGGAAACATGACGCACCGTGGCAGGGCGGTCGATCCCGCCGCCATCCGCACTGTCGCGCTTTTCACGGTCGAAGGGGAGAATGACGATATTTCCGGCGCGGGCCAGACCAGGGCCGCTCATGACCTCTGCCGCAACCTTCCTGACGATAAGCGGGCGCATTACATGCAGCCCGATGTCGGACACTACGGCGTCTTCAACGGCTCGCGTTTCCGCACCGAAATCGTGCCGCGAATGCTGGATTTCATCGGCAAACACCGGATAGTCTAGGGAAGGACGTTGGGCCACCTTAAGCATTTGCGTGGCCAAGGGACGGACGAATCGGTTATGAACGCTTCATGTTTTCGCTCCTCAGAAAATCGCTGAAGTCCCCGCCGGCGAAGAAGGCCGCGCCGAGCCAGCGCACCGTTGCGGTGGCGGGGCGGCAGGTGCCGATAACGGTGAGGGAAAATCCGCGCGCGACACGCATCACGTTACGCATCGAACCCGGTGGTCGCGCCTTGAAGCTGACGATCCCGATCGGCTTGCACCATCGGCATGTGGACGATTTTCTGGAACGGCATCAGGGCTGGCTGGAGGCCAAGCTTGCGAAAACAACTGAAACCGGTTTGCTTCTCCCGGGCGCGACCATCGACATCAGGGGAATTTCCCATCGGATTGAACACAGCGGCAGCCTGCGTGGCGTGACCCATGTTGCGAGAGACGGTGACGGCGCTGCCATCTTGAAAGTCAGCGGTGCGCCGGAACATCTGAAACGGCGGATAGCCACGTTTCTAAAAAAGGAAGCCAAGGCCGATCTGGAACGGCTCGTGGCCTTTCATGCCGATATCGCTGGCCGGCCGGTCAGGTCCATCACTCTCAAGGATACACGCAGCCGCTGGGGCTCCTGTTCCCATGACGGCAATCTCAGTTTTTCGTGGCGCATCGTCATGGCCCCTGAGGCGGTCATCGATTATCTGGCCGCCCATGAGGTTGCGCATCTGCGCGAAATGAACCACGGGCCTAAATTCTGGGCGTTGTGCGAAAAACTATGCCCACACACGAATGAGGCCAAGGACTGGTTAAAGCGCCACGGTTCCAGACTTCACGCCATCGATTTCGATTGAAAACAGTCTTCGGCATCGCCATCTGGATTGACGTGAAACATTCCATCAAATGTGGGTGCGATTTGGCTCGACTCTTGTCGCATTTCATGTCAGGTCGCGGGTATGAAACCGGATATCAAGATTTGCGGATTGAAGACACCGGAAGCGCTTGAACGCGCCGTCAGGCGTGGAGCGTCGCATGTTGGTTTTATTTTCTTCGAGAAAAGCCCGCGACATATCGAACCTGACCTCGCCGGTGAGTTGGCGAAGGGGGCCAGAGGTGCTGCAAAAGTTGTCGCCGTGACCGTCAACGCCGATAACGATTATCTCGATGAGATCGTCGATCTCGTCAGGCCGGATATCCTGCAACTTCACGGTAATGAAAGCCCTGAGCGCCTTCTGAACGTCAAGGTGCTTTATGGCCTGCCGGTCATGAAAGCGATTTCTATTCGCGATGCCGCTGATCTCGCCAAAATCGACCCTTATATTGGTATTGCGGATCGAATTTTGCTGGACGCCAAAGCGCCCGCGGGTTCCGATCTGCCGGGCGGCAATGGCGTGTCCTTCGACTGGACGATCCTGCGATCCCTCGACGGAAGTGTTGATTACATGCTTTCCGGTGGCTTAAATAAGGACAACGTCGTCGAGGCTCTGTCCGAAACCAGCGCGGGCGGATTAGACTTGTCGTCCGGGGTAGAAAGTGCGCCCGGCGTCAAGGATTTGTCAAAGATAGATGCATTTTTCGATGTGGTGAATGATTGGTCGAAAGGCCCAAAGGGAGCTTGAAGTGAACGACGCGCCAACACCCAATTCTTTTCGCGCCGGTCCCGATGAGGACGGCCGTTTTGGCATTTTCGGAGGACGCTTTGTCGCCGAAACGCTGATGCCGCTTATTCTCGATTTGCAGGCGGAATGGGACAAGGCCAAGACCGATCCCGAGTTTCAGGCCGAACTAAAGCATCTCGGCGCCCATTATACCGGCCGCCCGAGCCCTCTCTATTTCGCAGAGCGTCTGACGGCCGAACTCGGCGGTGCGAAGATTTACTTCAAACGTGAAGAACTGAACCACACGGGTTCGCACAAGATCAACAATTGCCTTGGCCAGATCCTGCTTGCCAAGCGCATGGGCAAGACCCGCATCATCGCAGAAACCGGTGCCGGACAGCACGGCGTTGCGTCGGCAACGGTCGCAGCGCGCTTCGGCCTGCCTTGTGTCGTCTACATGGGCGCTACCGACGTCGCGCGCCAGGCCCCGAACGTTTTCCGCATGAAGTTGCTTGGCGCCGAGGTAAAGCCGGTCACGGCCGGCCACGGCACGCTCAAGGATGCCATGAACGAGGCGCTGCGTGACTGGGTTACCAATGTCGAGGATACCTACTACCTGATCGGCACCGCTGCCGGTCCGCATCCTTACCCGGAGATGGTTCGTGACTTCCAGGCGGTCATCGGCGAGGAAGCCAAGGCACAGATGCTCGAGGCGGAAGGCCGCCTGCCGGATATGGTCATCGCGGCCGTCGGTGGCGGATCGAATGCCATCGGCATCTTCCATCCTTTCCTTGACGACAAGAGCGTCCGTATCGTCGGCGTTGAAGCCGGCGGTAAAGGCCTTTCCGGAGAAGAACATTGTGCCTCCATTACGGCCGGCTCCCCCGGCGTTCTGCATGGCAACCGCACCTACCTGCTGCAGGATCAGGACGGCCAGATCAAGGAAGGTCACTCCATTTCCGCCGGTCTCGATTATCCCGGCATCGGCCCGGAGCATTCCTGGTTGAGTGATATTGGACGCGTGGAATATGTGCCGGTCATGGACCATGAGGCACTGGACGCCTTCCAGATGCTGACCCGGCTTGAGGGCATTATTCCTGCGCTGGAGCCAAGCCATGCTCTGGCCGAGGTCATCAAGCGCGCGCCGAAGATGGGCAAGGACGAGATCATCCTGATGAACCTTTCCGGTCGTGGCGACAAGGATGTCCACACCGTCAGCAAGTTCCTTGGAATGGAAATATAAGACCATGACTGCACGTATGGACAAGCGCTTTGCCGATTTGCGCGCTGAAAATCGCCCGGCCCTGATCACCTATTTCATGGGCGGCGACCCGGATTTTGAAACGTCGCTGGGCATCATGAAAGCACTGCCGGAAGCCGGTGCCGACGTCATCGAACTCGGCATGCCATTTTCCGACCCCATGGCGGATGGCCCCGCGATCCAGCTGGCCGGCCAGCGCGCGCTGAAAGGCGGCCAGACGCTGAAGACCACGCTCGATCTCGCGCGCGAGTTCCGCAAACAGGACGATGCGACGCCAATCGTGATGATGGGCTATTACAACCCGATCTATATCTATGGCGTCGAAACGTTTCTCGACGATGCGCTTGCTGCCGGCATCGATGGCCTGATCGTCGTCGATCTTCCGCCGGAAATGGACGATGAGCTCTGCATCCCCGCGCTCGCGCGCGGCATCAACTTCATCCGGCTTGCCACGCCGACCACGGATGGCAAGCGTCTGCCCGCCGTCCTTAAAAATACCTCCGGTTTCGTTTATTACGTGTCGATGAACGGTATTACCGGCTCGGCGCTTCCCGATCCCTCGTTGATCTCGGGCGCTGTCGGTCGTATCAAGGCGCATACGGAACTGCCCGTCTGTGTCGGTTTCGGTGTCAAGACCGCCGATCATGCCAAGGCGATCGGCGCCGTCGCAGATGGTGTGGTGGTGGGTTCCGCCATCGTCAACCAGATTGCCGGTAGCCTGACCAAGGACGGACAGGCGACCGCAGACACCGTGCCGGCCGTTACGACGCTGGTAAAAGGACTTTCAACGGGCGTGCGTGCATCGCGCCTCGCCGCTGCGGAATAAGCGCGCGGCCCAGTCAGGAGTAGACAGTTGAACTGGATCACCAATTACGTTCGGCCGCGGATCAATTCCATGCTCGGCCGCCGCCCCGAGGTTCCGGAGAACCTTTGGATCAAGTGCCCCGAAACCGGCGAGATGGTCTTTCATAAGGACCTTGAGGACAACAAGTGGGTTATCCCGGCGTCCGGCTATCATATGAAGATGCCGGCGAAGGCGCGCCTTGCCGATCTTTTCGATGGTGGCGTCTATGAGGCTCTGCCGCAGCCGAAGGTGGCGCAGGACCCGCTGAAATTCCGCGATTCCAAGAAATATACCGATCGCCTGCGCGACAGCCGTGCAAAGACCGAGCAGGACGATACGATCCTTGCCGGTGTTGGGCTGCTGAAGGGGCTGAAGATCGTCGCCGTCGTGCATGAATTCCAGTTCATGGGCGGCTCGCTCGGCATCGCTGCGGGGGAAGCCATCGTGAAGGCATTTGAGCGTGCCATTTCCGAGCGCTGCCCGCTTGTGATGTTCCCGGCCTCCGGTGGCGCGCGCATGCAGGAAGGCATTCTGTCGCTGATGCAGCTGCCCCGCACCACGGTTGCGGTTAACATGCTGAAAGAAGCTGGCATGCCCTATATCGTGGTTCTGACCAACCCGACGACGGGCGGCGTCACTGCCTCCTACGCGATGCTGGGCGATGTGCACATCGCCGAGCCAGGTGCAGAAATCTGCTTCGCAGGCAAGCGCGTCATCGAGCAGACCATTCGCGAAAAGCTGCCTGAAGGTTTCCAGACCTCGGAATACCTGCTGGAGCACGGCATGGTGGACATGGTGGTTGATCGCCGGGAAATCCCGGACACGCTGGCCAACATGCTAAAGATCATGACCAAGGCGCCAGCCGACAACGCAAACGCCGTCGTGCCGCTGGCTGCTTCGGCCTGAGGCAAAAAAATATGTCGCCCGGAGGCATAACTTGCCTCCGGGATGATGCTATATGTTGCCTGATTTCATTTCTTGAGGCGGCAGCAAATGGCAAGCGAAACGCCTGAAAGGCGAACAGAAGACATGACCAAGCCCGCGATTGGTGAGGCAGAAAAGATCATTGAAGAGCTGATGCAGCTCCACCCCAAGGGATTTGATCTTTCACTCGACAGAATTTCCCGTCTTCTCGAAAAACTCGGCAATCCGCAAAACAGAATGCCACCGGTGATCCATGTCGCCGGCACCAACGGCAAAGGCTCAGTGACGGCATTCTGCCGCGCCTTGCTTGAAGCAGCGGGCCTCGCTGTTCATGTCCATACGTCGCCGCATCTGGTGAACTGGCACGAGAGATATCGCCTCGGCGTTGCTGGAGAAAAGGGCCGCTATGTCAGGGACGAGGTGTTCGCGGATGCCTTGCGTCGTATCCGTGCTGCCAATGCCGGGCAGACAATAACTGTCTTCGAAATCCTGACGGCTGCGATGTTCGTGCTGTTTGCCGAGCATCCCGCCGATGCGGCCGTCGTCGAGGTTGGACTTGGCGGTCGTTTCGATGCAACCAATGTTATCAACCATCCAGCTGTCTCGGTGATCATGCCGATATCCCTCGATCATCAGGCTTATCTCGGTGACCGTGTCGAATTGATCGCCGCGGAAAAGGCGGGCATCATGAAGAAGGGGTCGCCCGTCGTCATCGGCCATCAGGAATATGATGCGGCACTCGACACGCTGGTAACCACGGCCGAGCGGCTGGGATGCCCATTCACAGTCTACGGGCAAGATTTCTCCGCTCACGAAGAATTTGGACGGATGGTCTACCAGGATGAGTTCGGTCTGGTGGATGCGCCTCTGCCACGGCTTCCCGGCCGCCATCAGCTTGCCAATGCCGCAGCGGCGATCCGCGCGGTGAAGGCAGCGGGCTTCGAGGTGACTGAACGGATGATCGAGAAGGCCATGACATCGGTAGAGTGGCCCGGCCGGTTGCAGCGTATTCTGACCGGAAAAATCCACGATATCGCGCCGAGGGGCTCGGAAATCTGGATCGACGGCGGTCACAATCCCGGTGCGGGCGAAGTTATCGCTGAAGCGATGGCAGGGTTTGAAGAAAAGACGCCACGTCCGCTGTTTATCATCGCAGGCATGATCAACACCAAGGATCCGGTCGGCTATTTCAAGGCCTTCGCAGATATTGCCGAATATGTGTTTACCGTTCCGATCAGCGGCACTGAAGCAGCCATCGATCCCGTCGTTCTCGCCCACGCAGCCTTTGATGCCGGTCTTGTGGCGGCACCCACATCCTCGCTAACGCATGCGCTGGAGGAACTGGCAGGACGCGTCGATCCGGAAGGCCCGCCGCCCCGCGTCCTGATCGGCGGATCGCTTTATCTTGCCGGAAACGCGCTCTCCTTCAACGGAACGGTTCCTGAATAAAAAGACAAACAAGGCCGGAACATCAAAACGATGCTCCGGCCTTTAATGTATAAGCCCGGCGGAAATTCACCGCCGGGCTTTTTTGCTAAGATTTCGTTTCACGTGAATCGCACATGCGGACTTTCCACTGAGGATCAAATATCCAGGTTGGCAACGCTCAACGCGTTTTCCTGAATAAAGTCACGGCGTGGCTCAACTTCATCGCCCATCAAACGCGCAAACAGGCCATCGGCATCCGTCGCATCGCTGACACGGACCTGCAAGAGCGATCGGACATTCGCGTCCAGCGTGGTTTCCCACAGCTGCTCGGCATTCATTTCACCAAGGCCCTTATAACGCTGCATGGAAAGACCCTTTCGGCCCGCGGCGAATATCGCATCCAGAAGCGCGCGCGGGCCGGCCAGTTCCATGGTGCCGTCTTTGCGCTGCAGGACGGGCGGTGTCGCATAAATCTCACGCGTGCGCGCGGCAAGCTGGTCGATATGGCGGGCATCAGCAGAGCCAAGCAGACCCATATCGAGGGTAGAAACTTCCTTGACGCCGCGGACCATGCGCTCAAATCGCAAGCCGCCATCCTCAAGGACAGTACCAGCCCAGCCGCGCTCGGTTTCTTCCGCGATCATATCGAGCCGGCGCGCAACTTCGGCAACGGTCTCTGCCGCACGGGTCGGATCCGCCGAAAGCTCGGGGTTGAGCGCGCCGGCGATCGCGGCCTGCTCCACGATCGAGCGGCTGTAACGGGAATGCAGCCCGTCGATCAGCGAGCGCATCCGCACCGCGTCCAGAATGACTTCTCGAAGATCGGCACCCACCCGCACCTCTCCGGTGCCAAGCGTCAAAGATGCTTCCTCGATACCCATGGAAATCAGGTACTCTTCCAGAGCTTTTTCGTCCTTCAGGTACTGAACGGATTTACCGCGCGTCACCTTATAGAGCGGCGGCTGGGCGATATAGAGATGGCCGCGTTCGATCAGTTCCGGCATCTGGCGGAAGAAGAAGGTCAACAGCAGTGTACGAATGTGGGCGCCATCGACGTCAGCATCCGTCATGATGATGATCTTGTGATAGCGAAGCTTGTCGGCGTTGAACTCGTCCTTGCCGATGGAGGTGCCAAGCGCCGTAATCAGCGTGCCGATTTCCTGGCTGGAGAGCATCTTGTCGAAGCGGGCGCGTTCGACATTCAGGATTTTTCCGCGCAGCGGCAGGATGGCCTGCGTTTCACGCGAACGGCCCTGCTTGGCCGAGCCACCGGCAGAATCACCCTCAACGAGGAACAGTTCGGATTTCGCCGGGTCGCGCTCCGAGCAATCAGCAAGCTTGCCGGGCAAAGAGGCAATATCGAGCGCGCCCTTGCGCCTGGTCAGTTCGCGCGCCTTGCGGGCGGCTTCGCGGGCAACGGCCGCTTCAACCACCTTGCCGACAAGGATCCTTGCATCGGTGGGATGTTCTTCCAGCCAGGTGGAAAGCGCCTCGTTGACAAGGCTTTCGACGACAGGACGCACTTCAGAAGACACAAGCTTGTCTTTTGTCTGCGAGGAAAACTTGGGGTCCGGAACCTTAACGGAAAGAATGGCCGTCAGGCCTTCACGGCAGTCTTCGCCCTGCAGGCTGACCTTTTCCTTCTTCAGGATTCCCGAGGTTTCGGCATAGGACGTCACCTGGCGCGTCAGGGCGGCGCGGAAACCCGCCATATGGGTGCCACCATCGCGCTGCGGAATGTTGTTGGTGAAGCAAAGCACGTTCTCGTGGTAGCTGTCGTTCCACCAGAGGGCGACCTCAACCGTAATGCCATCCTTTTCACCTTTGATGGCGACTGGCTTATCAACCAGCGGCTTCTTGGCGCGGTCGAGATAACGGACGAAGGCTTCGAGACCGCCATCGTAAAGCAGTTCTTCCTGCTTAACATCCGAATGGCGTTTGTCGGTGAGCAGAATGCGGACGCCGGAATTCAGGAACGCGAGTTCGCGCAGACGATGCTCCAGCGTGCCATAATCATAATCGGTCATGGTGAAGGTTTCAGGGCTGGCAAGGAAGGTCACTTCCGTGCCGGAGCGGCCCTCATATTCGCCAATAACCGAAAGAGGCGCGTCGGCAACACCGTGCGTAAAGCCGATCTCGTGGACTTTGCCGTTTCGGCGGATGCGGAGTTTCAGCCAGACCGAAAGCGCATTGACCACCGATACGCCCACGCCATGCAGGCCGCCAGACACCTTATAGGAGTTCTGATCGAACTTACCGCCCGCGTGCAGCTGCGTCATGATGACTTCGGCAGCCGAAACGCCTTCTGACGAGTGAATATCTGTCGGAATGCCGCGACCATTATCCGTGACGGTGACCGAACCATCGGCATTCAGCGTCACTGTCACCAGGTCCGCATGGCCCGCCAGCGCTTCATCGATCGCGTTGTCGACGACTTCGTAGACCATGTGATGCAGGCCGGAACCGTCATCGGTATCGCCGATATACATGCCGGGCCGCTTGCGCACGGCATCAAGGCCTTTCAAGACCTTGATCGAATCGGCTCCATATTCCGCGTTCGCGCCGACTTCGCTTGACGATGTTTCGGTCATAAGTACTCTTTCCAAAGTTTCCTGGCCAGGTTTCCAGTGAGTGGGCCTGAAGCCAACGAATCACTCTAATCCGACATGCGACTATAGAAATTCTACTCCCAAACCCAAAGGCCGCATGCTTCAGGATGCTCATAAAGCAGGGGATAGAGGGGGTTTCAATCGCAAGAACGGCTTTTTTGCAGCACGGCTGATAGTTCCTCTACCACACTCGGCGGCAGCTTGCGAATATCCCGCGCCAGACGGTTCGCAAAAGCCGTATATTGTGGCGGCAATCCGATGGTGTCGATCGTTACTTTCGGGTCCGATGATCCGGCGAGGAAGAACAGTTCCTCCGCCTCGTCCCAGATAATATTGAAATAGCCTGCGATGCGCTGAAGCAGATCGAAACTGGGCCGTCCGCGCTTGCCATGTTCCAGCGCCGAGAGATAGGCGGGGGATACACCGATGGCGGCGGCCATCTGCTTCTGCGTTACGCCCTTTCGCTCCCGCAATTGTCGCACGGCTTCCGCGAAAGGCGTCATGATTTTTCGCTCCGCCGGCGCGATAACCGAACGTAAAGCGCGCCGTCACCGCCATGATTGGCGGACGCGTCTTCATAAGACGAAATAAGATAGCGGTATTCCGGCTTGGAGAACCACATCGGGACCGCCCGCTTCAAGGCCCCGTCGCTGCCGATTGAACGACCCTTGCCGGTGATGACGAGCACATGTCTTAAGCCCCGTTCGTGCGCCCGCAGCAGAAAATCCAGGAGAACCGCATGCGCCTCACTCTGGAACATCCCGTGCAGATCGATGCGTCCTTCCAGAGGCAGCCGCCCGCGTGTCAGTTTCCGTTTGACCGGCTTTTCCATCGGATGATGGATTTTGCCCTTTTTATCTTTTGTCAATGGCGGTGGTTCGGCCGGTTCAACCAGCATGCGCGGAAAGCTGTCTTTCGCCGCCTGCAGCGGGGAAGGTTCAACAGCCGCTTCTTCTAAGTCATCGAAAGCCAGCAGATCTTCCAGTCTGCCGGAGATGGGCCGCGTGGTTTTGGCGACCTTTCCCCACAGTACTCTTTCTTCCCTGCCGAGCTTGCGACTGCCTTTCATGAGCGGTATCTCCCCGCAACGGCGCGTGGAAGCAATATATAAAAATCCGCCTCGTTGCGCACCGTGCCGGCAAGCTCGCCCGCCTCGAAACCGGAGCCCGTGAAAATGTCGCCGCGCGCGGGGCCAACGATTGCAGAACCCGTATCCAGCGCCAGCATCAGCCGCGCGAAAGGCTTGCCCCCATCCAGATGGGTCAGCGTTGGTGCATGGATGAAGAATGGCAGCCCAAACGTATGGATCAGCCTGTCCACCGCCAACGCACGACCCGCAACGAGCGGCACTTTCGCCGCCGCGATTGGCCCCATATCCAGGCCCGTGACATCCGCTTCCCTGAAGAAAATGTAGGATCGGTTGTGCCACAGCACGCTGTCGACCTGATCTGGGTGATCGGCAAGCCATTTGCGGATTGTCTGCATTGAGATCGTTTTCGGGTCCAGTTCACCCCGATCAAGCAGCAGGCGGCCTATCGGTGAGAACGGGTGGCCAGCCTTTGCCGCGTAGGTGACGCGCTTGACCGTACCATCTGGAAAAACGAGCCGCGCCGCCCCCTGTACATGCACGAAAAACAAATCGACCTTGGATTTCGCCCGAGCAATCTCAAGCCCCCTACCCGCGAGATAGCCTTCATCAATCGCGCGACGATCGGGAAAATAGGAGATGCCAGTGTCATCCCGCTTTCCGAAGGCATAATAGGGGTTGAAATCTGCGGGACGATTGGTGTCATCGACATCCACCAATTCCGGTGGCCTGCGATAGATCGGATAGCGCCAAAGGTCATCCGCTTCAGCCGAGACCTCAAGTTCGGGTTCGTAAAAGGCGGTTACAAATCCGCGTTTTCCCTCTGCCGGCGAAATTCTGAAAGGGACGCAATTGGTCTCGAAGAAGGCCCGCGCCTGTTCGGGTGTCTGGATTTCCACGGACGCTGCGGCTTCCAGCAGCGTTACCAGCTCGGCGGCAGTTATGCCGAGTTCGCCTGTCTTGTATGGCTTGCCCTTACGAAGATGCGACAGTATGGCGGCCATGGGCGGAAAAAGTCTGGCGGGGTCGTCTTCCCGCCATCCTGGCAGATCGCCGAACGACACTTCCTCGATGGAAAAGGGCGTGCTCATTGCTCGGATTCAGTGGCGATCAGCTTCCAGTTCGGATCGCGTGAACGTATGTCGCGCGAGAAGGTCCAGATGTCGTCGACCTCCGCCACCGCATCCGGATCACCATCCACCAGCTTGCCATCCTTATCGTAGGTCGCCGAAATGAGCTGGCTGACGATCCTGAGCGTAATCTGCACTTCGGAATCGCGGACGCTCGCCTGTGTGATATCCGCTTTCTCGATGCCGACGAAGGTGGACTTCACCACCTCGCCACGGCTCTCGCGCTCTGCGATCGCTGCCTCGAAACCGTCGAACACTTCCTTGGACAGGAGGTTTTTGAGCGTCTTTCGGTCCCCGTCTGCAAAACCCATGACGATCATCTCGTAGGCCATGCGGGCACCGTTGAGGAACTCCTTCGGGCGGAAGGTCGGGTCCTTGGTCATCACGTCCCGCAGCGCGGCATTCAAAGGTGTATCGACAGGTGCGAGCGCATCGGCCTCGGCATACCGGTTCTCTTCCTCGCTTTCGCCGCGCTTCGGTAGCGTCACGACCTTGTTATCGTCCGCAACGGGTCCCTTAGCCACGTCTCGCGGACTGTAGGGGTCGAATGGCGGCTTTTCATTGCCCGTGCGGCGGCCGAGGACACTGCGCAGCTGAAAGAAGATCAGCACCGCTGCAACGAGAAAAAACAATGTGATAAAGTCGCTAAAGCCCATGTTTTACCATTACCGCCATTTAAATTCGAATGTCACACCATCATATAGTCTGCATCTGATCATCATTCAAATATGCAGATTCAATCATCGGTGTCCCCGGGAACCGGCAATCTGCCAGACATGCACACGCAAGGCTAGAAGATGCGTTTTTCCTTTCTCCCCATCGTCATTCTGATGATGCCAATCCTCGAAATTGCCGGCTTCATTGTCGTCGGCAAGGCTATAGGACTGTGGCTGACACTCGCGCTCGTTCTGTTCACATCCTTCCTCGGCTTGCTGATCCTTCGACTTGGCGGCATCGGGATGGTGAGAAATCTCCAGGATGCCGGTCGCACGGGCGCGCAGCCGGCGGATGAGCTGGTGAACGGCGCGATGCGTGTCGTTGCAGGTATCCTGCTATTTATCCCTGGCTTCATCACCGATATTCTTGGCCTGCTGCTTCTCTCGCCGGCCATTCGCCGTTTCATATGGAAAGCTTTCGGGCCGCGCGTCGTTGTTGGGGGCTCCTTCCGCCAGTCGGGAAATTATTCGGGATATCAAACGAGCCCCGGCGCCCGCAGCGGTTCGAAAGTCGTTGATCTCGACGAAGAGGAATTTCACCGCGACGGCCCGAAGGACTCGCCGTGGTCAAGCCGACCCGATGATCGGGACCTCCCCAAACCCTGACCCAGCTGGACCGCGCGCGATCACGAAGGGTTGTAAGCCCGGGGTCGAAATGATAGACCGCCTTCCACGAAATCACGCCGCGAGGAACCGTAATGACCGCTGAAAATGGCGCACAGGGCGCAGCTAGCCCATCTCTGAATATTCTTGCCCAGTACATCAAGGATCTGTCCTTCGAAAATCCGGGCGCTCCCCGTTCGCTGCAGGCACGAGAAAATGCGCCGTCGATCAATATCAATGTGAACGTCAACGCCAATCCGATTTCCGGTTCGGACTTCGACGTCGTGCTGACGCTGAACGCTGAAGCAAAGGATGGCGACAAGGTTCTCTTCGCTGCCGAGCTGGTTTATGGCGGCGTGTTCCGCATTTCCGGTTTCCCGCAGGAGCACATGCTGCCGGTTCTCTTCATCGAGTGCCCGCGCCTGCTCTTCCCCTTTGCCCGCCAGATCATTGCCGACGTCACCCGCAATGGCGGCTTCCCGCCGCTGATGATCGACCCGATCGATTTCGCGCAGATGTTTGCCCAGCGCGTTGCCGAAGAACAGGCCAAGGCTCAGGTTCAGGCTGTTCCAAACTGATCTGCAGCCAACGGCAAATTGCATGAAAAACAAAACCCGGGTTCTTCGCCCGGGTTTTTCTTTGGTCTTTGTTGGCGCTTCAGCCGAGCGATGATCAATTCTGATATCGGTTCCAGATCGCCTTGTCGCCCATGCCAAGGACGAGTTTACCGTGGGCCGCAATGGTTTCCGCATCCAGCCTTGGCGGCAGAGGCCGTGGCCTCTGCATCGGCTCAAACGCGACGTCCTCTTCGATGACGATCGTTTGCTCTTTGGCAGACGAGCCAAAACCGAGTGCGGTCTGACGACCGCCGATCATCTCAATATAAACTTCGGCGAGCAGTTCGGAGTCGAGGAGCGCGCCGTGCTTTGTGCGGTGTGAATTGTCGATGCCATACCGCCGGCAAAGTGCATCCAGCGAATTCGGTCCCATCGGGTGCTTGCGGCGGGCAAGCGACAGGGTGTCGGTCACCAACTCAGGTGAAACGGGCTCAATGCCCAGCCGCGCGAATTCCGCATTGATGAAACCCATATCGAAGGTCGCGTTATGGGCGACCCAGCGCGCGCCCTCAAAGAAGTCACGTATCTGGTCAACAACCTCGGCGAATTTCGGTTTGTCTTTCAGGAACTCGTCAGTGATGCCATGAACCGCAAGCGCATCTGGATGAACCTTGCGTTCTTCCGGATTGATATAGAGGTGCAGCGTACGCCCGGTCGGGAAGTGGTTGATCAGTTCAATCCCGCCGATTTCAATTACACGGTCCAGCTTGGATTCTAGGCCCGTGGTTTCCGTATCGAAAATGATCTCACGCATTCGTCTCTCCGCGGCGCGACTGAGCGGCCAATGTCTGCAATATCTCTCTTACCTGATCCCGCGCATTTTCGACACCACTTCCCGATTCCACGATGAAATCGGCGCGTCGCCGCTTTTCCTCATCGGGCATCTGGCGGGCGAGGATCATTGCGAATTTCTCTTCCGTCATGCCCGGGCGGGATAACACCCGCTCCCGCTGTACTTCAGGCGAACAGCTTACCACAACGACTTTATCGACCCTGTTTTCCGCACCGGTTTCGAAGAGCAGTGGAATGTCGAGCAGCGCGAATTCTCGCCCTTCATTTTGTGCCGCGGCCAGAAAAGCTTGCTGCCTTTTTCGCACCAGCGGATGCACGATCTCCTCCAACCTCTTAAAATTAGCCGGATTCACTCGTAAGACTTCTCCGAGTTTCTGTCTGTCAACGACACCGGAAACAGTGGTTCCCGGAAAGGCCTCTTGGATCAGCGGGGCCGCTTCTTCACGGTAGAGCTCATGAACGACCGCATCGGAGTCAAGGACAGCCACACCCTCGGCAGCAAACAGGCGGGCGGTGGTGGTTTTTCCCATACCGATCGAGCCGGTGAGACCGATGACGATCATCAATGTCTCTCCATATCCGCAATGATCAGCGATCGCAGTGTCTCATCCACTTCAGGCATTTGGCCGAACCACGTCTTGAAGCCGGGCTTTGCCTGGTGCAGCAACATGCCCAGACCGTCGACCGTTGCGATCCCCTGCTCCTGCGCCATTTTCAGGATCGGCGTGACGAGCGGAACATAGACGATATCGGTGACCACCGCGCCAGCGGCAAGCGGCGAAAAATCAAGACGTGGGACCTCCGTTCCGTCCATCCCCAGCGATGTCGTGTTTACAAACAGCCCTGCTCCTTGCATGACCTCGTGAAGCGCGGCCTGCGGGTGGGCGTGAACCCTCGGGCCGAAACGGTCGGCAAGTTCATGGGCTCTTTCGACAGTTCGGTTGAGGACGTGAATTTCAGCAATTCCCCGGTCACGCAGTGACTGGATAACCGCTCGGCTGGCACCACCGGCACCAAGAACGACCGCGCACTCCGTCTTGTCCCAGCCGGGATGACGTTCATCGAGATTGGCGACAAAACCGTAACCATCCGTATTGGTGGCACACAGCCTGCCCTCCTCCATCCAGACCGTGTTGGCCGCGCCAAGTTCCTGCGCCAGTTCATCTGGCCTGTCGGCGAGCTGGCACACTGCTTCCTTATGCGGAATGGTGACGTTTCCACCGACCGGTGCGCCGGGTCCGCCGTGCTTCAGGGACATGATGAAGTTTCCGAAGTCGGCTGGCGCGACTTCGACGGCTTTATAGGAGCCGGCAATACCGAATGTTTTCAACCAGTGGGAATGGATGATAGGCGATCGGGAATGCTTAATCGGGTATCCGACGACGAAGGCATTTACGGTTAATGTTTCACGTGAATCAACCATCGATGACACCCAGATCGCGCAATTTTGTTAACAGTGGTAAAAGCGGAAGGCCGAGAATCGTAAAGTAATCACCGTCGATTGAGGTGAATAGTTGGATTCCTTCTCCCTCCAGCTGGTATGCGCCCACGCTGCTCAAAGCGCGTTCACCCACCCGTTTCAGGTGTCTGGAGACAAATTCAGCACTCAGCTCGCGCACCTTCAACTCTGCGCTCGACACGGTCTCCCAGATCACTTCGCCATGCTGAACAAGAGCGGCCGCGCTGTTGAGACGGTGAACCTGACCGGAGAGGGATAGTAGGTGCGCTTCAGCTTCCTTCATGGTTGCTGGCTTGTGATAAACGCGAGCGCCAAGGGACATGGTCTGATCGCACCCAAGCACCAAGGCCTGCGGATGAAGCGTACTTACGGACAGCGCCTTGGCCTTAGCAAGTTCAAGGGCTACCGTCTCAGGTCTCGCGCCCTCTCGCTCCAGCTTCTCATCTAAGGCGCGTTCATCAATATTCGCGGGGATCGCTGAAAACGCCAGTCCGGCATTACGCATCAACATCTGGCGCGATGCGCTGGATGAGGCGAGGATCAACTCTTGTGGCATGACTTCCGCTCCCGATGATGGGATTCGGATTATCGCGTCCTTGAACGAAGGGCAAGGATTGCGGCCGCCGTTTCCTCTATCGAACGGCGCGTGACGTCGATGAGCGGCCAATTGTTGCGTGCGCACAGCGCGCGTGCGTATTTGAGTTCTTCCATGATCGTGGCGCGATCGGTATAGCGACCGCTGTCGAACCCGCCAGTTGTGCCCAGCTCTCGGTTTCCACGCACCTGAGAAATGCGGTCCGACGTCGCTACTAGTCCCACGATCAGCGGTCGGGTGGCGGCATAAAGACTTCCTGGCAATGGCACATCGGGTACGACGGGAATGTTGGCCGTCTTTATACCCCTGTTGGCGAGATAGATACTCGTTGGCGTCTTCGACGTGCGGCTGATGCCGATAATGATGACATCGGCTTCATCGTAATTTTCCGGCATCTGTCCGTCATCATGGTCCATCGCAAAATTGAGCGCTTCGATACGGGCAAAATAATCGGCGTTCAGCGCGTGCTGTGCGCCCACCCGGCGCCTGGATGGGGCCCCTAGATAACTCTGGAAGATGCCGATAATGGGCTCCAGTACGTTGACGCAGGGCACGCCGATCGCGTGGCACCGCAAATCCAGAAACTCCGCCAGTTGCTGATCAACAATGGTGTAGAGAACGATGCCGGGTTCCTTGTCGATCAGATCAACCACCTGCGCGAGCTGTTTCTGATTGCGGATCATCGGGTAGACATGTTCCACCGGCATTGAAGCATAGAACTGGGCGGATACGGCGCGACCCGCCGACATCAGAGTCTCTCCTGTTGAGTCCGAAATCAAGTGCAGATGGAAGAAGCTTTTTTTGTTCTCCACGCTGTTTTTCTCCCGCTGTTGATAAACCGGGACAAATCCCTCAATCGCCCTGCGGGCCGAACCGCGACGTGAATAAGGTGGTGTTTTTCCACAATCCGCAAGTGGCTGCAATCGTTCTTGCCAAGCCTGTGAATTGTTGGAAGAACCGAAAACTGTCGGAAATTTTCCACAGGTCATTCACAGGCAGCGTCGGCAAAAGGATTTGATCAAGTAACTGAAAATATTGTGGTAAAATCACTTTTCACCATTGAGCCTGAAAGCGTGGCCGGATGTTCCTTGCACTTCTCTCACCAAATGGCTTCCTGCGGCATTTCAGCTGGAACGATTTTAATCCTTGCTACTCACAGACTCTAAGAAATAGAAAATCTTTTAAATCTCTTTGATTTTATTTTTTGGAAGCTTGGTGCCATGAGTGAACGTAAGGTAATGACGGTGTTGAACGGTGAGACGGTCACGCCGCCACCTATATGGCTGATGCGCCAGGCCGGGCGGTATCTCCCGGAGTATCGTGAAACGCGCAAGACAGCGGGAAGTTTCCTCGACCTCTGTTATAACCCCGAACTGGCGACGGAAGTCACTCTTCAGCCGATACGCCGGTTCGGGTTGGATGCAGCCATTCTCTTCTCCGATATTCTTGTCATCCCCGACGCGCTGCATCGCAACGTTTCCTTCACTGAAGGCAGAGGGCCAGCGATGGACCCGATCGATGTCACCGGGATAGCCAGTCTCGATGCATCTGGCGTCATGACGCATCTGTCACCTGTCTTCGAAACGGTTTCACGATTACGCAACAGCTTGCCGGATGAAACCACTCTTCTCGGCTTCTGTGGCGCTCCCTGGACGGTCGCGACCTATATGATTGCTGGCCATGGCACGCCGGATCAGGCACCGGCGCGGCTCTTCGGTTATCAGGAGCGTGCCGCCATGGAAAAGCTGCTGGCGTTTCTGGCTGAGGTGTCAGCCGACTATCTCGTGGCTCAGATCGATGCGGGCGCTGATGCCGTGCAGATTTTCGATTCCTGGGCGGGCGTTCTCGGCGAAAAGGAATTTGAGGACTACGCGGTAAAGCCGGTTGCCCGGATTATTGCGTCCGTGCGTGCCCGCCGACCCAATGCGCGGATCATCGCTTTCGCCAAGGGCGCCGGTTACCTGCTGAAGGACTATCGCTCTAAGACAGGCGCTGATGCAATTGGGCTCGACTGGTCAGTTCCATTAAGCTTTGCAGCCGAGTTGCAGAAGGAAGGTCCTGTCCAGGGCAATCTGGACCCGATGCTGATGGTGGCGGGCGGAAAGGCTTTGCAGGATGGTATTGACGCCGTGCTGCAGGCGCTGGGACAGGGCCCGCTGATTTTCAATCTCGGCCATGGCATTACGCCGCAGGCGGACCCGGAAAACGTTACGTGGCTGGTGCAGCGGGTGCGTGGCATTGGAGCTTCGGCATGAGCGCCGAAAAACAGACATCCACACTTTCTGGAAAAAGGGCGGCCTTGCGTGCCGGCATCGCGCTTGGCGTCTTCCTGGCGTTCATAGCGTTGTTATTATACACAGATCCGGCCGATCTTTATCTCTGGATCAAGGCGCTTCACATCATCGCCGTGATTTCCTGGATGGCAGCGATTTTTTATCTGCCGCGGCTTTTCATTTATCACACGGATGCGCCCGCCGGTTCGCAACAGTCCGAAACCTTCAAGGTGATGGAGCAGCGGCTGATCAGGGTCATCATGAACCCTGCGATGATGATATCCTGGGTTCTCGGCCTCTACCTCGCGTGGTCGGTCTACGGATTTTCCGGTGGCTGGCTGCATGCCAAGATCGGATTGGTCGTTCTATTGACCGGGACGCATGTTTATTTCACGCGGAGTGCAAAACGGTTTGCGCGGGAGGAAAACACGAGACCTGCCCGTCACTGGCGGTTGATGAATGAAGTTCCGACCCTGCTGATGATCCTGATTGTCATACTTGTGGTTGTGAAACCTTTTGGTTAGGCCGGTCAGACGATAAATTTCGCGGAATTCGTGCTTTCCTCTTGCGGGGAACGTGTTCAATCGCTATTTTCAGCCCACTCATCTTCGTGGCATGTGAATTATTCAGTCATCTGCGGTCTTTCCCACAGCATCTGATTCGCGAACACGCCCTCCCCCGACATTACATTATCAAACGGTCTTCTCTTCATGGCTGAAATGAAGCTTCAGGAACTTAAGAGCAAATCGCCTACCGACTTGCTGACTTTTGCTGAATCCCTGGAAGTTGAAAATGCGAGCACTATGCGTAAGCAGGAGCTCATGTTCGCAATCCTCAAGGTTCTCGCGAGCCAGGACATCGAAATCATCGGCGAAGGCGTCGTTGAAGTTCTGCAGGACGGATTTGGCTTCCTGCGTTCCGCGAATGCAAACTATCTTCCTGGCCCGGACGATATTTATATCTCGCCCTCGCAGATTCGCCGCTTTTCGCTGAAAACCGGTGATACAGTCGAAGGGCCGATCCGTGGCCCGAAGGAAGGCGAGCGCTATTTCGCGCTTCTGAAGGTCAACACGATCAATTTCGATGACCCGGAAAAGATTCGCCACAAGGTTCACTTCGATAATCTGACACCGCTTTACCCTAATGAGCGCTTCAAGATGGAACTCGATGTTCCGACCTCGAAGGACCTGTCGTCGCGTGTCATCGATCTCGTTGCGCCGCTCGGCAAGGGCCAGCGCGGACTGATCGTGGCGCCGCCGCGCACCGGTAAGACGGTCCTGTTGCAGAACATCGCCCATTCGATCACTGCAAATCATCCTGAATGTTATCTGATCGTTCTCCTGATCGATGAGCGCCCGGAAGAAGTGACCGACATGCAGCGCTCGGTGAAGGGTGAGGTCGTGTCCTCCACCTTTGACGAACCGGCAGTCCGGCACGTGCAGGTCGCTGAAATGGTCATCGAAAAGGCAAAGCGCCTGGTCGAACATGGCCGTGACGTCGTCATCCTGCTCGATTCCATCACGCGCCTTGGCCGCGCCTATAACACCGTCGTTCCCTCCTCTGGTAAGGTTCTGACCGGCGGTGTCGACGCCAACGCGCTGCAACGTCCCAAGCGCTTCTTCGGTGCCGCCCGTAATATCGAAGAAGGCGGCTCGCTGACGATTATTGCGACGGCGCTGATCGATACCGGCAGCCGTATGGACGAAGTCATCTTCGAAGAATTCAAGGGAACGGGCAACTCCGAAATCGTGCTCGACCGCAAGGTCGCCGACAAACGTATCTTCCCGGCGCTGGATATTCTGAAGTCCGGTACGCGTAAGGAAGACCTTCTTGTGCCGCGACAGGATCTTCAAAAGATATTCGTTCTGCGTCGTATTCTTGCGCCGATGGGCACGATGGATGCCATCGAGTTCCTGATCGACAAGCTGAAGCAGACCAAGAACAATTCCGATTTCTTCGAGTCGATGAACACCTGATCCGGAGTTTAGCCGGATTCTCCATGTCAGTTCTGAAAGCCGCATTCGTTCATTCGGATGCGGCTTGACTGTTTTAGACCGAGGTGATGATGCCCGCTTCTGCCGATACGATCTATGCTCTTTCAAGCGGCGCATTGCCGTCGGGTGTTGCTGTCCTTCGCCTCAGCGGGCCAAGGGCATTTAATGCGTTGGCAATTCTGATTGACGGAGAGCTGCCACCGCCGCGGAAGGCCGCGCTCCGCTCGATTCGGGATCGAAATGGTGGGGTCATCGATCAGGCTCTGGTAATCACGTTCCCCGCACCCAACTCGTTTACGGGCGAAGACTGCGTCGAGATCCATAGTCACGGCAGTCTTGCCGTCATCGCGGCCATTTCGAACGAGCTAGGACGCCTCGATGCTCTGCGCATGGCCGACGCTGGCGAGTTTTCACGTCGCGCGTTTGAAAATGGGAAGATGGATCTACTGGAAGTCGAAGGTCTGGCTGACCTCCTCCAGGCCGAAACGGAAATGCAGCGGCGGCTGGCCGTGGAGCAAAGCACCGGTCGATTGTCGGCACTCTATGACGGTTGGGCCGAGCGCCTGACCCGCGCTCGCGCTTTTATTGAAGCAGAACTTGATTTTGCCGATGAAGACGACGTTCCCGATTCTGTAGCGTCGCAAGTGTGGGACTCGGTGGCTGCACTAAAGGACGAGATGCAGAGGCATTTGACGGCTGGTAACACAGGCGAGATAATCCGAGACGGTTTTAAGGTTGCTCTTGTCGGTGAGCCGAACGCCGGAAAATCGACGCTTTTGAACGCGCTCAGTGGCCGCGACATTGCCATTGTCACGGATATTGCTGGCACAACGCGCGACGTGTTGACTGTCGATATCAATCTCGATGGCTACCTCGTCCGCCTGTTCGATACGGCCGGAATTCGCGAAACTCAGGATGTTGTCGAGCAGGAAGGGGTGCGGCGCGCTATTTTCACGGCGGAAACCGCCGATCTTATCCTGATCCTTTCGGACAACGATTCGCCTCCGAAACAACTCTTCAACGTCCCTCATGAGCAAACCTTGCTTTTAAGAACGAAGACCGCCCTCCGCTCTGGGACTCATTGTGGAACGTTCGATCTTTTTGTGTCTGCAATGGAAGGGATAGGACTGGATGAATTGCGTGGGAGGCTGCGCGCGGCGATCGAAAACAGTCTTGGCGCTGGCCAGACGCTGGTTCCTACCCGAGCACGCCACAAAAAACGACTTGAAGAGACGCTCATTTATGTTAGTGATGCGCTCGATTCCGAAGGTTCCGATCTTGCAATAAGGTCTGAATATTTAAGGCTTGCCGCCACCTCCCTGGGCCGGATTACAGGCCGTGTCGACGTTGAAGATTTGCTTGGCGTTATTTTCTCGGAATTCTGCATAGGAAAATGATTCACGTGAAACATTGTACCTCATGGTCGGTGAACACGGCAGACCAGGACGTAAGAACATGCACCAGTCATTCGATGTTGTGGTAATTGGCGGCGGCCACGCCGGTAGCGAAGCGGCTGCAGCGGCAGCAAGACATGGCGCAAAGACTGCGCTGATCACTCATAAACGCGATACAATTGGCGTCATGTCCTGCAATCCCGCCATCGGCGGTCTAGGCAAAGGACATCTCGTGCGCGAGATAGATGCGCTCGACGGCCTGATGGGCCGGGTCGCTGACGCTGCTGGAATTCAGTTTCGTATGCTTAACCGCAAGAAGGGACCAGCTGTCCGCGGACCGCGCACGCAAGCTGACCGTCGCCTCTACCGCGAGGCGATGCAGCATGAGATCGGCCTGATCGAAAACCTGACGATTATTGAAGGTGATGCTTTCGATATCGAAATGGCTGAAGGCCGGGCATCCGCCGTTGTCATGAAGAATAGTAGCCGGATTCGATGTGGCGCCGTTGTTCTGACGAGCGGAACTTTCTTGCGGGGACTCATCCATATCGGCGCCGAAAAGATCCCTGCGGGTCGCGCTGGCGAGCTACCGTCTCTCGGTTTATCTGATACGTTGGCTCGCCTGGGACTGACCATGGGCCGCTTGAAGACCGGCACTCCCGCACGCCTCGACGGGCGAACCATCGACTGGGAAGCCGTGGATCGACAAGGTGCCGATGAAGAGCCCGTGCCCTTTTCGTTCATGACAGACCGTATTCTCAATCCGCAGATCGAGTGTGGTGTGACGCGGACGACACCGGCGGGCCACAAGGTGATACAGGACAATATTCATTTGTCCGCGATGTATTCGGGCCAGATCGAAGGTGTCGGTCCCCGCTATTGTCCCTCCATCGAGGATAAGATTACCCGTTTCGGCGAACGCGATGGCCACCAGATTTTTCTGGAGCCCGAAGGATTGGACGATCATACGATCTATCCGAACGGCATATCGACGTCCCTCCCCGCGTCTGTCCAGGAAGAGTTTATCCGAACGATACCCGGCCTTGAGCGTGTTTCCATTCTTCAGCCGGGTTATGCGATTGAATATGATTATGTGGATCCTCGGGAATTAAAGCCGTCCCTGGAATGCAGGAAGATCCCGGGGCTGTTCCTGGCCGGGCAGATCAACGGCACGACCGGCTACGAAGAGGCAGGGGCGCAGGGGCTTGTTGCCGGCCTCAATGCCTCACTTTGTGCCGGCGGCGGTGATCCGATCTACTTTAGCCGCACAGAATCTTACATCGGTGTCATGATCGACGACCTGACATCCAAGGGCGTCAGTGAGCCCTACCGAATGTTCACGTCAAGAGCCGAGTATCGTCTCTCGCTGCGTGTGGATAATGCAGACATGAGACTGACTCCGCTCGGCCTGCGTGCTGGAATTGTCGGCGAAGCAAGGAGAAGGCGATTTGCTGATTTCATCGCCGACCTCGACCATGGCCGCGAGGTAATGAAGGGATTGACGATCAGCCCTTCGCAGGCGGCTAAACAGGGATTGAAGCTCAACCAGGATGGTCAACGTCGTTCGGCTTACGAGCTGCTCGCCTATCCTGACATGACGGTCGATACGCTTTCCGCTCTCTGGCCTGAATTGGCGGCGCTGGACAAGAAGCTGGCAGAGGTCCTTGAAATCGAAGCTAGCTACGCAGTATATATGCAACGACAGAACGCGGATATTATCGATATCAGGCGCGACGAAGACCGTAAGATTCCGTCTGATTTCGACTTCAAGAACCTTTCGGGTCTTTCCAACGAATTGAAACAAAAGTTGGAAAAAGCGCGTCCAGAGAATATCGCCCAGGCTGCTCGTGTTGACGGCATGACTCCCGCTGCTATATCGCTTCTGCTCGCACTGCTTCGGAAGAACTCAGAAGCAGCCGATATGAAGTTGCGCATGCACCCATAACGAGTCAAATTATGAATATAAACGGCCAGAGTGTTTCACGTGAAACACACGAGAGACTCGAGCATTTTGTCGAACTTTTCAAGAAGTGGAACAAAACCACAAATCTGGTTGCGCCCTCAACGCTCACAGAGCTCTGGAGTCGTCATGTGGCGGACAGCGCGCAAATATTTCAGCTCTGTTCTGTACCTCAAAGATGGATTGATCTCGGCAGTGGCGGTGGATTCCCCGGTGTGATAACGGCAATTTTCCTTGCGGAAATGGGCGATGGCTGGGTTGATCTGGTTGAGAGCAACAATAAAAAAGCCGCGTTCTTGCGTATCGCTCTGAAAGAAACGGGTGCCCGCGGCGCCGTCCACCCCGTAAGAATTGAAACGGCGCCTCAGACGATCGAAAGTTGCGACGCGGTCTCGGCACGGGCGCTGGCCGAACTGGACCTACTTTTAGAGTATATTCATCCCTGGGCAGAGAAAAATTCTGATCTCAAAGCCTTTTTCAATAAAGGACGGGATTATGAATCCGAAGTGCAGAAAGCGCATGGTCGTTGGCAGTTCGATCTGATAAAACACCAGAGTGCCATTGAGGCAGATTCTGTTGTTCTTGAAATCAGCAACCTCGCTTTGAGGCGCTGACGAGCTGGCCAGGTGCGGCATGACTTTTGAAAAAAATCGAATTATCGCAGTCGCAAATCAAAAAGGCGGCGTTGGTAAAACAACCACAGCCATTAATCTCGCGACGGCGCTTGCTGCCATTGGCGAGCGAGTCCTGATTGTCGACCTTGATCCCCAGGGGAATGCGAGCACGGGTCTGGGCATCGATCGCAAAGAGCGTAAGCTTTCTTCCTATGATCTTCTGGTTGGGGACTATGGTGTTGCGGATGTTGCTGTCCCGACCGCCGTACCGAATCTCGACATTGTTCCGTCGACCATGGATTTGCTCGGGTTTGAAATGGAAGTCGCGAATGTTTCCAACCGCGTATTTCTACTGCGCTCAGCCATGGAGACCCCCGAGGCTAGAGGATATTCCTATATTCTCGTTGACTGCCCGCCTTCTTTTAATCTCCTGACCATGAACGCGATGACGGCGGCTCATTCGGTTCTGGTGCCGCTTCAATGCGAGTTTTTCGCGCTTGAAGGCCTCAGTCAGTTGCTCGATACGGTTAGCCAAATCCGCTCATCGATAAATCCACAGCTCGACATCCAAGGCATCGTCCTTACGATGTTCGATGCTCGAAACAATCTGGCGCAGCAGGTTGTCTCAGATGTGCGATCACATCTGGGTGAGAAGGTTTATCACACCCTCATTCCGCGAAATGTACGTGTCTCGGAAGCGCCATCTTATGGTAAACCGGCCATTCTCTATGATTTGAAATGCGCCGGTAGCCAGGCCTATCTGCAGCTGGCATCCGAAGTGATCCAAAGGGAGCGTCTGCGCAGAGCAGCGTGACCTTTGTTGGGAGTGTATGGAGTAATATTTTATGAGTGATGATCTCTCGAAGCGCCGTTTGGGACGTGGCCTCGCCGCACTGATCGGGGAAATGGACCAGCCAGTTCCGGTTGGGGAGCCGCCGCGCGCTGTCAGTCCAGACCGCACGATACCAATCGAGTTCATTGCCCGAAGCCAAAGAAACCCGCGGCGTCACTTTGATGAGAATGAGCTTCAGGATCTTGCGGCGTCAATCCGGCAGCACGGTATTGTTCAGCCTGTGGTTGTAAGAACAGTTGCAACCAACAGATACGAGATCATTGCAGGTGAAAGACGATGGCGCGCGGCCCAGCTCGCGGGCTTTACCGAGGTCCCCGTCATTGTACGCGATGTCGATGATCGCACCGCGCTCGAGCTGGCAATCGTTGAAAACGTCCAGCGGTCGGACCTCAATCCCCTCGAAGAGGCGATGGGGTATGAGCAGCTGATTGCCGAGCACGGTTATACCCAGAACGACCTCGGTGAAATCATCGGCAAGAGCCGAAGCCATGTCGCCAATAGTCTTCGTCTTTTGAAGCTTCCCGACCCGGTCCGGGATATGCTGGCGGATGGCTCGCTCTCGGCCGGGCACGCCCGGGCACTTGTGTCGACCTCTGATCCGTCCACGCTCGCCAAGACAATCGTGGCCAAAGGGCTTTCTGTTCGCGACGCCGAACGCCTCGCGCAGAATGACATCAAATCCCAGGGCGATGGCGGCGAGAAACGTCCTGCCGTTGAAAAGGATTCGGATACGGTCGCCCTTGAGCGGAGCCTATCCGACGCGCTTGGACTCGATGTGAAGATCAACCACAAAAGCGGTTCGGGTCAGATTCGCATCAGCTATCGCACCCTGGAGCAACTCGAAGCGGTATGCAGGCTTCTCGAGCAAAAATGATAAGTATCTGATATAATTATAAAATACCCGCTTATGGCGGGTATTTCCATTTTAGTCAGTCAAAAATCGATTGCGCGACCTTTTATTTCATAATCGCCAAAGCGTACTGGCTCCGCGCCCCCACGGCCACCGGTCTCAGGAGGCAATTGAAGGTCAGCCTGTTGCCTGCGACGCTCTTCAGCTTCCTTCAGGGCTCTCTGCGCCGCCGGTGGAAGCTCTCTAGCGTCATCCGTATTCCGAGCTGAGGTGTTGTCGTTATCTGCATTCTGCATGAAATCCTCCCAATGACGGGATATTGAAATATAGTTGCCGCATCCCAGATTATAGAAAATGTGGGGCCAATCAAACCCCGGATTATTCCAGCCACGGTGTCAGGGAGAAATTGACGGATGAACATGATGCGCACGGCGATGCTTCTGGCGTTCATGACCGCATTGTTCATGGGTGTCGGCTTTCTGATCGGCGGCAAGGGCGGCATGATGATCGCGCTGGTAATTGCGGCCGGCATGAACCTTTTCTCCTACTGGAATTCCGACAAGATGGTGCTTTCGGCCTATCGTGCACGGGAAATTGACGAGGCGAATGCGCCCGAGTTTTTTCACATGATTCGTGATCTGTCACGGAACGCCAGCCTGCCAATGCCGAAGGTCTACATTTACGACAGCCCGCAGCCAAACGCCTTCGCGACAGGCAGGAATCCCCAAAACGCGGCGGTTGCGGCCTCCACCGGTCTCTTGGAGCGGCTGACGCCGGAGGAGGTGGCTGGCGTCATGGCGCATGAACTCGCCCATGTCCAGAACCGGGACACACTGACGATGACGATTACCGCCACGCTTGCGGGCGCGATTTCGATGCTGGGAAACTTTGCCTTCTTCTTCGGTGGAAACAGGGAAAACAGCAACAATCCCCTCGGCTTTATCGGCGTTCTGGTTGCAATGATTGTCGCGCCCTTGGCAGCGATGCTGGTGCAGATGGCGATCAGCCGCACGCGCGAATATTCCGCCGATCGCCGTGGCGCTGAGATTTGCGGGAACCCGCTTTGGCTTGCTTCGGCGCTGCAGAAAATCTCAGGCATGGCCCGACAGATTCACAATGACGACGCCGAGCGCAATCCGGCAACGGCGCATATGTTCATCATTAACCCCCTCTCGGGCGAGCGCATGGACAATCTGTTTTCCACGCATCCAAATACGGAAAACCGCGTTGCGGCGCTGCATGCCATGGCCCAGGAGTTTTCGCCGCGAGGATCGACGCCGCCGGCAACGGGTGGTAGACCTCTGCGCAAATCAGGCTCCGTCCCGAACACAGGCTGGGGACGTGGCAATGAAAACGAGCGCAAGGGACCGTGGTCTTGACATCCGATACGAAGAACAAGCAGGCGCGATCAAACAGGTCAAAGCCAGCGCATGGAAGGGGCCGTGAAGACGGCCCTTCGTCTTTCCAGGATAAGCCTGGTCTTTCCGCACGCGTTGCCGCCAGCCGCATTGTGGCAGCCGTTCTGGAAAAGAAAACATCGCTGGACGGCATGCTCGATAGTGAAAATGGCAACCCCGTCTATCGCGCCCTCTCGATTGCCGACCGGGCCTTGGTCCGGGCAATCGTTAACAGCGCGCTTCGCCATCTCCCCCGCATCGAAACGGCGTTGTCGATGCTGCTCGATGGACCGCTCCCGCAGGGCGCAAGGTCGCTTCACCATGTGCTCGTCGTTGGTGCGGCGCAGATGCTCTATCTTGATGTACCGGATCATTCCGCTGTCGATCTCGCCGTCGAGCAGGCTCACCGCGATCCGCGCAACCGTCGCTTTGTAAAGTTGGTGAATGCCGTTCTCAGAAGGCTTGGTCGCGAGAAGGCGGAAATTGAAAAGGCCGTTGCGGATGTGCCCGTTCTGCCGCAGTGGTTCTATGTGCGGCTTGTTTCAGCCTATGGCGAGGAAACGGCGAAACTGATTTCGCAAGCCCAGCTGACGCCTTCCTCCATTGATCTGACCGTTAAAGCTGATCCGGCTCTGTGGGCAGAGAAGCTTGGTGGAACGCTCATGCCGAACGGCAGCGTGCGGCTGGGCGCGTTTGAAGGGCAAATCCCTTCATTGGAAGGTTTTGCCGAGGGGGCGTGGTGGGTGCAGGATCTCGCGGCGAGCATTCCCGTCAAGCTCATGGGCGATGTGTCCGGTAAGCGTGTCGCCGACCTCTGTGCGGCACCCGGTGGCAAGACCGCGCAGCTTGCATTGGCTGGCGCCAATGTAACGGCATTGGACCAGTCCGGCAATCGTCTCCGGCGTTTGAAGGAAAATCTCGACCGACTTGGCCTGCATGCCGAGACGGTTGAGGTCAACATGCTGAAGTATCAGCCGGAACAGCTTTTTGACGCGGTTCTCCTTGATGCCCCCTGCTCTTCTACCGGCACACTTCGCAAACATCCGGATGTCTGCTGGACGAAGGATGAAAACGATATCGCCAAACTCGCGGCGCTACAGGGTCAAATGGTGCGGCACGCGCTGACTTTTGTGGGTCCGGGCGGTCTTGTGGTCTTTTCCAACTGCTCGCTTGATCCATCCGAGGGAGAAGAGGTGATCGACGCTGTCCTGGCTGAAAATCCTGATTTCGAGCGGGTTGCCGTTCGCGCTGAGGATTGGCCGGGCATGGAGGTGGCCGTCAACAGAGATGGCGATCTTCGCACGACGCCGGACATGTTCGGTGGTGTAGACGGCTTTTTTAGCAGTGTCTTGCGTAAGAAGTAGAAAAAAGCGAAGCTCTCGCGAATCATTAGATATTTATCGAAAACGTTCCGGTCGTCGCGGTTCACTGATAAAAACAAAACATGTGAAACGGGAAACACAGCTTGTTAGGGTCCTTCGCAGGCAGCATGAATGCCGCCGGTCTTCTGTCGCGGATGGCGTATCGTCATCTGTGTGTCGGCCTCGCGCCATTGCGCCTGCATCTTTCTCGGTTCGCCAATCGAGTGCCGGCAGGGCTGGTGGCGGCGCCGACAGATCTGAGGGCGATCGACCCTTATTTCGCGGAGGAACTTTTAAGGGGCCGTATCGCGCTTGCGGGGCGAGTGGTCGAGACCGGCGGCGCATCGCCGTTTCAAATCGAGTACCCTTCAGCGGTTTTTGAAGAGAGGTTGCACGCGTTCAGCTGGTTGCGCCACATTCGCTCCGATAAATCCAGCGAAGCTTGCAAACGTGCCCGACGGATTGTTGCGGAATGGATGGGATTTCACGGCAAGCGGCTTACAGGTACCGCGTGGTCGCCGGAAATCGCGGCGCAGAGGTTAATTGCCTGGCTCTCCCACTCGCCGGTGGTGTTATTCGAGGCCGACGCGGGCTTCTATCGCCGTTTCCTGAAAAGCCTTGGCCTTCATGTTCGTTACCTTGAAAGGATCGCCAAACACGCGCCGGATGGGGAAGCGCGACTGAAGATCAGGATTGCCCTCGCCATGGCCTCCATCGCCATGCCAACCCGCCTGTCCCGTATAAACCGCAATGGCGTGAAGCTGGCTCAGGAAATGGAACGCCAGATTCTCCCCGATGGGGGCCATGTCTCCCGCAATCCGCGCGTCATACTGGATTTGCTGCTCGACCTCCTGCCGCTGCGCCAAAGCTACATCAATCTCGGACACGACCTTCCCTCTGGTCTTGTTCCCGCGATCGATCGTATGTTCCCGGCTATCCGGTTTTTCCGTCACCAGGGTGGTGATCTCGCGCTGTTCAATGGTGCCACGGCGACGCTTGCCAGCGAGCTCGTTTCCGTGCTTCGGTATGACGAGACGGCCGGTCGGCCATCGAAAGTCCTGCCGGATGTGAATTACCATCGGCTTGCCACGGATGACACTGTCGTCATCATTGATACCGGTCATCCGGGCTCCGCGGAACTTTCCCGCCAAGCGCATTCGGGCTGTCTGTCGTTCGAGATGTCCTGCGGCAAGAACCGGTTCATCGTCAACTCAGGCTTCCCGCGAAATGCTGCGCCTGAATATCAACGGGCCAGCAGGTCGACGGCGGCGCACTCGACCGTCACGCTGGCGGACACGTCCTCCAGCAGGCTTTCGCGCTCGCGGCTCCTCGGCCCTATTATGGTATCTGGCGTCAGCCATGTCGATAGCCGGCGTAGCATAGACGCCAACGGTAACGATGTCCTCTGGGCCGCTCACGACGGCTATGTGCAGAACTTTGGCTGCTACCATGAACGTGAAATTGAGTTGAACGCCGCTGGTACGAAGATCAAGGGACGCGACCTGCTCCGCGCCGACGGGGCCGCGGCAAAGGAGCAGTTGCAATCGGTGTCGGCCGTTTCACGCTTCCACATCCATCCACATATTCAGCTTCATCCGCGAGACGAGGAGTCGGTCTATCTGGAGGCTGGCGACGGCACGACATGGCTGCTTTCAGCGCCCGGGCTGGAGCTCTTCATAACGGAGGATGTTTTCATGGCGGATGCGTCCGGCATGCGCCCGTCGCAGCAGATTGAATTACCCTTCAACCTTGTCAACACGCGCGAGATCCGCTGGCTTCTCGAAAGGAAGGCCTGAAGACGTTATTCCAAAGGGTAAAAACGGCATAGTTTTTGTCCTTCGTCATCCTCTCTGTTTATTAATCTGGTAAGCTATGTTAACGCGGCGGCAATTGCTGGATCATTTCCATTCCAGCCTGCCCTCCCTGCGAAACGGAGTATGCCTGATGGCCGTCGTGTCCAAAAAAATTCCCGCCCCTGATAAGGTTAAAATCCGTACGGCGCTTCTATCCGTGTCTGACAAGACGGACATTATCGAGCTGGCGACGGTGCTTTCCAAGCTTGGCGTCAAGCTGCTTTCGACCGGCGGTACGGCAAAGGCCATCGCTGAGGCTGGCCTTCCGGTGACGGATGTCTCGGACATTACGAATTTCCCTGAGATCATGGACGGTCGAGTCAAGACCCTGCATCCCAATGTTCATGGCGGACTACTGGCGATCCGCGACGACGCTGATCATGTCGAGGCCATGAAGGCGCATGGTATCGAGGCGATCGATCTTTCAGTTATCAATCTCTACCCCTTCGAGGAAGTGCGCGCCAAGGGTGGCGATTATCCGACGACGGTCGAGAATATCGATATTGGCGGCCCGGCGATGATCCGCGCTTCCGCCAAGAATCATGCCTATGTCACCGTCGTTACCGATCCTTCCGACTACCCGGCGCTGATCGAAGCCCTCCAGTCCGATGACGGACAGACCTCCTATGCGCTGCGCCAGCGTTTTGCCGCCAAGGCCTATGCCCGCACGGCTGCCTACGATGCAATGATTTCCAACTGGTTTGCCGAAGCACTGGCAATTGAGACGCCTGACTACCGCGCCATTGGCGGCGTACTGAAAGAAAAGATGCGTTATGGTGAAAACCCGCATCAGAGCGCCGGTTTCTACCTGACCGGTGAGAAGCGCCCCGGCGTTGCGACCGCAACGCTTCTGCAGGGTAAGCAGCTCTCCTACAACAACATCAATGATACGGATGCGGCTTACGAGCTGGTGGCGGAGTTCCTGCCGGAAAATGCGCCAGCCGTCGCCATCATCAAACACGCCAATCCCTGCGGCGTTGCAACCGGCCCGACCCTTGCCGAAGCCTATCGGCGTGCGCTGGCATGCGATTCCGTTTCCGCCTTTGGTGGCGTCATTGCCCTGAACCGCACGCTCGATGCCGAAACGGCGGAAGAGATCGTAAAGCTCTTTACCGAAGTCATCATCGCGCCTGACGTAACCGAGGAAGCCAAATCCATCATCGCCCGCAAGCCGAACCTGCGCCTTCTCGCCGCCGGTGGCCTGCCAGATCCGCGCGCGGCTGGCCTGACCGCGAAGACCGTTTCCGGCGGCCTGCTGGTGCAGAGCCGTGACAATGCCATGGTCGAGGACCTCGAACTCAAGGTGGTGACCAAGCGTGCGCCGACCGCGCAGGAGCTTGAGGACATGAAGTTCGCCTTCAAGATCGCCAAGCATGTGAAATCCAATGCCGTGATCTACGCAAAGGACGGCCAGACGGCTGGTATCGGCGCCGGCCAGATGAGCCGCGTCGATTCGGCCCGTATCGCGGCTCAGAAGGCGGAAGATGCTGCCAAGGCGCTCGGCTTGGCCGAACCCCTGACGCGGGGTTCCGCGGTCGCTTCCGAGGCATTTTATCCCTTTGCGGATGGCTTGCTTGCTGCCATCGCTGCGGGCGCTACGGCGGTCATTCAACCGGGCGGCTCGATGCGCGATCAGGACGTGATTGACGCCGCCAACGAGCATAACGTGGCGATGGTCTTTACCGGCATGCGTCACTTCCGCCACTAAGCGCGGCCCAGACAGGATGACAATGGCCCGGAAAGCGATTTCCGGGCCATTCTTGTTTCACGTGGGACAGTACCTGGGCCGTCGTTTCAGGTAACGGCGCCCACCTGCCACGGCACAAATTCGTTGTCCCCATAATCGTAAATCTCGCTCACCGTCTTGTCACCGGAAGCCACCGCAACAATATGTTCAAAAATTCGTTTGCCGGATTCTTCGATCGTCTCATTGCCGGTAACGATTTCTCCGCAATTGATATCCATGTCTTCCTTCATGTGCTCATACATTTCGGAATTGGTGGCGATCTTGATGCAGGGTGACGGCTTGAAGCCCGACACCGAGCCACGGCCGGTGGTGAAACAGATGACGTTGCAGCCGCCAGCGACCTGGCCGGTGACGGCAACGGGGTCATAGCCGGGCGTATCCATGAAGACGAAACCCTGTTCCGTCACGGTTTCGGCAAACTCATAAACCGCCTTCAGCGGCATCGATCCCCCTTTGGCGACCGCGCCAAGTGACTTTTCCAGGATTGTGGTCAGGCCGCCAAGTTTGTTGCCATGGGAAGGGTTGTTGTTTAACTCGTCGCCGTTGCGGGCGGTATAATCGCGCCACCAATCGATGCGCTGCAGCAGCTTTTCGGCGACCGCGGGCGTGACGGCCCGTTTTGTCAGCAGGTGCTCGGCGCCATAGATTTCAGGCGTCTCGGAAAGCACGGTCGTGCCGCCATTGCGCACGATAAGATCTGATGCATAACCCAGAGCCGGATTGGCGGAGATACCGGAATAGCCGTCTGAGCCTCCGCATTCCAGCGCGACTTTCAGCTTGGAGAGCGGTTGCTCGGTACGACGGGCGGCATTGACCATCGGCAGCATGGCTTTGATCTCGGCAATCGCCGCATCGATCGTCTTTCGTGTGCCGCCATGTTGTTGAATTGTCATGGTCCGCAGCCGCTCACCCTCCTCCATCTTGTAGTGTTCGAGGATGGGGGCAATCTGGTTGGTCTCGCAACCCAAGCCGATCAACAGAATGCCGCCGAAATTTGGATGGCGGGCATAGCCCTGGATGGTGCGGATCAGCAGACGGTAGCCTTCCGATTTGGTGTTCAGCGCGCAGCCGCCGCCATGGGTCAGTGCGACGACACCATCGACATTGTCGAAGCCGTCAAGTCCGCCCTGTTTGTTGAAATAATCGGCGATGTAGCGCGACACCGTGGCGGAACAGTTCACCGATGCGATGACGCCGATGTAGTTGCGCGTTCCGACGCCGCCTATGCCGCGGTCGTAACCCATGAAGGTCCGACGCTCGCCTTCGGGCAACATGCCTTTTTCTTCGATATCGACACTGAACTGGTGTGCGTGTTCTGAAGGCACCATGGCAAGATTGTGCAGGTGCACGTGTCGGCCAGGCTCGATGTCCTGCGTGGCGATGCCGATGACCTGGCCGTATTTGAGCACTTCTTCGCCCGATCTGATCAGCTTGAGGGCCACCTTGTGCCCGCGACCGATCAGCTCGAGCGCCGCCAGATCGCCCCTGCCCGTCGCGCCACCGGCCGGAATTGACCGACGCGCCACCGCGACATTGTCGTTGGCGTTAAGCAAAATGGTTGCCTCGGAATTCTCACTCACGGGTTATCCTCCTCCCGAAATATTGTCTGCTATGTTTCCGGATCAGTTTTCGACCCAGCGCCTCTTCGAGCCTTCAAGATGGATATGCATGGCCGCCTGCGCGAGCAGCGGGTCCTTGAGTTCCAGTGCTGCCAGAATGGCTTCATGTTCCTGAAGGGCCTGCGTCCAAGTATCCCGGTCTTCAAACTTCACCCGGAACTGGGCCGAAATCGGGCTGTGGCGCTCATCGAAGAGGCTCGCCACCATCCGCGCCAGAACGCTGTTGCCGGATTGTTCGGCGATGGTGACGTGAAACGACCGGTCCTGATCCAGCGGTTTGCGACCGGACTCTATTTCTTTCTGCATCGTATTGAGTATCTGGCGAAGGGTGGCAATTGTCTCATCGGTCATGCGGCTGGCGGCCAACACGATCGTCGCACCTTCCAGCGCAGCGCGTGCCTGCATCAGTTCGGAAGGGCTGTCGCCGAGCGATTTCGTGTGATGGGCCGTCTGGAGCGCTTCCGCTGAGACATAGACGCCCGAGCCCATGCGGATTTCAACGGTGTTGTCGATTTCGAGTGCAATCAACGCCTCCCGCAGGGAAGGCCGCGAGACGCCGAGCTTCTGGGCCAGCTCCCTTTCCGCGGGAAGGCGCGTGCCTGGTACGAATTCACCGCCGTCGATGAGCTCCCGTATCTGGTCCGCAATCTGTTGATAAAGCCTGCGCGGCTCCGCTATTTTGGCCTGACCACTCATCTGCTTCTCGAAGCGTCCCGTCTGAAATTCATATTTGGCCTTACCGTAACGCCAAGCGCCTTGATACGCAAGGAATTACATAAATACTTGAATATATGGGGTAAATATACGAGATTTGTGACTTGGTTGAGAGGATGCAAAACGGTGCTAGATCAAATCCGGAGAAATTGGCTTGACCATCGTAAAAAACCGGCCTAACCATTTGCCCTGTTCATGACCCCGGTGGAGCGGGGAACAGGGTGGAGGTTTCCAGATGTCGCAGGGCGCATCGACAATTCGTGGCGACTATTCGCCAGAGGAGATGGCGCGCGTGGAGCGTTCGAGCCTCCTGCGTCTTGAAAATATCAGCAAGGAATTTCCCGGCGTCAAAGCACTGTCCAATGTGCATTTCGACCTGCGCAGTGGCGAAGTGCATGCCGTATGTGGTGAGAATGGAGCCGGGAAATCGACGCTGATGAAGATCATCAGCGGGGTTTATCAGCCAAGTGACGGGACGATTCTGCACAAGGGCGTGAAGGTGCAATATGCATCTCCGCTGGAATCCGAAGCCGCCGGCATCGCCATTATCCATCAGGAACTCAACCTCGTTCCGCATCTCTCCGTTGCCGAAAATATCTATCTTGCGCGTGAACCACGTCGCGGTTTTCTCGTCGACCGCAAGAAGCTTCGGCTGGATGCCAAACGCTGTCTCGACCGGCTGGGTGTCGATATCGACCCCGACCAGATCGTCCGCGGCCTATCGGTCGCTCAGTGTCAGATGGTGGAAATCGCCAAGGCGCTCTCTCTCGATGCCGAAGTGCTCATCATGGATGAGCCGACCTCTTCGCTGACCGAGCAGGAAACCCGACTTCTGTTCAAGGTCATCAGAGACCTCAAGGCGTCGGGAGTCGGCATCGTCTATATCTCCCACCGTCTGGATGAAATGGCCGAGATCGTCGATCGCGTGACGGTGCTGCGCGACGGACGTTATATCTCGACCGACGATTTTGCCTCGATCACCGTTGATGACATCGTCACGCGCATGGTCGGGCGTTCGCTGGAAGATAAATTCCCAGAACGTACCTCGCGCCCGACAGACGATATTCTCTTCTCGGTCGAAGGGTTAACGCGCAATGGCGTGTTCAGTGACGTCGGTTTCTCCCTGCGGCGCGGCGAAATCCTCGGTTTCGCCGGCCTTATGGGTGCGGGTCGAACGGAAGTTGCTCGCGCCATTTTCGGTGCCGATCCCCTGGATGCCGGCAAGATCGTTTTTAATGGGCGCGAGCTGTCGATCAATTCACCGCAGGATGCGATCGAAGAGGGCATTGCCTATCTCTCGGAAGACCGCAAAAGCGACGGCCTCGCCATCAAGATGTCGGTGGCGGCCAATACGACGCTTGCCAATCTCGGCCAACTTTCAAACCGTTTTGGGCTGATCGACTTCAAGAAGCACGATGAGGTCACCAAGCGCTACGTCGACCTTCTGAATATCCGCACCCCCTCGATCGAGCAGACGGTGCGGCTGCTTTCGGGCGGCAACCAGCAGAAAATCATCATCGGCAAATGGCTCTTCCGCCAGTCCCGCATCCTGTTCTTCGACGAGCCGACGCGCGGCATCGATGTCGGCGCGAAGTTTGCGATCTACAAGATCATGGACGAACTGGCCGCCCAGGGCATCGGCGTCATTCTCATCAGCTCGGAGCTGCCAGAAATTCTGGGACTGACAGATCGTATCGCGGTGTTCCATCAGGGCCGTATCACCGGCGTGCTCGAAACCGCCAAAACCAATCAAGAAGAAATCATGCGGTATGCGTCCGGTTACGGCCGGGCCGCGCAGTGAGGAACGACATGGCCAATATTGCAGAACCCAAGAAGGGCTTCGCCGTCAGCGATCGCCAGAAGGACATCATCCAGAAGTTTGCTGCGCTCGGCAGCCTGTTTGCGCTGGTCGCGGTCTTCTCCGCGACCAGCAACGCCTTCTTTACCGTCAACAACGGTATGACGATTGCGCTGCAGGTGACTTCCATTGCGCTGCTCGGCATTGGTGCCACCTGTGTTATCATCACCGGCGGCATCGATCTTTCCGTCGGTTCGGTTCTAGCGCTTGCCGGTGTGGTTGCCGCTCTGGCGGTGAAGGAACTCGGCATGCCGGTGCCGGTCGGCATGCTGCTCGGCATCCTGACGGGCTCTCTCTGCGGGCTCATCAATGGCCTTCTCGTCACGCGCTTCAAGCTGCCGCCCTTCATCGCAACGCTCGGCATGATGCTGATTGCGCGTGGTGTGGCGTTGCAGATTACCGGTGCGCGCGCCGTATCCGGCCTTGGCGAATCCTTCGGTGAACTCGGCAACGGCGCCCTGTTCCGAATCGTCACTATCGGTGATGACGGCTTTCCGAATGTCGTATTTCCCGGCATTCCCTATCCGGTCATCCTGATGGTGGTGATTGCGCTTGCAGTGTCCTTCATGCTCAACCGCTCCATCCTCGGTCGCCATATCTATGCCGTGGGCTCCAATGCGGACGCGGCGCGCCTGTCCGGCGTCAATGTCGCCCGTGTTACCAACTTTACCTACATTCTGTCGGGCACGCTTGCCGGTCTAACGGGCTGCGTCTTGATGTCCCGCCTCGTCACCGCACAGCCGAACGAAGGTGTGATGTATGAGCTGGATGCCATTGCCAGTGCGGTCATCGGCGGCACATCGCTGATTGGCGGCGTCGGCACGATTTCCGGTACCGCCATCGGCGCCTTCGTCATCGGCATCCTGCGTAACGGTCTCAATATGAACGGCGTTTCCGCCTTCACGCAACAGATCATCATCGGCCTCGTCATTCTGGTCACCGTCTGGATCGACCAGCTGCGCAACCGCCGCTGATCAAAAAGGGCTGCGGACCCTTTCCGCAAACAAGATCGGCAGGGGAGGCCCGGATGCCGACATCACGGAGGAAGAAATGAAGAAAATTACGACTGCCCTTCTGACATCCGCAATCGCGCTGTGGAGCGTTTCCACCGTGCAGGCCGGTGAAATCGCCGTCATCGTCAAGACCGTCAACTCCACCTTCTGGCAGAACGTCCAGAAGGGTGCTGACGCGGCGATGAAGAATTCCTCCGGCAACACCATGACCTTCCAGGGTCCGGCCGCCGAATCGGCGATTGCCGACCAGGTCAACATGGTCGAAAACGCCATCAACCGTAAGGTTGCGGGCATCGTTCTGGCGCCTTCCGATCCGGATGCGCTGGTGCCTGCCGTCAAGAAGGCTTGGGAAGCCCGTATCCCGGTGGTTCTGATCGACTCTCAGCTCGCCAAGGGCTCCGAGCAGTATTATCAGTCGTTCCTGGCGACCGATAACAAGAAAGCCGGCGAACTGGCCGCGCAGGCGCTGATCGACAAGGTCGGCACGGAAGGCAAGATTGCCGTCATGTCCTACGTCGCCGGTGCCGGTTCCGAAATCGGCCGCGTTGGCGGTTTCACCGATTACATCCAGATGCATTCGAAGCTTCAGATCGTTGGGCCGTTCTATTCGCAGTCGCAGATGGCGACGGCGCTGAACCAGACCACCGACGTTCTGGCCGCCAATTCCGACCTGAAGGGCATCTTCGGCGCCAATGAGCCAACCGCCATCGGTGTTGGCCGTGCGCTTGCCCAGTCCGGCAAGGCCGGTAAGGTCGTTGCGATCGGCTTTGACGGTAACCAGGACCTCCAGAACTTCGTCAAGGACGGCACGCTGGCCGGCATCGTCGTTCAGGGTTCGTACCAGATGGGCGAAAAGGGCGTGGAAACCGTGACCAAGCTCATCAACAAGGAAAAGGTCGAGAAGTTCGTCGACACCGGCGTCGTTGTTGTCACCAAGGAGAACATCGAAAAGCCGGAAGCCAAGAACGTTCTCTACTGATTGCGTGATGACGCGCCGCTTTGCGGCGGCGCGTCCTTCCAAAAACTGGAAAGTCCCTGCGATGAAAGTCTCCGATACACGTAAATTGCCGCGCCGCGCTGTTGACGTCACCGTCATGGGCCTCGGCTGCGCCCAGATGGGCAATCTCTACCGCGTCACGCCCTATGAAGAGTCCAAGGGCGCTTTCGATAAGGCGTGGGAGAGTGGCATGCGTTATTTCGATACCGCGCCGTTTTACGGTTATACGCGGTCGGAGCGTCGCCTGGGCACGATGGTAACCGAGCATGATCGCGGCGACTATACGCTCAGCACCAAGGTCGGCCGTGTCATGGTGCCGGATGAGACCGTGGGTCCGGAGGAGGATGCCTATATTGCGCCCCTGCCGTTCCGCCCGGTCTATGATTATTCCTATGACGGTATTCTGCGCTCCTTCGAGGCTAGCCAGCAGCGGCTGGGTATCCTGAAGCCGGATATTCTTTATGTGCACGATATCGGTTCTCATACCCATGGCGAAAAGCATCGGCACTACTGGGAGCAGCTGACCAGCGGTGGCGGTTTCCGTGCACTTGGTAAGTTGCGCGAGGAAGGGTCGACCGGGGCTGTCGGCCTCGGCGTCAACGAATGGGAAATCATCAATGACGCCATGGATGTCTTCGATATCGATGTCGCCATGCTGGCGGGCCGTTATACGCTGCTCGAACAGCAGAGCCTTGCTTTCATGAACCGCTGCGCTGAAAGCGGCGTCGCCATCGCTGTCGCCGGCGCTTTCAATTCGGGCATTCTCGCTGGCAACCGCAAATTCAATTATGCCGATGCGCCTGCCGATATCCTCAAGCGCGTGGACGCGCTGCACAACGTCTGCGAGGAACTGGATGTCTCGCTGCAGGCCGCGGCGCTTCAGTTTCCGCTCGCCCATCCGGCGTCGGTCACGGCTGTTTCAGGCGCGCGCAATGCGCAGCAGCTCGCTTCCAATATAGAATGGTTCGAGCAGTCCATCCCGGATGAATTCTGGTCCGAGCTGCACAAGCGCGGCCTGATTGCCGACGGTGCGCCCGTGCCCGGCGGAAAGGCCTGAGGCAATGCTCATCGACGCCCACCAGCATTTCTGGCTGATGAAGGATCGCGCCGGGCAATGGCCGCCGCCGTTGCTGGCCGCCATTTACCGGGATTTTCTTCCGCCCGATCTGTCGCCATTGCTTGATGCTGCCGGGGTTTCCGGCACGGTGCTGGTTCAGACGATGGAAACTGCGGCCGACACGGATTTCATGCTGGCGCTGGCGGAAAAGACCGATTTCATCAAGGGCGTGGTCGGCTGGGTGGATATGAAGTCTGCCGACGTGACCGCGGAGATCGCTTGCCGGGCGAAACATCCTGCCTTCAAGGGCGTGCGCCCCATGCTGCAGGGTATGGAAGACGTCGCTTGGATAGACGATCCCGCGTTGGATGCTGCCGTTGAAGCGCTTGTGAAGCACGGTCTGGTGTTTGACGCGCTGGTCCTGCCGCCCAATCTGCCGCATCTCCTCTCCTTCGCGCGCCGGCATCCCGAGTTGCCAATCGTGATCGATCATGGCGCGAAGCCTCTGATTGCCACTGGTCACTATACTGCCTGGCGGCGCGATATGGCGGCTCTCTCGGCCCTTCCCAATGTCCATTGCAAGCTATCCGGCCTCCTCACCGAGCGTGGTGAGCAACGCCCGGAAGCGGTGCGGCCCTACGCCGAGACCATTATGGACCTATTCGGTGGCGATCGCGTGATCTTCGGCAGTGACTGGCCAGTGCTGCGCCTTGCGGGTGACTATCAGGCCTGGCTGGATTTCTGCCGCGACATCGTGCCGACCAAAGACCATGCGGCAGTTTTCGGCGGCAACGCCATTCGTTTTTACTCCCTTACTGACAGGTGATGCATGCTGGCGATTTTCTGTGACACTCCCGGTCAACTAACCGCCAAGGATTTGCCGAAACCCGTGCGTGGCGAAGGTGAAGTGCTGGTGCGTATTCGCCGGATCGGCGTTTGCGGTACGGATCTGCATATCTTCACCGGCAACCAGCCCTATCTCTCCTATCCACGTATCATGGGCCATGAACTTTCCGGCACGGTTGATGAGGCGCCCGAAGGCAGCCATCTTTCCGCCGGCGATGTGGTGACCATCATCCCCTATATGTCCTGCGGGAAATGTAATGCCTGCCTGAAAGGCAAGAGCAATTGCTGCCGCAATATCGGTGTGCTCGGCGTCCATCGCGATGGCGGCATGGTGGAATATCTGAGCGTACCGCAGCAATTCGTGCTGAAGGCGGAGGGGTTGAGCCTCGACCAGGCGGCCATGACGGAATTTCTGGCGATCGGCGCGCATGCGGTGCGGCGCGGGGCCGTTGAAAAAGGGCAGAAGGTCCTGATCGTCGGTGCCGGCCCGATCGGTATGGCGGTTGCTGTCTTCGCCGTTCTCGATGGTGCGGAAGTGACGATGATCGACGGTCGCACCGACCGGCTCAATTTCTGCAAGGAACACCTCGGTGTCGCTCATATTGTCGACCTCGGCGACGGTGACAAAGATCGTCTGTCCGAAATCACCGCTGGCGATTTCTTCGATGCGGTTTTTGATGCGACAGGCAATCCGAAAGCCATGGAGCGCGGGTTTTCCTTCGTCGGTCACGGCGGCTCCTATGTCCTCGTGTCCATTGTTGCCAGCGATATCAGCTTTAACGATCCGGAGTTTCACAAGCGTGAGACGACGTTGCTCGGCAGCCGCAACGCGACGCCTGATGATTTCGAGCGCGTGCTTCGCGCCTTGCGCGAAGGGAAAGTGCCTGACGCGCTGATCACCCATCGCATGACACTTGCCGATGTGCCGTCAAGGTTCGCCGGCCTGACCGATCCGAAAGCCGGCGTCATCAAGGGTATGGTGGAGGTCGCATGACGTCCGATACGCCCATCCTGCAATTTGGCACCAGCCGCTTTCTCCTCGCCCATGCGGACCTGTTCGTTTCGCAGGCCCTGGACAAGGGAGAGGCGCTGGGGCGCATTACAATCGTTCGGACGACCGGCAATGCGGAGAGCCTGAAACGTGTGGCGGCGCTGAACAGCGGCGCACCTTATCCCGTGCGCATTCGCGGTATCAGCGACGGGCAGGAAGTGGACGAGGAAGTTCAAGGTAAGGCCGTTGCAGGGGCATTGACGGCTGCGACCGACTGGGCGGAAGTCCGCCGCCTTGCCTGTGAGGCGCAGGTCATTCTGTCCAATACCGGCGACCGCGGTTATGAGCTGGATTCGACGGATGGAGCCGCGCTTGCTGCCGATTTCACGATCGTGCCGAAAAGCTTTCCGGCCAAGCTCTGCATGCTGTTGCTGGAGCGTTTTCAGCGGAACCCTGAAGCGCCTTTATCGATCTTTCCCTGCGAGCTGGTGCCGCGCAACGGCGAAAAGCTGAGCCAAGTCATTCGCCGGCTTGCAGACGAATGGCAATTGCCGGCGGGTTTTGCCTTCTACCTGAATGAGAAGTGCCGTTTCGCCAATAGTCTGGTGGACCGCATCGTGTCTGAACCCATCGATCCCGTCGGCGCAGTCGCGGAACCCTATGCCCTCTGGGCGATCGAGAAACAGGAAGGTCTCGTTCTTCCCTGCACGCACCCCGCCGTGGTGCTGACCGACGATCTCGACCGCTATGAAAAGCTGAAGCTGTTCCTCCTCAATCTCGGTCACTCCTATCTAGCAGAATGCTGGACACGGGATGGGCGTGGGAAAGATGAAACGGTGCGTCAGGCAATGGCGGATGATGCCCTCGTTGCGGATCTGGAAGCGCTTTGGCGGGACGAGGTTCTGCCGGTCTTTGCGGCAGAAGGCATGGGAGATGAGGCAAAGGCCTATATCGGTCAGTTGAGGGAGCGCTTGCGCAATCCCTTTCTCGCGCATCGCATCGCCGATATCGCCGGCAATCACGACGAAAAGAAGCGCCGCCGCTTTGCCCCGGTCATTGCCGCGGCAGAACGGCTGGAATTGAACGTGCCGCAGGAAAAGCTGCGCGCGGCGCTTGCCACTATCAAGCAATAACGGGGTTTTTCATGCAGCGAATGGGCATGGTCATCGGCGTCAAGCCTGAGATGATCGCGGAATACAAAAGGCTGCACGCCGCTGTCTGGCCGGAGGTTCTGGCATTGATCAGCGACTGCAATATCCGCAATTACACGATCTTCCTGCGTGAGCCGGAAAATCTGCTTTTCGGCTATTGGGAATATCACGGCAAAGATTTCAGCGCCGATATGGCGAAGATAGCTGCGAGCCCGAAGAACCAGGAGTGGTGGTCTTTCACCATTCCCTGCCAGCAACCGCTCGAAAGCCGAAAGGAAGGCGAGTGGTGGGCGATGATGGAAGAGACCTTCCACCTCGATTGAACGATTTTCTTTGACACTGACCGCGAGTAACCGGCCATGACCAAAATTACAGATCTGCGTGTTTTCGACCTGCGTTTCCCGACCTCCCAGAGCCTTGATGGTTCTGACGCGATGAACCCCGACCCGGATTATTCGGCGGCTTACGTCATTCTCGACACCGACGAGCCGGGATTGAAGGGCCATGGCCTGACCTTCACCATCGGCCGTGGCAATGACATCTGCTGTATGGCCATCGAAGCGATGCGGCACCTGGTCGTCGGCACCGATCTTGCCACCGTCACGGAAAACCCCGGCAAATACTGGCGGCATTTGACGGGTGATAGCCAGCTGCGCTGGATCGGTCCGGACAAGGGCGCGATGCATCTCGCCACCGGTGCCGTGGTCAATGCCGTGTGGGACCTGCTGGCCAAGAAGGCCGGCAAGCCGGTTTGGCAGCTCGTGGCCGACATGAGCCCGGAAGAAATCGCCGATATTGTCGATTATCGTTACCTCACCGACGTGCTGACCCGCGATGATGCACTGGCGATCCTTAGAAAGGCCGAGGCGGGCAAGAAGGAACGTATCGAGACGCTGAAGAACGAAGGCTATGCCTGCTATACGACGTCGGCTGGCTGGTTGGGTTACGACGACGCCAAGCTGCGCCGTCTTTGCCAGGAGGCGATCGATGCCGGATTCAACCATGTGAAGATGAAGGTCGGCCGCGATCTGGAGGACGATATTCGCCGCCTCACCATTGCCCGTGAGGTGATCGGTCCCGACCGTTACCTGATGATCGATGCCAATCAGGTATGGGAAGTGGATCAGGCGATCGAGTGGGTGAATAAGCTCGCCTTTTCCAAGCCATTTTTCATCGAAGAGCCTACCAGCCCGGATGATGTCGCCGGCCATCGCAAGATCCGTGCCGCTATTGGCTCGGTGAAGGTGGCAACCGGTGAAATGTGCCAGAACCGCATCATGTTCAAGCAGTTCATCGCCGAGGGCGCGATTGATGTCGTGCAGATCGACAGCTGCCGCATGGGTGGCCTGAACGAGGTACTGGCGGTTCTCTTGATAGCCGCCAAATACAATTTGCCGGTCTGGCCGCATGCTGGCGGCGTCGGCCTCTGCGAATATGTTCAGCACCTGTCGATGATCGACTATCTGGTGGTGTCGGGCACCAAGGAGGGCCGCGTGATCGAATATGTCGATCATCTCCACGAGCACTTCATCGAGCCCTGCGACATCAGAAACGCCGCTTACATGCCGCCGAAACTGCCGGGCTTCTCCATCGAAATGAAGCCGGAGTCGATTGAGACCTACACGTTCGAAGGATGACGGAAGGCGAGCAGCGCTTCTTCGAGGCGCTGCCATTCCGCTTCGCTACCGGGAAGGCCGAAACGCATGTCATCAGGTCTTTCATCGAAGATACGCACCAGAATGCCGCGACGGCCAAGATGGTTGAAAAGGTCCGGCGTGAAAGGGCTGCGCACGAGCGTAAAAAGCGATGTGCCGCCGGCTATCTCGACTGCTGTTTTCTCCAGAATGCGCTTTAGCCGCCGGGTATCGTCCGCAAGTGTGAGCCGCATGGCTGATCGCCACTTCTCGTCTGCCAGAGCCTCTGTCGCGATATGCAGTGCCGGGCCGGAAACGGCCCAGGGCCCAAGCCTTGCTTCCAGTTCAGACGCGATATCGGGATGCGCAATCGCAAAACCCAGCCGGACACCCGCCATGCCGTAAAACTTGCCAAAAGAGCGGAGGACCACCAATGCGGTCCGCCCGGCCGCATCTGCGAGGCTTTCGCCGCATCCGGTCTCGATAAAGGCTTCGTCCACCACGAGCAAGCCGCCCTTGCGCCCCATGGTCTCAGCGAGCTTCAGCAGCGCCTCCCTGTCGATGATCCGCCCATCGGGGTTATTCGGGTTGATCACCACGGCGTAGTCGTGTGCAGACAGCTCTTCCATGTGTTTCACTTCGCTGACTGCCACTCCCGCCATTTGCGCCGTCCGGGCGTGTTCCGCGTAGGCAGGCGAGAGCACGGCGGCGCGTTTTGCGCCGCGGGTGATAGCGATCTGAGCCAGCAAAGGCATCAGCATCTGGGTTCCGGGGGAGAGTGCCACATGTTCTGGCGAGCGCGCTCCGAAATGGTCTGCGGCAATTCGCTTCAGATTTTCGGCGACGTCGGGTTCCGGCAGGCGGGCAAATGCGCTGGCGGGAAGGGGCGAATGCGGGTAGGAGTGCGGGTTGATCCCTGTCGAAAGGTCGATCCACGGTTCAGGCGCTTCCGGAAACATCAGACGCGCCTTGCCGAGATTGCCGCCGTGACGGATCGCAGCTTTCGCCTTATCTGGTACTGTCTCGCCCATGTTCTTTGCTCTCGCTTTCCTGTCGCTCTCGATCGAACGCGTCACCGGCTATCCGAACTGGCTGTTCCGGCGCATCGGGCACCCCGTGACCTGGATCGGTTCGCTTATCGCGCTCATGGACAAAAAATGGAACCGGGAGAGTGCGTCATTTTCACAGCGCAAAACTGCAGGTGTGGCGGCCCTCGCGGTTTTTGTCGGGCTGACGCTGCTCATCGCCTGGTCTGCTCAGTTCGTTCTGCTTTTCCTGCCGTTGGGTTTTTTGCTGCTTGCCGTTTTCGGCGCGTCGCTTCCGGCGCAGAAAAGTCTTGAACAGCATGTTGAGGCTGTCGCCACCGCTTTGGAGCGGGAGGGAACCGAAGGCGGCCGTAAGGCGGTGTCGATGATTGTCGGCCGCGATCCGCAACGGCTGGATGAGGCCGCAATCTGCCGCGCAGCGATCGAAAGTCTGGCGGAGAATTTCTCCGACGGTATCGTTGCGCCGGCCCTCTGGCTCGGGTTACTGGGCCTGCCGGGCGGGGCTGCTTACAAGGCAATCAATACGGCCGACAGCATGATTGGCCATCGGTCCCCGCGTCACGAGGCCTTCGGCTGGGCCTCCGCCCGTCTTGATGATCTCGTCAATCTGCCGGCCTCGAGACTGAGCGGCTTCCTGTTCGTTGCCGCAGCATTTTTCGTGCAGGGCGCATCCCCTCGCGATGCCATTGCCGCGATACGCCGCGACGCGCGCCATCATCGCTCCCCCAATGCCGGCTGGCCGGAAGCGGCCATGGCCGGTGCGCTCGGCTTTGCGCTCGCAGGCCCCCGCTCTTATGGTGGGCAGATAATCGAAGCGCGTTTCATGGGCGAAGGCGGAAGGTCGGTGCTGGTTGCCGGTGATATTCGCAAGGCATTGCGGCTCGCGCGGATCGCGGATCTGTTGCTGATCGGGCTATTCGGACTTCTGGGGATCCTTATCGCGCTATAGCGAGCAGCCTGTCGAGATCGAGGTGCTGCTCCATATGAGCAGCCAGACGGTCGAGAACCGCATCCACCTGCGCATCATAATTCAGGTCGGTGCCCTGCCCGCCGAGACGCTCCAGCCACGCGCTGCGCTGGCTGTTATCCGCAAAGAGACCGTGAATATAGGTGCCGAAGACACGGCCGTCGGGTGAGATGCTTCCATCGTAATGCCCGTCGATCGTCGAAAACGCCAGATTGCCTGCTGCTCCCGTGGTTTCCCCGACATGCATTTCATAGCCGGATAAACTAACGCCATCAAAACTTGCGCCGTGAACGGAGAAGAGCCGCTTGTCGCCCGTCAAAATCGTGTCGACATCAAGCAGGCCGAGCCCCTCGACAGTCGCCGGCGGTCCCTCGATGCCGTCAGGATCGGCAACGGTTTTTCCGAGCATCTGGTAGCCGCCGCAAAGGCCGAGAACGTAGCCGCCGCGGCGCACATGCGCCTTTATGTCGATGTCCAGGCCCGCATCTTTCAGCACGGCGAGATCGGCAATTGTGGATTTCGAACCGCACAGCAAAACCAGCCGGCAATCGGCGGGGATCGTCTCACCCGGCCGCACGCGGATCAGTTCGACATCCGGTTCCATGTCGAGAGGATCGAGATCATCGAAATTGGAAATATGCGGCAGGATCGGCACGGCGATGCGGATTTTTGCGCCCTGTTTTAGCTCTGCCGGGCCGGAAAGTCCAAGCGCATCTTCCGCTGGCAGTTTCGCCGCATCGGCAAAGTGCGGCAGAAGCCCTATGGAGGCCCAGTCGGTCGTTTCCGCGATCATCCGCATCCCGTCCGCAAACAGCGCCGGATCGCCGCGAAATCGGTTGACGATGAAACCTTCGATCATCGCCGCGTCATCGACGTCGAGCACCGCCCTGGTCCCGACGAGGCTGGCGATGACACCGCCGCGGTCGATATCGCCGATCAGGATCACCGGCGCATCGGCCGCGCGGGCAAAACCCATATTGGCGATGTCGTTGGCACGCAGGTTGATTTCGGACGCGCTGCCAGCCCCTTCCACCAGCACCAGATCGGCCTGTTGTTTCAGGTGCTCGAAACTATCAAGCACGCGCGGTATCAGCCCGGCCTTCATATGCTGATAATCGGCCGCCTTGGCGTTACCGATGATCTTGCCCTGCACGACCACCTGTGCGCCGGTTTCGCTCTGCGGCTTCAGCAGCACCGGGTTCATGTGCACGGAAAGCGGCACGCCCGCTGCCCGCGCCTGTAGCGCCTGCGCACGGCCGATCTCGCCACCATCCGCGGTGACAGCGGCATTGTTCGACATGTTCTGCGGCTTGAACGGCACGACGGAGAGGCCGCGCCGGGTGAATGCGCGGGCAAGGCCGGCCACCATCAGCGATTTGCCGACATCCGAGCCCGTTCCCTGAAACATCAGCACCCGTGCAACCATGTCAGAATTCAATCCCCGCCTGCGCCTTCACACCCGCCTTGAAGTGGTGTTTGACGAGGGTCATTTCCGTCACCATATCCGCCGCGTCGATCAGCGGCTGCTTGGCATTGCGGCCGGTGACGATGACGTGCAAATCCGGCCGGCGGCTGGACAGTGTCTCAACAACCTCCGCCAACGGCAGGTAGTCGTAACGCAAGGCGATGTTCAGTTCGTCCAGAACCAGAAGGCCGATCGTTTCATCGGCCATCAGAGCCTTGGCCTCCTCCCATGCCTTTGTAGCCGCTGCGACATCACGTTTAAGATCCTGCGTGTCCCAGGTGAACCCTTCGCCCATGGTGCGCCACACGATCCTGTCGCCGAACAAGCTCAGGGCCTGCTGTTCGCCTGTCGACCAGGCACCCTTGATGAACTGAACGATGCCGACCCTTCGCCCGGTGCCGAGCATTCGCAGGGCAAGGCCGAAGGCCGCTGTGGACTTGCCCTTGCCGGGACCCGTATTGATCATCAGCAGACCTTTTTCGATCGTCTTTTCAGCAACCTCGGCGTCCTGCACCGTCTTGCGATTGACCATTTTCTGCCGGTGGCGCTCGGCTTCGCTGGCGCTGATGTCGCGTGTCATTCGGTTTCCTCTTCTTCCACCTGTGCGGAGTCGCCCGCCACAGGAGCGGCGACTATACCCAATTTGCCGCACCCGGCAATCTGCCGTGCCGATGGCTCGCGGCATTGACCCATGCTTCCGTTCAGCCTAAGGGTAAAGGACTGACGGTCTTTTCCCGGCAACGGGAAAAGCTAAGAGGGAACACGGTTCCACCCCAACGTTGGGTCATTCCGTGGCTGCCCCCGCAACTGTAAGCGGTAAGCCCGCACCGTAAAGCCACTGGACCCGCAAGGGGTTCGGGAAGGCGGTGCCAAGGCGTCAAGCCGCGAGCCAGGAGACCTGCCGTTTCAGGAAAACGTCTGCCGGGCGGGGTGCTCCGGTCAGTCGGTTCGTTCGAAGGTTCGGCTTGCGTCCACCCGCGTGCCGACTTTGAAATCCGCACCCCAAGATTTTTGCAAGGCGCGGGAAACGATACGGCTTGGATATTTCAGCGACATCTTCTTCCACCAGCGGAAATACGCAGGACGAAACGGCGCCCGGCGTGACCGTTTTCATTTGCAGAAGCTGCCGTGATGAAGCCGATCCCAATGCCGAACCGCGCCCGGGTTCGCGCCTCGTCGAAGCCGTCATGGCAAAGGCTGAGGAAGCGGGTGTCACCGTTCGTTCCGTCAACTGCCTTGCCAATTGCAAGCGCGGCCTCAGCGCCGTGCTGCGCAGCGCCGACGGCTGGTCCTACGTCTTTGGCGGGCTGACAACCGACGGCGCTGATGATTTGCTGGCCGGGGCGAAACTGCTTGCTGCCGCCTCCGATGGCCTGATGCCGTGGCGCGGCCGCCCCGAATCCTTAAAGCGCGGCATGGTCGCGCGCATTCCGCCTTTCGATTTTACCGAGGAGAGATCATGAGCACCCTTCTGGACCGCGTTCCCTGCACCATCGTTACCGGCTTTCTGGGGGCTGGCAAAACCACGCTGCTGCGCGGCCTTCTCGAAAAACTTGACGGCAAGCGGCTCGCCATCATCGTCAACGAGTTCGGCGACATCGGCATTGACGGCGAAATCCTCAAAGGCTGCGGCATTGAAAGCTGCCCCGAGGAAAACATCGTCGAGCTGGCCAATGGCTGCATCTGCTGCACGGTGGCGGATGATTTCCAGCCTGCGATCGAACAAATCCTCAGCCGCCAGCCGAAGGTGGAGCACATTCTCATCGAGACCTCGGGTCTCGCCCTGCCCAAGCCGCTGGTACAGGCCTTCCAGTGGCCGGCCATCAAGAGCCGGGTTACTGTCGATGCCGTGGTGGCCGTGGTGGATGGGGCTGCGCTTGCCGAGGGCCAGGTGGCTCACGACATGGAGGCGCTCGCCGCCCAGCGCGCCAATGACGAAGCGCTCGACCACGACGACCCTGTCGAAGAGGTTTTCGAGGATCAGGTCGCCTGCGCCGATCTCATCGTGCTCACAAAGGCTGATCTTCTTGACGTTGCTGGCTTGGAGAAGGCCAAGGCGCATATTCTCGACCATCTGCCGAAGGCGGCAAAGATCGTCGTGGCCTCCAATGGGGCCATCGACCCTGCCGTGCTGATCGGCCTTGGCCTTGCGGTCGAAGACGATATTGAAAACCGCCGCACCCACCATGATGGCGAACTTGACCACGAGCATGACGACTTCGACAGCTTCGTCATCGATTTGTCTGCCGTGACCGATCCGGAAGCCCTGGCGATCCGCATTGCCGAAACGGCAGCGGCTGAGAATGTCCTGCGTATCAAGGGCTTCATCGAGGTATCCACCAAGCCGATGCGGTTGCAGGTGCAAGCCGTCGGTAGCCGCGTGAACCACTATTACGATCGGCCGTGGGCCGCAGGTGAAGAGCGCCGCAGCCGCCTTGTCGTCATCGGCGAAAAGGGCATCAACCGCGAGAAGATCGAGCAGATGCTGGCTGCCTGATGGACATGCTATAGATGCATATTCTTGCCACCACATCATCGTCCCTGGACGACCTGATCGAGCCGGTTGATCTCAACCAGCCTCGCTCAGATGTGGTGATGCTGTCTTTTTCAGCAAGTGATCTGGCAGGGCTGGAACAGGCCTGGCGGCAGGCGGAGGAAGCGTCGACCACCCTCTCTTGCGCCAACTTGTCAGAGCTTCGGCATCCCATGTCGGTCGATCTGTGGATCGAAAAGACGGCGGAGCACGCGCGCGTCATCCTTATCCGGATTCTCGGCGGCGCGGAGCGCTGGCGTTACGGTGTCGACCAGCTTTCCATGCTCGCGCGGCGACGTGGCATCAGGCTTCTGCTCCTGCCGGGCGAATGCAGCGAGCGGGACGAAAAACTGGAGGCTGCTTCAAGCGTCGGTCAAGACATTTTAGTGTCCGCTCTTTCGTTCTTCCGCGAGGGCGGGCAGGAAAATATGCGCCGCCTTGCCGCCGGTCTTGCTGCCCTAGCAAGGGATGGGGTTTGGCCGGAGATCATGGCCGAACCGTTGCCAAAAGTCGGTTTTTACCGCCAGGGTTCAGGCGTGGTGGACAGGTTGCAAGCCTGTGCCGGCTTTGCCGTCGGCGCGCCGGTTCTGCCCATTCTCTTTTATCGCTCCATGCTTTTGGCGAATGATGTCGCGCCCGTGGATGCCCTGTATGAGGCGCTGTCGCGCCGCGGCTTTGCGCCCGTTCCGATTTTTGTCAGCGGCCTGAAGGATCGCGAGGCGATCCGTTTTCTCGCGACCGTGTTGCCCGATATCGCGCCCGCCGCTATCGTTGCAGCGACCGCTTTTGCCAGTCAGACGGATGATGAAGGGGCAACCTTGTTCGACCGGGTGGGCGTTCCGGTGTTTCAGGTGGTGATGGCAACGACGCGACGGGATGGCTGGGCGGAAAACGCCCGCGGTCTGAACCCTTCCGATCTTGCGATGCATGTGGTCCTGCCGGAATTGGATGGCCGGATCCTCGCCGGTGCGATCTCATTCAAACAGCCGCGCATGGTCGGTGGCACGAGCCTGATCAATGTCCCCGAGCTTGACCGTGTCGAACAAGTGGCAAACCGTATTGCCGCTTTGTTGCGCTTGCGGAGTGCTGCTGCTCGGGATCGCCGGATCATTGTCCTGATGCCTGACTATCCCGGTGCCGCGCCGGGGCGAACCGGCTACGCCGTCGGTCTCGATGTGCCGCAAAGCGTTCTCGAAATATTGCGCGATCTGAAGCAGGCGGGCTATGCGGTGGAGGACATTCCCGAAACGGCTCGAACACTGCTCGAACGGGTCGACGCGCAGGAAGCTACGGTCGATCTGTCCATTTATGAGGAGTTTCTTTCCGGACTACCGCCGGCAGCCGCCGCTTCAATTACTGCAACGTGGGGCGCTGCAGGCGATGACCAGGGGTTGACGGAAGGCGCTTTTCGGTTTCGGGCCGCCCGCTTCGGCAATGTGATTGTGGCGCTTGCGCCAGACCGGGGGCGCAATGAGGATAGACGGGTGGATTATCATGACCCGGCGCTCCCGCCTCGGCATGCCCTTGTTGCTTTCGGTGTATGGATGCAGCGGGTGGCCGATGCCCATGCAATCGTCCATGTGGGTGCGCACGGCACGCTGGAATGGTTGCCTGGCAAGACGGTGGCGCTTTCGCGAGATTGTTTCCCCGAAATCGTCACCGGTTCATTGCCTGTCGTCTACCCCTTCATCGTGTCAAATCCTGGTGAAGCGGCGGTGGCAAAGCGGCGGATCGCGGCCGTAACGATCGGGCATGTTCCTCCCGTGCTCGTCAATGCCGGGCTTTCGCCGGAGCAGTCGGCGCTGGAGCAACTGGTCGATGAGTATGCGCAGGCTGACGGGCTGGATCGACGCCGGCGTGACCGGCTGGCAAAACTGATTGTTGAAAAGGCGCTGGAGACCGGGCTTGCGGCCGATGCGGGTGTGGCCGCGAAGGATGATCCGGATGCGGCGCTGTCGCGCATCGATGCCTTTCTCTGCGACCTCAAGGACTTCGCGATCAAGGACGGCCAGCATGTGTTCGGACGTTGTGACGAGGATGAGACCGATCCTTTGAGGCGGCAGAGCGCCGAATCGGAAAAAGCCGCCCTGCTTGCCGCGCTCGACGGCCGCCATACCGTGCCCGGGCCTTCCGGTGCACCCGCGCGCGGAAGGCTTGATGTGCTTCCTACCGGTCGCAATCTTTATGCCGCCGATCCCCGCACCATGCCGACGCCGACGGCATATGAACTCGGTAGAATGGCAGCGGAAGAGATATTGCGTCATCATCTGCAAACCCATGGTGAGTGGCCGAAAAGCCTCGTCTTCGATCTCTGGGGCAGCGCCAGTCTTCGCAACGGCGGCGAGGATGTGGCGCAGGCGTTGCATCTGATGGGGGCACGTCCGATGCATGATCCTGCGACCGGCCGCGTCACCGGTATCGAGGTTCTGCCGCCTGCCAGCCTCGGGCGACCGCGCGTTGATGTGACGTTCCGCATTTCCGGCCTGTTCCGCGATATGTTTCCAGCGCTGATCGCGCTTCTCGACGCCGCCGCCAAAGCAGTCGCGCGCCGGGATGAAGCGCCGGGCGATAATCCTCTGGCGGAAGAGGCCGCGGCACTCGGGCGTATTCCCCCGCGCATCTTCGGTTCCGCGCCAGGCACCTATGGCGCCGGTATTGAGGAAAAATTGGCGAGCGGTACCTGGGATGAACGCGAGGAGCTGGGTCGGGCATATCTCGAGGCTGCGAACCATGCTTTTGGCGGCGCCGATGGGCTCGACATCGTTGAAGATGCCGGCTTTACCGAGCTGGTGCGCCGGGCCGATCTTCTCGTTCATACCGGCGATGATCCCGGTCGGGATCTGCTCGACGGTTCTTCCGATGTCGCCTTCATCGGCGGTTTTTCCGCGGCGAAGGCTGCGCTCGGAGATATTGCCGACATCGTCGCGTTGGATACGACCGACCCGGCCCGCCCGCGTGCGCGGACGATTTCGCAGGCGCTGACGCGGGTGGTGCGCGCACGCGCCGTCAACCCGCGCTTCATCGCCGGCCAGATGCGGCATGGGCCGCGGGGGGCCGCAGAACTGCTTGAAACCGTCGACCGTCTGATCGGATTTGCGGAGACGACGAATGTCGTGTCCTCATCTCTGATCGAATCCCTCTATGACGCCTATTTGGGTGACGAGGCCGTGCGCGACTTTCTTCTGCTGGAAAACCCGACAGCCGCGCGGGTCATGGCAGAACGCTTTTTATCCGCACGCCGTCGTGGGTTGTGGCACAGCCGCCGAAATGCGGTTGATGCCGAACTGGAGATGCTGATCCTGCCCTTTTCCGAAAGGAGAAAGGCCTGATGGCCATCGCCGCCGATACCGTTCAGCCGTTTGGCCGCCGTGGCGTCTGCCCCGCCCTTTCCGCCCCCATGCGGACCGGCGACGGACTTTTGTCGCGAATTGCTTTTGAGGCCGATATCTCCCCGCGGGAGATGACGGCGCTTTGCCAACTTGCTGAGCGACATGGCAACGGATTGATCGACATCACCGCCCGCGGCGGTCTGCAATTTCGCGGTCTGACGCCCGACAGTGCGATTGCGCTGGAAAAGGACGTGCTGGCGCTGGACCTGCCGCTTCGTCACGGACTTGCGGTAGAGACCTCGCCTCTCGCCGGTCGGGATGATACGGAAGTAAGCGATGCCCGCCCGCTCGCCGCAGCAATTCGGCAAGAGGCCGGCAGGCTTCGACTTCATGAAAAACTTGCCGCCAAGATGTCGGTTGTCGTTGATGGAGGCGGCCGCCTGCCCATGGGCGGTTTGGTCGCCGATATTCGCCTGAAGGCAGCATCGCTCAGCGGCAAAACCCTCTGGCAATTGATGCTCGGCGGGCCGGAGCCGACGGCAACGAGAGTGGGACTGGTGGAGACGCAAGCGGCGGCGGATATCGTCGTCTCCCTGCTTGTCCATCTGGCTGCCCGAGGACCGCTTGCCCGCGGCCGCGATCTGGATCATGCTTCGACGAGGTCGATCTGTGGCGATCGCCTGCTGGATGTGGAGGTTGCCGATGAAACCGCTGATAAGTCTCTGCCACTGGGACTGATGACGACGGCAGTGGATTGCTTTGGTGTCGGTATCGCCCCTGCTTTCGGACAACTCCCGGCTTCCGAGCTGGCGAAGCTTTGCGAGCAGGCCGATGCGCTGGGTATCGATACGTTGCGGCCATCGCCGAACCATAACCTGCTATTCTTCGGTCCTGTGACGGCCTGCGGCCACTTGCTTGCGGTGGCGCGCGAGACGGGTTTTATCACTGCTGTTCGGGACGCGCGCTCTTCGGTTGCCGTGTGCGCGGGGGCACCCAGATGCGGGTCTGCTTTCTTTCCGACCTATGAGCTTGCAGCATTCGCGGCTGAAGAATGCCCTTCGCTGCTGGATGGCTCTTTCACGCTTCATATTTCCGGCTGCGGCAAGGGATGTGCGCATCCCGGACCGGCGCTTCTGACACTTTCCGGCACCGCCGAAGGCCTGGCATTTTCCATTTCGGGCCGTGCCGGCGACTTGCCTCACGGCATTTTGCCTTTTCAGCATCGCAGGACGGCGCTTTCGCGGCTTGCCCGTCTTTACGAAAAAGAACATAAGCCCGGAGAAAACGCCACTGCCTTTCTTGCCCGGCTGGGCGAAGGGGTAATCGTTGCGGCGCTTCGACAGGATGACTGATGACCCACTATGACTATATCCACGACGGCAATGCGATCTATGAGCGCTCCTTCGCCATCATTCGTGAAGAAGCGGATTTGTCCGCCTTCAGCGATGAACAGGCAGATATCGCCATTCGCATGATCCATGCCTGTGGGCAGGTGGAAGCGGCAGCCCACTTCCGCTTTTCACCGGATTTCGTCGCCGCTGCACGCGGTGCTCTACGAGCCGGCAAACCTGTTCTCTGTGATGCGGAAATGGTTGCCCACGGCGTGACGCGCGCCCGTCTCCCGGCAAGTAATGAGGTTGTCTGCACCCTCCGCGATGCGCGCACGCCCGAGATTGCGAAACGGATCGGCAATACACGCTCCGCCGCCGCACTTGATCTATGGGCGGAGAGGCTGGACGGCGCCCTGGTCGCTATCGGAAATGCGCCGACTGCCCTGTTCTATCTCCTTGAGATGTTGGAAAATGGCGCTCCCCGCCCGGCCGCCATCATTGGCATGCCCGTTGGTTTTGTGGGTGCGGCAGAATCGAAGGACGCGCTGGAGGCAAGTTCGCTCGCTATTCCCTATGCTATCGTCAAGGGGCGATTGGGCGGCTCGGCCATGACCGCCGCTGCGATCAACGCGGTTGCGAGGGCAGGCCTTTGAGCGCGGCACTTCTCGAACGCCCCGTGGGCAAGCTTGTTGGCGTTGGCACCGGCCCCGGCGATCCAGAGCTTTTGACGCTGAAAGCCGTGCGGGCCATCGAAAATGCCGATGTTCTTGCCTTTTTCTGCAAGAAGGGAAGCAGCGGAAACGGTCGCGGCATTGTCGAAGCCTTTATTCGTCCCGGCACGCTGGAAATGCCGCTGGTTTACCCTGTCACCGTCGAAAGCGACAAAAACGGTGGCGAATACCGGGATGCGATCGCGGCTTTTTTCGATCAGTCGGCGAAGGATATTGCCCTGCATCTCGAGGCCGGGCGCAATGTTGCCGTGCTCTCCGAAGGCGATCCGCTGTTTTATGGTTCCTATATGCACCTGCATCTGCGGCTGGCGCCGTCTTATCCCGCGGAGGTCGTGGCTGGCATCACTGCCATGTCGGGATGCTGGTCCATGGCTGGACTGCCGCTGGTGCAAGGCGACGACATTTTAAGCGTGCTTCCCGGCACGCTCGGCGAAGACGTCTTGACGGACCGCCTGTCCGGCACGGATGGGGCGGTGATCATGAAGGTCGGACGCAATTTGCCGAAAATCCGCCGGGCGCTGGAAAAGGCCGGTAAACTCGAAGACGCGCTTTACGTCGAGCGCGGCACCATGGCCAACAGCCATGCGGTGCGGCTTGTCGAGCGAGATGCGTCGCCTGCTCCATATTTTTCGCTGGTTCTGGTTCCTGGATGGAAAACAAGACCCTTGGCTGGTGAAAAGCCATGACGGGCAGGCTCGTCGTCGTCGGTCTTGGCCCAGGCAATCGGGGCCAGATAACGCCGGAAGCGCTCGCTGCCGTCGAGGATTCCGACGATCTTTTCGGTTATTTTCCATATATCGAGCGGCTGTCGCTTCGGCCGGACCAGCGTCGCCATGCCTCCGACAATCGAGAGGAAATTTCCCGCGCCGAGCAGGCTCTGCGGCTTGCGGCCGAGGGCGGCAAGGTTTGCGTGGTTTCGGGCGGTGATCCCGGTGTTTTCGCCATGGCGGCTGCGGTCTGCGAGGCCATTGAAAAGGGGCCAGCGCATTGGCGCGAGATCGATTTTTCCGTCATACCGGGCGTGACGGCGATGCTCGCGGTTGCGGCAAGGGCCGGCGCGCCGCTCGGACATGACTTCTGCGCCATATCGCTGTCGGATAATCTGAAACCCTGGGGTATCATCGAAAAACGGCTGATCGCGGCGGCGGAAGCCGGGTTCGTCATGGCCTTCTACAATCCCGTTAGCAGGGCGCGGCCGCACCAGCTAGGTACCGCTTTTGATCTGTTGAGGGCGCATTTGCCGGGGTCGGTGCCGGTTATCTTCGGCCGTGCGGCTGGTCGGGAAGACGAGCGTATCCGCGTCGTGCCGCTCATCGATGCGGCGAGCGATATGGCTGACATGGCCACCTGTATCATCGTCGGCTCGGTGGAAACCCGTCTGATTGAACGTCCCGGCAAGGACCCGCTCGTTTATTCACCGCGTTCTTCGAAAAGAGAAAGCTGATGGGCAATGGCGGTGAGCGCAGCGGGAATGTCCGACACCGTGATAGCACTCGTGGATGGGTCGCTTCGCTGCTGCGGCCGCTCGATCATGATGACGGGCAGGCGCAGCCGCCGCGCAGCATCGATCTTGCTATAGCTCGCACTGCCACCCGAGTTTTTCGAAACCAGAATGTCGATCCGGTTCTCGGCGAGCATGCGGATTTCATCCTCCAGCGCGAAGGGACCGCGCGCCGTCATATACCGCGCCTGCGGGAAGGCCAAAGGCGGATCCACGGGGTCGACGCTGCGGATGAGATAATGGTGCTGGGGTGCGGCTTCGAAAGGAAGAAGCTCCTGCCGTCCCAAAGCCAGAAACACGCGTTTGCTTTCGCTTCCGAGGGCGGCCACGGCCTGTTCGACGCTGCTAACCTCATGCCATGTGTCACCCGGCTGGCGCTGCCAGGCAGGCCGGGAAAGGACGACAAGCGGAACTTTGGCGAGCCGCGCCGCCTCAACGGCATTGGCGGAAATTCTCGCCGCATAGGGATGAGTTGCGTCCACGAGAATGTCGAAACCCCCGCTGCGAAGGAAAGCCGCAAGACCGCCGGCGCCACCGAAGCCACCACTGCGCATCGGCACCGGCTGTTCGACAGGCGAAAGTGTTCTGCCAGCCATGGAGAGCAGAATGCGGCAACCGGATTCCTGCGCCAGCCGGCCTGCCAGTATCCGGGCATCCGCCGTGCCGCCAAGGATGAGTATGGAGCGTGTCATGATGTCTGAATATTCCGGAACGGGACGAGCTTCCACAAAAAATAGGGCGTCCAAAGAAAAGAAAGAAAAGCCGTGGCTCTCCATCGTCGGCATAGGTGAAGATGGGCTGACAGGCCTGGGCAGCAAGGCGATTGCGGCGATTGAAGCGGCCGAGGTGGTTTTCGGCGGCAAACGCCATCTGCAGTTGGCAGCCGCGGCTATTCGCGGTGAAGCTCGGCGCTGGCCGGTGCCGTTTGATACTGGGGTGAGCGATGTCGTTGCGCTGCGCGGCAGGCGAGTCTGTGTGCTAGCGTCAGGCGATCCGTTCTTTTTTGGGGTCGGCGTTACGCTTTTGCGGCAAATCGAGGCTGACGAGACGGTTTGCCATCCCTCGCCCTCTGCCTTCTCGCTCGCGGCTTCGCGGCTTGGCTGGGCGCTGCAATCAGCTGAGTGCGTTTCGTTGCACGGTCGTTCCATCGATCTTCTGCGGCCGCATCTCCATGCGGGTGCGCGCATCATTGCCCTGACGTCTGACGCGCATGCCCCGGCTTTGATTGCCAATTTACTGTCTGACCTCGGTTTCGGCCAATCGAAATTCAATCTGCTCGAAGCGCTCGGCGGAGAGCGAGAGCAGCGGCGGCAGGTCAGGGCGGCCGATTTCGCCCTTGAAGACATAGACCCGCTGAATGTGGTCGCGATTGAGGTTGTCGAGGCCAAGGGTGCGCGTGTCCTGCCGTTTGGCCGCGGTCTCGATGACGCCCTGTTTGAACATGACGGGCAGATCACCAAGCGTGAAATTCGAGCCGTGACACTGTCATCACTCGCTCCCCGGCGGGGCGAATTGCTGTGGGATGTAGGCGCCGGTTCAGGCTCAATCGGCATCGAGTGGATGTTGTCGCACCCCTCGCTTCGCGCTATCGCCATCGAGCAGCACCCGGATAGGGCCGAACGTGTGGCCCGCAATGCTGAGGCCTTCGGTGTTCCGGGGCTCGAAGTCCTCATCGGAACGGCCCCTGAAGCCTTTGAAGGCTTGCCCGCGCCGGACGCGATCTTCATCGGCGGTGGCGGCAGTGAAGGGGGCGTTATGGACGCTGCGCGGGCGGCCTTGAAGCCCGGCGGGCGGCTGGTTGCCAATGCGGTGACGCTGGAGATGGAAGCCATGTTGCTTGCCGCCCATGCCCGGCTTGGCGGTTCGTTGATCCGGCTCGACGTGGCGCGGGTCACGCCCGTCGGTACCATGTCGGGCTGGCGCCCGGCAATGCCGGTGACGCAGTGGAGCTGGGTCAAGCCATGGTGACCGTGGCAGGCATAGGTTGTCGCAAGGGCGTGAGGGCCGATGCCGTCATCGCCGCCATCCGCGTTGCGGAAAACGCCTTTGGCATGGCGGCCGAGTGTCTGGCATCGGCCCCGCTCAAAGCCGGGGAGGCCGGATTGGTGGAGGCGGCCCAAAGCCTGTCGCTGCCGCTGAAAATCATCCCGCAGGCGCGGCTGGATGCCGTTGCATCTAAAACATTCACGCAATCGCGCGCGAGCCTCGATCATTCCGGTTCGCCCAGTGTCAGTGAAGCGGCAGCGCTTGCCGCAGCGGGAAAGAATGCAAGGCTGGTCGCGCCGCGTCTCGTGGCTGGCAACGTAACAGTGGCGATGGCGACGACCGATGGTGCCTTAGCCGAGAATGGTTGCGCCATCGAAGAGGGAGAAAAAGAATGACCGTTCACTTCATCGGCGCTGGTCCGGGCGCTGCGGATCTCATCACGGTGCGCGGACGCGATCTTATCGCGGCCTGCCCGGTGTGCCTTTATGCGGGCTCGCTGGTTCCGAAAGCGCTAATCGATTATTGCCCAACGGGTGCCCGTATCATTGATACTTCAGCTCTTTCGCTCGATGAGATCGAGGCGGAATTCGTGACTGCTGCAAAAGCTGGCAAGGATGTCGCGCGGCTTCATTCCGGCGACCTTTCCGTCTGGAGCGCCATGGGTGAACAGATTCGTCGTCTCGAGCGGCTTGGCCTCGATTACACCGTGACGCCGGGCGTGCCATCTTTTGCCGCCGCCGCCGCCACCCTCCAGCGGGAGCTGACGGTGCCGGAAGTGGCGCAGAGCCTTGTTTTGACGCGTATTTCAGGGCGCGCATCGAAAATGCCCGACGGTGAAACGCTGAAGGCTTTCGGCCAGACCGGCGCGACGCTCGCCATCCATCTCGCCATTCATGCTATCGGCAAGGTGGTGGAAGAGCTAACACCGCTTTATGGCTCCGAGTGTCCGGTCGCCATCGTCGTTCGCGCGTCATGGCCGGATGAGCGCATTATCCGGGGAACGCTGTTCGATATTGAGGGAAAGCTCGCCGCCGAGCCGGTGGAGCGCACCGCGCTGATCTTCGTCGGTCGTGGACTCGTCTCGACGGATTTTCGCGAAAGTGCGCTTTATAGCGCCGATTACGTCCGGCGGTTCCGGTCTCCAAAGGAGGATGCCGCGGACTGATGCGACGGTGTGGAGGCGGTGCGCCCCTTCAGCGCACCCTGACGATCGAACACAAGAATATCCAGAGCAATGGCGGGGGTTTTCAGCGCTGCCGCCGCAGTCACCCACGCTTTTTCCGCGACAATTGCGCCGAGGTCTATGCCGGCCCGGTCTGCCAGCTCAAAGGCATGCGCGACCATGTTGGCTTCTCGGATGGCCATTGCGAGATTTTCGTCCCCCCCGGCTTCTGTCGCCAGTTCCGCCAGCGCATCAAGGTCAGCCAGACCCTTTTTGGAATGCACGTCGAGCATCCCTTGGGCGAGCTTGGTCATCTTTGCAACGCCACCCGCAATCGTCACCCGCTCGACCGGATGGCTGCGCAGATACTTCAACATGCCGCCGATAAAATCGCCCATGTCGATCAGCGCGGTTTCCGGCAGATCGTAAAGCGCCTGCCCGGCTTTTTCGGATGTATCGCCGGTAGCGCCGAGAAGATGAGTGCAGCCGGTTGCCCGCGCTACGTCGATGCCGCGCCAGATGGAGTGAATCCAGGCCGAGCAGGAAAAGGGAATGACGATACCCGTGGTGCCGAGGATAGAAATTCCGCCAACGATGCCGAGCCTGCCGTTCAGGGTTTTTTGAGCCAGCCGCTCCCCATCGCGGACGGAGATTTCCACCTCGAAATCGACATTGTCTCCCGCGACCTCGCGAATGGCGGCCTCGATCATCCTTCGCGGTACAGGGTTGATTGCGGGTTCCCCGGGCGGCAGCGGCAGGCCCGGACGGGTGATGGTGCCGACGCCCTTGCCTGCCTTGAAAGTGACGCCGCTTCCCAGCCTTCCCGGCCGCACCGTGCTCTCGATCAACGCGCCGTGGGTAACGTCGGGATCGTCGCCCGCGTCCTTGATCACGCCTGCACGGGCGAAGTTTTTACCCCTTTCCTCGGTGGCGAGGGAAAATGCAGGTCGTGCGCCGCTTGGAAGTTCGACCTCGACAGGGTAAGGAAACTCGCCGGTCAGAAGGGCGGCGCAGGCCGCCTTCGAGGCTGCCGCCGCGCAGGTTCCCGTGGTCCAGCCGCGGCGAAGGGTCTTTCCATCCGTATCCATGTGAATTTCTATAGCCGCGACGGCATTTTCAGTCATCGTTAAAAAGCAGCCGGGAAGAATGTCGATACCGAAGATCATAAACAGCATCGCCGCAAACAGCCCCGTTTTCGAGGGCGGGCACGTCTGGCTGGCAGGCGCCGGGCCGGGTGATGTGCGGTATCTGACGCTGGAAGTGGCACTGGCGCTCTCCCAGGCCGACGTCATCGTGCGCGATGCGCTGGTCAGTGATGATGTCGTTGCCCTTGGGCCGCAGGCCGAGATCGTTTTTGCAGGCAAAAGGGGCGGCAAGCCTTCCGCGACACAGGACAATATCACTGCGTCGTTGATCGATTTTGCCCGCCAGGGAAAGAAGGTCTTGCGGCTGAAGGGCGGTGACCCGTTCGTTTTCGGACGTGGGGGTGAAGAAGCAGAGGCGCTTGTTGCCGCCGACATCCCTTTTCGTATTCTGCCTGGCATGACGTCCTCCTTCACCGCCCTTGCGTCAGCGCGAATTCCAGCGACGATGCGCGGCATCAGCCGCGCCGTGACGCTGGCGACAGGCCATGCAGCGGGCACAGAAGAGGACCTCGATTGGCTGGCACTGGCGAAGACCCGCGAACCCATCGTCGTTTACATGGGGCTCAAGAATATCGGCACGATTGCCGGGCTTCTGATGCAGGGTGGACGTTCCGGCGACACGCCGGTCGCGGTCATCATGTCCGCCACCACTCCGCAGGAGCGGATATTCATCGGAAAGCTGGAGAGCATAGCTGACGATGCAATCCGGGAAAATTTCGAAGCGCCGGCTTTGATTGTTATCGGCGAGATCGTTTCGATGCGGTCGCGCCTCGGGGTTTTCGGTTCATGACGGCGCGGGCAATCATCATTGGCGCTCCACGCTCCGGGTCAGGCAAGACAAGCGTGACGATCGGTCTGCTTCGCGCTTTTGCCCGACGCGGCATCAAGGTGCGCGGCATCAAGACCGGCCCGGATTACATCGATCCGGGGTTCCATGCTTTTGCGACAGGCACACCTGGCCTTAATCTCGATAGCTGGGCCATGCAGCCGGACTTGCTGCGCCATCTGTTTTCCGGACAGACAGGGGATGCGGAGCTTGTTCTCATTGAAAGCGCCATGGGCCTGTTCGACGGCATCCCGGGAGCGGAAAATCGCACCGGATCGGCGGCGGATCTGGCGCGGCTCTTCGGCATTCCCGTGCTTCTGGTGCTGGATGTGTCCGGCCAGTCGCAAACGGCGGCCGCCATTGCTCATGGCTTTGCCCACTACGATCCTGCGGCGACCATGGCCGCCGTTGTGTTGAACCGGGCGGGCAGCGAAAGACACCGGACGTTGTGCACGGAGGCCATCGAAAAGATCGGCCTTCCCGTCGCCGGATGTGTGCTGAGAGACCCGTCGCTCGTCCTTCCTGAACGACATCTGGGGTTGGTACAGGCCAGCGAACATCCGGAAATTGAAGCCCACATCGAACGGCTGGCGGATGTGATGGAGAAGTCCATCGATCTCGACGTTCTGCTGTCCCTTGCGGCACCGGTGAATGTTCCTGCCGGCTCGGGAGAGATGGCCATCGCTCCGCCCGGCCAGCGCATTGCCCTGGCCGAGGATGCAGCGTTCACCTTTCTCTATCCGCACCTTAAAGCGCATTGGCGCGCAGCAGGTGCAGAGATCATTCCGTTTTCGCCGCTTGCGGACGAGGCGCCCGACGCCAGCTGTGATATCTGCTGGCTGCCGGGCGGTTATCCCGAACTTCATGCCGGCAAGCTCGCCGATGCCGCTGGTTTCAAGGCAGGGATCGTCAGATTCGCTGCGGCAAAGCCTGTTCATGGCGAGTGCGGCGGTTACATGGTGCTCGGCGAGGCGCTGGAGGATGCCGACGGCGTCAACCACCCGATGACCGGGCTTCTGTCGCATGCCACCAGCTTTGCCACGCGCAAGATGAACCTTGGCTACCGGCAGGCGACCATTGCGGCAGATGGGCCGCTTGGTACGGCTGGTTTTGTGCTGCGCGGCCACGAATTTCATTACGCCCGCGTCACCGATCCCGGTCGTGATGAGCCATTTGCCCAGATTGCCGATGGGCAGGGCCGGCCGCTCGGGCCATCGGGCGGCAGGAGAGGAAGTGTCTCCGGCACATTTTTCCACGCGATCGCCAGAGGCAATTGATGAACTGAATGTGTGCGGCTGCGGCAAAGTGGAGCGCCCAGCGAAAGTTTCTATGTGCCGATCACGGGAAGTGCTATAGCTCTGCAAGAGCCTATGGGGAACCGCGGTATTGCGTTTCTTCGTGGCCGGTGACGGTGAGCGACTAGGCCCACTGCATTGTCCAACCCGAAATTGATATCGCGCATTTATATCGAGCGTGCCTGCTTATGGTCAAACCCGGTTTTCTCGTCTTTGCCGTCCTTGTTATGAGCATCTCGATGGTGCCAGTCGGCCATTCAGCGATGGATGCCCACGGGGGTGAGGACTATGCGACACTGGAAAAGCTCGGCGCGGCGCTCTTCGACGATCACAATCTTTCGATGAACCGGACGATGGCCTGTTCCACCTGCCATATGCAGGCCGCCGGCTTTTCCGATGCGCGGGAGAGCGACAAGGTGGGGCGGGATGTCTCGCTCGGCGATGACGGTATCTCGCTTGGCGATCGCAATGCGCCAACGGCAGCCTACGCGAAGTTCACGCCACCTTTCGGCAAGAATGCAGCAGGAGAGTATCTCGGCGGACAATTCTGGGACGGTCGCGCCTCGCAGCTCGAGGATCAAGCGGGCGGGCCACCGCTCAACCCCATCGAAATGGGCATGCCGGACAAGGCATCCGTCGTCAAACGTCTGAAGGAAAACCCCGAATATGTCGCGGCCTTCGGCACGCAGTTCGGCAAGGATGTGTTCCAGAGCGACGAAACTGCCTATGCCGCGATGACCAGGGCGCTGGCGAGCTTCGAGCGTTCGGCCGAATTCTCAACCTTCGATTCCAAATATGACCGTTTCCTGCGCGGCGAAGAAAAGCTTACCGATCAGGAGGAACTGGGTCGCGTGCTGATTTCCTCGACGCAGTTCACCAATTGCAATACCTGCCATGAAATCCGTGGTGCCAAGGGTCTGGAAGACGGCCTCTTCACCAACCACAAATATTTTAACATCGGCGTTCCTGCCAATACCTCCGTCAGGGCTGTGAATGGTTCGAAGCCCGGCGCAGTCGATCTCGGTCTGGCGCAGAACCCAGCCGTCGCCAGCGATCCTGCCCAGCGCGGCAAGTTCAAGGTGCCGACGCTGCGCAACGTCGCCGTCACCGGTCCTTATATGCACAATGGCGCGTTCAAGGATTTGCGCACGGTCGTGCTGTTCTATGTGAAATATAAGAGCAAAAAGCCCAGCCGTCAGATCAATCCGGAAACCGGCAAGACCTGGGATGCACCCGAGGTGCCTGAGAATATCGCCATGACGGAGCTGACATCGGCACCGGCGCTGGATGATAAGCGGGTGGACGCCATCGTGGCATTTCTGAAGACGTTGACTGACCGGCGTTACGAGCATCTTCTCCCGAAGGAAGATGGGCAGGCGACGGTGCCGCCTGCCCAGCCTGTTTCAAATCTTATGCCGAAAGCGCCTTGAATTCGGCGAGAACCGCATCGCCCATTTCGGCGGTGCTGACCTGACGGGAACCATCGGCCATGATGTCGGCCGTTCGGATGCCCTGGTCGAGCACATTCGCAATCGCCGTCTCCAGTCTGGAAGCTTCGTCCACCAGGTTAAACGAGTAGCGAAGGCACATGGCGAAGGAGGCGATCATGGCGATCGGGTTGGCAATGCCCTTGCCGGCAATGTCGGGTGCCGAGCCGTGGACCGGCTCGTACATGGCCTTGCGCTTGCCGGTCTTGGCGTCGGGGGCACCAAGCGAAGCGGACGGCAGCATGCCGAGCGAGCCTGTCAGCATGGCGGCAACGTCTGAGAGCATATCACCAAACAGGTTGTCGGTGACGATCACGTCGAACTGCTTGGGTTTGCGCACCAGCTGCATGCCGCCGGCATCCGCCAGCATATGTTCAAGTTGGACGTCCTTGAACTTGGCAGCATGGGTTTCGGTGACAACCTGGTTCCACAACACGCCCGATTTCATGACATTGCGCTTCTCCATCGAGCAGACGCGGTTATCGCGGGTGCGGGCCAGTTCGAAAGCGACGCTGGCGATACGCTCGATCTCGAAAGTGTCGTAGATCTGCGTATCGATGCCGCGCTTCTGGCCGTTGCCGAGATCGATGATCTGCTTCGGTTCACCGAAGTAAACGCCGCCTGTCAGCTCGCGGACGATGAGGATGTCGAGGCCTTCGACTAGTTCCGGCTTCAGCGACGAGGCGGATGCGAGCGCGGGATAGCAGATGGCCGGCCGCAGGTTGGCGAACAGTTCGAGATCCTTGCGCAGGCGCAGCAGGCCGGCTTCCGGACGATGCTCATAGGGAACGCCATCCCATTTCGGACCGCCGACGGCGCCGAACAGGATTGCATCGGCGGCAAGCGCCTTTTCCATATCCGCATCGGAAATCGCCACACCATGGGCGTCGTAAGCCGAACCACCGACGAGGCCTTCCGAAACGGTGAAACCTGCATTGTGCGCGCTGTTCATATAGTCGATCAGCTTGCGGACCTCGGCCATGGCTTCAGGGCCGATACCATCACCGGGTAGCAGGAAAAGCGAACGGACTGTCATGGGGACCCCTCCTTGGGCGCACGCCTGAAGGACCGGGTGGGTCTTTCGATTGCGGCGAGCGCGGCGTCAAACTCGTTTGCGTCCATGCCAGAGCGTGTCATCGGCCGGACGGTTCGACGGCTTCTTATCTCCGCCTCAGGGGCTTTTCAAGCAAAGCAAAAGCCGATCCGGTACGGTTTTGTACAGGATCGGCTTTTTCAAAGGCGTCGAACAGGCTCAGGCTCAGGCCCAGGGGCGGGCCGAGGCATTGGTCTTTTCAAACGTATCAATGGCGCCCGCATGCTCAAGCGTCAGGCCGATATCGTCGAGACCGTTCAGCATGCAGTGGCGTTTGAACTCATCGATCTCGAAGGTGATCGTGCCGCCATCGGGACCGCTAATTTCCTGACGCTCCAGGTCGATCGAAAGAACGGCGTTCGATCCGCGGGAAGCGTCGTCCAGCAGCTTTTCGAGGTTTTCCGGGCTGACGACGACAGGCAGGATGCCGTTCTTGAAGCAGTTATTGTAGAAGATGTCGGCGAAGCTGGTGGAAATGACGCAGCGTATGCCGAAATCCAGAAGCGCCCACGGCGCATGCTCGCGCGACGAACCGCAGCCGAAATTGTCGCCAGCGACGAGAATCTGAGCATTTTGATAGGCGGGCTTGTTCAGGACGAAATCCGGATTAGGCGAGCCGTCCTCAAGATAACGCGACTCGGCAAAAAGGCCTTTGCCAAGGCCGGTGCGCTTGATGGTTTTCAGATAGTCTTTCGGAATGATCATATCGGTGTCGATATTGACCACCGGCATGGGCGCGGCGACGCCCGTCAGCTTGGTGAATTTTTCCATCTGTCGCTTTCCGTGTTTACCATGAACGGTTCTAGAGCCAGCGGCGGCTTCCCGACGTTCAAGCCTCGAATTACTCTAAAACGCGGAACTTTAGAAGCGCAAACAGGGGCTCTTCGGTACGCCGTATGGGGCGCACCGGCATTTTTCCCGGTTAACCGACCTTAGAGATCGATGATGGTGCCCTTGCCGTCGTTCCAGACGCGCATGTCGCGCTGGTTGCGGGTCTTGACCGGAATGGGAGCTGGTTTCAGACGCGCGGTCAAAATCCGGGCTGCGCTGAGAACCGCGAGCACGCCGATGAAAGCCACCGTGAGCGAGGCCGTGAAAAGAGCTGCCATGGCCAGAATTGCGATACCGGAGGCGGCGATGAAAAATGAACGGATGCCTTGCATGATTCAACCTTTCTTTCCAGACGAATGTGGGCCTTCTTCTTCCGGCTTGCAAGAGGATTCGGTGGATTGTCAGCTTGCAGATGTCACAAAAGCTTGACACAAGTGCGGCATGGTCAGTTTTTCAGAAAATATTCTTGCGAGACCGCGCCGTTCCATTCTCTCGGTGCCAGCGATCAATGAACGCGCGCTGGAGAAGATCCCGACGCTCGACTGTGATGCCTTCATCCTCGATCTCGAGGATTCCGTTGCTCCCGAGATGAAGGGGAAGGCCCGGGATAATCTTGAAAAGCTGTTCTCGCAGCGATCGTTCGGTCTGCGGGAAGCGATCATCCGCATCAATCCGCTTTCGACACCGGATGGGAGAGCGGATCTGCAGTTGGTCCTCTCTTGCAAGCCGGATGCGGTGCTGTTGCCGAAGGTGGAGCAGCCTGCTGCCATCCATGATCTGGCCGATCTGCTGTCCGAGACCGATGCGCCTGAGGTGCTGAAAATCTGGGCGATGATCGAGACGCCCCTTGGTGTTCTGAACGCCGCGTCAATCGCGGATGCTGCGCATACGCCGGATTCGCGGCTTGAAGCCTTTGTCATCGGTCTTAACGATCTGCGCAAGGAAACGCGGGTTCCGGCCGGGCCGGGCCGCACCTACCTCGTTCCCTGGATGATGCAGGTCGTGCTTGCCTCCCGTGCCTACCGTCTGGATGTCATCGACAGCGTGTCGAATGATTTTCGCGATATGGAGGCTTTCGAAGCTGAATGTGAACAGGGTAGAGCCATGGGCTTCGACGGCAAGATGCTGATCCATCCTGCCCAGATTGACGCCGCCAATCGCCATTTCGGTCCGGATGAGACGGCGATAAGGGATGCACGCCAGATCATTGCCGCTTTCACAACGCCCGAATCTGTGGAATTGAACGTCATCAACATGAACGGACGCATGATCGAGCGGCTGCATGTGGCTGAGGCCCAGAGGCTGGTCGCCATGGCCGATATCATCGCTGCGAGAAAGGAAAAAGAGACGTGAAGGTCTATCGTTTCATCACCGGCCCTGACGACGCCAAATTTTGTCATCGCGTTACCGAAGCCTTGAACAAGGGCTGGGAACTGGCGGGTTCACCGAGCTACGCATTCAATGCGGCAGCAGGTGTCATGCATTGCGGCCAGGCGGTGACCAAGGTCGTAGAGGGCAAGGAATACCATCCGGACATGAAGCTCGGAGAGCAGTAACTGATGGTAGCCGCCCCGATCAGCGATCGGCGGCGGCCTCGTCGGCGCTTTCCTCGATGCGTTCCATGTCGTCATCCGACAGGCCGAAATGATGGCCGATTTCATGGATGAGGACATGGGTGATAATATCGCCAAGCGTCTCCTCGTTCTCGGCCCAATAGTCGAGAATGGGGCGGCGATACAGCGTGATACGGTTTACCATCTCGCCGGTTTCCATGGTGAAACGCTCGGAGATGCCGCGCCCCTCGAAAAGGCCAAGCAGGTCGAATGGCGTTTCGAGCGCCATGTCCTCGAACACGTCGTCGGTCGGAAAATCGGCGATCTCGATGATGAGATCCTTGGTCAGTGCGCGAAATTCTTCCGGCAGGTGGCCATATGCCTCGATCGCCAGCGACTCAAAGGCGGAAAGTGTCGGCGCGTGGCGGTCCCGCCAATCGTCGGTCTTGTCTATGCGGGCCATTTCTGCTCCTTGTTGGAAGGCCCATATAAACACTTGCTGAACAAATTTCGAGACCTGACTGCCGCACCTGCCGAAAAAGCATGAAATTCTCGGCATTACAGTTACTTTTCAAGCCGTCTTCATCTTGACATAAACTGGCGTCTCGCGTAATCGGCACCCAAATTGATGGCGTAGTGCGCCTTCTGTTTATGCCGCCTTTCAAATGGCGGTTTCACCGGCAGACATTCCACGGGCATTCGGCCCTGACGGATTTCCGCTACTCCGACTGATAAAAAGACGGCCAGCTTGCTTTGGCGGGCAGAGCCGGAACGAACATGAAAGGATAAAAAATGTTCGCAGTCATCAAGACCGGCGGTAAGCAGTACCGCGTAGCGGCCGACGCCGTGCTGACCATCGAAAAGCTGGAAGCAGAGGCAGGCGCAACTGTAGAATTCACCGAAGTTCTCGTTGTTGGCGAAGGTGCCGACGCCAAGTTTGGTGCTCCCTTCGTCAAGGGTGCCATCGTCAAGGCTGAAGTTGTCGAGCACAACCGCGGCAAGAAGGTCATCGCCTTCAAGAAGCGTCGTCGTCAGAACTCCAAGCGTTCGCGCGGCCATCGTCAGCATCACACTGTCGTCCGCATCACGGACATCGTTGCTGCCTAATCGGCGCGACACGGGAAACAAGGTTTAAAGGAGAACTCCAATGGCACACAAAAAAGCTGGCGGTTCCTCGCGTAACGGTCGCGATTCCGAATCCAAGCGCCTTGGCGTGAAGAAGTTCGGCGGCGAAGCCGTCATTCCAGGCAACATTATTCTGCGCCAGCGCGGCACGCAGTGGCATCCGGGCGCCAATGTTGGCATCGGCAAGGACCACACGATTTTCGCACTGACCGCAGGTAACGTGAACTTCCGTACGAAGGCCAATGGCCGCGTATTCGTATCCGTGGCACCGAAAGCGGAAGCCGCAGAATAAGCCGGTAAGCGTCATATGCAGCCGGTGTCCCATCGACCCGGCTGAGACGTATCAGGTTCAGTCAAGAAAACAGGGGAGATGGGGCACCACCCAACTCCCCTTTTTCTTTAACCTCATGGAGGGACTGAACCATGCAAGCTGAATTGTTGAGGGTCGACCAATCACGGTCACCCGAAGAGCGGCCTAGGCCCGATCGGTCGAGGAGCGATTGCCCCGTTTTACTGTCGCAGAGGCTGGTTTTACGCAAGCCCCACGAAGAAGACATCGACGCCCTTGCCCATCTTGCCAACAATGCCAATATCGCGACCATGGTGTCGCGTATGCCGCACCCCTACACGGCCAAAGACGCCGCGGATTTTGTGCGACGCTCCAAAGCTGGCGAGATTGGCAAGTGCGTCTATGCAATTACCCGCATGGACAATGGCGAGTTTCTGGGCTGCTGCGCGCTCGAACCCCAGGAAGACGAAAAGACGCTGGAGATCGGTTACTGGCTGGGTGAACCCTACTGGAACCGTGGCTACATGACGGAAGCGGCGCATGCGCTGATTGACATGGCCTTCCGCACACGTGAAATCGATCAGATCGATGCGCGGTGCCGGGTGACCAACATCCCGTCGCGTCGCGTCATCCAGAAGTGCGGGTTCCAGTTTCAGGGGTCCGGCATGGTCGGTTCGCTGGCGCTGGGCGGCATGGTCCCGGTTGAATGGTACCGGCTGGACCGCAAGACCTGGGTTTCGCTGAAGAGCTGGGGGGACATGGGATGAGCACGCTCGAACTGACCCATCGGCGGGCCGCTGCGACCGTTGCGCCGCCCGGCCCCTGCCCCGTCATCGAAACAAAGCGTCTGGTGCTGCGGCCGCAGCGGCTTTCCGATGCCGGCAGCATTGCGGAAACGCTTGGTGATTTCGCGGTCACCAGGATGCTGGCCCGCGTTCCTGCGCCCTATCACAAGCAGGACGCACTGGAATGGCTGGTGCTGCGTACATCTGGCACCCTGCCCGACTGGGATTTCGCCATCACCAGCGGTGACGATACCCTGATCGGCGTTGTCTCCGTGGAATTGCGGCACGGCGGCTGGCATCTCGGCTACTGGCTGAACCGCTTCTACTGGGGCAAGGGCTACATGACCGAAGCTGTCGCCGCCGTGGTTGAGCGGTTTTTCCGGCGCATGCCCGGAGTGGTTCTCCACTCCGGCGTGTTTGCGGATAACCCCGCTTCGCTGCGTGTGCAGGAAAAACTCGGGTTCCGCGTGACCGGTTGCCACCAGATCTATGCCACGGCGCGCGCCGCGATGGTGGCGCATATCGATACGGTGATCACGGCTGAGGACTTCATCCGGCCGCACCGCTGACACTGAGGAGCATCGGGCCGAAAACAGACAGGTTTTCGGCCCGATGCGTTAAGCGAAGCCGGTTTGATCAAAACCGGCCTTGTCTCGCACGGGAGCTTCCCGCACGATAGTCTTTGACCTCGTGAAGAAGCGCTTGTATTCGAAACGACGATATTTTTGTTTGGCGCGGCACAATTGGATGGTGCGCCCGCAAACCGATAGAACGGCAGTCCGATGAAATTTCTCGATGAAGCAAAAGTCTATATCAAGTCCGGTGATGGCGGCGCAGGCGCCGTGTCCTTCCGGCGTGAAAAATTCATCGAATTCGGCGGCCCTGATGGTGGTGATGGTGGACGCGGCGGCGATGTCTGGGTCGAGGTCGTCAATGGCCTCAACACGTTGATCGACTTCCGCTTCCAGCAACATTTCAAGGCCTCGATCGGCCAGCACGGCATGGGCAAGACCCGTACCGGCGCAAAGGGTTCGGACGTGGTGCTGAAGGTGCCTGTCGGCACGCAGATTTTTGAAGAAGACAACGAGACGCTGATTGTCGACCTTACCAAGGAAGGCCAGCGTTTTCGCCTTGCGGCCGGCGGCAATGGCGGTTTCGGCAATGCCTATTTCAAGTCGTCGACCAATCAGGCGCCAACCCACGCCAATCCGGGTCTGCCTGGTGAGGAAAAGACGGTTTGGCTGCGGCTTAAGCTGATTGCCGATGCCGGTCTCGTCGGCCTGCCCAATGCGGGCAAGTCCACTTTCCTCGCCACGGTCACCCGGGCACGGCCAAAGATTGCCAACTATCCGTTCACGACGCTGCATCCGAACCTTGGTGTCGCGACCATCGATGGCCGTGAATTCGTGCTGGCAGATATTCCTGGCCTGATTGAAGGCGCGCATGAGGGTGTGGGCATCGGTGACCGCTTCCTCGGCCATGTGGAGCGCACGCGCGTGCTGCTGCATCTCGTTTCCGCGCAGGAAGAAAAGGTCGGTAAGGCTTACAAGACTGTGAAGGCCGAGCTGGACGCCTATGGTGGTGGCTTGACGGACAAGGCGGAGATCGTCGCGCTGTCGCAGATCGACGTGCTCGATGAAAAAGAACTGAAAAAGAAGGCCAAGGAACTGGAAAAGGCCTGCGGCCGTCCGCCGCTTCTCCTGTCCGCTGCCGCGCATATCGGCATGACGGAAGCCCTTCGCGCCCTTCGCGACATCATCGTGTCTGCAAGCAATGGCGGCGAAACCGCCCTTCCCGACCGGTCCATGCCGCATGAGAGCGAGGTCGAAGAAGAGGACGACCGCCTATGAGCCTGACGCGCAAGCCGCTGGCCAGCCACCACCGGATCGTCATCAAGATCGGGTCGGCGCTTCTGGTGGACCGGAAAAGCGGCCTCAAAAAAGACTGGCTGGACGCCATCTGCGAGGATATCGCGGCGCTGAAGAAAAACGGTGCGGATGTTCAGGTCGTGTCTTCCGGCGCTATCGCGCTTGGCCGCACCGTGCTCGGCCTGCCCTCGGGCGCGTTGAAGCTGGAGGAAAGCCAGGCGGCGGCGGCCGTCGGCCAGATTGCGCTGGCGCGGGCATGGTCGGAAAGCCTGTCGCGGCACGACATCGTTGCCGGCCAGATTCTGCTGACGCTTTCCGACACCGAAGAGCGTCGCCGTTATCTCAATGCACGCGCCACCATCAATCAGCTGCTGAAGATCGGCGCTATTCCGATCATCAACGAAAACGACACCGTGGCCACCACAGAAATCCGTTATGGCGACAATGATCGCCTGGCGGCGCGTGTGGCGACCATGACGGGTGCCGATCTGCTGGTGCTGCTTTCGGATATTGACGGGCTTTATACAGCCCCGCCCCATATCGACCCCGAGGCGACGTTCCTCGAGACGATCGCAGACATCACTCCCGAAATCGAGGCTATGGCCGGCGGCGCGGCCTCCGAGCTTTCGCGCGGCGGCATGCGCACCAAGATCGATGCGGGCAAGATCGCAACCGCTGCCGGCTGCGGCATGATCATCGCGTCAGGCAAGACGCTCAACCCGCTGAAGGCCATTGAAAACGGCGCGCGTTCCTCCTGGTTCGCGCCTTCGGGTACGCCGGTGACGGCGCGCAAGACCTGGATCGCCGGGCAGTTGCAGCCCGCCGGTGAAATCCATGTGGATGCGGGTGCTGAGAAAGCGCTTTATGCCGGGAAAAGCCTGCTTCCCGCCGGTGTGCGGCAGGTGAAGGGCAATTTCGGACGCGGCGATGCTGTTGCGATTATCGGCGCGGAAGGTCGTGAGGTCGCGCGCGGTCTTGCCGGTTACGATGCCGAAGAAGCGCGTCTCATCATCGGCCACAGGTCCAACGAGATCGAGGCGATCCTCGGTTATATCGGACGCGCAGCGATGATCCATCGCGACGACCTCGTCATGACGGGAGCCGCCGTGAAAGTTAAGAATGCAAAAAAGGATGAGGTCCATGCCTGAACAGGCCGTGAAGCAGAGCCACGACATTGAAGCACTGATGTTGACCATCGGGGCTCAGGCGAAAGCTGCTTCGCGACCGTTGTCCATCGCCGGAGCGGACCAGAAGAACCGCGCGCTGCTCGCCATGGCCGCCGCCATCGAGGCCTCGAAGGAAGCGATCCTTGCCGCTAACCGCAAAGATCTGGCCGCGGCGGATCAGGCAGGCCTTGCGCCCTCCTTCATCGACAGGTTGATGCTCACCGATGCCCGGATTGCCGGTATCGCCGAAGGTATTCGCTCGGTTGCGGCGTTGCCCGATCCTGTCGGCGAAGTGATCGCCGCCTGGGATCGGCCCAACGGGCTCAAGATCGAGCGCGTACGCACCCCGCTTGGCGTTATCGGCGTGATCTATGAAAGCCGTCCGAATGTAACGGCGGATGCCGGCGCTTTGTGCCTCAAGGCTGGTAATGCGGTGATCCTTCGCGGCGGTTCAGATTCGCAATATTCATCGCGTGCTATCCATGCCTGCCTTGTGGAGGGCTTGAAGATCGCCGGTCTTCCCGAGCACGCCATTCAGCTGGTCCCGGTGACCGATCGGGCAGCGGTTGGAGCGCTTCTCGGTGGCCTCAATGGCTCGGTTGACGTCATCGTGCCACGCGGCGGCAAGAGCCTCGTGGCCCGGGTACAGACGGAAGCCCGCGTGCCGGTCTTCGCGCATCTGGAAGGCATTTGCCACATCTATGTCGACAAATCCGCCGATCTGGACATGGCGAAACGCATCGTTGTCAACGCCAAGATGCGCCGCACCGGCATTTGCGGAGCTGCAGAGACGCTTCTGGTGGATGCCGCCGCCGTTTCCGCCCATCTCGCACCGCTCGTCAAAGCTTTGATTGAAGCAGGTTGCGAAGTGCGCGGTTCGCAGGCAGTTCGCGATGTCGTTGACGGTCTGAAGGCTGCGACCGAAGAGGACTGGCGTACCGAATATCTCGATGCGATCATTTCGGTCACCGTGGTGGATGGCATTTCCGGTGCGATTGATCATATCGGCACCTATTCGTCCAATCACACGGAGGCAGTGATCGCTGAGGACCCATCCGTGGTCGAGCGGTTCTTCAACGAACTCGATTCGGCCATTCTGCTGCACAACGCCTCGACGCAATTTGCTGATGGCGGCGAATTCGGCATGGGCGCGGAAATCGGTATCGCCACAGGCAAGATGCACGCGCGGGGTCCCGTTGGCGTCGAGCAGCTGACGTCGTTCAAATACCGTGTGCATGGCACCGGCCAGACACGGACGTGATATTTGCCGGCTGATCAGCGCCTCGACAGACGTTATCTCACCATGCCGCATGTGGAGCGCGGCATGGTCGTCGGGCTTTTCGGCGGATCCTTCAATCCGCCGCACGCCGGCCATGCTCTTGTGGCGGAAATCGCACTGCGCAGGCTGGGTCTCGACCAGCTCTGGTGGATGGTGACGCCAGGCAATCCGTTAAAGAGCCGGTTGGAGCTGGCCTCCCTCGAAGATCGCATCGCTGCATGTGAAAAGCTTGTGCACGATCCTCGGATCAAGGTCACGGCTTTCGAAAAGTCGCTGGGCATAAGCTATACCGCTCATACGCTCGCCAAGGTGAAGGCGAAAAATCCGCACGTGCGCTTCATCTGGGTCATGGGTGCGGATAATCTCAAGAGTTTCCACCACTGGCAGAAATGGCGCACCATCGCGGAGACTTTCCCGATTGCGGTGATCGATCGGCCAGGTTCGACGCTCTCCTACCTCTCCTCCACCATGGCGCAGGCCTTCAGCCAGGCGCGAATCGATGAGGACGATGCTGGTGTCTTGTGGAAGAAACCAGCGCCAGCGTGGGTATTCATTCACGGACCGCGTTCCACGCTCAGCTCCACGGCGCTGCGTAGCGGCCGTAAATGAAGGGGCCGATCACAAATGATGTATGTGACCGCCGTCGAAGGCTCCATATCTTGAAAAGTTAATGCTTTGATGCCACCTTTATTGTGTGACGCAGAGAATCGCGTTGCACAGTGCCTGTTTTGTCATTCTTTGAAAGGAAAACCTCTGACAACAGTACACGCCAAGGGAAGAGCATTTGTTGCTATCCCGAAGGGTCAGGACAGTGGCGCCGATGCCGCCGGCCACGCCCTCGAAACCGTCCTCGCGAGCCTCGAGGACTCCAAGGCTGAAGATATCGTTTCTCTCAACATTGCCGGGAAGTCGGCGCTTGCGGACTACATGGTTGTGGTTTCCGGGCGCTCGAACAGGCATGTCTCGGCGATCTGCGAGCATCTTCTCAAAGACATGAAGGATGAAGGGTTCGGCAATGCCCGCGTTGAAGGTCTCGAGACCGGAGATTGGGTGCTGATCGATACCGGCGATATCATCGTTCATGTGTTCCGACCGGAAATCCGCGCCTTCTATAACATTGAGAAAATGTGGGCGACGCCGGACATGCCGGAAGAGACGCTGCATTGACGCGGTGAGGCGTTGAACGGGCGTTGTTTGCCGAAGATCATGAGTGACTTCGGGCCTCCTACCTCGTCCGGAAATCGGGCCGGCCGCATAGGAATCCGTGTGTTATGCTGTTAAGAGCGGGACCCTATGGGTCACGACGGATGCAGGTTTGCGATGCGGATTTCAATTTTTGCGGTGGGACGGCTGAAATCCGGCCCTGAAAAGGATCTTGCGGCCCGTTATATCGACCGTCTCGCCAAGACGGGTCCGGCAATCGGGCTCGAATTTTCGCGGGTCATCGAGGTGGCGGAAAGCCGAGCCTCGAGTGCCGAGACCCGCAAGCGCGAAGAGGCCGCGATGCTGGAAAAGCATCTGGTCGACGGCGCGGCGCTTGTTCTTCTGGATGAACGCGGCAAGGCGCTCGATAGCCCGGCCTTCGCCTCATTTTTCGGCGACTTGCGCGATAGCGGCCGACGTGATCTCGTGATCGCAATCGGCGGGGCTGATGGCCTTGATCCCGCGCTCTACGAGAGGGCGGCGGCGGTGCTCAATCTCGGCAAACTGACCTGGCCGCACCAGATCGTCCGTATCTTGATTGCCGAGCAGCTTTACCGGGCCGTCACCATCCTTTCAGGTCATCCCTATCATCGCGTTTGAACGTATTTCAATTGAATAACTGTCTCAATTAAAACATGAAGCTCCGCGACATCGCTTGTTGCAACCGGCTTTGGCGGCAGCCTCTCAGGCCTCTTGGAAGATCGCGGTAAAATCCGTAATATTGCCGCTCCTGCTTCGGCATAAAGAAAGCTCCTATGGACATGACGCCTCAACGAAAACGGCACGCTGCGCTTGCAGGCGCAGCTGTTGCTGCTTTCCTCATGGCGGCAGCTCCGGTTTGGTCGCGCGACGATGCTGGGGCCGCCCCGGGAACTAGCGAGGACTCGTCAACCGAGGCGTTGCAGGCGTTGGAGCAGCGCCGCGACCAGAACCGGCAGGATCTTGAAGAGCTTGTCGACAGCATCGGTCTTTCCGAAGACAAGACGAGAAAGCTCGAAGAGAGCATTGCTGCCCTTAACCAGGACAGCGCGCGCATTCGGGAGGAGCTGATCGCTTCGGCTTCCCGGCGCAAGGCGCTGGAGACCAAGATCAGCGATGGTGAGGACAGGCTTGCCAAGCTTTCGGTGCGTGAGGACGCGGTCAAGGCGTCACTGCGGGAGAGACGCGGCGTTCTTGCCGAGGTTCTGGCTGCCCTGCAACGCATGGGCAGAAATCCACCGCCCGCCCTTCTTGTCTCGCCTGAAGATGCGCTGGCTTCGGTGCGAAGCGCCATTCTTCTTGGCGCTGTCGTGCCCGGCATCAGGGGAGAGACGGACAAGCTGATCGCCGCTCTCAAAGAATTGACCGATGTCCGACAGGCAATCGCTCGCGAAAAGGACGATCTTACGGCTATGATGACGGCCAGTCTGGAAGAGGAAAAGCGCCTCGACCTGCTGATTGCCGAGAACGACCGCAAGAACTCCCAGACGGCGGCGGCGCTGGAGGCTGAACGCAAGCGATCCGAAGAGCTTGCAGGCAAGGCGACGAGCCTTGAAGGGCTCGTCAGTTCGCTTGAAAATGAGATTACCTCGGTGCGGGAGGCGAAGGAAAAGGCGCGGGCGGAAGAGCAGCGCGTCGCCCGTCTTTCCGAGGCAGAACGGGAGAAGGAACGTGCCGCGGCCGAGGCGGGAATGCCCGATAAAAACCGCATTGCGCCCGCATATCCTTTCGCGAGTCTGAAGGGAAAGCTGGAGCTTCCAGTGGCGGGCGACGTGTTGCGACGTTTCGGCGATGCGGACGGAACGGGCCACTTTTCCAAGGGGATTGTCGTTGCGAGCGGCCCGGAAGCCATCGTCACGGCACCTGCGGATGGCTTTGTTGTATTTGCCGGAGATTTCCGCAGTTACGGCCGGATGATCATCCTGAATACGGGTGATGGATACCACGTGGTCATGACGGGCATGGACAATGTGAGGACGCGGCAGGGCATGTTCGTGTTCTCGGGAGAGCCCATCGCCTCCATGGGTGCAAAAAGAGTAGCGAGTGCAGCAGCATTGGCGCTGGAAACCGACCGGCCAACGCTCTACATTGAGTTTAGGAAAGATGGTGTGCCGGTTGATTCTCAGCCGTGGTGGACCGCAAAAAATACCGGAAGGGCGCACAATGATTCGTAAGGTTTCGCTTCTCCTTATCGGTGGGCTTATGGGCGCCACGGCGATGAGCGTGATTTATTCGGCGAGCATGCCGGCACAGGCAGCCGGGCCTTCGACCTATAAGGAACTGTCGATTTTTGGCGACGTGTTCGAACGCGTTCGCGCGCAATATGTGACGCCGCCGGATGACGAGAAGCTCGTGGAAAATGCCATCAATGGCATGCTGAGCTCGCTCGATCCGCATTCCAGCTTCATGAATGCCAAGGATGCGAACGACATGCGCACCCAGACCAAGGGTGAATTCGGCGGTCTCGGCATCGAAGTGACCATGGAAAATGAGCTGGTCAAGGTTATCTCGCCGATGGACGACACGCCGGCCTCTCGTGCAGGCATTCTGGCCGGTGACTACATTTCGGAAATCGACGGTACGCCGGTTCGCGGCCTGAAGCTGGAACAGGCGGTCGAAAAGATGCGCGGCGCGGTCAAGACGCCGATCAAGCTGACGGTTATCCGCAAGGGTGCAGACAAGCCGCTGGAAATCACCGTCGTGCGCGATGTCATCGCCGTTCGCGCCGTGAAGTCGCGCGTTGAAGGCGACAATGTCGGTTATCTTCGCGTCATCTCCTTTACCGAGAAGACCTATGACGACCTCGAAAAGGCGATCAAGAAGATCAAGGCCGATGTGCCGGCCGACAAGCTGAAGGGCTACGTTCTCGATCTGCGCCTCAATCCGGGCGGTCTGCTCGATCAGGCGATCAATGTGTCCGACGCGTTCCTTGAGCGTGGCGAAGTCGTCTCGACCCGAGGCCGTAACCCGGACGAGACCCGCCGCTTCAATGCGACTGCCGGTGATCTGACCGATGGCAAGCCTGTGATCGTGCTGGTCAACGGCGGCTCCGCTTCGGCGTCGGAGATTGTGGCTGGTGCGCTGCAGGATCTACGTCGCGCGACCGTGGTTGGCACGCGTTCCTTCGGCAAGGGCTCGGTCCAGACGATCATCCCGCTTGGCGAGGCTGGGGCTCTTCGACTGACGACCGCGCTTTATTATACGCCATCGGGCAAATCCATCCAGGGCACAGGCATCGAGCCTGACATCAAGGTCGAACAACCCCTGCCCCCGGAATTGCAGGGCAAGCTGACGACCGAGGGTGAATCCAGCCTGTCCGGCCACATCAAGGGTCAAAGCGAGACGGATGAAGGTTCCGGCTCCTCGGCTTACGTGCCGCCGGAAGCAAAGGATGATATCCAGTTGAACTACGCGCTGGATCTCTTGCGTGGTGTCAAGACCGATCCCTCCTTCCCGCCGAACCCGGACAAGGCTGTGGTCAACAAGCAATAAGATCGATGCGCCGGCCACCAGCCGGCGCATTGTCTTTCTTGCCCAATCTGGACAGGTCGTTCATTGCCTTCGGATCTGCGGAAACCGCTTCTGGGTCGCCAGAAAAAAAGCGCCGGTATCAACCGGCGCTTTTCCGTCATTTTGGTGCTGTCGACGCTCGCTGCCCTGTCGATAGGTGGTCTGTCGATCTATGCGGCACTATCCCCCGGTAATCTTCAGAAGACGTCGCCGGGGCAGGACGTCTCCCCGAAGCTCGCGGAACAGACAGCCGCAAAAGACGGCCCCGGGAACGCGGCTTCGGAGGACACGGCTGGCCTGCAGCCGCAGAGTGGCAAATCCGGCGCCAATATCAGCCGTGAGACGATGTCGGACGGCAATGTCGTTTCTGTATATTCGCCGCGGCCACGCGACGGGACCGGGCCGGTGCTGATGAGCGGCCAGACCTATGGCCAGGACCCCCGCATGGCGACGCGGCCGAATGAAGAACTCGTGGAAGAGACGGCGTTTGGCCAGTTGCCGGTTGTCGGGGCCGATGGTCTGCGGCCGATGGAACAATATGCGCGGCCGTGGTCCGGAACGCGCGGCGTTCGTATTGCGATCGTCGTTGGTGGCCTTGGTCTCAGTCAGACGGGGTCGCAGAAGGCAATCCGTGAGTTGCCGCCGGAGGTGACGCTCGGCTTTGCTGCCAGCGGTAACAGCCTGCAGCGCTGGATGCAGGAAGCCCGCCGGCAGGGCCATGAAATCCTCCTCCAGATACCTCTGGAGCCCTTTGGTTACCCCGGCACCAATCCCGGCCCCGACACGCTGCTGGCGAGCGACCCCGCCAAGATCAATCTTGATCGTCTGCATCGCTCAATGGCGAAGATCACCAATTACACCGGCATCATGAATTATCTTGGCGGTCGTTTTCTGGCGGAGCAGGCGGCTCTGGAGCCAGTCATGCGCGATATCGGCAAGCGCGGCCTGCTCTTTCTGGATGACGGCTCTTCGGCGCAGTCGCTAAGCGGAGGGATCGCAAAGGCCATTTCCGCACCGCAGGGTTTTGCGGACGTGCTGCTGGACGGTGAAGTCACCGAGGCTTCCGTCCTGCGCAAGCTGGACGAACTGGAGCGAATTGCACGCCGCAACGGCCAGGCGATCGGCGTTGCATCGGCTTTCGATGAAAGCGTTGCTGCCATATCAAAGTGGTCGCGGGAGGCCGGAGGCCGCGGTATCGAAATCGTCGGTGTTTCTGCGCTTGTTTCCGGGCAAGCGGGGCAGTAAACCTTCGCTGCAGCCATTGCGTCCACCAGAAATTGCGGGTTCCCATGACAGTCAAAGCAGAAGATTTGCCCTACCGTCCCTGTGCCGGGATCATGGTTCTGAACGCGGACGGCCTCGTCTGGGCCGGTCGGCGCATCAGGGAAGGCAACTCCGAATATGATGGCTCACCGCATCTGTGGCAGATGCCGCAGGGTGGCATCGACGACGGTGAAAAACCGCTGGCGGCCGCCATTCGCGAACTTTACGAAGAGACGGGAATGAAAACGGTGAACCTTCTTGCCGAGGCGAGCGACTGGATTCACTATGACCTTCCGCCCGAACTGATCGGTATCGGCCTCCGGGGCAAGTATCGGGGGCAGGCACAACGCTGGTTCGCCTTCCGCTTCGAAGGCGACGAGAGCGAAATCCAGATCAATCCGCCGCCGACAGGACATGAGGCTGAGTTCGACGCTTGGGCCTGGAAGCCAATGGAGAGTTTGCCTGAACTTATCGTGCCCTTCAAACGCGGGGTCTACGAACAGGTGGTTGCCGAGTTCCGGCATCTCTCCGGCAGATAAAAAGGCGGCCTGGGCCGCCTTTTCCGTGTCGCTGGCTTATTCCGCTTCATTGGCGGAATCGGCGTTAAGCTGACCGTATTTCTCTTCGCCAATCTTTGCGAGCAGCTCAAGCTGGGTTTCGAGGAAGTCGATATGGCCTTCCTCGTCGATCAGCAGCGCTTCAAACAGCTTCATGGAGACGTAGTCTCCGGCTTCGTGACAGATGTCACGGGACTGCTTGTAAGACGCGCGGGCATCGTATTCACCTGCCAGATCAGCTTCCAGAACTTCCTTGACGTTCTGGCCGATCCGGAGAGGCGCCACGGTCTGAAGGTTGGGGTGGCCCTCAAGGAAAATGATGCGGTCGATCAGCTTATCGGCGTGCTGCATCTCTTCGATGGACTCAGCGCGTTCCTTCTTTGCGAGCTTGGTGTAACCCCAGTCGTTCAGAAGACGATAGTGAAGCCAATATTGATTTACTGCACCGAGTTCGAGGAACAGTGCCTCGTTAAGCCGCTCGATGACTCTTTTGTCGCCTTTCAATGTCCGCTCTCCTATTCTCTTCATGGAATCGCTTTAGGCGGGACATAAAATCAAAAACATCGGCCTCCGTCGAGTGGCGACGGGCGTGATATTCTTCCGTGGTTTTGATGATGAGGTCGACAACGGAGGGAAAACAGCCGCAACAGCGACCACGTTTTTCCATGGCATGATACACTTTTGCGGGGACGATGAGCTGCCAACAGTCCTCGTCGAGGAGCTCGTTGATAACGTCCTTGATCTCATGATCAGTGATGTAATTGCAGCTGCAAACCAGCATGATGAACTGCCTGTATGACGCAACACTTTGTTTTCGTTCTTAAACCAAAACAGGACAGTGGCTGTCAAGAAAAACATCCGAAGCGACCGGCAGTCATTCTTTTAGATCTTTTCTAAACTAGACAAAAAATATCGTATTTTCAATTGTTTAGTTGTTCGAAATGATTAGAGAAAGACGCTTGAAATATAAGAAAATACTTAACTAACCCGTTGTTATCACGGGATTGTGATCGGCCATGGGCCGGTCGCCGCCCCGGAGAGAGGGCCCTCACGCGAAATATTGCCCGCCATTGGCGGTCAGGGTGGCACCGGTAATGAACCCGGCCTCGTCAGACACCAGAAACAGGACGCAGCGCGCGATCTCTTCCGGCTCGCCAAGCCTGCCAACGGGAATTTGCGGAATGATGCGTTCGGAGAGAACCTTCTCGGGGATCGCTCTCACCATTTCCGTGCCGATGTAGCCGGGGCAGATGGCGTTAACGGTGATGTTGCGGCTTGCGCCTTCCTGGGCAAGCGCCTTGGTGAAGCCGATATCCCCCGCCTTGGAGGCAGAGTAGTTCGTCTGCCCTGCCTGACCCTTTTGACCATTGATGGAGGAGATATTGACGATGCGGCCAAAGCCGCGCTCACGCATGCCTGGCCAGACGGGGTGCGTCATGTTGAAGACGCCGGTCAGATTGGTATCGATGACCTCGCGCCATTGCTGTGGCGTCATCTTGTGAAACATTGCGTCGCGCGTGATGCCGGCATTGTTTACAAGGACTTCAACGGGACCTAAAGCCTTCTCCACCTTCTCGATGCCCTCAAGGCAGGCGTCGTAGTCACGCACGTCCCACTGAAAAGCCGGAATGCCGGTCTCAGCCTGAAATGCTTCCGCCCTGTCGCTCGTGAAAGCGTAATTCACCGCGACGCGATAGCCGGATGCCTGCAGGGTGCGGGCGATGGCGGCGCCTATGCCGCTCGTCCCGCCGGAAATCAAAGCAACCCGGCTCATATCGGCCTCCATGACCTGTCAGTGAAGCGCCCGCGCCCAAGAGGCTCTTCCAATGTTGCAGACGTTTCGTTGTGCTCAACGGCCACAGAAATGAGGCCAATGGGAGGCTGCTTCTACCCTATCGCGGGCTGGACCGGAATTGCTTTTTGACAGGTCACGGCTTCGCTTCAGAGCGCTTCAATGCACATGGCGACACCCATGCCGCCGCCGATACACAGCGTCGCGAGACCCTTCGACACATTGCGGCGGCGCATCTCGAAAATCAGCGTATTTAAGACGCGCGCACCAGAAGCGCCGATGGGGTGGCCGATGGCAATTGCCCCACCATTGACGTTGACGATTTCGGGATTGAGACCCAGTTCGCGCACGACCGCGCAGGATTGCGCTGCAAAGGCCTCATTGGCCTCAACAAGGCCGATATCGTTGATCGACCAGCCGGCCTTGGCGAGCGCCTTGCGGGAAGCGGGGATGGGACCAGTGCCCATGATCTGTGGATCGACACCCGCCGTGGCCCAGGACGCGATACGGGCGAGTGGCTGGATGCCACGCCGTGCGGCTTCCTGTTCAGACATCAAAAGGGTCGCTGCCGCGCCATCATTCAGGCCGGAGGCATTGCCGGCGGTCACCGTACCTTCCTTATCGAAGGCAGGACGTAGCTTGGCCATGGTCTCAAGCGATGCGCCGTGACGAATATGCTCGTCTGCGTCGATGACGATATCAGCCTTGCGGCCCTTGACCGTGAAGGCGACGATCTCGTCAGCGAAGCGACCGGCGCTCTGGGCGGCTTCGGCCTTGTTTTGCGATGCAACGGCGAACTGGTCCTGCTCATCCCGGGACAGTTGCCATTGCCGAGCGATGTTTTCAGCGGTGATGCCCATGTGATAGCCGTAAAAGGCGTCGGTCAGGCCGTCCTTCAGCATGGTGTCGATCATCTTGAAGTCGCCCATCTTCACGCCGCCGCGCAGGTGCGCGCAATGCGGAGCCATGGACATGGATTCCTGTCCGCCGGCAATCACGATGTCTGCGTCGCCTGTAACGATCTGCTGCATGCCAAGGGCCACCGCGCGCAGGCCGGACCCGCACAGTTGATTGAGACCAAAGGCGGTGGCCTCCTGGGGGATGCCCGCCTTCATTGCCGCCTGCCGTGCGGGGTTCTGTCCCTCACCTGCCGTCAGAACCTGGCCGAGAATGACCTCGTTGATTTCTTTCGCCTCAACGCCGGCGCGCTCCAGCACCGCGCCTATAACCGTCGCGCCAAGTTCGTGCGCCGGCGTATTCGCGAAGTGGCCGTTGAAGGAGCCGACCGCGGTTCTGGCGGCGCTGGCGATCACGATTGAAGGCAGGGTCATCTGTTTTCTCCTCACTTGCGGGCGGAGACTGGCAAAGCTTTGAATACAAGTCAAATGCCGAAAGTTGCTTTGAAAGATGTTGCTAATTTGAGCTTATATCTTTCGAAAAATTGCTGCGCAAAAAACAGACTGTTGCGATGCACAAAACATTTGTCAGACAGCGCGTTTTGCGCATACACTTTGTATTGGGAAGAGCAAGAACACCAAAAAAAAGAAAATACCATCATCGCGAGGAGGCGGGCATGGCGAAACACGACGGCGAAACTATCATTAAAAAATACGCGAACCGGCGGCTCTATAACACCGGTACAAGCACCTATGTGACGCTTGATGACCTGGCGCAAATGGTCAAGCGCGGGGAAGACTTCAAGGTTCAGGACGCCAAGTCGTCGGAAGATATCACCCATGCCGTGCTCACGCAGATCATCGTCGAGCAGGAGGCCAAAACCGGCAACACGCTGCTGCCCACGGCTTTTTTGCGCCAGTTGATTTCCTACTACGGCGACCAGATGCAGACGGTCGTGCCGACATTCCTCGAACATTCGATGAAGACCTTTTCCGACCAGCAGAGCCAGATGCAGGAACATATGGCCAAGGCTTTCGGTGACGGTTCTCTCGCCCGCAATTTTCAGGCGCCGCTGCAGATGATGGAAGAGCAGATTCGCCGTAACACGGAACTGTTTCGGCAGGCGATGCAGGGTTTCGCACCTTTTGCCGCACCGCAGGCGCCCAAGGAAACCCGCAAGCCAAATCCGTCCGAAATCGACGAGCTGAAGGCGCAGTTGCGCGCATTGCAGCAAAAGCTCGATCAGCTCTGAGCCGGCGCCAGCTGGCCGATGCTGGACTTGGAAACGGCGTCGGCCTCACTTGCGCCTTCAGCCCGCCGTTCGTTCCGGCACGCGCAGGAGCATCAGGAAACCGGCTCCGAGAAAGACGATCAGCGTTGCCATGCCGATATGGGCGGAGCCGCTTACCGTCGTGGCTATGGAAAATGACAGTGTCGCCATGAAACTCGTGGCGCGCCCGGAAAGCGCATAGATGCCGAAATAGCGTCCGGCTTCCGCCACGCTGATGTTGCGGGCAAGATAGGAACGCGATGAGGCTTGAACCGGGCCGAAAGCCAGGCCGATCAGCACCCCATAAAGCAGGTAAGCCTTTTCGGCTCCTGTCGCGAAGATGCCGCCATTGTCGGCGGTAGAAAGTTGTATCCAGCCGAACAGGGTAGAACTCTTTTCTGTGGAAACGATACCGCCCGTCGCGACCAGCAGCAGCGCCAGACTGATCAGGATGGTGACGCGCGAACCGAGGGTCTGATCGAGGCGGCCGGCGGCAAAGCAGCCCGCAATGGCGACCACATTGAGAAGAATGCCGAAGAGGCCGATTTCCATTGTTGCCCAGCCGAACATCCCAGCCGCAAATGCTCCGCCGAGGATAAGGACGCCATTCACGCCGTCCTGATAAAGCGTGCGCGCAATCAGAAATCGCAACAGCGATGGGCGGTGGCGAAGTTCACCCAAGGTCGTCTTCAGTTCTCTTAGACCAGAGCGAATGGCAGCCCCGAAGGGCAGGCCCTTTTTCGCGTCCGGGGTCAATAAGAACATTGGCAAAATGAAGATGAGATACCAGAGCGCAGCAACTGGTCCGGTTATTCTCGCGTCCTGCCCGGAGGCGGGATCGAGGCCGAAAAGAGGCGTGATTCCAACGAGCGTAAGCCCGGTCTTGGGGTTTGCCGCCAGCAGGGTGACGACCGCAATCAGCACCACCATCCCGCCGAGATAGCCGAGGCCCCAGGCCAGATTGGAAATGCGCCCGACATTTTGCGGATTGGTGAGCCGCGGCATCATGGAATCGTTGAAGACAATCGAGAATTCCGCCGCGGTGGAGGCGAGGATCATGCAGATTGCGGGCAGAATGACCGGCGATCCCGGTGCCGCATACCAAAGGAGACACAGGCTGGTGATCTTGATGATCGCAAAGAAGGCGATCCACGGCTTGCGTGCACCGGACTGGTCGGCGATGGAGCCGAGAATGGGGGAGAAGAGGGCGATGATGATCGACGAGACCGTCGCCATGTTGCTCCATGTCGCCTGTGCCGAAATCGGATCATCGGTAAGCCGGGAAACGAAATAGGGTCCGAAAATGAAGGTGGTGACGACGGTGAAGAAGGGCTGCGCCGCCCAGTCGAACATGATCCAACCCCAGATGCCGCGTTTGGCAACCACTGTTTCCACGTTCGGAGGAGGCACAGTCATTCAGAATCCTATAGGGAACAGTAGCTCGGCAGGCCCGACGAGGTTAGCGTATCGCGATGGGCGCCGCCACCCGGAAGAGCTTAACCGGGTGGCATTTTGCGTCGGTCAGCGCGACTGAACGATATCGCCGAGAAGCCCCGCCGCGACGGTGAGGCGGGCGAGGTTGGTGTCGCCGCTTTCGCTGAGCGCACCAAGTTCCGAGACGATGCGGTTGACGCGGACGCGGTCCGCCGCATACCAGGCCTGAACCGGGTCCTTCTCCTTCGCATACTCGGTGAGGGCCGAGATGACGATTCGGCGGCGCGATGAGGAAATCTGGTCCTGACTGCGCAGCAGCGCCAGACTTTCATAGTGATCCGCTGGCGTGATGCGCTGACTGGCATCCAGCAAGCGTGCGACGCGGAAGGTCGAGGAGACGGTTGCATAGCTTTCGGCGGCGCGGGCAAGCGTAGTGCCAGCACTTTCGGCAATGCGCATGATTTCAGGCACGTAGACAAGCAGCGACAGCGTATCCAGCTCTTCAAGAAGGGCCGGGGGAACGCCTTCGATTTCCGTTGCACCAAGCTCGCGGCGATATTTCGCTGCGGCCGGCGACAGCGTCTTGATGGCCGTTTTCAGGCGATCGATTTCGCTCGCCATGTCCCCCGTTGTCAGCCCCGTGCTGCCGGTCTGCAGGTAGAGCCTGCTTGCGTCGGTGTAGATTCGAGCGATGGTGGCATAAAGTGCGTTCTGGACCTCGCCGCCGATCTTTCCGTCCAGCGCATCGACCTCGCTCCACAGTCGTTTAAGGCCAAAACCATCTTCCACGATAACAGCCGCCTTGACGACATCTGCGGCAAGCAGGCCGCTTGCATCGGCCAGCTTTTGCACGAAGCCCGGGCCGCCGCGGTTGACCACGGCATTGGCCAGCGCCGTCGCGACGATCTCGCGATGCAGGCGATGTGCCTTGATATCGTCAGCATAATTCTTCTGCATCTTCGCAGGGAAATAATCGAGCAGAAGATGCTGGAGGTAGGGCTCGTCTGGTAGCGGGCTCGCCACCAGCGCATCGAACAGGGTCAGCTTGGCGTAGGAGAGAAGCACGCCGATTTCCGGCCGGGTTAGCGGCTTGCCAGAGGCATATCTTTCACTGAACTCGGCATTGTTGGGCAGCGTCTCAACCTTGCGGTTCAACTGCCCGGTTGCCTCGAGTGCGCCCATCAGGCGGCCAAGTTCCTCGCGGTTGGCAAGCCCCAGCCGCTCCGTGAGCGAGATCGCTAGGGATTGCAGATAGTTGTTGCGCAGTACCAGCTGCGCCACATCAGGCGTCATGGAAGCGAGAAGCTGGTTGCGTTTCGGCATCGTCAGGCGACCGCTATTAACGGCGGAGGCAAGCGCGATCTTGATGTTGACCTCGACGTCGGAGGAGTTCACACCCGCCGAGTTGTCGATGGCGTCGGAGTTGCATCGCCCACCCGCAAGCGCATAGGCAATGCGCCCCTTCTGGGTGATGCCGAGATTGGCGCCTTCGCCGATGACCTTGGCGCGCAGCTCTGTAGCATTAACGCGGATCGGATCGTTTGCCCTGTCACCCACCTCGGCATTGGTTTCCACCGCCGCCTTGATGTAGGTGCCGATGCCGCCGAACCACAGGAGATCAATCGGCGCCTTCAGAATGGCGGTCATGATCTCGAAGGGCGTGGCGACTGACTTGTCGAGGCCGATGGCAGCCACGGCTTCCGGCGTCAGCGTCACCGATTTTTCGGAACGCGAGATGATCATCGCGCCGGCCGAGAGGGCCGAGCGGTCATAGTCCTGCCAGCTGGAGCGCGGCAGGTCGAACAGCCGCTTGCGCTCGGCAAAGGACTTGTCCGTATCGGGATCCGGATCGATGAAAATGTCGCGATGATCGAAGGCAGCGATCAACCTGATCTTCTCCGAAAGCAGCATGCCGTTGCCGAAAACGTCGCCGGACATGTCGCCAACGCCGGCAACAGTGAAGGGCGTGGTCTGGATATCAGTATCCATTTCACGGAAATGGCGTTTTACCGTTTCCCAGGCGCCGCGTGCGGTGATGCCCATCTTCTTGTGGTCGTAACCGGCGGACCCACCCGATGCAAAGGCGTCGTCCAGCCAGAAGCCAGCCTCATGCGCAAGACCGTTTGCGGTATCGGAGAAGGTGGCCGTTCCCTTGTCGGCGGCAACGACGAAATAGGGGTCGTCGCCATCAAGCCGCAACGTGTCGGGCGGCGGCACAATGGCGTCGTCGACGATGTTATCGGTGATCGAGAGCAGCGTACGGATATAGGTTTTATAGGCCTCGCGGCCGGCATTGAAGACCTCGTCGCGGGAGCCGCCGGCGGGTAAATTCTTCGGGAAGAAGCCGCCTTTGGCACCGACGGGCACGATGACCGCGTTCTTCACCTGCTGCGCCTTGACGAGACCGAGCACCTCCGTGCGGTAATCCTGGCCGCGATCCGACCACCGCAGACCGCCGCGGGCCACCTTGCCGAAGCGCAGATGCACGCCTTCGACCTCGGTGCCGTAAACGAAGATTTCGCGGAAGGGACGGGGATCGGGCAGGCCGTCCAGATGTTTGGGATCGAACTTGAACGCCAGGAGGTCAGGCGGTGCGCCGTCGGCATTTTTCTGGAAGTAGTTGGTGCGCAGCGTCGCATCGATAGCGTTGACGTAGCGCCGCAGCGTGCGGTCCTCGTCGAGATTGGGAACACCGCTCAGCGCAGCTTCGATGGCCTTGTGAATTTCTGCGAGTTTCCTCAGCCGCTTCTTCTCTTCGATCGACGGATCGAAGCCGGCCTTGAACAACGCGAAAATATTCCGGGAAATGTCGGGATATTTATAGAGGGTTTCGGAAATATGCTCCTGCGAATAGACGATACCGGTCTGGCGCAGATAACGGGCATAGGCACGCAGCACGGAGACTTCGCGCACATTGAGGCCGCAGGCCAGGATCAGGCGGTTGAAGTTGTCATTGTCCACCCTGCCGGAGAAGGCGGCAAGGAAAGCTTCTTCGAGTTTCGGTCCGTAGTGCGGCAGATCGAGTGTCGCGCCGGCTGCGACCGATAGTTCCATGTCATGCAGCACGATGTCGCGCTTTTCGCCTTCCGAAACGACACCAATATCGAAGGTTCGTTCGCTGATGACGTTAAAGCCGAGATTTTCGAGCAGGGGCACGCGGCGCGAAAGCGGCAGGTGGCCGTCACGGTGGAAGATTTTCAGCGACAGCGTGTCGGCTGACTGGCCCTCCTGCTGGTAGAACTCGATGCGGACCGGTTCACCCTTTGCCGCGCCCATAATATCCGGCATATCGCCGATTGCCTCTTCGGGCGTGAAAGCTTCCTGATAGGCCTGATCGACCTCTAGTACCGGTGCGCCCGGTTCGGAGAGAGCGACGAAATGATCTATCCAGCGCGCCGCAATATCACTGACGGCTTCCTCAAGCTTATCCTGAGCGATGCGCGGCGTCTTGCCTTCGGTGCGGCCGACGATGAAATGCACGCGGGCGACCGCGCCTTCGGGGAAGGCCGGATAATAGGCGGAGATATGCCCGTCATAGACCCGGCTTAGATAGTCGCCGATCTTCTCGCGGACATAGGAGTTATACTCTTCACGGGGCACGAAAATAATGGCCGAAACGAAGCGGTCGAAACGGTCTATGCGCGCAAGGACACGCACGCGCGGACGGTCGCTCAGTTCCATGATCTGCTCGACGAAGCGGATCAGAAGATCCGTCTCGATCTGGAAGAGATCGTCACGCGGATAGGCTTCCAGCGTGTTTTGCAGGATACGGCCGGAGTGGCTGTTGGGATCAAACCCGAAATGCCGCTCCACATCAGCCACTTTGGCGCGCAGCAGCGGTATCTGCTTAACCGAGCGTGTATAGGCTGTCGCCGTGAAGAGACCGACGATGCGCAATTCGCCGACAACGTTGCCGTCTTCATCGAAGCGCTTGATGCCGATGTAATCCATATAGGCGCGGCGATGGACGATAGATTTCACATTCGCCTTGGTAACAATGAGGAAATCCGGGCCGTCGAGGAAGGCGAGGATTTCCGGCGTGGTCGTCACCGCGTTTTTGCCCAGACGCAGCACGCGCACATCGGGATCACTCAGGCTGCCAAGGCCAACGCCGTCACCGCGCTCGACTTTGGCATTCTTGCCTTTGCCGGAATAGGTGTAGTCTCGCATCCCAAGGAAGGTGAAATTGTCGCTGCGAAGCCAGTTGAGAAACTCGACGGCCTCCTTGCGTTCCGTTTTGCGCCGCGATGAACCGCGTTCCGACAATTCATCCAGTGCCTCGTCGAGCTTCGCCAGCATCGGCCGCCAGTCGCGATAGGCGGATTCCACCTGTTTCAACACAAAGCGAAGCCGCTCTTCCAGGGCTGAAGCCGCCTGCTGAGAAAGCGGCGCGATATGCAGCTGGATGAGGCTGATGTTGCCGGCAGGATCATCCTCTGGCTCTGCAAGCCGGTAGCCACCCTTTACATCACCGGAGCGCACGAGAATGGGGTGCACCGCGAGGTAAAGACCGCGATAGCTGCTGGTGACTTCGCCCATGACGGAATCGTAGAGAAACGGCATGTTCCGACCAATGATGGTCAGAACCGTCACGGGTACATCCCGCGGCGAAACGCCCTCAACCTGGGAAATGCTGATATAGGGCGCATCACCGGTCCACCGCGAGAGCGCCTCAAAACTGTGGGCGGCACTCGCCGCCAGCATCTCTGCGGAATAATATTCTATATCGTCGGTGCTCGCCCTTCCATAAAGAATACCAGGATCAAGAAATTCGACATTTTCGGCAATTGCGTGCTGACGCGCTTTTTCGATCTGTTTTTCGCGTTTTGGATTATTTCTGTAGCCCATTTGACGTGGATTCCTCCAAAAATCACACTTTAATGTAAAAAAGCATCGCCATTTTGCGGATTTTGCCTTTTCAGTCGAATCGGATATTGGCGTGGAATTACGAAGAGTTTAAGAGGCTTTTGTATTTCTTCAGGCGGTAAGTGAAATTTTTTTGCTTCTTTTATCAAGCGGCTCGGTCTAGAAGCTAACGACAGTATTTTTGCGGCTAATTTTTAGGCGGTTCTCGGACCGCCATGTGATGTTGTGGCCACGGTTGAAGCAAATTATTGATTCGCGTCTATTTTTGTGGTACACCAATCACACTGATCCACAGCGTGGCATTTGTGTGCCCAAAAACACCACGAAAGCAACACCTCTTTTGCACGCGGTTTCCGTGACATATCGAGCGTTTACGTTATCGAACCCCGCAAGACGGGTAGGTGTTTTTTTGCGTGCACGGCTGGACCAGTGCGGAGTCACCTGACGGTTCCCCCGTCTCATCAGGGCCTGACCGACCCAACCCCGGCATCCCCGGGTATGTAACAGGGAGTTTTTAGAACGAATGACGACCCAGCAGAAGAAATCTCCAGCACATCACGGCTTTAAAACCGGTGAAGCGATTGTGTATCCCGCTCATGGTGTCGGTACCATTTCTGCCATCGAGGAACAAGAAGTCGCCGGCATGAAGCTTGAGCTTTTTGTCATTGACTTCGAAAAAGACAAGATGCGTCTTAAAGTTCCCGTCGCCAAAGCCGTCAGCATCGGCATGCGCAAGCTTTCCGAAGGCGATTTTGTCGAGCGGGCGCTGAAAGTGGTGCAGGGCAAGGCACGCGTGAAGCGGACCATGTGGTCGCGCCGCGCGCAGGAATACGATGCGAAGATCAATTCCGGCGATCTCATCGCGATTGCGGAAGTTGTACGCGATCTCTACCGTGCGGAAAACCAGCCGGAGCAGTCCTATTCGGAGCGTCAGCTTTATGAAGCTGCTCTCGACCGCATGGCGCGCGAAATTGCCGCCGTCAACAAAATGTCTGAAACCGAGGCCGTTCGCCTGGTGGAAGTCAACCTTGCCAAGGGTCCCAAGCGTGGCAAGACTGTTGAAGAGGACGATTCTCAGGACGAAGCCGCTTAATAACGGCTTTTCCTTCTAAAAAAACCCGCCTTGATGGCGGGTTTTTTGTTGCCTTATCGGCTGCGCGCGCATCACAGGATGCGGATTTTCGTGCCTTTGCGCATATGGGGCAGGATGCGCCCCATATCACGGGGGTGGAGGGCTACGCAGCCCGCGGTTGGCTCATATCCCTGCCGGATCATGTGCATGAAGATCGCCGAGCCACGGTTGCGGCCTCGTGAGGTGATGTTCCAGTCCAGCACCAGACAGACGTCATAGAGGCCGTCCTTGCGCATCATTTCTTCATGACTTGCTTTGAAGGGTGCCTTGACCAATCTGTTGTAATTGGGATTGCGAGGCTCGTCGCACCACAGCATGGATTTCTGCGTTCGTTGCATCGGCAGGGCCGTCGTGAAACCGGTTAAGCGATCACCGCGATAGAAGCCGTGCATCAGGCGGGTCATTGAAATCGGTGATTTGCCGTCTCCCTCGCGTTTCAGTGCGGTGCGGCCATGCCGCCCGATGGCGGCGGGAAAGGTAAGATGCCCAAGTTGCACGATCGCCCGGCTGATTTTCATGGGAGCCGGCCGAACCATGAGTGTCGATACGCGTTTACGTTGTTCCGTGGGGCGTTTGCTCATGTTTTTCACGAGATTTTGCTTTGCAGGTTATTTAACGTGAAGTCATAGCACTTCATCATATGATGGCAATGGGTTGACCTTTTACCGGCAAATCGCTGAATTGGCTGACGATTAAAGTAAGAAAGGCTGAGAATCCGAATGACGGCTCGTACTATCCTTCTTGTGGACGATGACGACGATCTTCGTGAGACGCTGACCGAGCAACTCTCTCCCTATGAGGAATTCTCGCTTTTGAGCGGCGCGAACGCGGCACAGGCGATGCAGACTGCAAAGACCGCGCAGGTCGATCTCCTCATCATGGATGTCGGTCTACCGGATATGGATGGGCGCGAGGCGGTGAAGCTTCTGCGCAAAGGCGGCTTCAAGGCGCCGATCATCATGCTCACCGGGCACGACACCGATTCCGATACGATTCTAGGGCTGGAAGCCGGCGCAAACGACTACGTGACGAAGCCGTTCCGCTTCGCCGTGCTGCTTGCGCGCATCCGGGCGCAACTGCGCCAGTATGAACAGAGCGAGGACGCGGTTTTCACCGTCGGTCCTTATCAGTTCAAGCCCAGCCAGAAGCTGCTGACGACGGAAGACGGCAAGAAAATTCGTCTGACGGAAAAGGAAGCGGCGATAATCCGTTACCTTTACCGCGCCGGCAGCACGGTGGTGACACGTGATGTTCTGCTGGAAGAGGTCTGGGGTTACAACTCAGGTGTGACGACGCATACGCTCGAAACGCATGTCTATCGCCTGCGCCAGAAGATCGAACGGGATCCTTCCAACGCCGAAATCCTGGTGACCGAGAACGGTGGATACAAGATCGTTCCCTGAGACGGGGCTCGTTCATCGCTGCAAAACTCACGCCGCGCATCCTGAAAGAATCGCGGCGTTCTAATATCTTGTATTTTGAGGGCCGATATTGGAAAACCGCTATAGTGGTGCAGGCGTTTTTCCGGAGTAGTGATCGACATGGCCTTGACGGACGATATCATTCTGCTGGGGCAAGTGCCGCTATTCGCAGGCTTCAGCGACGATCAGTTGCGCCTCATCGCCTTTGGTGCTGAACGCCGGCGGGTGTCGGCCGGTCAGACATTGTTTCGGGAACATTCGCCGGCCGAGTGCGCTTTTGCGGTGACCTCGGGGCGTTTCGAGTTGTTCACGGCCGGACGGGATGGCAAACCTGTGCTGCAGGCGACGCCCGGCAGGGGCGCGCTGCTGTCCGAGCTGGCGCTGTTTACGCTATGCGAGCGAAAATTTACGGCCATTGCTGCCGAAGATTCCGAGGTCATCCGCATCACGCGCATCCTCTTCCACCGGTTGGTCGAGGAATTTCCTGAGGTTGCCGATATCGTCTCGGCGCGCATTCGCGATAATATTGCGGCGCTGGCGGCGGGTGCGGCCCGTTTACAGAACCGCTTCGCCTGACAGCCCTCGTTCAGAAGCGAAAGTGGGCTGTGACTGGAACATGGTCCGATGGCCGGTTCCAGCCGCGGGCTTCGCGCAATATGTCGATTTTATCCAGTGAAGCGCCGAGATCCTGTGACGACCAGATGTGGTCGAGGCGACGGCCGCGATCAGCCGCTTCCCAGTCCTTGGCGCGGTAACTCCACCACGTGTAGATCTTCTCCGTCTCCGGCACGTTGAGCCGCATCAGATCGAGCCAGTTGCCCTGCTTCATGATCTCGAGCATGCCTTCGGTTTCGACCGGCGTATGGCTGACGATCTTCAAAAGCTGCTTGTGCGACCAGACGTCATTTTCAAGCGGCGCAATGTTGAGGTCACCGACGAGAATGGAGGAAGTGCCAGGAACGCCATCGGCGCGAAGCGCTTTCATTTCCTCGATGAAATCGAGCTTATGGCCGAATTTGGGATTGATCGACCGGTCCGGCTCGTCGCCGCCAGCAGGCACATAGAAGTTATGCAGCCGGATACGGCGCGATCCGACCTGAAAAATCGCGGAAATATGCCGCGCATCGCCAACACCGCAGTAGTCCTGCCGGTGGTCTTCGATCAACGGCACTTTCGAGGCGATAGCAACGCCGTGATAGCCTTTCTGGCCGTGGATGATGACGTGCTCGTAACCCAGCGCCTTCAACGGCTTCATCGGAAACTCACCGTTCGGGCACTTGGTTTCCTGTAGGCAGAGAATGTCGGGCTTGTAACGCACCAGAAACTGTTCGACGATCGGCATTCTGAGCCTGACCGAGTTGATGTTCCAGGTGGTTATCGAAAACGACATACAAGGGCTCCGTTCCTATCGCCTCGAAGCAGGCTTCGAGGTTGGTTCCGGGGCGCAGGCTTATAACATCGTGACGAAAACTGGAATGTATTTTAGCGGCAAAATGAAAAAGGCGGCCTGAGAGCCGCCTTCGCAGTTTACATGAATAAGCAACGTTAGCCGCGCTTGCGTACTTCCTCATAATTGATGTTGAAGACGCGTTCATCGAGGTTCACGCCGGTCTGGACATTGAAGATCATGACCGTGGTGTCCTTGTTCTGGGCATCCGTCGTGGTCCATTGTCTGAGATCGAAGGTTTTAGGATCGAACATCAGGGTGATGGTCGAATCGCCGAACACGCTCTTGTCTCCGAGCACGATGGTGGTCAGATCGGACTCCTCCTTCACGTTCCGGACTTTCTGGTTGCTCAGATCGATCCTGTCGGAAAGAAGCAGGCTAAGCGGGGTCTTCGACAGCGGATAGAGGTCCCATGTCTTCAGCTTCATATTGCCGATGACGACATTCTTGCCATCGGAAATCACGCGCATGGGCGAAGGATCTTCATAATTGAAGCGGAGTTTGCCGGGACGTTCGATATAGAATTTGCCGCCGGTCTGTTCGCCGCGCGGGCCGAACTGCACGAATTCACCCATCATGGTTTTGACGGAAGAGAAGTGATTGGCGATTTTTTGCGCCGTTGCGGTATTGCCGGCCGCCTGGGCAAATGCGTCGAGCGGCGAAAGGCCGGCGATAACCGCAGCCATTGAAAACGCTGTCAGCACGCCACGTCGCGTCACGCCGTTTTGTGTTGCGTTTGCGATGGCCGTGTCGCCGGTGGTGAGGTCGTTCATTCTATTCTCCTTCATCGCAGCGATTGTCCGCATAAAAGGCGGCGGCTTCATGACGTTGAAAGCGTGTAATAACGCTTCTTCGCCCCGCTTGGTTGCGGACTTACCGCTCGATGATATCTGCTTCGGTCGGGACGAGGATTTCGCGTTTTCCGGCGTGGTTGGCGGGGCCGATGATGCCCTCCTGCTCCATCCGTTCGATCAGCGAGGCGGCGCGGTTGTAGCCGATGCCGAGACGGCGCTGCACATAGGAGGTTGAGGCTTTGCCATCGCGAAGTACGACGGCCACGGCCTGATCGTAGGGGTCTTCGGAATCAGAGAAGCTGCCACCGCCGGCCGGGCTCGCGCCTGCACCGTCCTCGTCTTCTTCTTCGGTGATTGCTTCCAGATACTCAGGCGACCCTTGTGTCTTCAGATAGGAAACGATCTCTTCGACTTCGTTGTCGGAAACGAAGGGCCCGTGCACGCGCTGGATGCGTCCGCCGCCCGCCATATAGAGCATGTCGCCCATGCCGAGCAGCTGTTCGGCGCCCTGCTCTCCGAGGATTGTGCGGCTGTCGATCTTCGAGGTGACCTGGAACGAGATGCGGGTTGGGAAATTGGCCTTGATCGTGCCGGTGATGACGTCGACCGAAGGACGCTGGGTGGCCATGATGACGTGGATGCCGGCCGCACGCGCCATTTGCGCCAGACGCTGTACCGCGCCTTCGATGTCCTTGCCGGCGACCATCATCAGGTCGGCCATCTCGTCGATGATGACGACGATATAGGGCAGGGGCTTCAGATCGAATTCTTCCGTCTCGTAGATCGCCTCGCCGGTCTGGCGGTCGAAGCCCGTCTGCACCGTGCGGGTGAGGATTTCGCCCTTGTCGAGCGCCTGCTGCACGCGGCTGTTGAAGCCGTCAATGTTGCGCACACCGATCTTCGACATCTTCTTGTAGCGCTCTTCCATCTCGCGCACGGTCCATTTCAGGGCCACGACGGCCTTCTTCGGATCGGTAACGACGGGGGAGAGCAGATGCGGAATGCCGTCATAGATCGACAGTTCCAGCATCTTCGGGTCGATCATGATCAGGCGGCACTGTTCCGGCGACATGCGGTAAAGTAGCGACAAGATCATGGTGTTGATGGCAACGGACTTGCCGGAACCGGTGGTGCCGGCAACCAGCAGGTGCGGCATCTTGGCGAGATCGGCGATGACGGGTTCGCCGCCGATGGTCTTGCCGAGCGCCATGGCAAGCTTCGCCTTGCTGTTTTCGAAGTCGCGGCTTCCGATCAGTTCTCGCAGGAACACAGTCTCGCGCGTCTGGTTCGGCAGTTCGATGCCGATGGCATTGCGACCGGGAACGACCGCGACGCGGGCAGCGATTGCGCTCATGGAGCGGGCGATGTCATCGGCAAGGCCGATGACGCGTGACGATTTGATGCCGGGCGCCGGTTCCAGTTCGTACAACGTGACGACGGGGCCGGGGCGGACGTGGATGATTTCGCCCTTGACGCCGAAATCCTCGAGAACGCCTTCCAGAAGGCGGGCATTCTGCTCCAGCACTTCCTCGCTCAGCATGTTGTCACGTACGACATTTTTCGGTTCTGCCAAAAGATGGACGGTCGGCAGCTGGAAACCATCGGCGGCGATGAACGAGGCCTGCGCCTCCCTGGCCACGCGCTCACTCGGTTTCGGGCGGGCGGAGGCGGCGGTTATTCTGGGCTGCCCACGTCCCGGTGCCTGGCGGGCGGTAAATTTCTGGTCGGTTTCGTCGCCGGAAAGAATACCGTTCGGCAGTCCGCGTCCATCCGCATCGAAAGACGGTTCATCGTTCCTATCATCGTCGTGATCGAGCGCGATCGACGGGGGCGACATCTGCCGGCGGGATGCGGCGCGTTCTTCGAAAGAGGGTTCCGCGCGCTGGTCGAGGCGGTTGATCGCGGTTTTGAGGCGCGAGGGCTCGTTCAGCGTGCCGAATTCATATTCGTTAAAATCATAGGGATGCTCGAAGTCGTCGTGCAGGGATTTCGACTTCAGCCCGAACAGGCGGCGGAAGCGTGCCTGGGTGATGTACCAGTAATGGGCGATTGCGCCAAAGGCGAGCATGTTGGCGAAGAAGCCTTCGCCGTCGTCTTCATCATCCTCTTCCGCTTGCCGGGCGGCGCGCGCCTTCCTTGTGGCAACAGGCGCGACTTCTTCGCGCTCCAGTTCCTCGTCGAGACCACCGACAATACCGGCGGCAAACAGCATCAGCCAGGCTGCCGGCGCAGCGAAAATAACGCCAAGCACCGTCGCAATGGTGCCTGTGGGATAGGCGCCGATGAAGAGTGCGGGGAAACGCAGGATCATGTCACCGATCACCCCGCCGATGCCGTTGGGCAGGGGCCAGGTGATGGGTGCGGGGAAGCAGCCGAGCGAGGCGGCGCAGACGATGGCGCCTGCAAGCCACGCGACGAGGCGGGCGGGTATACGATTGAACCGTCGCCCGGCAATCAGCGCGATCGCCCAGGCGATGATGGGCAGGAACGAGATGATCGCGGAAAGCCCGAAGAATTGCATCACGATATCGGCAAAGATCGCGCCGCTGTAACCCAGAAGATTGGTGGGCTGGTTGCCGGTGGCATAGGACAGGCTCGGATCAGCCACATTCCATGTGGCGAGTGCGGCAATGCCAAGCGCAATCGTCGCCAAAAGAGCAAAACCGGCGAGAGCCATGATCTGACGCACGAAAAACGCCGTCAACACGAAGCGTGTGTGACGACCATCGAATGTCGGAGAATGCATTCTGCCCATGTCCCTGAACCCGTCGCTTTTTCTGGTTTCGGCAAGATCGGCTGGTGACCGAATCCCGGATTGACAGGGAAAGCTAACCGGTTGCTGGTTAATGTCGTGTTAACCATGCGCCTTTTTGCGGCGGCCTCCGGATTTGCGGCAAAGAAAAAGGCCCGCCGAAGCGGGCCTTCTTTTGGGTAAGGGGATGGAGAACCCCTTTTCCCGATATCAGGAGTGGTAAGCGGCTTCGCCGTGGGTCGCAAGGTCGAGACCTTCGCGCTCGGCTTCGACGGGAACACGCAGCCCGACAATCACGTCAACGATCTTGTAAAGGATCGCGGAGACGATGGCGCACCAGACGATGGTGATGGCGACGGCAACGAACTGCGTCCAGACCTGCGAGGCGATGGAGAATTCAGGCTTGCCAGTGCCGCCGAGCAGAGGCGAGGTGAAGATGCCGGTGCCGAGTGCGCCGATGATGCCGCCGATACCGTGGACGCCGAAGACGTCAGCGGTGTCGTCGTAACCGAACTTGTTCTTCACAACGGAGACGAAGAAGTAGCAGATCGGCGAGACAATAAGGCCGAGAACGATGGCGCCCATCGGACCCACAGAGCCTGCAGCCGGCGTGACGGCAACGAGGCCGGCGATCATGCCCGAAGCGGCACCCAGCATGGAGGCCTTGCCGCGGGTGAAGCTTTCAACCAGCGACCAGGAAACGATTGCTGCTGCGGTGGCGAGGAAGGTGTTCATGGTTGCGAGAACCGCACCGCCGGATGCTTCCAGGTTGGAGCCGGCGTTGAAACCGAACCAGCCGAACCACAGCATGGCTGCGCCAACCAGCGTCAGCGTCATGGAGTGGGGAGCCATCATGTCCTTGCCGAAGCCAGTACGCTTGCCGACCATGATCGCGCCGATCAGACCGGCGATACCGGCGTTGATGTGAACGACCGTGCCACCAGCGAAGTCGAGAGCGCCCATGCCGAAGATCAGGCCGTTTGCGTCCCACACCATATGTGCGACCGGGAAATAAACGAAGGTGGCCCACAGGATGGTGAAAAGGATGACTGCCGAGAACTTCACGCGTTCCGCGAAAGCGCCGATGATCAGGGCAGGCGTAATCGCCGCAAAGGTCATCTGGAAGGCGATGAAGGTGTATTCGTAGATCACGACGCCCTGGGAGAAGGTTGCCGAGGTGCTGTCAAGCGTAACGCCATTCAGGAACAGCTTGCCGAAACCGCCAAAATAGGGGCCGGTGCCGCCGCCGAAGGCGAAGGAGTAACCGTAGATGACCCATACGAGCATCATGACGGCCGTGATGACCGTGCACTGCATCAGGACGGAGAGCATGTTCTTGGTGCGGACGAGGCCGCCGTAAAAAAGGGCCAGACCCGGAAGGATCATGAACAGCACGAGGATGGTCGCGACGTACATGAATGCGGTATCGGCTTTTTCCGGAACGGGAGCGGCCGCGGCCACTGCCGGCGCTGCATCCTGGGCAAAGGCGATGGCCGGTGCCATCAGGGCCGTCGCTGCGGCACCCAGCTTGCCGAGCGTCAAAAACTTGTTGAGTTGCATGTTTGGAAAACTCCCCTGTCAGCCGTGCTTCAAAGCGCTTCTGTGTTGGTTTCGCCGGTACGGATGCGCACGGCCTGTTCGATAGAGTAGACAAAGATCTTGCCGTCACCGATCTGCCCGGTCTTAGCCGCAGACGCGATCGCCTCAACGGCCTTGTCGACCACGTCGGATGGAACTGCGATTTCAATCTTTAGCTTGGGAAGGAAGCTCACCGCATATTCCGTGCCGCGATAAATCTCGGTATGTCCCTTCTGGCGCCCGTAACCCTTCACCTCGGTCACGGTCAGGCCCTGGATGCCGACGCCAGTGAGCGCTTCACGCACTTCATCCAGCTTGAACGGCTTGATAATGGCCATCACAATTTTCATCTGGTTTCCCATCCTTTGTTTGTCCTCGGCGCGGAGCCGAACCTCCTGCCGCTGGCAGATCAGTAACAGCGACTGCGGACATACATTCAAAGGGCGTGCCAGTTTTGAGTGTGTATCTAACTTATTGAAATGTAATGTTTATGTGTCGGGCGTCTGAAAAAGGTGCATTTGTCGCCCAAAAAAGCGTCTATAAAATGTGCGATTTTTCCAAAAAGCGCATTATTTAATCATTTGCCCTTTTGCGGATCAAACCCTCCTGCGCGACAGAGGCGATCAGTTCACCATCTCTGGTGAAAATATTGCCACGGGTGAGCCCCCTGGCGCCGGATGCGCTCGGGCTATCCTGTGTGTAAAGCAGCCAGTCGTCGAGCCGGCAAGGGCGGTGGAACCACATGGCATGGTCGAGACTCGCTACCTGAATGGACGGGTCGAAGATGGTCGTCCCGTGGGCATAGAGCGAGGTGTCGAGCAGGGTCATGTCAGAGAGATAAGCGAGAATGGCGGATTGCAGGCGCGGATCGTCCGGCACGGTTCCAACGGCGCGGACCCAGATATCCTGCTGTGGCTCCAGCTTTTCCTTGGAGATATAGTGGGTCAGCGAGACAGGCCTGATCTCGATCGGCCGCTTGTTGCTCCAGTAGTTGCGGATCGAAGCGGGCGCCTTTGCGAGGAAGGCCGCCTGCATCTGTTCCTCACTCATCAGTTTTTCAGGCGGCGTCACATCCGGCATCCGGATCTGATGGGTAAAGCCGTCCTCGAATATCTGAAACGACGCCGACATGGAAAAAATTGCCTTGCCGTGCTGGATCGCCACTACCCGGCGGGTGCAGAAACTGGCACCGTCGCGGATGCGCTCCACCTGATAGACGATTGGCACCACCGGGTCACCGGGGCGCATAAAATATGCGTGCAACGAGTGCACGAAGCGGTCGTCATCCACGGTTCTCTGCGCGGCGATCAGGGCCTGCGCAATCACCTGGCCGCCAAAAACCCGTTGCCAGCCGATCTGCGGGCTTTCGCCCCGGTAGAGGTTCTCCTCCAGCTTTTCGAGATCGAGCGTGGCGATAAGATTTGCCATCGGGTCTGACGATTGCAAGGGATGCGACATTTTTTCGGCCTGCTCCGGCTGTAGGAAGACGTCACATGGTCTATAGTGCCCAGATGATGCGTGCACAAGATTTGAGGAGAAGCGCGATGCTGGACGTTGTGGTTGCAGGTGGCGGATATGTCGGTCTTTCCGTCGCTGTCGCCATCAAGCAGGCGGCGCCGCACCTTCAGGTGCAGGTTGTCGAGGCTGCTCCCGAGGAGGTTTGGAAGAAGGACGTGCGCGCCTCGGCGATCATTGCAGCGGCCACGCGTATGCTCGAGGTCTTCGGAATCTGGAGCGACATCGAAACGGAAGCGCAGCCGATCAACAGGATGATCGTGACCGATTCGAAAACCGCCGATCCTGTACGCCCCGTCTTTCTGACCTTTGATGGGGCCGTAGAGGAGGGAAGGCCGTTCGCCCACATGGTTCCGAACGTCGCGCTCGTCGGCGCATTGCGCGGCCTGTGTGAGCGTCTGGGCATTGAAATTCGCCATGGTCTCAGCGTCTCCGGCTTTACTGCCGGTCCGCAATCGACAGCAATCAGCCTTTCCGATGGCTCCTCGCTTGATGCGCGATTGCTCGTTGCCTGCGACGGTGTCCGCTCGGCTCTTCGGGATATGGCTGGGATCAAGACCGTGCACTGGGCCTACGACCAGTCGGGCATCGTGACGACAGTTGAGCATGAGCGGTCGCACGAGGGCTGCGCCGAGGAGCATTTCCTGCCATCCGGACCCTTCGCCATTCTGCCCCTGAAGGGCAACCGGTCTTCGCTGGTATGGACCGAACGCACGGCCGATGCGGACAGGCTGGTCGCTTCCGACGATCTGGTCTTCGAAGAGGAACTGGAGCGACGGTTCGGCCACAAGCTCGGCCCCATCCGTCCTGTCGGACCACGGCGCGCCTTCCCACTCGGGCTTACGCTGGCGCGTTCATTCGTTGCGCCACGCATTGCACTTGCGGGCGATGCCGCCCACGGCATCCACCCGATCTCGGGTCAGGGCCTCAATCTTGGTTTCAAGGATGTGGCGGCTCTTGCCGAGACGGTGGTCGAAGCCGACCGCCTCGGGCTTGATATCGGCTCTCTCAATGTTCTGGAGCGTTACCAGTCCTGGCGCCGCTTTGACACGTTGCGGATGGGCGTGACGACCGACGTGCTGAACCGGCTTTTCTCCAACGATATCGGACCTATCCGTATCATAAGGGATTTTGGCCTGGGGGTCGTGGACCGTCTGCCGGGTCTGAAATCCTATTTCATCGATCAAGCCGCCGGCACCACGGGCGCCAATGGACCGCGCCTGCTCGCCGGCGAGGCGCTTTGATCAATGGTTGTCGATAGCGTGAGGCGCTATATCGACCTTGATGCTTGACAGCCGATTCTGTTCTGGTGCGCGCTTACAAAGATGAATCCGGCCAAAGACTTATCCGGATTCATAATCTTGTATGAGTTGTGTGACCGGGACCCAGATGTTGCGGAGAACAAAAGCTGAATCGGCAGGAGTCTGCGATTCGTATTCGATTCGTTCGCAGACTGTTCCGTTACCAAATCGATTGCCGATTTGCCGGATTCTTTTTGTGCCTTCAACATGCTGAATATGCACATGAAATTCGCCGCAGTCATTCTGCCGGAACAGTTTGCGGAGAAGCGCTATTGCCTTTGTCCGCAGGCGTTGCCATGTGTGGTGGGTTCGGCCTGCATCTGGAATGGAAGGGGCGCGACAAGCAATTGAAGTCGATTCGCGGATAGTACGTTGAATTTTCGCCCCATGATCCTGAGCGGCCGCGGTGTCACGGCCGTTCTCGGCCCCACCAATACCGGCAAGACCCATTACGCCATTGAGCGGATGGTCGCACACGGCAGCGGTGTCATCGGCCTGCCGCTGCGTCTGCTGGCGCGCGAGGTCTATACGCGCCTTGTCGAGAAGGTCGGTGCGCCAAATGTGGCGCTGATAACCGGCGAAGAAAAAATCGCACCGCCCAAAGCCAAATATTCCGTCTGCACCGTGGAAGCCATGCCGCGCGAGACGACGGCCGCCTTCGTCGCGATCGACGAGGTGCAACTGGCCGGCGATCTTGAGCGCGGGCACATTTTCACCGACCGGGTATTGCATCTTCGCGGGCGTGAAGAAACGCTCCTTCTAGGGGCGGGCACGATGCGCCCCATTCTTGAAAAGCTGCTGCCCGGAATAACCGTGGTCGAGCGGCCGCGTCTATCGCAGCTTTTTTATGCCGGCCAGAAGAAGATTACGCGCCTGCCGCAGCGCACCGCAATCGTGGCTTTCTCCGCCGATGAGGTCTACGCCATCGCCGAACTGGTGCGTCGCCAGCGCGGTGGTGCGGCTGTCGTGCTGGGGGCGTTGTCGCCGCGCACGCGCAATGCCCAGGTGGGCCTCTACCAGTCCGGCGATGTCGAATATCTGGTGGCGACGGATGCCATCGGCATGGGCCTCAATCTCGATGTCGACCACGTCGCTTTCGCGCAGGACCGAAAATTCGACGGCTACCAGTTCCGTAATCTCAACCCAGGTGAAATCGGGCAGATTGCGGGCCGTGCCGGCCGTCATCTTCGCGATGGCACCTTCGGCGTGACGGGCCGCGTCGACCCGTTCGATGACGAGCTTGTGGAGCGGATCGAAAGCCATCAGTTCGATTCGGTGAAGGTGCTGCAATGGCGGACGAAGAATTTCGATTTTTCATCCATCGCCAATCTGCGCGCCAGCCTTGATGCCGCACCGTCGATACAGGGCCTTTCACGCGCCCTGCCAGCGATCGACCAACAGGCGCTCGAATATCTTTCCCGCTACCCTGAGATCATCGATGTGACGACAACGGATGCGCGGGTGGAAAAACTCTGGGAGGCCTGCGCGCTGCCCGATTATCGCCGCATCGCGCCCGCACAGCATGCCGATCTGATCTCCACGCTCTATTTCGACCTCGTCAAACGCGGGACGGTGAACGAGGATTTCATGGCCGAGCAAGTGCGCCGCGCCGACCGCACGGACGGTGAAATCGATACCTTGTCTGCAAGGATTGCGCAGATCAGAACATGGACTTATGTATCGAACCGCCCAGGATGGCTTGCCGATCCGACACACTGGCAAGAAAAGACTCGGGAAATCGAGGATCGATTGTCCGATGCGCTACATGAAAGGTTGACGAAACGCTTTGTTGATCGCAGGACATCTGTGCTCATGAGGCGCCTGAGAGAGAATGCGATGCTTGAAGCTGAAATCAGTGTAAATGGTGATGTCTTCGTAGAAGGTCATCACGTCGGCCAATTGGCCGGGTTCCGGTTCACGCCGGTGCCGGGAATGGAAGGGCCGGATCAGAAGGCCGTGCAAGGTGCTGCCCAAAAGGCGCTCGCTCTCGAATACGAGGCGCGGGCCGCGCGTCTGCACGCCAGCGGAAATGGCGATCTTGCTTTGAGCTCCGATGGTCTGGTTCGCTGGTTGGGCGAGCCGGTGGCCCGCCTTTCGTCCGGCGACAATATCATGAAGCCGCGGGTGATCCTGCTGGCTGACGACCAGCTGAGCGGTAATGCCCGCGATCACGCGCTGGCGCGGGTGGAGCGTTTCGTCAATCACCAGATTGCCACGGTGCTGAAGCCGCTGGACGATATTTCCCGTGCCGAGGACCTTCAGGGTCTCGCGAAGGGCCTGGCGTTCCAGCTGGTCGAAAATCTGGGTGTGCTGTTCCGCCGCGATGTCGCTGACGACGTCAAGTCGCTCGATCAGGATGCGCGCGCCTCCATGCGCCGCTACGGTGTGCGTTTCGGTGCCTATCATGTGTTCCTGCCAGCGCTTCTGAAGCCCGCCCCGGCGGAGCTTGTGACGCTGCTCTGGGCACTGAAAAACGACGGTCTCGGCAAGCCCGGTTATGGCGACCTCATTCCGGTTCTGGCAGCCGGCCGCACGTCCGTTGTCACGGATGCAAGCTTCGAGCGCATGTTCTACAAGCTCGCCGGGTTCCGCTTCCTCGGCAAGCGCGCCGTGCGCATCGACATTCTCGAGCGCCTGGCCGATCTCATCCGCCCGCTGCTGCAGTGGAAGCCTGGCCAGCAGCCGCGTCCTGAAGGCGCCTATGATGGTCGCCGTTTCACGACCACCACCGCGATGCTTTCCATTCTTGGCGCGACGCTCGATGATATGGAAGAAATCCTGAAGGGCCTTGGCTACCGCGCCGATCAGGTGACGGCGGAAGAGGCGCAGGCGTTCCTCGCCAGCCATGCCGGCACGCCGGCTCCTGCTGCTGCAGACGCGGCGGCGGTTGAAGAGGAAGGCGCAGAAGGCGAGCAGGAAGAGACGGCGTCAGAAGAGCAGGCGTCAGAAGAGCAGGCGTCACAATCCGAAGCCGCCGCCGAGGCACCTGTTGCTGAGGCTGTCAGCCCGGAGGTCGTCGCCGCCGAAGCTGCCCCGGAAGGGGCAGAGGCCGCCGAGCCCAAGCCGGTTCTTCTGTGGCGTCCAGGTGGTCGTAACGACAATCAGCGCGGTGAAAACCGCCGTCCCGGCAACCGCGGTCAAGGCCGTGGCGAGGGCGCTCGCGAGCAAGGCGAGCGTCGTGGCGAAGGCCGTCGCGATAACCGCGATGGCGGCAATCGCGAGGCGGCCAATCGCAATGGCGATGGCGAGCGCAAGCGTGATAGTGGTCGGCCGGAGCGCGGCAACAACCGCAACAACGACCGTCACGATCGTGGCGAGCGTAAGGATCGTCCGGAGCGCAATGACCGTGGTGGAAAGCCTCAGGGTCAGCAGCGTTTCGAAGCCAAGCCGCCGCGCAAGGAAAAGCCGCTCGATCCGGACTCACCTTTTGCAAAGCTCGCTGCTCTCAAGGAGCAGCTGAAGAAGTAAGCCCATGGGTAGCAACGAACAGCCACTGGAAAGCGCGCGTCAGCGTCTCGACAAGTGGCTGTTCTTTGCCCGCATGGCGAAATCTCGGTCACTGGCCCAGAACTACATCCAGTCTGGGCATGTGAAGGTCAACGGCTCTCCTATGCGCCAACCGAGCCACATGCTGAAGGCCGGCGACAGGTTGGAAATCAGCTTCGAGCGGATGGACAGGGTGCTGATCGTCAAAGCCGGCGGAACGCGCCGCGGCCCTTACGAAGAAGCAAGGCTTCTCTACGACGACCAGACACCGGCGCGACCGCCTTCCGACAGGCTGACGCCGCTTGAACAGGCGATGCGCCTGCCGGGCAGCGGACGCCCCACCAAAAAAGAGCGCCGTGCGCTCGACAGGTTTCTGTCGGACAGTGACGGCAGCGAAGATTAGAATAAACCTCCAAGCCGCACCCGTTTTTCAGAATTGTTTATCCTTGCTATCTGCAAGCAAAGGCATTACGTCACTTGCGAAATTGCCCTGTCTGAATTCCGGGCGACGGCTTGTGTTCCGAAGCCCAAAGACCCGGCCTGCATATTCTGGAGTTCATCATGACATATGTCGTGACCGACAATTGCATCCGCTGCAAATACACCGATTGCGTTGAGGTCTGCCCTGTCGACTGCTTTTACGAGGGCGAAAATTTCCTCGCCATCAATCCCGATGAGTGCATCGATTGCGGTGTGTGCGAACCGGAATGTCCTGCCGAGGCTATCAAGCCCGATACGGAGCCGGGTCTCGACAAGTGGCTGAAGCTCAATGCCGAATATGCGGCCATCTGGCCAAATATCACGGTGAAGCGTGATCCGATGCCGGAAGCCAAGGAAATGGACGGTGTCGAAGGCAAGCTGGAGCTCTATTTCTCCGCCGAGCCTGGCAAAGGCGATTGATCCGAGATCGCATCATCCTCTTTCACAAATTCAAAAGCCCTCGTTGTACCTTCACGAGGGCTTTCGTTTATCCGCCGCGGCCGGATTGCAGCGTGGTGGACAGCAGGGTCAGAAGCGCCACGCTTTCCTCCAGGCTTTGCCGCTGACGGCTTTGCAGGATGGCTGCCTGCAACCGGTTCATCTCGCGGGCGATCGCCGCTGGCTGCCATGTGCGCAGCGCTCTTTCGATGACCGGTTTCCGGCGGAAGTGGATATGACGCCCGAGGGTCTGCATGACCTGCCCGGCCTGCTGCTTTTTCTCATCCATCTCTGCACGCATCTGATCGAGCAGCTGAAATTGCTTGAGGCACCCCTGCAGCACGAGGAAGATCGGCGTTTTTGAGGAAATGATCTTCTGGGTGGCGTGGAAAAAGGCGTTCCTGTCGCCCTTGAGGATGGCATCCACGGCGTCGTCGGCGGAAACCGTGCTGGCATCGCCGATAATGGCCATCACGTCATCCTCTTCGATCACCTCGGCACCACGGCAATAGAGGGCAAGCTTGCGGATTTCATTGCGCGACGCGATACGGTCGCCGCCGAGTTGCTCGATCAGCCTCTGTCGGGCAGCGGGTGCGATGCGCAGATGATCTGCGGAGAGTTCCTGATCGATCAGCGCATTCAGCGAGCGGGCGTCATCGGCGTAACAGGGGATCGCGGCAATCGAGCGTGCCGGCTCGGCGATCTTGCGCAGGCCGGTACCCTTTTTCACGTCACCTGCTTCGATGATCAGGAAGCTCGATTCCGGTGGCGTCTCCGCCAGGATCTGGAGGGCATCCACGAGCGCCTTTTCGGCTGATGCGCCTTTGACCCACACGAGTTTTTCGCCGCCGAAAAGACCAATGGCGTTCACCTCATCCAGCAGACGCCCCGGGTCGCCCTGCAGATCGGATGCAGTCAGTTTCAGTGACGCAAAAGCATCGTCGGGATCGATACCCGTCTTTTTGGCGATGACGCCTGCCCGCTCCGAAACAAGACCACGATCCGGCCCGTAGAGGACAAAAACGCGAAAGCGCTCCGCCGGATTCTCGGCGAAGCGCTCGAATTCATGGGACTTTATCTCCGCCACGGCCGCCGCTCTCAGCGGCCGAGCGTGGCGGCGACATCGGTGCGGATGATCTCGGCCAGCTCGCGGGCCGCACGGTTCTCGGCGTCGCGGATCGCCCTGATCTTGGCGAATTCCTGCTGCGGCAGATCCACCTGCGCGGTGACGCTGCGGCGCGCTGAACGCAGAATCTGACCGTCGGATACGCGCGTCAGCACATATTGACCGGCCATCACCACACGACCGGGGTACGGCCCGTCGTAATTGTTGTTTGTGCGCGTCGTCAGGTCGTAATTCTGCACTTCGGTCGAGCTGGCGCTCGAGCTGACGCCGATCTTGAGGGTATATTGAGCCGTCGCAGGCTCGCCTGCACCACCACCCATCAGGAAGATCAGCTGGTTACGGACTTCCTGCCCGGCACGTCCGCCTATCTGCGCAATGCTGACTGCTGCCAGTCTTTCTTTTGTTCCGGAAGCTTCGCCATAAAGCGGGCGTACCTGGCAGCCCGCCAGAAGACCAGCCATCATCACGACGGAAATTGCTGCCGCGACGCGGCTCCATCTCGAAAAAACGTCAGACAACAATGTTCACAATCCTCTGCGGAACCACGATGACTTTCTTGGGCTCGCCGCCGGCAAGAAGAGATTTGACGGCATCCAGAGCAAGGGCAGCCGCGCGGACCGCATCTTGATCCGCATCGCGCGCGATTGTCAATTCGCCGCGCTTCTTGCCATTGACCTGCACGGGCATGACCACGTCGTTTTCTTCCACCAGCGAAGGCACGAAGGTCGGCCATGGCGTCTCGGCCACCAGACCCTCGTTCCCCAGTGCCGCCCAGCATTCTTCGGCGAGATGTGGCGTCATCGGGGCGATGATGCGGATCAGGATTTCAACGGCGTCACGCGCTGCCGCCTTTGCGTCGTTGGACTTGCCGCCCGAAGCAACGTCGGCCAGAGGGCCGGCCAGCGCGTTGACGAGTTCGTAAATGCGCGCAATTGCCTTGTTGAAGGCGAGCTTGTCCAGATCCTCCTGAACCGCCTTCAGCGTCTTGTGAGCGGCCTTTGAGGCAGCAAGACCTTCACCGTCGGTCGCGGGCTTCGGCTCGACCGTCTTCAGCTCGTCGGCAGCTTCACCGATGATGCGCCAGACGCGCTGGACGAAGCGGTTTGCGCCCTCGACGCCCGATTCGGACCAGATGACGTCGCGATCCGGCGGCGAGTCCGACAGCACGAAGAAGCGTGCGGTATCCGCGCCATAGGAGGCGATGATATCGTCGGGATCGACCACGTTCTTCTTCGACTTCGACATCTTCTCGATGGAGCCGATCTTCACCTCTTCGCCTGATGACAGCAGGAAGGCGCGGCGCGTGCCGTCCGTTTCCTCAATCCGCAGGTCCGCCGGCGGCACCCATTCTCGCGCCGTGCCTTCACCGCGGCTGTAGGTCTCGTGGACTACCATGCCCTGGGTGAACAGGCCCTTGAAGGGTTCTTTCACATCCACATGACCGGTCTCGCGCATGGCGCGGGTGAAGAAGCGCGAATAGAGCAGGTGCAGGATCGCGTGCTCGATGCCTCCGATATACTGATCCACCGGCAGCCAGTGATTGGCAACCTTCGGATCGGTGGGTGCATCTTCCCAGGGTGCCGTGAAGCGCGTGTAATACCAGCTGGAGTCGACGAAGGTGTCCATCGTGTCGGTTTCGCGACGCGCGTCATGGCCGCATTGCGGGCAGGAGACGTGACGCCAGGTCGGGTGCCGGTCCAGCGGGTTGCCTGGCACGTCGAACGTCACGTCGTCGGGCAGCTTCACGGGCAGGTCCTTTTTCGGAACCGGCACGACGCCGCAGACTTCGCAATGGATGACCGGGATCGGGCACCCCCAGTAACGCTGGCGGGAAATGCCCCAGTCGCGCAGGCGGAAGTTGACCTTGCGCTCGGCCTGGGGTGCGTTGCCGAGCGTTTGCGCCGACAGCTTCTGCACGACCGCCTCGAAGGCATCCGTCGTCTTCATGCCATTCAGGAAACCGGAGTTGATCATGACGCCGTCGTCGGTGTAGGCGGTGTCATCGACCGTGAAGCTTTCCGCATCCGGGCCTTCGGGGGCGACGACCGCCACGACCGGCAGGCCGTATTTGCGCGCAAAGTCGAGGTCGCGCTGGTCGCCGGAGGGGCAACCGAAAATCGCGCCGGTACCGTAATCCATCAACACGAAGTTGGCGATATAGACCGGCAGTTCCCAGGTCGGATCCAGCGGATGCACGACCTTGACGCCGGTATCGATGCCCTTCTTTTCAGCCGTTTCCAACGCGGCCAGAGACGTGCCATGGCGGCGGCATTCATCGCAGAATTCGGCGATGGCGGAATTTTTTTCCGACAATTCTTTCGCCAGCGGGTGGTCGGCGGCAATGGCCAGGAAGGAAGCGCCGAACAGTGTGTCGGGGCGTGTGGTGTAAACCGTGATGTCAGAAAAGCCTTCCGGTGCCGTGTCGGCAACGGTCTGCCAGCGCAGCGACAGGCCTTCGGAACGGCCGATCCAGTTTTTCTGCATCAGGCGCACTTTTTCCGGCCACTGATCCAGCGTGTCCAGCTCGTCCAGCAGGTCCTGGCTGAAATCGGTGATGCGGAAGAACCATTGCGTCAGTTCGCGCTGTTCGACCAGCGCGCCGGAGCGCCAGCCGCGGCCATCGATGACCTGCTCGTTGGCCAAAACGGTATGGTCGACCGGGTCCCAGTTGACCTTCGACTGCTTGCGGTAGACCAGCCCCTTTTCCATGAAGTCGACGAACAGCGCCTGCTGGCGATGATAATATTCCACATCGCATGTGGCGAATTCGCGGGTCCAGTCCAAGGACAGGCCCATGGATTTCAGCTGTCCGCGCATGGTGGCGATGTTCTGGTAGGTCCAGTCCTTGGGATGGACCTTGTTCTGCATGGCCGCATTTTCGGCGGGCATGCCGAAAGCGTCCCAGCCCATCGGGTGCAGCACGTTGAAGCCGCGGGCGCGCTTGTAACGGGCGACGACGTCACCCATGGCATAGTTGCGGACATGGCCCATGTGGATGCGACCCGACGGATAGGGAAACATCTCCAGAACGTAGTATTTCTCACGCGGATCGCTGTTGTCTGTTACGAAGACCTTGTCTTCGTTCCATTTCTGCTGCCAGCGCGGCTCGGCGTCGCGAGGATTGTAACGTTCGATGGCCATTGTCTAAAATTCCGGGTATCGAGGGGAAAAATGTGCGCTGACCTTCACCATGAAACGACCGGGGCGTCAAGTTTGGCGGGGCGTTCGGTAGTGCAATCTTGGCCAGCGTGCCTCAAATGGTGCTAAAGCCGCTTGGCATCAAGGGATTCGGCGTCTAGTTAGCGGTTCGAACGTTTAAAAAGGTCCTGTGATGGAAATCGAAGCTCGTCTTGAGGATGTCAGGCAGCGTATCGCGCATGTGGCGGAAAAATCGGGCCGCAGGCCTGGGGATGTCACCCTGGTCGCCGTCTCCAAAACATTTGATGCGGAAGCGATCCAGCCGGTCATCGATGCGGGTCAGCGTGTCTTCGGCGAAAACCGTGTTCAGGAAGCGCAGGGCAAATGGCCGGCGCTGAAAGAAAAGACGCCCGGCATTGAGCTGCACCTGATCGGGCCGCTGCAATCCAACAAGGCTGCCGACGCCGTGGCGCTTTTCGATGTCGTGCAAAGCGTCGATCGTGAGAAGATAGCGCGTGTGCTTGCTGAAGAATGCGAAAATCAGGCTCGCAGTCTGCGGTTTTACGTTCAGGTCAACACCGGGCTGGAACCGCAGAAAGCGGGCATCGATCCACGCGAAACCCTTGCCTTCGTGACACTCTGCCGGGATGAACTCAAGCTGCCGGTCGAGGGGCTGATGTGTATCCCTCCGGCGGAGGAAAACCCGGGCCCGCATTTTGCGCTCCTCGCAAAGCTTGCGAGGGAATGCGGCCTCAAGAAGCTTTCGATGGGCATGTCCGGCGATTTCGAAACGGCCGTGGAATTCGGTGCGACCAGCGTACGCGTGGGCTCGGCGATTTTTGGCGCGCGATAAGCCTTAACAAAAAACCCGGCACTGAGCCGGGTTTTTCAAGCATTCGAAAACGTCGATCAGTACTGATCGTCCTCGTCTTCATCCTTCTGCGTGGACTTCAGCGACGACAGCTTCTTGAAGACGGCATCGGCGTCGATCTGGTCGTCTTCCTCACGCTGGAAGTTGTAATCGAGACCTTCCGTCGCGGTCGCCGGCTGCAGCGTGTTATCCAGTTCTTCCGCAGTCGGCAGCGGACGGCCGCGGGAGGCGCGCTCGACTTCGAGGTCGAGATCGATCTGGCTGCAGAGGCCGAGGGTGACCGGGTCCATCGGCGTCAGGTTGGCCGAGTTCCAGTGGGTGCGGTCGCGGATCTGCTCGATGGTCGACTTCGTGGTGCCGACGAGACGCGAAATCTGCGCATCCTTCAGTTCCGGGTGGTTGCGAACGAGCCACAGAATGGCGTTCGGACGGTCCTGACGCTTGGAAACCGGCGTGTAGCGCGGGCCGCGACGCTTGGATTCCGGCACGCGCACCTTCGGCTCGGAAAGCTTCAGCTTGTGGTTCGGGTTGCCTTCGGCGCGGGCGATCTCATCGCGGGAAAGCTGTCCGGTGGCGATCGGGTCGAGGCCCTTGATGCCCTGCGCGGCTTCACCGTCGGCAATTGCCTTCACTTCAAGCGGATGCAGTTTGCAGAACGTGGCGATCTGATCGAACGACAGCGCGGTGTTGTCAACCAGCCATACAGCCGTTGCCTTTGGCATGAGCAATTGTTGAGCCATAGATACAGTCCTTCTGTCCGTCCGCGCCGGTGTCGCGGGCGTGGTATCAACCACTGATTTCCGGGATATTGCCGCTCTATAACCGGATTGCATCATAATTGCAATTCTTTGCGAAACAAATGACCTTTGTCTAATTGCCGTGCGCAATTGACCTGCTATGAATTCAACACATGCCTGAGGTGGGAGTCTCGGGCCGCGTCAGAAGCCATACCCGGTTCCAGGAGGAGTTCATGTCTGCCAAAATCTACCCGGTGCTCAAGTCGGCGAAAGCCCGCACGCTCATCGACAATGAGCGTTACCAGAAATGGTACCAGGAGAGCGTCGAGGATCCGGAAAAATTCTGGGATAAGCACGGTCGGCGGATCGACTGGTTCAAGCCCTATACAAAGGTCAAGAACACGTCCTTCAGGGGGCGGGTGCCGATCAAGTGGTTCGAGGATGGCCTGACCAACGTCTCCTACAACTGTATCGACAGGCATCTGAAGACCCATGGCGAGCGCACGGCGATCATCTGGGAAGGCGACAATCCCTATATCGACAAGAAGATCACCTATAACCAGCTCTACGACTATGTCTGCCGTCTGGCGAACGTGCTGAAGAAGCACGGCGTGAAGAAGGGTGACCGCGTCACCATCTATATGCCGATGATCCCCGAAGCGGCTTACGCGATGCTTGCCTGCGCGCGCATCGGCGCCGTGCATTCCGTCGTCTTTGGCGGCTTCTCGCCCGAAGCGCTGGCTGGCCGTATCGTTGACTGCGAATCGACCTTCGTCATCACCTGCGATGAAGGCGTGCGCGGAGGCAAGCCGATCCCGCTCAAGGAAAATACCGACAAGGCGATCGATATCGCCGCCAAGCAATATGTCATCGTCAACAAGGTTCTCGTTGTGCGGCGTACCGGCGGCAAGACCGGCTGGGCGCCTGGCCGCGACATCTGGTACCATCAGGAAATCGCGACCGTGAAGCCGGATTGCCCGCCAGTGAAGATGCGCGCGGAAGACCCGCTGTTCATCCTCTACACGTCGGGTTCCACCGGCAAGCCAAAGGGCGTGCTGCACACCACGGGCGGCTATCTCGTCTATACGTCGATGACGCATGAATACGTCTTCGATTACAAGGACGGTGAGGTGTACTGGTGTACCGCCGATGTCGGCTGGGTCACCGGCCATTCCTATATCGTTTACGGGCCGCTTGCGAATTGCGCGACGACACTGATGTTCGAAGGCGTTCCGAACTTCCCGGATCAGGGCCGCTTCTGGGAAGTCATCGACAAGCACAAGGTCAACATCTTCTATACGGCGCCGACAGCGCTGAGATCGCTGATGGGCGCAGGCGACCAGTTCGTCACGCGTTCCTCGCGCAGCAGCCTGCGGCTGCTCGGCACCGTGGGTGAGCCCATCAATCCGGAAGCATGGGAGTGGTATTACCATGTGGTCGGCGAGGATAAGAGCCCGATCGTCGACACCTGGTGGCAGACGGAAACCGGCGGTATTCTCATCTCGCCGCTGCCGGGCGCGACCGATCTGAAACCCGGCTCGGCGACGCGGCCGTTCTTTGGTGTGCAGCCGCAACTGGTGGATGCCGAAGGCAATGTGCTGGAAGGGCCGGCGGACGGCAATCTCTGCATCATCGACAGCTGGCCGGGCCAGTCGCGCTCCGTCTATGGCGATCATCAGCGCTTCATCGACACCTACTTCTCCACCTACAAGGGCAAATATTTCACCGGTGACGGCTGCCGGCGCGATGAGGACGGTTACTACTGGATCACCGGCCGCGTGGATGACGTTCTGAACGTTTCCGGTCATCGCCTCGGCACGGCCGAGGTGGAATCGGCGCTGGTGTCGCATCATCAGGTTTCGGAAGCGGCGGTTGTCGGTTATCCGCATCCGATCAAGGGGCAGGGCATTTATTGTTACGTCACGCTGATGGCGGGCCAGAACGGTGACTATGCGTTGCGCGAAGAGCTGGTAAAGCACGTGCGCAACGAGATCGGGCCGGTTGCGACACCCGACAAGATCCAGTTTGCGCCCGGCCTGCCGAAGACCCGTTCCGGCAAGATCATGCGGCGTATCCTGCGCAAGATCGCCGAGGATGATTTCGGGGCGCTCGGAGATACGTCGACGCTCGCCGATCCGGCCGTTGTCGATGACCTCATCGCCAACCGACAGAACCGCACAGCGTGATTTTGAGAAAAGGCTGCTTCGGCAGCCTTTTTTGATCGGCTTTCGACAAACAAAAACACCCGGAGGCGGAACCTCCGGGTGTTTTTAACGTATGCGGTCGGGATTACTGACCGCGGATCTTCTTGAGGTCCGCCAGAACGGCGTCAACGACGTCGGCGCCGATTTCAGCCTTGTGCTTTTCATAGACGACCATGGATTTTTCGCGGATACGCGCCTGCTCTTCAGCAGACAGCGTGTTCACTTCGAGGCCTGCGGCCTTGATCTTTTCCAGCGACTTCTGGTTCAGTTCGCGGATGACCTTGCGCTCTTCGTCACGACCGACAACTGCGCATTCACGCAGGGCTGCCTGCTCTTCGGGCGTGTAGCTGTCGAAGATCGGCTTAGAGAAGAGGAAGAGGAACGGCGTGTAAGCGTGGTTCGTCTCGGTGACGTATTTCTGCACTTCGTAGAACTTCGACGTGTCGATCGTCACATAGGGGTTTTCCTGGGCATCGATCGCGTTGGTCTCAAGCGCCGAGAAGACTTCGCCGAAAGCCATCGGAGTTGCATTTGCACCGAGGTTCTGGAAGGTGTCGAGGAAGATGTTGTTCTGCATCACGCGGACCTTGAGGCCCGAGAAATCTTCCCACTTGTTCACGGCATGCTTGGAGTTCGACAGGTTGCGGAAACCGTTTTCCCAGTAAGCCAGGTTGACGAGGCCCTGCTCTTCCAGCTTCTTGTTCATCATGTCGCCGAACGCGCCGTCCATGACAGCGTCAGCTTCCTTGGCGTTGGAGAACAGGAACGGCAGGTCGAAGACGCCGAGCGACGGAATGAGACCGACGAGCGGCGACGAGGACGTTACGACGGCTTCCTGAACGCCGGAGCGCAGTGCCTGGGTTGCCTGAAGGTCGCCGCCGAGTGCGCCGCCCCAGAACGCTGTCAGCTTCAGCTTGCCGCCCGACTTGTCGTCGAGGCAGGCCTGCATGGCCTTGATGCCGTTGCCAACCGGATGGTCCTGATTGATGCCGTTGGAAACGCGGATGTTGCGGCTGTTGAATTCGGCCATGGCCGGCGCTGCGGCGCCAACCGCGAAAGCGATTGCCGTGGTGGTCAGAAGAAGCTTTCTCATAATATCCTCCCTTGGATTGTGGTCGAGAAAAAGTTTCGATTAACGAAGGTACTGCAGAGGCACGAGGACGATGTCCGGGAAAATCACGAGCAGCGCCAGCACGATGGTTTCGGCAACGAGGAACGGCCAGACACCGACCGTGACCTTGCCGAGCGGGATCCGGCCAACGCCGCTGACGACGTTGAGCACCACGCCAACCGGCGGGGTAATCAGGCCGATGGCGTTGTTGATGATGAAGAGGACACCGAAATAGACCGGGTCGATACCCGCCTGCTTCACGATTGGCATCAGAACTGGCGTCAGGATCAGGATGGTCGGCGTCAGGTCGAGCGCGGTGCCGACGACGAAGACCAGCACCATGATGACGGCCATCAGCAGCATCGGACGGTCGATCAGCGGTTCGATGTAACCGGCGACTTCATTCGGAATATTCGCCGCGGTGATGAGCCACGCGGAAACGAGTGCCGCGCAGACGAGGAACATGATGATCGAGGTGCTCTTGGCGGCGCGCAGGAGCACGTGGAACAGGTCCGCCGGCTTCAATTCGCGGTAGATCACCATCCCGACGAAAAGCGCATAGGCGGCGGCAACCACGGCGGCTTCCGTCGGCGTCATGATGCCGGCCTTGATGCCGCCGAGGATGATGACGGGCATGCCGAGAGCCCAGCCGGCGCGCGCCGTGGCTGTCACGCGTTCCTTCGCCGTGGTTTTCGGCAGCGGCTTGACGTCATCCTTGCGTACAACGATCAGCCAGGCGATGATAAGCGATGCGCCCATCAGTATGCCGGGAACGATACCAGCGAGGAAGAGCTGGGTGATAGAGACGTTGGCGGCGACACCGAAAACGATGAAGGCCATGGATGGCGGGATGACCGGGGCGATGATACCGCCAGCGGCAATCAGACCGCCGGAGCGCGGAATGTTGTAGCCGGCCTTCGCCATCATCGGGATGAGGATTGCAGCAAGGGCTGCGGTATCGGCTGCCGCCGAACCGGAGATACTGGCCATGATGATGGCGGCGACAATGGCCACGATGCCGAGGCCGCCTCTGATATGGCCGACCAGCGCGATCGCAAAGTCGATGATGCGGCGGGAGAGGCCACCGGAATTCATCAGTTCGCCGGCCAGAATGAAGAAAGGAATGGCAAGCAGCGTGAAGGTGTCTGCGCCCGAGATCATGTTCTGCGCGATGATCGCGGTGTTGAACATGCCCATGTACCACATGAGCACGACGCCGCAGAACATCAGCGAGAAAGCGACGGGAACGCCAATCGCCATGGCTCCGAGCAGAGAGCCGACAAAAACGAAAAGTGTCATGGTATCAGCGCTCCGAAAGCTGTTCGATCGTCAGGTTCTCGCCCGCAAACTGGGCGATTTCGTCTTCCGTGACGCGGCCGGTCAATTGCCTGTAGAGACGCTCCAGCGCGATGACGAACATGAGACCACCCGTGAACATGCCAATACCATAGACCCAGATCATGGAGAGTTTGGTGACCGGTGCGTGCATGCTGGCGTTGATGCCGGATTGTTTCCAAGTGCCCCAGAAGAAGATGGCTGAACAGGCCAGGATGATGATGTTGGAGATGATCATGCAGACGATGCGGGCGCGGCGCGACAGAAACATCACGAGCGTTTCAATGCCCATATGGCTGTTCTCGCGGAAGGTCAGCACGGCGCCAAGGAAGGTCAGCCATACGAAGAAGTAGCGGGACAGCTCTTCCGAGACGTTGATGCCGGAATTCATCGTGTAACGCATGACGACGTTGACGAAGACCATGATCGACATGCCAGCGAGCAGCGCGACGAGAATGATTTCGAGAATCCGGTAAAAGAGATTGATGGTCTTTTGCATTTTCCCCTCCCGAAGAAATGTTTAGAGCAATCCTCGTTTTGCGAGGTTGCGCATCAGGGCCGCGGTGCCGAACGTCCATTCCGGGCATTCGTCCGTCGTCGTGACCCAGTTTATCAGCTTGCCGAGCTTGGGTGTGGAAATCTCGACCCGGTCGCCTTTGGAATGTGTGAAGCCGAGGCCGGGGCCGTGACGGTCCTTGACCGGCGCGAACATTGTGCCGAGGAAAAAGACCGCCCCGTCAGGATATTGATGATTGCGGTTCAAGAGCTGCGAGGCAAGGTTTTCCGGCGTGCGGCTGATTGCTTCCATGGGGCTGACGCCGGTCATGGTGAAGCCGTCTTCTCCCTCGACCAGAAGCGAGATCTGCGACTTCTTCACATCCTCAATGGTAAAGTTGCCGTCGAACAGGCGGATGAAGGGACCGATCGCACAGGATGCATTATTGTCCTTCGCCTTGCTGAGCAGCAGGGCGGAACGGCCTTCGAAGTCGCGCAGGTTGACGTCGTTGCCAAGCGTCGCGCCGACAATGCGACCGTCAGAGGTGATGGCCAGCACCACTTCCGGCTCGGGATTGTTCCATTGCGATTTCGGGTGAACGCCGATCAGCGCACCACAGCCAACCGAGGCCATGGCTTGCGCCTTGGAGAAGATTTCCGCATCCGGACCGATGCCGACTTCCAGATATTGCGACCAGAGGCCCATTTCCTGGAGCAGTTTCTTCACTTCGGCCGCTTTTTCGGAGCCGGCTTCCAGGCCCTTGAGGTTGTCGCCGAGAACCGGGGCCAGCCGGCCGCGAATTTCCTGCGCGCGCAGCGGATCGCCCTTGGCCTGCTCTTCGATCACCCGTTCCAGCATGCTGTCGGCGAAGGTGACGCCGGCGGCCTTGACGGCCTGAATGTCATTGGGTGCAAGGAGTTCGCCGGCGGAACCGTCCAGAAACGCGTCCAGTGCGCCAAGCGCAACAAAAGCGGCGGTGTCGGCAAGTTGCGTCACCAGATCCGTTTTCTCCAGAAGTTCCGACATGGTGGGGGCAAGCGAGGTAAGGTCATAAAGCACGCCACCCTTGAGCAGCACAGGGCACGGGCCATCCTCGCTCTTCGACCAGACGCGGCCGACGAGCAGCGCGTTTTCGAAATCGTCAGGCAAAATTGTGGTAGCGTCGATAGACCTTGTGCCGGCCATGTAGTCCTCCCCTTCACACCCGATAGGCCGCCTCCTGCGGTCTTATTGTCTGGATGTCTGACAACCTAATCTCTTTCTTCTTAGTATGACTTTTACAGCGAGTCTAGCGGTCGGTTAGACAAAAATTCGCCTTGATTGACACCGGCCATACAACACATGCGGTGAAGCTGTCCTATAACTTCAGCGTCAACGACGCCCAAAATTCAAAATATATCGAGATCGATGTTCAGGCGCCGGGCAGCGCCTAAAATGTGCTGACGCATCGCATCTCGCGCCACCGCAACGTCCCGGGATGCGATCGCCTCCCGTAGCACCACGTGCTCGTTGATGGTGATTTCGAGAATTTCGCCGTAAACAGCGCGCGAAAACGCCGTGTTGATGGCGGAACTGATGCGCTGGGCGATGAAGCCCAGAAAAATCAGGAAATATTCGTTGCCGGTCGCTTCGGCCATGGTGCGGTGGAAATCGAGATCGGCTTCGACACCGTCCTTCGACCACTCGACGGCATTGCGCATGCCGTAAATCGCCTTGTCGAACCTTTCGAGATGTTCGGGTTTGTGATGCAACGCGGCGAGGCCGGCAGCATCGATTTCCAGGGACATTCGAAGCTGCATCAGATCGCGAAAGTTTTCGGGATCGTTGAGGGTGGATTGCTCGATCCGGATCGACAGTCGCTGTCGAGGGTCGGTCACAAAAGCTCCGACGCCCTGCCTTGTCTCAACGAAGCCTTCATTGCGTAGTTGCGCGATCGCCTCGCGAATGACCGAGCGGCTGACACCAAAGGTCTTGGCGAGAACGTGTTCGGTCGGCAGCCTGTCGCCCGGCCCGAGTTTCGAATCGTTGATTTCGCGCGCCATCTCCGCGGCAATCCGGCCCGGCAAATGGTCGTTGCGATGTATCTGATTGAACTCCAGCGTCATGATTGCTCCCGTTCGACCGAAACGATGATTGCCCGTTCACGCGGCAGGCGACTTCCTCCTTCGCCGTCCACGCTATCTCAAGGGGCGGCGTTCTCCGCCCCGTCGTTTCTCGATTAGCTATCCGGTTGGAGGGTTATCTGGCAACCGGGATTCATGCGTAGAGCCGGATCAAAGGCGTTTTTCAGACCCATGATCATCCGCCGCTGCACGTCGGACAGGCGGCTTTCGAAATCGGAGCGCTTCAGGCGGCCGATGCCGTGTTCGGCACTGATGCTGCCGACATAACGGTCGAGCACCTCGTTCACCAATGTCTTCGACTTGTAGATAAAGGCCTCGCGCTCGTCCGGCGTCGAACCGTTGGGCGGCAATACGTTGAGGTGCACGTTGCCATCGCCGACATGGCCGTAGGAAACCGCCAGGCACTCCGGCAGCTTTTCCGCGAGTTCCGCTTCTGCCTCTGCGACAAATGCGGCCAGTTTTGACAACGGCACGGAAATATCGGTGCGCATGTGGCTGCCGCGCAGCGCCTGTCCTTCATTCATCCCTTCCCGGAACAGCCAGAGCGATTGCGCCTGCGCGCGGGAAGAGGCGATGACGCCATCCAGCACCAGCCCGTCTTCCATGACGCCTTCGAGGAAGCGCCCCATCAGGTCGGCCGTGTCTACCAGGCCGGAGCCTGAAATTTCCATCAGCACATAGGCCGGGTAATCACCGGCGAACGGCATTTTGAGGTCGGGAATTGCCTCGATCGCCAGCGTGAAGGCGATCGGGGGCATGAATTCGAAGGCGGACATCAGGTCGCAGCATTCGCGGCGGGCGCGGCGGTAAAGCTTGATGGCGTCATCGAGCGAATTCAGGCCGAGCAGCGCCGTTTCGACATGTTCTGGATTGGGATAGAGTTTAACCGCAACGGCAGTAATGATGCCAAGCGTTCCTTCCGCGCCGATGAAAAGCTGCTTCAGGTCGATGCCACGATTATCCTTGCGCAGGGTCGAGAGGCCGTTCCAGATGGTGCCATCCGGCAGGACCACTTCGAGGCCAAGCACCAGTTCGCGGGTCATGCCATAACGCAGCACATTGATGCCGCCGGCATTGGTGGAAACATTGCCGCCAATGCGGCAGCTGCCCTGCGCACCGAGCGAAAGGGGAAAGAAGATGCCCTTGTCCTGCACCGCATCCTTGAACTCCGAGAGGATGCAGCCGGCTTCGACCACGGCAGAAAAATCGTCGCTGTCGATGGTGCGGATGGCATTCATGCGCTCAAGGCTCAGTACGACCTGATGGTCGGGCGCATCGGGAATGCTACCAAGTACCAGACCGGTATTGCCGCCCTGGGGAATGATGGCGAGGCCGAGTTCCGCGCAGACGCGGACGGTGTCGGATACTTCCTGCGTGGAGCGCGGGCGAATGACCGCAACCGCCGAACTGGTGACGTCGCCGTGCCAGTCCCGACAATATCGCAGCATGTCTTCCTGCGATGTCAAGAGCAGAGCTTCACCCAGCCTATCCTTCAGCGACACCCGCAACTTTTCGATATCGTGTTCGCCCCCGATCGTCATTCCACCCTCTCCGTTCCATCCGCCCTGACAATTGGCGAGAGCCGTACCATTGTGTTTGATGGTGCCCTTGCTTTTGCCGGTTTGCGAAAAAATACTATTTTCAACCGGAGCATATAAGGTTATCAGACAACCTTACAAGCTAATTTATCGGTCTGTCGGCCGGTTAGGTATTTTTCGGTCTCGGGAGAACGACCGGGGCAAAGAGGAGGAAGACATGCATATCGCAATCATCGGCGCCGCAGGCATGGTTGGCCGCAAGCTGACACAGCGCCTCGTGAAAGACGGAGCGCTCGGCGGCAAACCGATCGGGAAATTCACGCTCATCGACGTGTTCCAGCCTGAGGCGCCCGCTGGTTTTTCCGGGGCGGTTGACGCGCGCGCGGCCGATTTGTCGGCGCCGGGAGAAGCTGAACAGCTGGTCGAAGCCCGCCCGGACGTCATCTTCCACCTTGCCGCCATCGTATCAGGTGAAGCCGAGCTTGATTTCGACAAGGGCTACCGCATCAATCTCGACGGCACGCGTTATCTCTTCGATGCCATCCGCCTTGCCCATGGCAAGGATGGTTACAAGCCGCGCGTGGTCTTTACCTCCTCGATCGCCGTCTTCGGTGCGCCGCTTCCTTATCCGATCCCGGATGAATTCCACACCACGCCGCTCACCAGCTACGGCACACAGAAGGCGATCTGCGAGCTGCTGCTGTCCGATTACAGCCGTCGCGGTTTCTTCGACGGTATCGGCATTCGCCTGCCGACCATCTGCATTCGCCCCGGCAAGCCCAATGCGGCCGCCTCCGGCTTCTTCTCCAACATTCTTCGCGAGCCGCTGGTTGGTCAGGAAGCAGTTCTGCCAGTGCCGGAAAGCATTCGCCACTGGCACGCTTCGCCCCGTTCCGCCGTCGGTTTCCTTATCCATGGTGCGACTATCGACGTGGAAAAGGTCGGTCCGCGCCGTAACCTGTCGATGCCGGGCCTCAGTGCTACCGTTGGCGAACAGATCGAAGCACTGCGCAAGGTCGCTGGCGAAAAGGCTGTCGCCCTCATTCGTCGCGAGCCGAACGAGATGATCATGCGCATGTGCGAGGGTTGGGCCCCCGGTTTCGAAGCCAAGCGCGCCCGCGAACTGGGCTTTACGGCCGAAAGCTCCTTCGAAGAAATCATTCAGGTTCACATCGAGGACGAGCTGGGAGGTTCTCTGAAATGAGTGTTAGCAGTGAGGAGAAGAAGCGGTCAATCGCCTTTATCGGCACCGGCCTGATGGGCGGGCCGATGGCGCGGCGTTTGCTCAGCGCCGGCTTTTTGGTGACGGTCTGGAACCGTAGCGCCGATAAGGCCGAAGCCCTTGTCGCTGACGGTGCGGTTGTCGCCGCATCTCCGGCAGAGGCCGCGAAGAACGCCGATATCGTCATCACCATGCTAAGCGACGGCGCTGCCGTCGGCGAGGTGCTGTTTGAGGCGGGAGTGGCCGAGGCGCTGACCAAGGGTGCCGTCGTGATCGATAGCAGTTCGATTGCGCCGCCGATCGCGCGGGAGCATTCGTCGCGTCTCCAGGCGCTCGGCATTCATCACGTCGACGCACCGGTTTCCGGTGGTGTGCCGGGCGCGACGGCCGGGACGCTCGCCATCATGGCCGGTGGCGACGAGGCGTTGATCTCAGGTCTTGCGGATGTCTTCGCCCCGATGGGCCGGCTCACCTATGTCGGTCCTTCGGGCGCCGGCCAGCTCTGCAAGCTCGCCAACCAGCAGATCGTCGCCATCACGATTGGCGCAGTTGCCGAGGCGATGATGCTGGTGGAAGCCGGCGGAGCATCGCGTGAAGGTTTCCGCAACGCGATTCGTGGTGGGTTTGCCGAAAGCCGGATTCTTGAACTCCATGGCGAGCGCATGGTGAAGCGCAATTTCGTGCCGGGTGGTCCGTCCAAATTCCAGCTTAAGGACCTGAACGGCGTTCTGGCAACGGCGAAGGATCTCTCGCTCAACCTTCCGCTCACCCAGCAGGTCACGCGGGAATTCGATGACTTCGTTGGCGACGGCGGGGCCGATATCGATCACAGCGGCATCCTGCTTTATCTCGAAAAACTCAACAACCGCGAACGGGGCTGAAGCGATCTCATGAGCGATAAGACACCCATGCGCCGGCTGCGATCGCAGGACTGGTTCGACAACCCTGATCACCTCGACATGACGGCGCTCTATCTGGAGCGCTTCATGAATTATGGCGTAACGCCGGAAGAGCTTCGCTCCGGCAAGCCTGTCATCGGTATCGCCCAGAGCGGCAGCGACCTCACGCCCTGCAACCGGGTGCATGTGGAACTTGTCAAGCGGGTGCGCGATGGCATCCGCGACGCGGGCGGCATTCCGATCGAGTTTCCGACACATCCGATGTTCGAAAACTGCAAGCGCCCCACGGCCGCCCTCGATCGCAATCTGGCCTATCTGAGCCTGGTTGAAGTGCTTTATGGCTATCCGCTTGACGGCGTCGTTCTAACCACCGGTTGCGACAAGACCACGCCTTCAGCGCTGATGGCGGCAAGCACCGTCGATATTCCGGCCATCGTCCTATCTGGTGGCCCGATGCTCGACGGCTATCATGATGGCGATCTTGTGGGTTCCGGCACCGTCATCTGGCGCATGCGCCGCAAGTATGGCGCTGGCGAAATCACCCGCGAGGAGTTTTTGCAAGCGGCGCTCGAATCGGCGCCCTCGGTAGGGCATTGCAACACCATGGGCACGGCCTCCACCATGAACGCCCTTGCGGAAGCGCTCGGTATGTCGCTCACCGGCTGCGGCGCCATTCCCGCCGCCTACCGCGAGCGAGGGCAGATGGCCTACCGAACCGGCCGTCGTGCCGTTGAACTGGTCGTCGAGAACATCAAGCCCTCTGACATCATGACGCGCGAAGCCTTCCTGAATGCGATCCGCGTCAATTCGGCCATTGGCGGTTCCACCAATGCGCAGCCGCATCTGGCGGCCATGGCAAAACATGCGGGCGTCGAGCTCCGCGAAGAGGACTGGCAGGTCCACGGCTACGATATCCCGTTGCTGGCGAACGTTCAGCCGGCCGGCAAATGGCTGGGGGAGAAATATCATCGCGCCGGCGGCACACCTGCCATCATGTGGGAGCTTCTGAAGGCTGGTAAACTCGACGGCAACTGTCCGACGGTGACCGGCAAAACCGTGGCGGAGAATCTGGAAGGCCGTGAATCGACCGACCGCGATGTGATCCTGCCCTACGACCAGCCGCTGAAGGAGCGCGCCGGTTTCCTCGTGCTCAAGGGCAATCTCTTCGACTTCGCCATCATGAAAACCAGCGTGATCTCGGCGGAGTTTCGCCAGCGTTATCTCAGCGAGCCGGGCCGCGAAGGCATTTTCGAAGGCAAATGTGTGGTCTTCGATGGTTCGGAAGACTATCACGCGCGCATCAACGATCCGTCGCTTGATATCGATGAGCGCACGATTCTCGTCATTCGCGGCGCAGGGCCGCTTGGATGGCCGGGATCGGCCGAAGTCGTCAACATGCAGCCGCCGGATGCCCTGTTGCGTAAAGGAATTACCAGCCTGCCCACGATCGGCGACGGCCGGCAGTCTGGAACGGCGGACAGCCCGTCCATCCTCAACGCCTCTCCGGAAAGTGCGGCCGGCGGTGGGCTGGCATGGCTGCGCACCGGTGACGTGATCCGCATCGACTTCAACAAGGGTGAGTGCAACGCGCTGGTGCCGGATGAAGAGCTCAACGCCCGCAAGGCCGATGGCATTCCCGTCGTGCCTGCGGATGCGACGCCCTGGCAACGCATCTATCGCCGATCCGTCACGCAGCTTTCGGATGGGGCGGTGTTGGAAGGCGCTGCGGATTTCCGCCGGATTGCCGAGAAAATGCCCCGGCACAATCACTGACGACGATGACAAGTCCCCGGCCAAGACCGGGGATCAGACCGCTGACAAACCCGTCGATTTTTCGGCGGGTTTTGTTTTTGGGTTGGGTTGAGATTTTTGTTTGGCGTCTGTTTGCTTGGGGGCATGGCGTCAAATTCAGGCTTGAACGCCTCATCCCCAT